>Ga0307510_10000105_pt1 | contig 66234 bp, 50 predicted proteins | sample 12_EM_MG_FD_207224 | JGI IMG/M metagenome (GOLD analysis project Ga0307510, IMG submission 207224) | Populus trichocarpa ectomycorrhiza microbial communities from riparian zone in the Pacific Northwest, United States - 12_EM | ecosystem: Host-associated > Plants > Roots > Unclassified | place... | reverse complement strand
TCGGTGGGTCAGAACTAACCGTGGCTCCGTCAGGGCAACAGGACTCAGTCAGGAACGTACGATAGTCCGGGACAACCCTTCGTCGTCCCGCTCAGCCCAGATCAGCCAGACTGAGCGTGTCCATGTCTTCGAATTCGAGATTTTCGCCGCCCATCGACCAGATGAAGCGGTAGGCGCCCGTGCCGACGCCGCTGTGCATGGACCAACTCGGAGAAAACACCGCTTCACCCTCGTCCATGAGCACGATTCGCGGTTCCGACGGCTCGCCCATGATGTGCATCACGCGCGCCGGAGCGGCATCGAAATACATGTAGATTTCGCTCCGCCTGCCGTGGGTGTGCGGGGGCATGGTATTCCAGACATTGCCGATATCCAGCTCGGTGAAACCCATCACGAGCTGACATGTCGTGACCAGACCTGGGCGGATGCTCTGGCGGATGACGCGCCGGTTGGCTGTTTTCTGATCACCCGCATGAATGACCCGCGCCTCTTCGAGACGCACCAGGCAACTCGGATGTGCAGCGTGCGCCGGATAACTCACAAAATAGAACTTCGCCGGCGCTTGCGCCGAATGACTCCCGAACTGCACCGCCTGGATGCCACGGCCGATGTACAGGCTGTCGAGTCTTGCGAGCTCATGCCGGCTGCCATCCAACTCAATCCAACCAGGCCCACCAATATTGACGACGCCAACTTCACGGCGCTCGCAGAAATAGCGTGCCGCCAGGCGGGAGTCGGCCGGCAGGGTGAGGGCGGTGGCGAGCGGTACCGCTGATCCGACCACGGCGCGATCGACTTCGACGTAGGTCATCGAGACCTCGCCTGCCTGGAACAGATCGCCAATGACAAACGTGTCGCGGATTTCACGGGTACTCATCCGCCGCAGTCCCGCTGCGTCCGTGCTCAAGCGCAATTTCATAGTGTCCGAAGTCTCCATTGGCTTGTTCAGGTATTACCAGTGGCTGGTGACAGCGCAAACATAGTTGACCAATTTTTGAGAATTTTATCTATGGCCGAATTATGACCCTTTTAAATTCAATTAGTTACGAATTTCAGATCATCCATAAATGCCACCTACTTGACAAGTTGCCATCATATTCGTCATTTTTGGCATGGCCGCTCAGTACCGCAGCATGCAATTGGTTCGACCAGGGTGGTAGCCAGAGCAGGTAACTGGATAAACCAGAATCAGTCTCGACGGAGGGGGTTTTAAGTGAGACCGTTTCAATATTTATTGGTGGCGTCCGCGGTAGCGGCGGCGCTCGGCACGACACCGCGTAGAGCTCATGCCGCCGACGAGCAGCCGGCGGAATCCACAAACGACTTACAGCTCGAGGTGGTCACCGTCACGGCGACCAAGCGTGCCGAAAAACTGCAGGACGTTCCTGTGGCGGTCACGGCGCTGACGGCCGATACCTTGGAGCGCAACAACGTTCGGGAGCTCGGCGACGTGGTCAAGCTGTCGCCCAGCCTGGTGATCACCTACGGCTCGCAGCCAGGCAACTTCGCGATCAGCATGCGCGGCATCGGCACCTTCTCCAACGGCATTGCCGTGGAGTCAGACGTCGCTGTCGTCATCGATGACGTTCCGCTGGGTTTCCAGGCAGCAGCTTTCAAAGACCTCGTCGACGTTGACCGCGTGGAAGTGCTGCGCGGACCGCAGAGCACTCTGTTCGGAAAGAGCGCCATCGCCGGCGTTCTCAATATCACCACCGCCGCGCCGACCGCCGAATTCACCGGCAAGGCGTCGGGTTACTACACTAACGACAGTGAGAAGCGTGTCGGGTCCACGATCTCCGGACCGTTGACCGATACGTTGCGTTATCGCTTGACCGTCGACTACAGCGATTACGACGGTAACGTAACCAACATTTTCAATGGACAGAAGGTCAACGGCAGCTCGGGACTCACGGTCTCGGGTAAGTTGCAATGGCAGCCGATCGATGAGCTGACGGTGACCCTGTCGCCGCGCTTCAATCGCAATCAATCGACCTGTTGCTCGAGTCCGATCACCTCGCTGCCGCCCAACCAGTTGTATTACCAGGGCGAGCCGGCGTTCCCGGAGAGCGTGGCGCTCAAGGGAATCCCGGTGGGCCCCTCCAATCACTACATTGACATGGACTACCGCAACGGCGGCGGCGATAGTCGTGAGTACGGCGGTACAGTACGCGCGGACTACAACTTCGCCAACGATTCTCTCATGAAGGGCTATACCGTCTCGTCGATCAGCTCTGATGATCACTGGCGGATGCTCGACTACCAGGATCAGGACGGCTTGGCCGTGCCCTTCCTGCTCTACTATCCGATACCTCCGAAAACGCCTTCGGGAATCGACAGCGGCGCGTACCAGTACGGCTTCTTCCATGCTAACTCGGTGACTCAGGAGTTCCGGATCACCTCGCCCAATGACAGCCGGTTCCGTTACGTAGCCGGACTCTGGTATGCCGAAAACAACCTGAATCGCTACCTCTGGAAGGGGCCGGTGTTGAATGCCGTCGCCTATATGGCTGTGTCGGGCAACGTCAACTATGCGGCTTACTTCAATGCCAACTTCGATATCACCGACAAATTGGGTCTGGTCGGAGGCTACCGGCGCAACCTGCAAAAGATCGACTACAGCTTCGTTAATTACAGCGCCAATCTGAACTTCGGCAAACATGACCAGGAGTGGTCGAATACAGGCAAGGTGGGTCTGCAGTACAAGTGGACTCCGGACATCATGACGTATGCGACCATGTCGACGGGTTACAAAGGCCAGGCCTACGACCTGGTGAGCACGTTCAACGCCAAGGAAGCCGCGCTGATGCCCGTGCCGCACGAGACGGCGCACAGCTACGAAGTGGGTATCAAGAGCAGCCTGTTCGACCGGCGTATGTATCTGAACTTCGATCTGTTCACTACCAACTACCACGGCTTCCAGACATCGATCACTTCGGGCCTGCCGGACGGCACCTTCCTGACTTACCTGCAAAGCGTCGGCCAGCTACGCACGCGCGGCGCGGAAATGGATATGGCCTTGAAGGCGACTTCGCATCTGACTCTGAATGCCTCCTATGCCTACACTCGGGCGACCGTGGTGCAGTTCGCTGGCGCCCCGTGCTTTAACGGTCAGACCGCGGCGCAGGGTTGTGTTCCTGTTACTACGCCCAACCCGGCGGACCCGACCCAGACACTGACAGGCGGCAATGGGCAGAACCTGGCCGGTAAGGGTCTCAACAACGTTCCATTAAACAAGTTCGACATCGGTGGCGAATACGATCAGCCATTCGGTTCGCTGCCTTTCTCGGGCTTCCTGAGCTTCGACAGCCGCTTCCAGTCCGCCGTCAATTTCTCGCTGAGTCAGGATCCGCGCACCATCCAGGGTGCCTACGGCATTTCCAACTTCAGTGCGGGCATCAACGACAATAATGACCACTACCGCGTGAGTGTGTTCGTCGACAATGCCTTCAACAACCACTATGCCGTCAGCATCGCCGATTCGCTCTCGGGATTCGCGGCCTCGGGTGGCGGGGGTACTACGGGGCTCTACGGATCGACCTGGACTCCGGGACGTGATTCCTTCAGATACTACGGCGCGCGGGTGGATGTGAAGTTCTAAAGAGTTGTGACGCGGGTGTCCCTCGCACCGCGCGTTGCCTACGGGGCCGTCCGCGATGAGCGCGGCGGCCCCGTCTTCAGCGGGTCGTGCTCGTGGTCCGCCGAGAGATTTCCTCACGCTTCGCCGCGAGTCGCGCGCGAGTCTGCTCCAGGGCTTGCAACTCGGCGGTGTGTATGAGGTTTTCGATCAACCCGCTCAGGTGAGCGTGCATCGCCGCACGCGCCGCCTTCGGGTCGCGGGTTCGCAGGCTCTCGACAATGTTCTGGTGCTCATCGTTCAGAGGCGTGCTGCGCACTTCGCGGGCACGATCCAACATTGTCATGCACAGGCGCGACTTGTAACGCAAGTCCCAGGTGTGCTCGACGATCCTCACAATGGCGCTATTGCGGGTCGCCCGGGCGATGGCGATGTGAAACTGGCGGTCGGCCAACTCGCTCTGTTCCTTGGTGGCCTCTTCATTGTTCATCTCCACGACCAGCGTCTCGAGATAAGCGAGCTCCTCATCGGTGATGAGCGTGGCGGCCAGCGCTGCGACTTCTCCCTCGAACAGACGGCGGGCCTCGGCGTGCTCGAAAGCCCCGATCTCCAAATCCTTCGGGGCGATCGTCGGTGGAACCGGCGAAGCGTTTTCCTGGCGAACATAAACGCCAGAGCCCTGCCGGGCCTCGAGCAGGCCGCGCATTTCCAAGACGATGATGGCGCGCCGCACGGTGGGGCGGCTGACACCGAACTCCTCGGCAAGGTCACGCTCTGAAGCCAAGCGTTGGCCGGGATGGTAACGGCCTTCAGCTACGCCTTTCTCGATCGTCGCGGCAACCTGCTGATAACGACGTGGTGAATTGAGAGTCGGAATCGACATCGGTTTTCCCGATCGCTGCGGGGCACGTTTCCTTAGTCAGCTGCCGCCGGCTGGTGCTGTCGACCCTGACTCATGAACCGCGCCGCTTGACGACTCTGCGCAACGCGATTGTTTGTGCAGCGCCAAACGTGTTCGTCGTAATCCAGTACAGCGCAATGCCGGATGACAGATGCAGCGCGGCCAGAAGACAAAACACGGCGGGCAGCATGATCAGCAGCAAACGCAACTGTTCAGGCATGTTCGGCGCGACCGCCATAGCCACGGCCGTCGTCACCGCAGCGAGGATTGCCAGGATGGCGTCGGGGCGTCCTAGGTTGCGTATCCAGAGAAACGCTGCCGTGCCAACCCCGTTTCTCAGTGTCTGATACAGGCCGAGGACGAGTGGCATCTGCACAAACGCACCAAGCAGGCTTTTGCCATCGGCTATGCCGAGCCCATGTTGTTGATAGAGCTCGAGGGTCTTTTGCATTTGCAGTTGCCGGTCGGTCGCATACTGCTCTCGAAGCGCCTTCAGTTGAGTTTCGAGCGCCGCCAGCTTCGCCTGACGGGCTGCGGCACGAAGCGCGATCGACCACGTGACAGGCAGGAGGGCGGTGCGCATCGCCAGCGTCAAAATCACAATCGCCAACCCGGCACCAAGTCCACAATCCGTCGCCAGCATCTGCAAAATCTGCTGCAGAAATCCGGTCCATGCGTGCCACAGTTCCATAGTCTTTCGCTCCCAGGTGTGCAGGCCACTGCGCGCGACGCCAATATACTGCTTGCCGTCCCGTACATAAATCAACCGCAGCGATGATAAATCATGGCAGCGCTCAGCGCCGCCGAAGCCTGAAATTCGATCGTGTTGAGATCGATGATACGAAATTCGGCGTCGCCGACTCCCCGGCTTGCCGAGATCGGAACTGCGTCGCGGTTTTATATGACCCTACTGCGTGTATTGCGGGAGCGCTGCGCTCAGGAGCCTACGATTGCGCCCGACTACAGTGCCCCGCTGGCTGCCGTCGTCTGTTGTATCAGGACTGTGTAAGTTCCATCGATCGACAATGGCCCGATGTTGACCGACGAGCTGCCATTCCAGTTACAACCGGTGAACCCACACGGGCCGTGAATGTCCCGGTGGTCAGCGTCGTGCCATCCGGATTCAACACAGTAATATTGGCGCTTTGAATGGAGCTGCTGGCGGTACCCGGCTCGACAACCGACAGAGCCAGGTACTGGCCGGCGGTACTCGTAAACGTCAGTTGCATAGACTGCCCACTCGCAACTGAGATCGATGTCGCAACCCCATTTGCGGTCAGCGTACCCGTGACAGGAGCACTCAGAGTGAACGACAAAGCACCGCTCGCCACTGTCGTCTGCTGTGCGAGAACCACGACGTCATCGATTTTCTGCAGGCCTTGAGCAGCGGCAGCTGACCGCTCGGTACCTCCAAAGGTCGTTCAATTCAAACTCAACCAGCCGAGCCTGAGCGCTGCGCGTCGATCCAGGCCGCGATCACCTGATCGAGTACGGGCAGAGGCAGGGAGCCATGATCGATCACCGCGTTATGGAACTTGCGGATGTCGAAGCGCACCCCGAGCTCCGCCCTGGCCCGGTCGCGCAGTGCGAGAATCTCATGCTCGCCGACCTCATAGGAGTCCGCCTGCCCGGGCCACACCAGATAGCGATCCACTTCGGCCTCTGCGAAGCCGGGGTCGACGTGGGCATGCGCGATCAGGTAGTCGATGGCCTGGGCGCGTGACCACTTGAAACTGTGCAAACCGGTGTCGACGACGAGGCGACAGGCGCGCAAGGAGTTGAGAGATAACCGCCCGAACCACGTGTAGGGATCGGCGTAGACTCCCAGCTCCTGTCCGAGTCCCTCGGCGTACAGCGCCCACCCCTCGTTGAACGCATAGTTGCCGTTGCGGCGCCGGAGCATCGGCAGAGCCGAGATCTCCTGGCCCCGCGCGATTTGCAGGTGGTGGCCCGGAACGCCTTCGTGCAGGAACAGCGCGTCGAGGGACCAGCGAGGCCACGCGGCGAGGTTGTTGGTGTTGGCTTCGAAGTAGCCCGCCCGACTGCCGTCGATCGCGCCAGCCAGATAATGAGGCGCATTGTTGCCTTCCTCGGGCGGCATGCTGCGCACTCCATACGGCAGGCGCGGCAAGACAGCGAACAGGCTGGGCAGCTGCGCATCGACCCGCTTCCCCAGGTCCCGCAGCGCGACCAACTCTTCATCGGCGCTCTTGAATTGAAACCGCTGGTCGGTGCGTAGAAAGGTGCTGAATTCGGTCAGTGTTCCGGCGAAGCCTACCTGCTTGATCACGTCCTGCATCGCCTGGTCGATTCGCGACACTTCCTTCAGTCCCAACTCGTGCAGCTCGTGCGGCGTCTTGCGCAAGGTCGTGGAGCGCTCGATTGCCAGGGCGTAGTATTCCGTTCCCCGCGGCAGATCGCTCGCTCCCAAGGTTGGCCTCGTCGCGGGAATCCAGGTTTGGGCGAGATAGTCCCGGAATCGGGTGATCGACGGAAGGACACGGGTGTGCAGAAGTTGCTCCGCGGACCGTGCGAGCGCCGCGCGACGCTCAGAAGGGACCCCGTCGGGAAACTTCAGGAATGGCGCGAAAAGTGGATTGCGATCCAGATCCGGATCCACGAGCGAGGCGAATTGGCCGGGCAGGCGCGACAGAGCGACGCGCGGCGGTGTGACATGGGCAACGCGTCCGGCATCCAGCAGACCCTTCAGTTGCTCCAGGCTCGACGGGATAGCGTGCAGGCGCGAGAGATAACGCGTGTAATCCTCCACCGATTCGAAGCGGGTCGAGCGCACGAGCATGGGTAGCTCAAACTGGAAGCCTTGCATCTGATTGACAAGGAACGGTGAGTCATCCGACGACCAGGGCGCGGGAGAGCCGGACGCCATGGACAGCAGCAGCTCATCCTCGCGGACCGTGCGGTCGGCGAAGTAGGAAAAGATGTCCCACGACAGGCGATCCTCGCCCTCCAGGGTATTGGGATCGATAGCGCGAATGGCGGCGAGAAACTGGCGATGATGTTCGCGTCGTTGCGCGACCGCGGCTGGCGAGCGATCGGTCAGCCGGTCGTCGTAGCGGTGATCACCGTCTTCCGTCGCGCTCTCGGGGAATTGCGCCCTCCGCCATTCCCACTCTGCATCCAGCGTCTCGTGTAGCGACACTGCCGCTCTTCCGGGCGCTGAAGGGCCGTCCGAGGCGGCGCAAGCACCGCCCAGGGGCCATCCGAGCACAGTGCACGCAACAGTGGGCAGAAGTCCGCGGCGAAGTGAATTCCGAATACGCCGTGTGGCCATTTCGATTGTCCTCGAGAGTGCGTTGGGTTCATGACCGCAGCCAGCGAGTCGCCTACGCTTCTGCGGCGACTCGCACAAATGCCCCGACATACGGCGGCGACCAGAAGTCTCTATTTTCGATGGCGGCTTCAGAATGAAGTCGTTGCGTAAGCGTGTCGAGATCACCTAACGGCTCCAACGAGATTCCGACTTTCCCAGCCGCTGGGGCGAGGCTGCGTACGGTATTCGCAAGCCAGGAATATCCAGCGAAGTTAGGACCGCCACCGACAACAAACTCACCCATCAATTCAGGCACACCCAGCCCCGCCTTCACATACGTGTGTAGTAGCTCGCCGGCCATGTTGACGCGCACTTCAGACGCTGCAAATGTACGATAGATGGTCACGGCAACTTTGCCCAGCAATGAATCGCCATATATTGCTCGCGTCGCTGCATCATTCATTTCCATTTCCTGAAACGCCACGATCCCTTTGGGGCGCACCTGCGCGGCGATTTGGGCAAGCGCTGTAACTGGATCCGCAAAGTACAGGAGTACGAGGCGACCCACAGCGGCATCGAAGGGTCCGGGCAACACAATGTTACGGATGTCTCCCTGAATAAACTCGACGTTTGGAAGTTTCAGCTGCTGCGCACGCTTTCTCGCCTTCTCCAGGGCACCGCCGTCCATGTCAACACCCACTACCTGTCCGTCCTGGCCGACGAGATCAGCTACTAAGAAGGCCACGTCGCCAACGCCACTGCCGACATCCAAAACCTTCATTCCAGGCGCTATCCCAGCCTTCCTGAAGAACCGCTCCGTCAGGGGTCGAAGAAAATTGGCCTGCTCCGTGAGCCGGGCATGTTCATCATCCGATCGGCCCAGTGCATAGGTTGGATCCGACATGACTTCCCCCGTTTGAGGCAGGTCGACATTCTACCCCGCCCCGCCTCCGCTTGCATTTCGACTATGGGTTCGTTGTATACTGAACTTAATGGTTCAGTATACGAATACCGCCCTCGATACCTCGTTCGCCGCCCTCTCGGACGTCACTCGGCGCGGCGTGCTGGAGCAGCTCGGACGTGCCCAGGCTTCAATCACCGAGCTCGCCGAAAAATTCAACATGACCCTCACGGGCATGAAGAAGCACATCGGTGTCCTGGAGCAGGCCGGGCTCGTCATCACGGAGAAGGTCGGTCGCGTTCGGACCTGCAAAATCGGCCCGCAACGACTGGAGGAAGCGACGGCATGGCTCGAGGAGTATCGCCAGCTCTGGACCGCGCGCTTCGACGAGTTGGACGCGGTGATCGAGGATTTAAAACAGAGGAAAAAATTCGATGGACGCAAAAAAAGAGAGTGAGCCCACGACCATGAAGAACCGCACAACTGTGGAACGGACGTCCGAGCGTGAGCTCGTCGTGACGCGCACCTTCGATGGTCCGGCGCGCATCGTATTCGAAGCGTGGACCCAGCCCGACCTGTTCAAGCGATGGTGGGGGCCGAAGTCGATGGGCATGTCCCTGCTCTCCTGCGAAATGGATGTTCGTGTCGGGGGTAAGTACCGTCTCGTGTTTAGCCAGGGTATGGAATTCTTCGGCAGATACATCGAGGTGATACCGCACTCGCGCCTCGTGTGGACCAATGAAGAAGGCGGTGAAGGTGGGCCCGTCACCACGGTGACCTTCGAGGAAAAAGGCGGCAAGACGCTGTTGGTCATGCACGAGCTCTATCCCTCGAAAGAAGCTCTCGACGCTGCCGGCACCGGGGCGGCGGATGCGATGGGCGAGCTATTCGGGCAACTGGATGAGCTTCTCGTCGCCTCGAGCACGAACGCAGGACGGCCATGAAGCCGTCGAACGCGAACCAGCGCTCCTATCGGCCATGAGTGGTTCGCACGATCTCGAGAATGGAGTCTATGACAACCTGGGGTTGGTCCAACTGAATGTAGTGCCCCGCGTTGTCAACCGTGAGTCGTTTTCCGCGAGTAGACATCGCCGCAATCTGCTCGTGCAGGTTTATCCAGAGTTGATTCTTCGCAGCGCGTTGCTCCTGAGTTTCGTCTGGACCTCGCGCAGACGCCGCGTGTGTCAGGACGATGATCGGGATGTCGCCGAGCGGTCGATAGGCTGCTCGTACCTGGTCGGCGCTCGTGAACCAAACGTTCTCCTGCTCAGAGATCCGCGCTCGTAGCCGACCATGCTGTTTGCCGAGCTGCATTTCTAATGCGTTGATAGCAGCGCTGTAATGTGGATCCGGGAACGGGCTACAGTTCTCAACCAACTCCGACCCGGCGACAAAGTCGTCAGGTCTTGCTTCGAGGCACCGGTGTAGGGCTTCCATGTACGTCGCATAGGTTTTCCGGCTCTCTGGATCGATCTCCCACGCGCCCTTACCGAGGTCCTCGTGCGATGGATCTACGAAGACCAATCCCACCACCTCCGGGAGGTACGTCTCCGCGTAGAGTTTCACATGCATTCCACCTAATGAATGTCCGACGAGAACGTATGGAGGCTCAACGTGTGCGGCATGGAGCAGTCGATGCAGATCATCAACCACGTTGGTGCTCGTGCTCGGCCTGGTGGGTGGGTCGCTGAAGCCGAGGCCCGCGCGGTCGTATGAGCAGGCGCGTGTATGCCCGGCGATAGCCGGCTGAATCAATCCCCAGGCCCGTGTCCCATCTCCGAGTCCGGAATCGAAGATGACGGTCGGCGACCCCGCGCCAGTGCAGTAGACATTCAGTCTCCGGTTGGACTCGATCGTGACGAGCTTTTGGGGTCTCGTGTATGCGACGTCGTCAATGATGGCGGTCTTCTCTTCCGCCGCATTCGCCAGGATGGGGAATGCAACGAGGTACGAAAGCCAATGCCACATTGAACTCAAGTTCGATTCCTCCGAACCCAGTCTACCACTTGAAGTGCCCTTCAATGCGTCTGAGCGGCCGGCGTTGCCAGCGGTGGCCCAGTGAACTCCGCTTCGATCGAGAAGTCGATCGAGTCACCCACACCCAGCGTCGTGCCCGGAGCAGGCACGCCATAGGCGATCCCAAAATCGGAGCGCTTGAACGAACCGTGCGCGGAAAAACCTACACGCGCCTGCGGATCCAGGTTGGGCATGCCGGCATAACCGCCGTTATAGGTCCCCACGAGCACCGTCGGCCGCGTGACGCCATGCAACGTGAGAGTGCCGGATATCTCCATCGACTTCGCCCCTGTCATCCGGATCTTGTCAGACTTGAAGACGATCTGCGGAAACTTCGCGGTGTCGAGCATCTGCGGTCCCTTCATGATGTCGACACACATCTGCGGCGCGGCGTCCATCTCGAATGATGAAGCATCGATGGTCGTCACAACCCTGGCGGCGGATAGATTACGAGGGTCCAACGTCAAGTCCGCATCGAAGCGGCTAAAGCGCGTCGTGTAGGTGGAGAAACCCATGTGGCTGGCGCGCAGAACCAGGCTGGCGTGGGCTTTGTCGAGCTTGTACGCGCCCGCCGGGGGTCCTGCTATCGGCGCCATCGCAGCCGGCCCGGCCGATTCGGCCGCGTGCGACAATCCGCTATGCAGGCCCATCGTCGCAGCAACCAGCGCGACGACAACCACGCGCAAGGCTGGCGGTGTCTTGAAATAGATCGTCATTGGCGGCGTTCCCCTCGTAAGTGATTGACTCAAACCGGCCTCACCGGCCTGGTATCGGAACGACGCACGGGGTTTCAGGAAATCGACATCGCCCTGCAAATTTTTATTCGACCGGCTGCTGAGCAGCCCATCAACGTGTGGCGACAAACTCGTCGCGGCCCCCGATCACGGTGCGTAACACCTTGATGGTCGGAATGTCGACAGGGTCTGAATCGAACAGATTGCGTGAGAGCACGACGAAGTCCGCCAGATATCCGGGGGCAATCACACCTAGCAAATGCTCCTGATAACCGGCGTAGGCGTTCTCACTCGTGTAGGCACGGAGCGCCTCGGCGACACTGATTTTCTGCTCCGGCCGCCATCCTCCAGGATTTGCATGATCAATCGTGCGGCGGGTGACGGCGGCGTAGATTCCGATCAAAGGATCCATGGGAGCGACAGGCCAGTCCGACCCGAATGTCAGGTGCGCTCCCGCATCGAGAAGCGAGCGAAACGCGTAGGTTCCCTTCAATCTCTCTGCCCCGATGCGCTTTTCAGCCCAACGCCCGTCATCAATGGCGTGGTACGGCTGCATCGATGCGATGACCCCCAGAGGCTTGAATCGCGCGATTGCAGCCTGCGTGAGGTGTTGAGCGTGTTCGATGCGGAAGCGCCGATCCCGCGGTCCGTGCGCGGCTTCGATCTTCGCGTACGCTTCCAGCAACCAATCATTCGCGCGATCGCCGATTGCATGCACAGCGACGTGCAGTCCGAAGCCGTCTGCCGCTTCGATTCGTTTGTACAACGCATCAGGCTCGAGCATCGTGATTCCACTGGTACCTGGCGCATCAGTGTATGGCGCGTGAAACCACGCCGTGCCGGAACCCAGGGAACCGTCGACAAAGCCCTTCAGGCCACCCCATCTCAGCCAGTCGGATCCGTGGCCATTCGCCTTTACGTAGGTGGCGAGGCGCTGCGAGTCGGCAAGCGGCACGAATGAGTAGATTCGTAGCCTCAGACGGTTGTCCGCCAACGCTCGGCGATAAGTCTCGAGCGAGCGCCACTCCCCTGTACCTATTCCCAAATCGTGGATCTGCGTCACACCGCGGCGCAGAGCGTAGTCGGTTGCCTTGGCGAGCGCTTCATCCATGTCTGCATCGGAAGGTGCAGGCATGACTTTTGTTACCAGATCCAACGCGCCGTCCTTCAGGATCCCGGTCGGCTTCCCGTCTTTATCCCGCACAATGACGCCGCCCTCGGGGTCGGGGGTTGTCGCGGTGATGCCTGCCAGCTTCAACGTCACTGAATTCGCGAGCGCCATGTGCCCATCCAGGCGGCTGACAAACACGGGCGACGTCGGCGTATCCCGATCGATCCAGTCACGAGTTGGAAGCGTGCCGCCCCACAACTGGTGATCCCAATTGCCGTCCGTAATCCACTTTCCGGGCCTGGCCTTCGCGGCGGCGGCGATACGGCTGGAGAATTCCGCAGGCGTGCGTGCGTCGCGCAAATCGACCTGTTGCAGGGCAATCCCGCCGCTGATGAAGTGAACGTGGTTGTCAATGAAACCAGGGACAACGAATGCGCCCGCGAGATCGATAACCTGTGTTTTCACGGCTCGCAGCGCCAAAATCTCCGCAGTGGTGCCCGTTGCGATGATGTGCTCGCCCGAGAGCGCGATCGCCTCAGCATGGGGCGCATCAGCCCGTCCGGTCCAGAATTTGCCATTCAAGTAGATCTTGTCTGCAGATGCCGGGCGATCGGTTGCAGCCGCCTCGGATCGCGCCGCCGCGGACGACAGCTGAGTGCTCAACGTTGCGACGCAAGCCAGGGCAACAGCGGCCGCCATAACTAGACGTACGGATCTGCTCATGAGCATGTTCTCAACTCGCTTTGTCTTGTGTTACATGGCGGGACAGGCCGAACCGCAACTCGGGACTGCGCAGACGGCCGGCGACCGCTTCGGCAACGTAGCGCCCCACGGCCGGGCCGTGTTTGAAACCATGGCCGCTGCCACCGCCCACGAGCCAAGCGTTCGGCCAGACAGGATGGCGATCGATCAGGAAATCTCCGCTCGCACTGTTCTCGTACTGACAGACACGTGATTCAGCAAGCGGACGGTGTGCGATTGCAGGAAACCGCCGCGATAGATACTCGCGCACGGCGGCAAGCGCAGGCTCGGGAATCCGACGCTCGCCGGTGTCGGGATCAAACTTTGGGCCGTGAGCGTCGAGCGCGACCTTGAAACCACGCGCCTCGAGCACTGGGAAACCATAGTGCAACTCCGCGTCGTCCCGATCGACCCAGGCCGGCAGGTGCCCGGCCTCGAAGCGAACGTCACCGGCCTCGGGAGCGAAGAAAAACACATCCTGGCGAGTTGGCAGAATCCGGGTACCCACCACGTCAGGAAACATCTTCGGCAACCAGGGTCCGCATGCAAAGACGAATTGGTCTGCCCGCAAGGTCTCACCGCTGACACTGGCGATCACTTTCAGAGACGCGCCCGGTCCCGGCGGCGCAACCGCAATCTGCCGATACGTGCCGCCGCCTGCAACAAACTGAGCGACCAGTGTCTGCACTGCACGCCGCGCCATCAACGCGCCCATGGTGGGTTGCAGGATGCCGAATTCGACGCGATCCAACCCAATTTGCGGATAGCGGGACGCAACTTCGGTGCGCCCCAGCTTCACCGCCGGAATTCCAAGCCGGGTATGCAATGCGAGGCTGCGATCTACCTCCTCGGAGGTGTGTTGATAGAGATACAACGCACCGACAGGATGAAAGATGGGCAACCCGGCACGCTCGGAGAGAGCCTGCCACTGCGGCAGAGACTCCCACGCCATACGCGTGTACAACTCGTCACCACCGTACTCCGTCCGAATGAGCCGCGACTCCCCTCCTGAGGATGCGCGACTGTGTGCCGGTCCCCAGGCGTCAACCAACAGCACTTTCTTACCGGCCTCGTGCAGCTTCCACGCCGCCCATGCGCCGAATACACCCGCGCCGACGACGATCACGTCCCACGTTCCAGTTTCAGCGCTTTGAGCAGGGCGGCCCCCTGAAAGCGCCGATACACTTGCGATGGTCGCCATCGCAGCCAGCACGTCGCGCCTGCTCGTCATTTGTTTGCTCCAAGCCACGCATCCACTTGTGGCAAGCTCCGATGACGAACTTCATCGCCAAAGACGATGAGCGAACGCGAGCGCTCCACAGTCTCGCGACCCGCGGCTCCAATGCTCTTCGCGGCGAACGTCGTCAGCTTTTGCGCGAGCGCCCGGTCGACTCCATTGGCAGCGATCCGAGGGACAAAGTCGATGCGGGCAAAGGAGTCGAGTCGTCGGGCGACGGCATCGAAATGCCGGGCCACGAAATCGAACGCCAGCTCGGGGTGTTCCTCGGCAACCGCCAGGATGAGGTTTGGCGAGAGTTGCTCGGGGACGGCATCCGTCAGAGCCAACTCCAGCACTCTGCGCGCGATATCAGGATCGGTCGCCCGAGCCGCCGCGAGCAGATAGACACGTTTCTCAGTCGTATCCTCCGAGCGCAACGCGCGCGCTTTCAACTCGTCAAACATGACCGTATCCGCACCAGAGCCGACCGCATTCACGACTGCCTTGCGTATATCGGCGGGCGTAAAGGCCGGATCCGTGGCGGCTCCAGTAAACCGCCGCCGCGCTTCTATCAGCGTTGGACCATCGGCAAGCTGGGCAAGAGCCTGGATGAGCTCAGCGCGAAGAATGCTGATGTTCGCCTGTTCACCGTCGTGCGCCGTCCAGCCGACTTCGTGCAGCACTCTTGACAGCTTCGACCGCGCGAACAGCCGAAAACGCTCCTGTGAGGTCAATCCTGAGTAGAGGTGATCCAGTGCCAGCACGCTGCGCACGAATTGCAATAGAACCACGGGATCGGACGACGCTGTCAGATGGGTCGCGAGCTGCAGATAGCTCTGCATTGACTGATACCCGGCTGCAGACAGACTGAAGCTGTCGTTGAGCAGGCCGAGCTGATCGGCGGCGGCAGCCGCGCCGAAACTTTGCTCCAGGAGAGTGAAGGAATGGGCGTCGTAGCGGGTCCGAAAGTAACCACTTTCACCCATGTTGACTTTCACGGGACCGCAGCCAACTACGTTCAGTGTAGCCGTGCCGCTGCCGCGCACGATCTGGTGCGTGACCCGATCGCTGCCCAACACTCCCGCCGTGACTGGGACGTGCCAGGCGCGCGGCAGTTTCGAAGCCTCATCCAGACCGAACCGGCCCTGCTTCAGGAGGACCCGCGTCTCGTTCTTTTCCGATACACATTGCGTTGACAGCACGTCGATCAAGGGAACGCCACCCTGCTCTGTGAAATCCCGCGCGATGGCAGTCACGGGCTGCGGCGAGGTCGCCTCGAGCTCCTGCCACAAATCCCGAGTGATCGCGTTGCCGTACGCGTGAGATCGCATGTGTTGGCGGATTGCCGCCCGGAACGGCTCTTCGCCTACGTACGACTCGATCATGCGGATAACCTGACTTCCCTTCTCGTAGGTGATGTCATCGAACGCCAGCTCCGCTTCCTCGAGCGTTTTCACTTTGCGGACAATCGGATGAGTGGAAGCGCGTGCATCCAGACGCATTGCCGATTCACGGCTTTCCGCTGCATGCAGCCACCTGTTCCAGTCCGGATGAAACTCGTAAGAGGCCTTCGTTTCCATCCAGGAAGCAAAACCCTCGTTGAGCCACAAATCGTCCCAGCGACGCATGGTGACGAGATCCCCGAACCACTGGTGGGAGACTTCGTGCGCCACGATGGTGAAAATCTCCTGCCGGTCTCGTTCCGTGGACAGCGCCGGATCCAGCAACAGGTACGGCTCGAAATAGAAAATCGCTCCCCAATTCTCCATCGCACCGAAGGCGCCCGCGCCGGGAAACGTAACGCTGTCGAGCTTGGGGAGGGGATAGGGAGTGCCGAAGTACTCGTTGTAGAACCGCAGCACCTCGGTATTCGACCGCAGCGCGAACCGCCCCTGTTCCGCCTTGCCGCGCTGGGTAATGACACCCACCTCCGTCGACCCCACCGCAGCGGTGATTCGATCAAACTCGCCGGCGCCGAAAAAGAGCAGGTATGAGCTCATTCTCGGAGTGGGCTGAAAGGTAAACCGCGACCAGCCGCCCGGCAGGCTGTCTCGCTTCGCCACCGGCGTGTTTGAAACGGCATCCAATCCCGCGGGCACGGTCAGCTCGAGCTCGAAGACCGCCTTCAGATCCGGCTGATCCCACTGGGGCATGAACCGGCGGCCGGTAGCGATGCAGCACAGATGCGTAAAAAACATCTGCTTCTCACCGCCCGAAAGGCTCGGATACCTCACTTTAAAGAGCCCTTCGACCTCCTCACCGATCTTGCCGGAGTAGACGATCTGCAGCTGCTGCCGTCCGGGCGCGAGCGGTTGCGCGAAGGCAAAGGTGACCTGCTGCCGCGCGGCGTCGTAACTGATCCGGGCCTCCTCGCCTGAGGCGAGCCGCACGGAATCGAGCTTCAGATCGCGCGAATGGATTACGACTCGCTGCGTAGTTTTCAACACCTCGAAGTCGACCGTCGACTGCACAAAGTACCGCGATGCCGGTGCGTCGAGCTTCACAGCCAACTTGTATCGAATGGGTCGCGTGTCACCCGGAAGCGGTGCCAGGCCGTCGGCGGGCGCTGGCCATGCAACCTGCATGGCTTGCCAGGCCAACATGACCAATAGACATACAGATATTCGCAACGATCGGCTCTCCATGCGTCGATAGCAGCTCAATGATGAAAGCGAAACGTGAGGCCCACGGTTCGCGGCCGTCCGGTAATGACATCCTCGCGCTGTTGCGGCGGAAGCAGACCGGCATCGCCATAGTTGTAGAAGAACAACTGCGGCCGCGCGTCGGCAATGTTTTCGACAAACAGAGCCAGCTCGAGCTGGCTGGTCACATTGACACCGAGGCGGGCATTCACGAGGGAATAGGATTTCTGATAGTCGGTGGCGTAGCCGTTGAGCACTCGGTCCTGGTACTGATAGTCGACGAGCAGATAGGATTCGTGTCCCTGCCACACCTCGAACGAGTACTGTGCGCTCGCCGCCCCTGTCCAGTGCGGCACCAGCGGCAGGCGATCGCCTGAGAGCACTCCGATATCCGCGTTGGACTTCGTGAATTGCGAATCGGTATCGCCGATGCTGGCGGTGAGCTTCAGATGCTCGGTGGGTTTCGCGGCCAGCTCGAGCTCAAATCCCTGGCTGCGTGCCGCGCCCACGTTGCCCAGGTACGTAAAGCCGCAGTTGATCAGCAGTACCGTCTGCTGCACGTTCTTCCAGTCGATGTAGTAGACCGAAGTGTCGACTGTCAGCCGGTTATCCGCGAACGCCAACTTGGAGCCCACCTCGTAACTCCACAACTGGTCTGAGCCGAACGACTTCGGCGCGGCTGTGAGCCCATGCTCGGCAAGATCGTCCGCGCAGGTGGAAGTCGGTACGACTCCGTTCGGGCCGCCTGGCCGAAAGCCTTTGGTCGCCGAGACGTACGCCATCTTATCCGCATCCAGGTGATAGCTGAGCTGAACCTTGGGAGACACGGCCGACTGCGCTGCGTGGCCGTCCTCGAGGTCCGGCTCGCCATACGAAAAGAACCTGACATGCTGATCCTGTGTGCCGCGGAACCAGCGCGTACCGGCGGTGAGCTCGAGATCCTGAATGAGCTTCAGAGTCGCTTCCGCAAATACCGCAAACTGCGTCTCGCCATTGCTCTGGGTGCCGTTGAACAACTCCGGCTCGATCTCGGAGCTCACGCCGTCGGCGTTCGGATAGTTCTGGTTGAAATGGCGCTGCTCGTCGAGATAGAAGATACCGGCCACCCCGTTCCAGCGCGTCCCCGTATAGGCTGCGCGCAGTTCCTCGGAAATCCGGTGTGCATGGGTTTGAACGAGACTCAACTGCACCTGGTCGGCCGAAATCTGACCCACGTCGTAGAAACCCTTGGTGACATCCTCGACGGTGTTGTAGTCCGTCCAGAAATATGAAGTCGACGACGACAGCAGCAGCTTGTCCAGCCTCCAGCTGGCCTCCACTGCCGCGAGCGTGAAATTGTTACGCTGGGCATCCTGCACTTTGCGGTCGTACACCGTCAGGTCGCGGAACGCCGCATCCCAGTCACCGCTGCCGTCAACGCGCGTTTCCTGGTGGAAGATGCTCGGAGTTACCTTCACCTGGTCGGTGGGTTGCCAGGACGCCGCAACTCGCGCACCCCAGCTCTCTTCGCCATCGACGTTTTTCTGAGTGTGCGCGGGTGTATTGCCGTCGGCGGGAAAGTAGTCGTCGACGACGCCACCTTCATTGCGGTAGAACCCAACCGCACGCACGGCCAGCTCATCCCCGATGAGTGGCACGTTGACCATGCCGTTGGTTTCGTAGCTCGGGGCGCCGAACTGCGTGGACTTGAAAGTCGCATCGCCGCGATAGTCAAAGCGGTTCTGCACAGGCTGATTCATGACGACCCGCACGGCTCCGCCCATGGAGTTGGCGCCGTACAGAGTACCCTGCGGGCCGCGCAACACTTCAATTCGCTGAATGTCGAACAGCTTGGGGTCCATCACCGGGATGGGCGCCTCGTCGAGATAGAAGGCAACTGTTGGAACACCGTCGAAACCCGACTCGACGCCGCGCAGATTCAAGCGGCGGCCGCCGCGGATGTCATCCCGGCCGCCGGCTGCTCCGAGGTCCTGGAATCCGAGGCCCGGCACTTCACGCGCATAGTCGATGAAATTGTCCATGCCGAACCGCTCGATCTTGTCCTGACCAATGGCGGTAATGCTCACCGGGATGTCCTGCAGGCGCTCGGCATCGCCCCGCTTGCCCGCGGTAACGACGACTTCCTGTAGACGATCGGATTCATCCTCCGGCGCCGCGGGCGTTGCGGAGGCTAGCCGTGCGGGCGGGGCTTTTCGCGCGGTTGAATCTGCTCCCGGGTTCCGAATGATCGCGATGCTGCCGTCAGAAGCCGCTCGCCAGGTGAGGCCGGAACCTTCCAGTAGTTTCTGAAGAGCCTGCTCCGGCGACATTGTCCCACGCACCGCGTGCGAGACCTTGTCCCCAACCAGGTTGCTGGGCGCGACGATCACCTTGTCGCTCTGAATACCCAGTTCCATCAGGGCCTGTGCCAAGGGCTGCGCGTCGATGGCGAAAGGTCTCGCATCCGGCGCGGCCGCGGCTGGGCGCGTCACCGCGATCAGGCTGAAGATCGCAATGAACCAGGCAGCGCGAATCGCATTTGCAGCGGGTCGGGGCGTCCCCATTGTCTGTCGCTCTCGTTGTTTGAATGGTGTCGTGATCGGAAGGCCGGCCCTGCTCCCCCTGCGCAGCCGCTGGCCATTTCAGTTAAGACGAAACAGCCCGTGCAAACGACACTTTTACTTACTGTCCGGCGTGGCCTCCCTTCGCACGCAGCACAATATCCCCCGCTGGCCGGCGATCCACTTCGATAGGCAATGCAAGCTCGATGCTGCCCAGCATCTGCTGCGGATTCGCAATCCGGAACGATACGGAGAGACGCAGATCGTCGAGCCCCGGATCGGCGATCGAGATCTGCTGGCGCGAGTAGCGATTGGCATCGGCCACGATTTCGCGCAGCGGTACATCGATATACGTACGTCGCCCGGAGCGCCAGGCGCCGGGGACCGCGGTACCCATCTTCTCTACGGCACCGACTTCGCCACGGAAATCAGCGCGAATCCCCTGCCCTGCAACCAACTCCTGCGGTGCCACCGGCGCCCTGGAGCCGCTCGGGCTGCCGGGTTGCTGCGCGACCTCGACTCTACCTTCGAGCACACCAACTCGAATCTCGGCGTCTCCGCGTCTCACCTCGAATCTCGTGCCGATATCGCGGATTCGACTGCCCTCGACCGCAACGAGGAAGGGTTGGTGCGGATTGTGTGCGACTGCAAAGAACGCCTCGCCGCGAAGGAGAGTCACCTCGCGCCGCTCATCACTGAATCGGACAGACGCGCGCGAGCGGCCCCCGAGCGTAATCACCGTGCCGTCCGGAAGGGCAAAGTCGCGAATCTCCGCGACGGCTGTTGCATATTCGGCGCTGAACGACGGCGAGCGGCGGCCCATGAACCAGGCGGCCGCCAATGCGATCGCCACACCCACGACCAACATCGAGGCGGCGACAATCCGTACCGGCCGCCGCGGCCCGCGCGACTGGGGGTCCGCCAACCCGGCATCGAGCTCCGCCATGGCGAGCGTAATGTGTTTCTTCACAGCCGACTCTGAGTAGCCGTCACGGCGCGCGATTTCCGCGCATGACAAGCCATGCAAGCGATTCAACAGCAGCGAGCGGCGGCGCGCCCGCGGCAACCGGCCGATCACCCGGCCCAACAGAGCGAGATGTTCCTTCGCAATCAACACGCGCTCCGGCGTGAGCTCGTCGGCCTGGGAGTGGACGTCGAGCAGGTTGGGCGCTACGCCTCTGCGCCAACTGGAGAGCCGGCGGCGCTCATCGATCAGAATGTGATGAGTCGTGCGATACAGATAGGCCCGCGGATTCTGCACAACCGCAGGCTCTTCGAGCGACGCCAGGTTCGCGAAGGCCTGGTGAACGACATCCTCCGCTTCGGCGGTGCCGGCTCTGAACTTTCGTTCGAGATAGCCGCGCAGCTCGACGCTGTAGCGCGTATAGAGATCGGCGATGAGACTCGTCATTCGGGGGCTCATCCGCTGCGACTGGTGCGTTTCGCCGGAATGATGCCTTCCGGCCGGATTAAAAGTATCGAGATCACTCCGGACAGCACCAGTGCATCCCGATACGGTGCCAGGCTTTCAGGCAGTACCACCTGCAATGTGACCTCGATGACACCTAGCAACAGGCCGCCGGCGACAGCGCCCGGAAGACTGCCAAGACCGCCGACCACGGTCGCGATGAATGCCTTCAACACCGGTGTGAACCCCATCAGCGGATCGACTGAAGCGCGTTGCGCTATCCATAACATCGCGCCGAGGCCGGCCAACAACCCGGACAGTGCGAAAGCCGTAGCGATGATGCGATTGGCCGGGATGCCCAGCAGGCGTACGATCTCGAAGTCCTCGGCAGCGGCTCGCATGGCGATCCCCGCCACGGTTTTTCGCAGAAACAGCTCAAGGGCACACAGCGCAAGCAGCGATGTGCAGATCGAGATCGCAGCCCCCGCCCCGATCGACAACCCGCCAATCGAGTAGACACCCGTCATCCAGTCGGGCATCGCAACCGGCTGCGGACGCGCCGACACGCCATTCTGAAACAGCACCTTCAGAAGGCTGCTCACTGCGAAACTGGTGAGCAACAAACTCGTCACGCTGGCCCCTCTCATTGGACGGAAAGCGATGCGCTCCATGGCAAGCGCAGCGAGCATCGCAATGCCAATGGCGACAACCACCGCCACCGATACAGGCAAGCCGAGCAGGAGGGAGCCCAGCAGTGCGTAGCCGGATACCGTCATCAGCTCCCCATGTGCGAAGTTGATCAGGCCGATGATTGAGAACACGATGGCGAGCCCGAGCGCGAGCAGCGCATACACGCCACCGAGACTGATCGCATTGACTACGTGTTGAACAAACACAGCCTCATGCTCCCAAATACGCCTGGCGCACGAGTGCAGACGATCCGAGTTCGTTTGCCGGACCCGCGAGGGCCACGGCGCCGTTCGCCAGCACTATCGCGCTGGTTGCGATCTCGAGCGCCAACGCCACGTTCTGCTCTACCAACAATATCGTCAGACCGCTGTTGCTCAAGCTCGCAATGAGATCGAACACCGTGTCGATCATCTGCGGCGAAAGCCCCAGCGATGGCTCATCGAGCAGAAGAAGCTTCGGCTTCGACATCAGCGAGCGCGCAATGGCGAGCATCTGCTGCTCACCACCCGAGAGGTTGCCGGCTTTCTGTGCGAAACGGCTGCGCAACACGGGAAACAGGTCCAGCAACTCCTCCTGGCGCTCACCGGCTCGACGACCCAGATGCATGGCGCCTCCGAGCCGCAGGTTCTCGGCGACGGTGAGATTGGCAAACACCCGCCGGCCTTCGGGGGTCAACGCGATGCCGCCACGGGAGAGTCTCTCCGGCGGCCATCCGCTCACGTCCCGTTCGCCATACAAAACACGACCCGCGGTTGCTGGCACCAACCCGCAGATCGCTGCCAGAGTCGTGCTTTTCCCCGCGCCGTTGGCACCTACGAGAGCCACGATCTCGCCAGTGCCGACCTGCAGATCGATTCCGTGGAGCACTTCGATCTCGCCGTAACTGACCTTCAATCCTTGTACGGACAACATGACACTCATGGCGCTGGTATGTCCCCAGCCACCGGCGTAGCAGTCTTGACGCAGCGGCGCCCGGGATTGTCGTACCGAAGTATCGCCACCGATCTGACCGGGATGCGATTCGTGCCGGCGTAGGTAATGTTGCCAGTGACACCCGGAAAATCCCGCAGACTCGCAATTGCGCGCCGGATGTCCTCCCCACGATCGGAACCGGCAGATCGGACCGCCGCATCGAGCATGAGAGCGATCTCGTAACCATTCACCTCGTACGTTGAGGTCGGCGCACTTCCGGTAATCGCTGTAAAGCGCTCGTTGAACATCTCCAGGCGGCTTCCCGGGGTGGCACAACCGGCAGCGGTGAAGACCACTCCGTTGACGAGCTTGCCGAGTCCGAACACGGTCGGCGTACCGATCGCATCCGCACCGAATACCGCAGTAGTGACGCCCGCGGCGCGCAGTTGTCGGATGAAGGCGGGGAAGTCCGGCTCATACGCCGCGGTCATGATGAGATCCGGCTGCTCCTTCAGGTTCTTGATCCGGGTCACGAGGGCTGAAAAATCCGGCTGGCCCATGCTGAAGCTGCCCTGGCCGACGATTGTGCCGCCTCGTCTACGGAACACCTGTGCAAAATATTCGGGTAATTTCGCAGTGTAGGTTGAGTCAGGTGAAACGAGCAGCCACGCTGTGCGCAGCTTCTGCTCGTATGCGTAATCCGCAAGCGCGGTCGCCTGCAGGTTGTCGGTGGGATAAGTGGCGAACATCATGTCGCCGACCGCGCTGGGGAGAATCGGTGCGGAGCCGCAGAACGTCAGAGTCGGAACCCGCAGTTCCTGGGTGAGTTGCCCCGCAACGATGGATGCATCCGCGTCACAGGGTGTGATCATGATTTTCGCGCCGGCATCGAGAAGTTCCTGGGCAACATCAGCGGTGGTCGCCATGTCGGAACGCGTATCCCGGATGAGCAGCTTCGCAACATAGCGCCCTCCGAGGCCACCCTTGGAATTGATCTCGTCGATACCCATGCGCAAGCCGGCCAGCGCCGGTTGATCGTACGAGGCGAGATCGCCGCTTTGCGCTGTTGCGATTCCGATGACCAGCGTCGAAGCGGCAGGTCCAGGAGGAGGCGCGCATGCCCACACACAACACGCAACAACGAGGAGCTGCGTACACCGCAACGTGCTAGTCAGGAAGTCAAACACGCGACAACCCTTGCGCGCTCGTTCCACCGCGCGTAGCAGCGAGGCCGAGCGCCTTCGCGCTGGCCCGGCTTCCCAAATAAGCAGCGATGACTGAGGGATTGCCCTGTACTTCGCGTGGTGTGCCTGCCGCGATCAATCGACCCTGGTCGAGAACGATCAACCGCTCGCACAGTGTCATGACGAGTTGCATGTCGTGCTCAACCAGCACGATTCCGAGACCGCGGTCGCGACGGGTCTGCGCGAGAATCTCGATGAGATTCGCAGTCTCGACCGGCGTCATGCCCGCGGCAGGCTCATCGAGCAATAGAAAACTCGGACCCAGGGTGAGCGCACGCGCAATCTCGAGCCGCCGCCGCAGCCCGTACGCAAGGCTCCCGGCCGGACGGCTGGCGTAGTCCTGCAGCCCGAGAACAGCAATTTCCCGCCATGCAACCTGCTCGGCCACACGCAGACTTCCTGCAACTTGACGAGCGGCCACCAGAGCGTTCTCAAAGACGCTCATGCGCGGGAAAATGCGAATATTCTGAAAGGTGCGGGCAACACCCGCACGCGCCACCGTGTGAGCGGCCGCGTGCTCCACGGCGGTCGGACCTATCCAGATCCGGCCGCTCGTTGCCGCAGCATGACCGGAAATGAGATTGAGCAGAGTTGTCTTGCCCGCTCCATTGGGTCCGATGATGCCCGTGATCGTATTGCGCGCGATATCAATCGATACATTGTCGACGGCAGTCAGTCCGGCAAACCGCTTGGTGAGCGCCTCAACCCGGATCGAATCGGCGCCCGGGTACCGTGGGAGCAGCGCCGCTGCCGCAACGGGCGGGCGCTGAATACCGAGTCGGCGCACCAGATCGAGCTCGAATCCGCGACACAGACCCTCCGGCCGGCGCCAGATGATCAGCAGCATTCCAACAGCCAGTGCGGCCTCCGGCAGGCCGAAAAGTGTCGGCATCGTCACACCGAACACCTCGACACCGCTCTCAAAGCGGCGTGCGAGCTCGATGAGTACCGTCGTAAGAATCACCCCGCTGAGAGCGCCCAGCGAGCTGCTCATGCCGCCCACAATCAGCGTAGCCAGTAGCGTGAAAGCCAGGCGGAAGTAGAAGCCGTGCGGAGTAAATGCACCCAGGAATTGAGCCATCAGACCGCCGGCGACCGTTGCGACCACTGCGCTGAGTACCCACGTCGCCAAGACCGCCGCACGCCGGTCGATGCCGACAGCGGCAGCACCGTGCTCGTCGTTTGCGGTCGCCCGTGCCGCCAGACCCCACGAGGTTTCGCGAAACACGCGGGCCAGGCACAGAGCCGCAATGGCGATGGGGACTGCGACCCACAGGTGAGTATTGCGCGGCACGCCGTAAAACGGCTGGCTGCCGCGTGTCACATCGCGCGCCGCGATCAACACGGTGTAAATGATGATCAGCAATGCCAGGGTCGCAATGGAGGCGGCGGACCCAGACAGCCGCAGCAGCGGCAGACCCGCGACCGTACCTGCAATGAGACCCAGGAGCACTGCAACCAGCAGCGCGCCCGCCAGCGTCATCTCGCGACCGGCCATGAATGCAGGTAACTGTGGCAGGGCGAAAGACTGCACCGCCGTTGCCATCGTCAGAATGCCTACAACATAGGCGCCGAAACCCATGAACCCCGCGTGTCCGAAGGACACGATACCGGTGTTGCCGGAGAAAATCTGCAACGCAACGACGCCCGTCAGCAGGATGGCGGCATGGGTCACGATGCGTTGCGCAGCGATTCCGCCGAACAACCAGGTCGCGAGCGCGATGAGCACTATCGCGCTCGCCATCGCGACACAGTCCGCGGTTGCAGTACGCATCCCTGCGGACAGAGTGTTGGTCGTGAGTGTCGCCATGCCTCGAAGCTCATTGGACGGCGCACCTAGAATGTCAATATTCTTACAGAATTGCAATCAATCAACGATTGTGTAATCTTGCCGACAAGCGCTTCAGGGGAGACGGCAATGCAGATTCGGGAGGTGCTCACCCAGAGCAACGTGAAGCTCACCCCGGCGGAGGCCAAGATCGCGCAGATGCTGCTCGCCGACTATCCCGTGGCGGGCCTCGGTACTGCCAGCAGCCTCGCCAGGCGCGCCGGCGTCAGCGACCCAACGGTGATCCGGCTCGTCACGAAGCTCGGTTTCGAGGGTTTTCCGGCCTTCCAGGCACGCCTGTTGGAAGAAGTCGACGCCGGGTTGCGCTCGCCGCTGATGATGATGGAAGCGAAGCGGCCTGCCTCCAAAGGCCGCAGCGTTGCACAGGCGTATCTTCACTCGGCCGCCGGCGCTATCGAGGCTGCCGCGGGAATGTTGCTGCCACAGACGTGCGAACGCGCCATTCAATTGATCATGGGAGCGAAAGGCCGCGTACTGCTGCTCGGGGGCCGCTTCAGCCGCTATGTGTCCGGCATGCTCGCGGCGTACCTCGCCCAGTTCAGAGCCAACATTGAGTCCGTCGCGCCGCTGTCCGCCGAGAGCTTCGATATGTTGGTGGATCTCGGCGAGCGCGATGCCCTCGTGGTGTTTGACTACCGGCGCTACCAGACGGATGTCATCCGGTTCGCCACTCAGGCGGCCGGGCGCGGCGTGCCCATCGTGCTGTTCACGGACCCCTGGCGCTCACCAATCGCCGCACACGCCAAAGTCGTGTTGGTCGCCTCCGGGGAAGTAGGCTCTCCATATGACTCGCTGGCCCCGGCCGTGGCGCAGATCGAGGCGCTGTTGGCTCACATCGTCGCACAGGACTCCCAGGCGCGCGAAGAGCGAGTCAGCCGCATCGAGCACATTCGAAGTGAGAATGCCGTGACCGTGGCGAACAAAGAGCCCAAATCGCAGAAACGACCCGAAGCGACCCGGAGACGCTCGTGACCGACCCAACTACGAGCCGCGATGCGCAGTTTCGGCGCGGCGAAACAGCCTTGCTGCTCGTTGACATGCAACGTATCTGGCTCGAGCCCGGGCTCAACCCCGCTCACCCCGATTGGGGTCCGCAGCACTACTTCCATGCCGAAACCGCGCAACGCGCGATCCCGAACCAGCAACGGCTGCTGGCGGCGGCGCGCAAGTCGGGCGTGGAAGTCGTGCACACGATCATCCGCAGCCTGACCGACGATGGCCGCGACCGCTCGCTCGATCACAAGCTCACGCCGATCCATGTATCACCAGGGGATCCTGCGGCTTTGCCGGTGCCTCCGCTCGCTCCCGTGGGCGATGAGATTCTGTTGCCCAAGACCTCCTCGGGTGTATTCAACTCCACGAACCTCGACTATCTGTTGCGCAATCTCGGCGTCCGGTACCTGGTCATCGCCGGCATCATGACGGATCAGTGCGTGGATATGGCTGTGCGCGATGGCGCGGATCTCGGCTACAGAGTAACTTGCGTGCACGACGCCTGCGCAGCGCCGACTCGGGAGCGGCACGAGGGTGCTCTACGTGCCTTCGGCGGCTATTGTTGGATCACTGACACAGCCACTGTCGCCGGTCGCTTCGAAGAACTGGGCCGTGGGCATGAATGACGCTGTGATTGCGCAGCCGGCGAGAGGCGAACCACTCGCCGCAGTGGTGACGACCGATCTGGCCGCCATCACACGCGGCCGGTTTGTAGCAGCCAGAAACCTCGAGCGGATCGCCTCGACCGGCATCGGTTGGGTTCCGGCCAACATATCGCTGACTGCTTTCAATTCCATCCCGGAGCACAATCCCTGGGGAGCGCGCGGCGACCTGCGTGTGCTTCCCGACCTCAATGCCCGGTATCGCACAGCGGCGACCGGCTCACCGACCCCATTCGACATGGTGATCGGCAACATCGTGCAACTCGATGGATCTGCCTGGAACTGCTGCACGCGAACCCAACTGCGCGCGGCGCTTGCGGACCTGAAAGCCCTGGCCGGCGTGTCGTTGCTTGCAAGCTTCGAGCACGAGTTCCAGATATTCGGCGCGCGGTTCGCGCCCGCTCACTCGCTTTCGCTCGAGGCCCTGCGGCGCACCGATCCGTTTGCGCCGCACCTGATGAGTGCGTTGGCAGAGGCGGGGGTGGATCCGGAAGTGGTGATTGCAGAATTTGGCGTGAATCAATTCGAGGTGACTTGCGCGCCCGCCGAGGCAGTTACCGCCGCGGATCGCAGCATTGCAATCCGGGAGATTACGCGTGAGATCGCGCGCAATGCCGGTTGGCGTGCGAGCTTTGCGCCCAAGACATCACCCGAAGGTGTTGGAAACGGCGTGCACGTGCACTTCAGCTTTCGCGATGCCGGCGGGAGGCCCGCGACGTACGCAGCTTCGGGACCGGGTGGCCTGTCTGCCACGGCGGGGGCTTTCTGCGCCGGCATCCTGCGTCATTTGCCGGGAATGACCGCGCTCACGGCGCCGAGTGTTCCCTCCTATTACCGCCTGAAACCGCACAACTGGAGCGCCTCCTACACCTGGCTCGGTGAGCAGCATCGCGAAGCGACGCTCCGTATCTGTCCTGTCGTCACCATCCCCGGATCCGATCCGGCGGGCCAATACAACATTGAGTTTCGGGCGACGGATGCCACGGCTAACCCCTACCTCGTCCTGACTGCCCTCGTTCGCGCCGGAATCGAGGGCATCCGGTCCAAACTTCCAACGCCTGCGCTGGTAGCGGAGGACCCCACGCTGATGAGCGAGGACAGACGCGCCGAACTGGGTCTGCAACGCCTGCCGGAGAGCCTGGAGATGGCACTGAGCGCATTGGCGGCGGATCACACTCTCAACGGGTGGTTCCCTCCGATCTTCCTGGAATCCTTTCATGGCGTGCGGCAGGCGGAGATGGCCTTGCTCTGCAAGCTGGATCCGGCCGCGATCTGCGACCAGTACCGGGATCTCTACTGATGAGCAGCGGCGCCGCGACCCTCGAGCTGCAATGGCCGCATGCAGTGCAGATCGTCAACGAAAATGGCCGGTCACCGATTGTTCTCGTCTGCGAGCACGCATCGAACCACATTCCAACGGAATACGCGGGTCTGGGCCTGGACGCCACGGAGCTCACCCGACACATTGCCTGGGACATCGGCGCGGCAAACCTGACCCGTGCCCTGTCCACGCGGCTCGATGCGCCCGCGTTCCTCGGTACCTATTCACGGTTGTTGATTGATCTGAATCGCCCGCCCGGGGCCCCTGCCAGCATCCCCGTACGTTCCGAAGCAACCGACATACCAGGAAACCTTTCGCTGACGCAGGCTGAGCGCGACAGGCGCGCGCAGCTGATCTTCGCGCCATTTCATGCAGCAGTTGCCGCACATGTCGAGCGGCGTCAACACGAGAAACGCAGCCACATTCTCATCGCCATCCACAGCTTTACTCCTGTCTACCTGGGAAAGACACGGCCATGGCACGTCGGCGTCCTGTTCGGGAAGGGCTCCGAGCTCGCTCGAGCGATCATCGCCGGACTGCAGTGCGATCCGACACTCAACGTCGGCGCAAACGTACCCTACGCTGTCACGCCCGAAGACGACTATGCGGTGCTCGTGTACGGCGACAATGTTGGCAAGCCCGCGGTTCTCATCGAGATGCGCCACGACTTGATCTCGAGTCCGGACACCGCGGAACACTGGGCAAAGCAGCTCGGGGCGGTGTTGTCAGAAGCTGTCCTGGGCCTGAGCCACCGGGGAGATCAACCGTGAACGACCAGGATCCGCGCCCTAGCCTGTCGCTGCGCGCGCGTGACGCCCGTGTAATTGCCAACATCGGACGGTTGCGCTTCTCCCCTCTCAGTGTGATTGGCGGAAGCGGCAATCGCCTGATCGAGGAAGGTGGCCGGCACGTCCTCGATCTTTCGGCATCGTGCGGACCTGCCATCCTGGGTTACAGCCATCCCGCGCTCACCAGCGCTGTCACCGAAGCGTGCTCGAGCATGGCGGGTGCCAGCCTGTTGGCTTATCCGAATGAGAATGCGGTTGCACTGGCGGAAGAGTTACTGCGGCTCACACCGGGGCGCGGCGAGCGTCGCGTGTGGTTTGGTCATTCAGGCTCGGATGCGAACGACTGCATCATGCGGGTCCTCCAGGCTGCTACGGGACGGTCGCGGTTCATTTCGTTCATAGGCTCCTATCACGGCAACCTGTCCGGCTCCATGAGCATTAGCGGCCACACAGCCATGACACACACGCTGCCGCGTGCGGGGCTCGTGTTGCTTCCTTACCCGGACCCTTACCGAAACACGTACACAGCGGAAGAAGTACTCAAACTTCTCGACTATCAGTTCTCTACCACGTGTCCGCCGAGCCAGGTCGCCGCAGTATTCATTGAGCCGCTGATGTCAGATGGCGGCCTGATTGTCCCACCACCAGGGTTTCTCGCAGCTCTTCAGGAGCGCTGTCGCAAACACGGCATCCGGATCGTAGTGGACGAGGTGAAAGTGGGCCTGGGCAGAAGCGGCCGGCTGCACTGCTTCGAGCATGAGGGTCTCGAGCCGGACCTGGTCGCCTTCGGTAAGGCATTGGGTGGAGGTCTGCCGCTCTCGGCAGTGATCGGCCCAAGCGAGATCATGGATCACGCTCCCGCCTTCGCATTGCAGACCACCGGCGGCAACCCAATCGCCACCGCTGCCGGCAGGGCGGTGCTGCGAGCAATCGAAAGCGAAGGACTGGTCGAACGCGCGAATCGGGTTGGAACGAGCTTCGTGCAGGCATTGCGCGCCCTCGCGGCGCATCACGAGATGGTGGGAGATGTCAGGGGGCGCGGTCTTGCCGTCGGCGTCGAGCTCGTGAGAGATCGAGACACTCGCGAGCCTGTTCCGGTGACGACCACTGCAAAGATCATTTACCGCGCCTACCAGCTCGGCGCAGCCTTCCTCTACGTCGGACTTCGAGGCAACGTGCTCGAATTCACTCCTCCGCTCACATTGAGTGAAGCAGAAGCCCACGAAGGTGCCGCTATTGTCGACCAGGCTCTGCACGATGTGGGGAGCGGGCTCGTATCCGACGAGGACGTCGCCCCATTCATGATGTGGTGAGCAGCCCAACGGAGCACGTAAGAACATGAGAGTCCGCCCTGCCCGATTGTTCGCATCTCTTTGCAGCGTGCTGGGCGCGGCCTTTTCTCCGGTGTTCGCCGCTCCGTCCGCGGACCTGGATGTATTCGTTACCCGGGCGATGCGCACATTCGACGTTCCAGGCATGGCCGTGGCAATCGTCGAGGATGGCCAAACAACCATCACTAAGGGCTACGGAGTCAGAAAGTTGGGAGAGCCGGCGCGCGTAGACGAGCATACGGTATTCTCAATCGCATCCAACACAAAGGCATTCACCACCACGGCACTCGCAATTCTGGTCGATGAAGGCAAACTGAGTTGGGATGACAAGGTCGTTGAGCGGCTGCCCGGGTTCCGGATGTTTGACGACTACACCACGCGCGAGATGACGATACGGGACCTGCTGACCCATCGTAGTGGCCTCGGCCTCGGGGCCGGTGACCTGATGTTCTGGCCCGAGACCACTTTTACCCGTCCGGAGATCGTGGAACGGCTGCGCCTCCTGCGACCGGCAACGAGCTTCCGCAGCGGCTATGCCTACGACAATGTTCTATATATCGTTGCCGGCAGTATCATCGAGGCCATTTCGGGTCAGTCGTGGGAATCATTTATCCAGCAGCGCATATTTGCGCCGCTCGGCATGCGCGATTCGGTGCCGTCGTTCAAGGACGTCAGAACTGACAACCGTGGCTGGCCTCATACGCGGACGTCGGGACGCATCCGCGGCATGGGTCCGATCGCGCCGTTGACACGTGTCGCGTCCATCGACAATGAGGCGCCGGCCGGTGGCATCCACGCGAGCGCGTCGGACTTGGCGCACTGGATCCGGTTGCAACTCGATCGCGGCAAGCTGGGGAATGGGCGCCTCTTCAGCGAAGCGGCCGCCAGGGAAATGTGGACGCCCCAGACGCTCATTCCCATCGAGCCCGCGGCGCCACCCTTGGCACTGACCACACCAGGCTTCAATACGTATGCTTTCGGTTGGGTGATTCGCGACTATCGCGGCCACAAGATTGTCATGCACGAGGGACTGCAGGAAGGGGCCATATCCGCCACCATCCTCGTTCCCGACCGCCATGTCGGCTTCATTGTTATGATCAATTCGGAGGATGGCGAAGCCCGTTGGGCGGTGTGCTATCACCTTCTGGATCACTACCTGAAACTGCCGCCCACCGATTGGATCGGCGCCTACACGGCAGCGCGTGCCCAGACATTCGTGGAGTCTCTGCGCACTCTAGATGCTGCGGCTGCCGCCAGTCCGGTCGCCTCTGCCGAGGGTCCCTCTCTCCCGCTCGCACAATACGCCGGCATCTATCGAGATCCCTGGTATGGCACCGTCACCGTTACGACGCAGGCAACGGGGCTGCAGATCAGCTTCGATCACACGCCAGCCATGCACGGTGCGCTGGAGCATGTCCAGGGGGACATGTTTAGAACTCGTTTCGTTGACAGGGGTGTGGAAGATGCCTACATGACATTCAGTCTGAATGCAGACCACTCCATTGAACGTGCGTCCATGCGGCCGATTTCACCACTGGCCGATTTCAGCTTCGACTATGCGGACCTGTCATTGACGCGCACTCCGCCCTGAGACAGGTCACGACCTGGCTCATTCAACCACTTCATAAAACTTTACGCGCCACACAAAGACGGCCAACGATCAGGGCGCAGTATTCCTATCGGGTTCTTCAACACCGAAAGGACTGACCATGAATACTCCCTCCGACCACACGCCCCCCGCTCGCTCTCGCCTGCGTAGGATGTTGAACCGGCAGACCGTGTTCGCGTTCCTGGCCGGCGCTTCTCTGGTAGGCGGCCTCGGCGCCGCGGCGGCTGCAGTGGGCGCCGGTGACTGGCACCACGGCATGATGATGCGCGGTACCGAAAGCCAGGCGGACGTGGCCGCCCACGTCGACCATGTCCTGAAGCACCTCTATGTCGAGATCGACGCCACGGACGCGCAAAAAGCCAAAATCGGGCCCCTGGTACAGGAGGCCGCCAAGGATCTCTTCCCCTTGCGCGCGCAACTTCAAGCCGCACACGTTCAAGTCATCCAGGGACTGACCGAACCGACCATCGATCGCGCCGCTCTCGAGGCTGCACGCGGGGCTCATCTTCAGTTAGCAGATCAGGCGTCCAAACGCATCGTGCAACTCATCGGCGACGTCGGCGACGTGCTTACGCCGGCCCAGCGCAATGCACTGGCCACTCGCTTGGAGCAACTTCACGGAATGCCCAATCACTGAGACGGCTGGCAAAAGCGGCTCGCAGCCCCTACAGTCGCAAGTCAGATGGCTGAGCGCATTCTCCTAGTCGAAGACGACCCCCGCCTCGCCGAAATGCTCTGTGAATATCTCGGCCAGGCGGGTTTTGGCGTAACTGTCGCTCCGCTGGGCATCACGGCCCTGGAGCGGGCGGCAGCGGCTGACTATGATGCCGTTGTGCTGGATCTGATGTTGCCCGACATGGACGGTCTGGACGTCTGCCGGCAATTGCGCATCAAAGCTGACACGCCGGTTCTGATGCTCACTGCACGGGGCGAACCAGTCGATCGCATAGTAGGTCTGGAGCTCGGCGCCGATGATTATCTGCCGAAGCCGTTTGAGCCTCGGGAATTGCTGGCGCGCCTGCGCGCCATTCTCCGGCGGCGTTCCCGCATCGCGACGTCGGCTGAAAAGCCGCTGACGTTCGGCCGCCTGGAAATCGACACCGCTGCTCATATCGTGCGGCTCGACGGTGTGCAGTGCGAGTTGACTGGCTATCAGTTCGATTTGCTCGCGGCTTTGGCAAAGAACGCTGGCCGGGTATTGTCGCGCGACGCTCTGCTCGACGCTGTCAAAGGCGCGCAGTTGGAATCATTTGATCGCTCGATTGACGTGCACGTGTCACGCATCCGGGCGGCCATCGAAGATAATCCGAAGAAACCACGGCGCGTAATCACGGTGCGTGGATCGGGTTACGTATTCGCCAAGGCGCAAGATTAGTGTTGCGCCTTTACCTGCGCTTCTATCTCGCCTTGCTCGCCAGTCTCGTCCTGTTTGGTCTCGCGACCGCCGTGATGTGGCGTCTCACGGGCAGCTCAATGCAGCAAGCGGGCACCACTGTTGGGCGGTTAGTGCAAAATGTCCTGCCTTCAGCCCAGTCTCCAGCCGCCGTCCAACAAGACGCGCTGCGACGAATTGCTGCCGGGCTCGACAGCGATGTAACTCTCTTTGCCCACGACGGGAGCATCATTGCTGCCATCGGCCAGCCACTTCCCCGGCCTGGCGCGAAGCGCTTTGGGACGTTCGCCATGGCGCATTGGGACGGTAACGCCGTCTCCGTCGTCCACCTCCAGGATGGCCGCTTGCTCGTGGCTCGCGTACCGCTGGGAACCGGAAGCACACGGCTGTTTTTTCACCTCATGTTGGTATTGCTGGTTGCGGCGATCGGCGTAGCTGCCTATCCGATCGCACGGCAACTGACCCGGCGTCTCGAGCGCCTGCAACGAGGTGTTGAATCCCTTGGCGCGGGAGATCTATCAGCACGTGTCGCAGTGGAAGGACGGGACGAAGTGGCGCGCCTGGCCGGAAGCTTCAACCGCGCCGCAAGCCAGATCGAACAGTTGGTCCGGGCACACCAGGCGCTCCTGGCCAACGCTTCGCACGAGTTACGCACGCCATTGGCCCGCATCAGACTGGCAGTTGAACTGTTGAAAGTCTCAGCCGACGCAAAGAGCAGGACGGGATTGGAACAGGATATTGCCGAGCTGGACTGGCTGGTCGATGAAATCCTGCTCGCCAGCAGGCTCGACGTCGTTAATGAGATCGAGGCTACCGAGGAAATCGATCTTTTGGCACTCGCTGCCGAGGAATGCAGCCGCTACGACGACGTACATCTCGAGGGCATTTCATTCAGCATCCGCGGCGATGCCCGCTTACTACGCCGCCTGCTGCGTAACCTGTTGGAAAATGCCAAGCGCCACGGCATCCCGCCAACCCAAGTGCGGGTGACCCGCGCGGACGGCACGGCCGTTGTTACGGTGTGGGATGACGGTCCAGGACCCCTGCAATCCGAATTCGAGAAAGTGTTCAAACCATTCTATCGGAGCAGCAGCAGCCGCACTGGCGTCGGAACCGGATTGGGCCTGGCATTGGTGCGACAAATCGCGCAACGCCATGGAGGCGATGCACGCTGCGTAGTTGCCGACGATGGCCGAAGCCGCTTCACCGTCACGCTGACTCAGGGATCCGTCAGGCGGTCGTCGTAGCGGTGATCACTCCCTTGCCACCCACGCTTTGCTCTGCTATCAAGCCACACTGGGAGCGCTAACAAGGACTTTACAAAATGCGTTCAATCCGATGGGGGGTTTGTGCGCTCGCTGCTCTAGCGTGCGTGGCGCAGGCGGGCATCAACAGTTGGTCGGCGCGTGGGCCGTTCGGCGGCGTCGTCACCGACCTCGTCATCGATCCAACGAACCCCGCAATCGCTTACGCCTCAGCGAGCTATGCCCTGTACAAGTCGGCTGACGGCGGCACGACGTGGTCGCAGCTCAATCAGGATTTCGGTCAAACTGCCATTGAAGACGTCGCCCTCGACCCGGCAAATCCGGCGAAACTTTATGTCGCATCGGCGGGTGGTGGCGTCTTTCGCAGCACGGATGGCGGGACCTCCTTCACCCGCGTCAGCGCGGTGCCTACCGACGTGAACGTTGATGGCCCGATCGGATTCGGTATCTCCGCGGATGGCAATACACTCTATTACCCCACACTCAGCGGAAAATTCTTCCGCAGCACAGACGGTGGTGCAACTTTCTCGGAGCGTCAACCCACCCCTTCCAGCGTCGAGAAGCTCGTCGTCGCTCCCGACAACAGCGCCCAAATCTATGCGGCGTATGGGCCAAAGTTGCTGAAGTCGACGACAGGCGGGGACAGCTGGATCGAGCTGCCGCTGCCCGCATCCAGCGTGTTCGCCACGAGTATCGTGCTGACGGCCGGAACACCCAGGACACTGTGGCTGAGCACTGAGATTGGCGTTTTCAGCACTCAGGATGACGGCCAGACGTGGATACCCGCCTCAACGTCTCTAGGCACCCGGGTGTTATCCGCCGATGCGAGCTCACCGGGCGCTCTCTATGCAACGCAGCGGGACAGTGGCGGGGATATCTGGCGCTACTCGGCCGGATCCTGGCAGATGCTGTTTGCTGGCGTGCCTGCCGTCGTTAACGTGCTGAAGGTCTCGCCCAACAACTCGCAAACCATTCTGACGGGAACTGCAAGTGGGATATTCGCTACGACCAACGGCGGAGGCAGTTGGTCTCATTCAGACAACGGCTTCAACGGCGAGAGCGTGCGGGTACTCACTGCAGGCCTGGGTCATCTGTATGCAGGAACGCAGCACGGTGAGATCGGCATCGCAACGGATGACACAACACTGCAACGGATCGACGTGTCATCGGGTCTCACCACCACTCCAGACCATTTGCAGATCTCGGCTATTGCTACGCACCCGACGGATTCGAACAGGCTAATCGCAGGATTCAACGCCAGCGGTTATGAGCTCTCGAATGACGGCGGCACTACCTGGACGACTGGCTCAGTATATCTCAACACCGCGTGGATGGACGCCATTGCAATCGACCCATCCAATCCTCTGCTGGTCTACGCCGCCGTGCGTCCGTCCATAATTACACCGCTCGATCCGATTCAACACAGTACGGACGGCGGCATGACCTTCACTCCACTGGTCACCAGTCTCACCAATATCTTGGCTACGCGCCTGATCGTCGATCCACATAAATCTTCACGTTTGTTTCTCGCGTCACAGACCTTCGGCGGCGGCACAGACGGCCTGTTCCGTTCGGATGATTCCGGTGCTACCTGGACTAACCTCCGCAGCAACACACCCGTGTTCGACGCCTTGATCGACCCGGCCAACTCCAAGCGCATCTACGCCGCCACCGGAAGCCAAGTACTCATCAGCGACGATGGGGGTGACACGTTTACCGCTGTGCCTGGCCTCTCGCAGGCGTTGCAAGGGAATCCATTCTCACTTGCGCTGGATCCGACCCTGACCGATGTCGTGTACGTGTTGTCGGCGCAACACAACCCCAATCCTCCCTCCACCGAATACTTCATCATGCGCTCAGTGGATCGCGGTGTTTCCTGGGAGCGCGTTCCGAGCAGCTCACTGCCGAACTGGGCGCCATGGAAGCTGGCGATCAATTCTGCAATTCCGACTGTCCTGTTCGCTGGTACGGACGGGTCGGGCGTGCAGTCGTTCGAGATTGCGCCGGACCTCGCCGCAAGCATCGCGAATCACTCGGGCACCAGACCGCTCGGCGTTTCATCATTCTTCGACGTGACGGCGCAAAACGCCGGCCCACTCGCTGCGACGGGCTTAGCGCTGAGCGTCACACTGCCCGCGGGATTGCAGAACATCTCGGCGAGCATTCCAAACGGCTCATGCACCGTTACTGTGACTAACGTGCAATGCCTGTTACCGTATCTGAAGTCCAATGAAGTGGCTTCCGCGCGCGTCAACTACACACCGACCTCCGGCGGTCCGGTGGTCGTTCAGGCGACCGTCAGTGCGCGTGAACGCGATCCGGTTACGACCAACAACACAGTGACGGCTACTGCGACAGCAATGGAGACGGTCGACCTCGCCGTCAGCGGTAGCGCATCCGCCTCTGCGGTTGATCGTGGCGCTGCCTTTACTTACACATTCCAGATTCGCAACGCAGGCCCGAATGCCTCTTCGGCAACGCACCTGACTATTGCCGTGGCACCTGGAGTGACGATTACAAGTGCCGCCCCGGCGGGGTGCACCGTTTCGAGCAATACCATCAATTGCGATCTCGGCGCGCTGGCGAGCGGCGCTGCCGTGTCTGTGACTGTGAATGCAACGGCAGCTCAGACGGGCACGCTACAAACAACTGCGACTGCAGGCCATGCGGCCACAGCTTCGGATACCGATCCCTCCAACGACACGGCAAGTGTCAACGTAGTCTCCAGTGCGCCGCAGAATTCCAGTGGTGGGGGCGGCGGCGGCAGTGTGTCAGCGGACTTTCTCATCGGCCTTGCGCTGCTTGCATTCGGGTCCGCGCTGCGGCGAAACCGTGCTCTGCATTCGAGCTCGGCTGCATAGCAAGGGCGGTTCTCGACACCACGAGACCGCCGGCACTCGAGCCAGCGTGTTGGAGGCTGACAGTTGCCGAATCAATCGGGGGCGGCGCATTTTCTTCCCACGGGCGTCCCCGGCCTCCATTCGAACTGGTTGACGGCGGCCTTCTCGTGTACAAAAGCATGAGATTTCCAAGAGGGCCGCCGGATCCTACCGGTGCGGCAGTGGCGGATGAACGGGGCCCATCGAATAAAATCCTTTGCCGGCGCGGCAATCGTCGCCGTCCTTCTGGCCGGCGTCCTCCTTTGGTGGACGGCACATCCGACCGCCGCGCAGGTCACCGTAGAACCTGCGATGGTCACTGTGACGCGCGTCAGCCAAAGCGATGTGCCGCTGCTGATCACCGCCATCGGCAACGTCCAATCGCTCAACAACGTGGTGCTGAAGCCCCAGATCGGCGGGGTCCTGACTCAGGTGTTGGTCCACGAGGGACAGCAGGTAGAGCGCGGCCAGCTGCTGGCCTCCATTGATGACCGACCTTTGCGGGCGGCTGAGAATCAGGCACGGGCCATTGAGAGCCGGGATCGCGCCAACCTGAAGATCGCCGAGATCGACCTCAAACGGGATGAGAACCTGCTCGCGGGCGAAGCGATTGCGGGCCAGACGGTCGATCAGCAGCGCGCGCTGGTGGAACAGCTCCAAGCCACGGTGGATTCCGACCGGGCCGCGATCGAGACGGCCGTTGTTCAGCGCTCCTACGCCAGCATCGTCAGCCCGATCAGCGGTCGCATCGGCATGCGGCGGGTGGACCCGGGCAACCTCGTGCAGGCCAACGACCCCAACGGGCTGTTTAGTGTGGTCCAGATCGATCCGATCTCGGTGATCTTCTCGGTGCCACAGCAGGAGCTCTCCCGTCTACAACCGCTGCTGGCGAACCCTTCCGGCGCCCAGGCGATCGCCTTCGATCGCGATGCCGGCACAACACTGGCAACGGGTCATCTCACCAACATCGACAACCAGATTGACTCAACCACCGGCACCATCCAGCTACGCGCTCAGTTTCCCAATCCGGAAGGTCGACTATGGTCGGGGCAGTTCGTGACTGTGCAGCTACAGACCGGGATGGAGCGCGGCGCGGCGGTGGTCAACTCCCGTGCCGTGCAGGACGGACTGGACGGTCATTTTGTCTTCCGCGTAAAGAATCGGGCGGTCGAGGTTGTCCCGATCGAGGTCGGTTATGTTCAGGGGGCCCTTACAACCGTAGCCGCAGGACTGCAAGCCGGTGACGTCGTAGTCATGGAAGGCCAGGAGCGTCTGACTGCCGGCACTCCTGTTGAGATCTCCGCCACAGAAGACCGCGAAAATGAGTCCAGCCGCCCCGCAGGCGGTATCCGGGTCGAACGCAATTGAACTCCAAGGCGCGCATGTCCGACTGGTTCGTCCATCATCCCATTCCCACGGTACTGCTCACACTGGGGGCGATACTGCTGGGCATCATCGCCTATCCGTTGCTCTCGATCGCTCCCCTGCCGCAGGTCGACTTCCCAACGATTCAAGTCAGCGCAAGCCTGCCGGGAGCGAGCGCCGAAACCATGGCTTCCGCTGTGGCGACGCCATTGGAGGTGCAGCTCAGTAACGTTCCGGGCATCACGGAGATGACCTCCAGCAGCTCGCTGAGCCAGACGCAGATCACCCTGCAGTTCACGCTGGAAAAGAGTATCGACACGGCTGCGCAGGAGGTGCAGGCGGCCATCAGCGCGGCCAGTGGTTTGTTGCCGAAGAGCCTGCCCAATCAGCCCACCTGGCGCAAAGCCAACCCGAGCGATCCGCCGATCCTGGTCTATACCGTTCGCTCTAAGCTCATGAGCCTGCCGGCATTGAGTGATGCAACGGAGATCCTGTTGCAGAGACCTCTGAGCCAGGTACAGGGAGTCTCGCAAGTGTGGATCAACGGGCAGCGGCGACCGGCTCTGCGCATCCAGGCATCCCCCGCCAAGCTTGCCGCGTACGGGCTCACCTTGGCGGACATCCGTCAGGCCATCGCCAGTACGACGGTCAACAATCCCAAGGGCGCGCTCTACGGCCAACATCAGACCTCCACGCTGGCCACCAACGACCAGATATTCGACCCGGCGTCCTACAATCAACTGGTCATCGCTTATCGCAAGGGACGCCCGGTACAGCTCGGCGATGTAGCAAAGGTCGTCAACAGCTCGCAGGACCTCTACTCGTCAGCCTGGCAGGACCAGCAGGACGGCTTTCAGCTCGGTATCAACCGGCAACCCGGCTCCAATATCGTGGAAACGGCCGAGCGGGTAATGAAGTCCATGGAGGTGTTGAAGAAGTCGCTCCCGGCCAGCATGGAAGTGTCGCTGATGCAGGATCGAACCCAGACGATTCGCGCGTCGCTGCACGATGTCGGGATCACGCTGGCGGTATCCGTTGTCCTGGTCATACTGGTCATGAGTCTGTTCCTACGGCAGACCTCGGCCACGCTCATCGTCGCTGCAGTCCTCGCAGTCTCGATGTTGTCGACGCTCGCGGTGATGTATGCGTTCGGTTTCAGCCTCAACAATCTAACACTCGTGGCACTGGTTATTGCCGTGGGTTTCATTGTCGACGATGCCATCGTGGTAGTGGAGAACATCCATCGGCATCTGGAAAATGGCGACACGATGATGACGGCCGCTCTCAAGGGCGCGAGCGAGATCAGTTTCACCATTGTGACCATCAGCTTTTCATTGATTGCCGTGTTCATCCCGCTGCTGTTCATGGGCGGCATCATCGGGCGGCTGTTTCGCGAGTTCGCGCTGACGGTCACGAGCGGAATCCTGGTGTCCGTGGTCACTGCGCTGACCCTGGCGCCGATGCTGGCATCACGTTACATGAAGGCCCAGAAACATCACACGGAGCAGGACGGATTCAGTCTGCCGGACTGGCTGTTGCGACAGTATGACCGCGGCCTGACGTGGGTTCTGGCGCATCAGCGGCTGACGCTGGGTGTTTTCGGGGTCACGATGGCGATCAGCGTCATCTCCTACGTGTTCATTCCGAAGGGCTTCTTTCCCCAGCAGGACACGGGTTTCGTGTTCGCCAGTACACAGGCGGCACAGGACATCTCCTACAGCGGCATGATCGCCAAACAGCATGCCGTTACTGACATCGTGCATGCAGATCCCGCCGTGGATCACTACGGCAGTTCCCTGGGCGGCTCGCGGGGACCGGTATCCCAAGGCAACATGTTCATCATGCTCAAGCCGAAGGGACAACGCGACGTCTCCGCCGCAGCCTTCATTGATCGGCTCCGGCCCCAGTTTGCCAAGGTCGTAGGCATACAGACTTTCCTGCGACCGGCGCAGGATATCAACTTGAGCGGCTTCGGGGCCCGGGCGCAATTCGTCTACGTACTGCGCAGCACCCGAAATGACGTGCTCTACCGTAATGCGCAGAAAATCGCGGCGGCCCTGCAGAAGCGGCCCGAGCTGACTGATGTATCCAGTGACCTGGAGTTGGGCGCCCGGGTCACCCGGTTGACCATCGATCGTGCCGCGGCCGCGCGCTTTGGCCTGAGCGCCGACGACATCGATCAAGCGCTTTACGACGCATTCGGTCAACGGCAGGTGACTCAGTATCAGACGCAAACAAACCAATACTACGTGGTACTGGAAGTTGATCCGAGTGTGCGCGGCACCGCGGACAGCCTGGCCTACTTCCGGCTGAGGTCGCCGCTCACCGGCCAGATGGTGCCTTTGCTCGCCGTCACGAACCTGGCACCCTCGGAAGTGGGTCCGCTCACGATCCAGCATCTAGGCATGTTTCCAGCAGTGAACATCTCGTTCAATCTGGCGGCGGGGGTGTCGCTCGGAGAGGCGGTCAAGATCGTCACGGACACTCAGAAAGAGCTCGGCGTACCCAGCTCGATCACGGGCAGCTTTCTCGGCAACGCGAAGGCTTTCCAGGAGTCTCTCTCGACCACGCCGCTCCTCGTCCTGGCCGCTTTGGTAACGGTCTATATCATTCTGGGAATCCTGTACGAGAGCTTCGTGCATCCACTGACGATCCTCTCCACCCTCCCCTCGGCGGGCATCGGTGCCATGTTGCTGTTGACGGCCTGGAGGTTGGATTTCACCATCATGGCGCTGATCGGCATCGTGTTGCTCATTGGGATCGTGAAGAAAAACGGCATCCTGATGGTGGATTTCGCGCTGGAAGCGCAGCGGAGTCAGAGTCTTGCGCCGCTCGAGGCCGTCCACCGTGCCTGCCTGGTCCGCTTCCGTCCTATCATCATGACCACACTCGCCGCCATGTTGGGCGCGGTCCCGCTGATGATCGGCTTTGGTGTCGGCTCGGAGCTGCGGCAGCCGCTGGGGGTGGCGGTGTTCGGCGGCTTGTTGTTGAGCCAAATGTTGACGTTGTTCACCACCCCGGTCATCTACCTTGCGCTGGACCGGGTTTTCCATGGAGACAAACCCAGACCGGTAACGCATGAGGGTCTGGAGGCATGAACAGATCGCGCGCGACAGCCGCTGCGATGCTGGCATGTCTGGCCGGTTGCAGCTCGCATCCGACTTTGAAGCCCGAGGTGCACTCGGCCGTGCAGACGCAGTGGGAGCAAGTTCCGCAGGGCGTTGCGACTTCCGGCAACCTGTCCGACCAACCGTGGTGGAGCGTCTTCCATGATCCGGTGCTGGATCGCCTGATGAGGCTGGGATTGCAGAACAATCTCGATCTGAGGCAGGCTCGCGCGCGCATCCTGCAGGCTCGAGCGCAAAGCCTGGGAGCGAAGGCCGCTCTCTGGCCGGATATCACCGCCAGCTTCGGGGATACCTACAGCAGATCGCCGCTCGTGGCGCCAGCGGCACCTGCCAGCAGTTTTACCGCGGCCTTGAATGCGAGTTGGACGGTCGATCTGTTCGGGGAGCAGCGCAATCAGGCCCGCGCGGCACAGGCGACTCTCCAGGCCACCGAGTTTGATCGCGACGACACGCGGATTACGCTGGCAGCGCAGATCGCAACGAACTACCTGCAATATCGCCTTTATCAACTTCAATACGCAATTTCGAACCGTTCGGCGCAAGCGCAGGCCGAGGTGGTGCGCATTACCCGGCTGCGCTTTGAGCAAGGCGCAGCCAGTCGGTTGGATCTGGAACAGGTGGTTTCGCAACTCGCGGTCACCCGGGCGGCGGTACCCCAGGCATTCGAGCAGGCTGACGCAGCGCGCAACTCACTCATCGCGCTGCTGGCAAGCACTCCCGAGGCGCTCGCGGACGAGTTGCCGGCATCTGTGACAGTGGCGGACCCAAAGCTGCCGCGCGGCGATCCTCTGGAAGTATTGCTGACTCCGGCTCAGGTCATCGAGCGCCGACCCGACATCCAGGCTGCCGGATTTCGGCTCGTGAGCGCCTCCGCAAATCTCAAATCGGCATTGGCACAGCGCTATCCGCAGTTGACACTGGGTGGCCTGTTTGGATCGGCCGGTACCGCGGTCAGCCAGCTCATGACGCCTGGTTCGGCCGCACGCGGTTTCGACTATACGCTCACTTTGCCGCTCATTGACTTCGGGCGCATTCGCGCAGCCATCGATGCAGCGGACGCCCAGCAACTCGAGGCTTATCTGACCTACGAGCAGACGGTTCGCGGCGCGCTGCAGGCCACTCAGACAGCCATCGTGATGTATGCCCAGGGAGTCCTGCGCGAAAGGCAGATGTCCACCGCACTGGAGTCGGCGCGGACCGCTGCCCGGCTGGCACGCACGCAGTATCAGGCAGGCGCGCTTGCCCTGCTCAACGTGTTGATTGCCGAACAAGCCGAATACAGTACGGAGCTCATGTGGTCGGAAGCCGCCGCGGCTGTCGCAGAGCGCCTCGTGGCGTTGTATCAGACGATGGGAGTGTTACCTCCCACCGCCTGAACTGGCCGTGAGCGGATTCTTTTCGTCCGGCTTCACCAGGTACACCTGTACGAACTCGACATTTACGGCCGAGGAAACGGCAGTGTTCTTCCCTGTCCTGGCATCCGGGTAACCATCGGCCAGACGACTCATCTCCCGGTACAGGGACTGAGAGGAAAGCTGCCCGTAGCTGTGGTGATGAGTCGACCACGAAGTGTTCAGATGATGAATGAACGCGTCGGTATCCACATAACCGGCAAGCATTCCCTTACCCGTGGTGTCAGTCAGTTTCAACTGCAGGCGCAAGCCACGGAATACATGGTAGGCGTGAGTACCGAAGGTCGAACCCCACGGCAGCTCGGCCCGGTCGATAGGATCGGTGGTCAGGACACCGGCGACGATTTTACCTTTGGTGTGGGAGACAAACTGTTTGCCCCAGCGCAGATCCACATGCTGCGTCCCGCCCGGGAGATAGCCCTCACCGGTGGAGTCGGTCATCATGCGGTCGCTGCCCCGATAAATATTCACCGTCACATCGTCGGAGTTTTCGAGGCTCTTCACGTGGGTCAGCTCGATAACGATGCGGGCATCGTTATAGCTGTTCATGAACAAATCCTCGAAATGGTAGATGGTCCCCATGTTGCGGTAGTTACCGATACAGCCAATCGCCCGATACAGTTGATTGTCCACGCCCTTCACACCATCCGGGCTTTCGAAGTCATTGGGCCCAATTTTACCGTCCAGGTTCATGCCGTAAGAGATCTTGCCCTGGGCCTCCTTAAACTTTAACTGCGGCGGCTCCGGGGTCGTGGATGGATGCCAAAGGTCCCCTTCGCGCTTCAACTGTGCTTCGACCACCGTGTACTTCTTCGGGCCCTTGCCGTCGCCGTACAGCGTCCGGAACTGCTCGCGGGGGCCATCATTCATGCCCGTCGGGCATTCTTCCTTCTTCGGGGTCTCATACACGGCCCAGAACTTGTGAGTCAACACATAGGCGATGGTGCCGTTTTGGAGGCGGGTGCCGCCCTCATTGGCTTTCGGAGCATCCGCGGCGGTGGCAATCCCGTAAGCACCCAGAGACACACCAACACTCAACAGCAGGCCAATACCGCGACACGGGCGAGGCACGCTACGATTCATAACACCTCCAATTATCAGCGCCGGTCTCCGGGAGATCGGCCATGGGCATTGGCGCGGTAATCATCGCGCAACCAGAACGCACGAAAACCGTTGCGGCCGCCATTGAACTCACCAAAATTGTCACCGTCCACCGATCCCGGGCGGGTATCGCCACCATAGGTATACACGGGGCGTTCACGATAAGCCCACACCTGCAGGGCTCCAGCCTGTCCAGCCTGGGTCAGCTTGCCCGTGTTGGGGTCGATGGAAATCACCGACCACAGGGCACTGTCCGCCTTCTCGCCGGGCTTCGCCTGCACATAGGGGAAGGTTTCGTTACATACCTTGGGATCGAAGTTGCCACAAATGGCCAGACGATAAACCTGCGGTGCATCGGGAGAGTCGCAGCTCTGCTGATCCTCGGCGTCATCATTGCAAGAATAATAATAGATCGTCTTGCCCTTGGAATCAGCCAATACCTGTCCCAGATCGGCGTCCTGCACCGTCCAGTCCGATGGCGGAGCCAGAGCACGCTGGGTGTACACATTGTGCCAGTCCGGAATATCCATGCCGATCACCCGACGGTGCTCGGTGTCGGTCATGTTCGTATACAGCGGCTTGCCGCGATAGGTCCACTGTTGAATACCGGGAGTGCGCTCGATGACGCCCCATTCTCCCAGCGGCTTGGCCATCAGCGGCGCAAGTAGGGGTGCCCAAGTCTGCAGACAAGCGTCGTTGCAGTTGGACTTTGTCGGCGTGTCCTTGTCGTAGGAGTACACCGAGAAGCCCTTGTGGTTCACCAACATCCGGCCGGTTCGAAACACCGCCAGGCCGAGATCGGACGGGATATCGGCGGTGGGCCCCACGGGATAGCGCACGGCGCCCATCTCACCCCCGATCAAGGAAACCGACCCGCCCAGCACATCCCCTTTCTTGTGATCCTTGCTGGACATATAAACCGGATGGTCGTCGTAGGCCCACTGCGAATCACCGTTGGTGCGCTTCACGACAGACCATTTACCAACAGGTTTGGGATCGGCCGGCGCCAGAAACGGCGGCCACAGCGCCTCGCAGCTCTTACGATTCTCGAGTTCAGGCAGCAGGAAACCGGGCGGATACGGGCTCATGTATCCGGTGGTTTCCTTGTAGATCGTGCCGTCACAGGTAGCCTTGCCGCTCTTGGGGCGATCTCCGGCTTGACCGTTGCGCAGGGTGCTCAGCGGCCACATGTAGAGCGTCTTGCCGTCCGCGGTCGCAAACACCGGTCCTTCATTCTCGGTGTTTACGACCTGCACGCCCGGCGGCATGAGTTCAGGAACATAGGCTTCTTTGTCCTTGGAACCCGGTGACTGCCAATACGGTTCCGTAGTTATGGCGCAAGCGACTCCGGTCGCGGCCAACAATGCGGCGCACAGCGCCCCTTGAAACACTGTCCGCATTTGCATGTTGAATCTCAGAACTTCGCGCGCCAGCCGAGGTGGAACGCCCGGCCGATACGGTCATAGTTGATGTTCGACTGGCCCTGATAGAAGCCGGCACCGAAGCTGCCCGGAACCACCGGGGGATCCTTGTCGAACAGATTATCCACCACACCGTAGAGCTCACCCCACTTGCCGAGCATGTAATTGGCCGACAGCGAGAAGCTCTTGTACGAGTCGATGTGGTTGGAGTTGGACGTGGCGGTAGTGACTCCATTTCCAGTCGGGCAGCCGGTATCGCAGACAATCAGGCCATTGTAGAACACGCCTGCGCTGATACCCGTCATGATCAGGGACACCGACACCGGATCCAGGCTGTAGGTCACCGAGGCCAGGTAGCTGAACCGGGGTGCGTTGATGTTGCCAAGGGAGGCCAGGTTGGTTACGCCCGAATTGATGACCCCGCGGCCGTCCAGTACGCCATTGATCGGATCCTGGATCTTCAACTTCTGCACGAAGTTGGCCATGCCGTACAACTTCAACTCCCCCTTGGGCAGCGACAGGGAGTAGTTCGAATTGATGTCGATGCCCTCCTCCTGCTGACCGGTGATGTTCTGCGGCTGATTGGTGAGCAGGTCCACCAGACCGGTGGTCGGATCACGATCAATCAGATTACAGAATTTGTTGGCGGTGAAGCACTGCTGCAGGATCGTCGTCGTGGCAAGGGAGGAGACCGCATTGCGCACCTGAATGCTGTAGTAGTCCACCGACATCGTGTATCCGGGGAGGAACCGCGGCTCAAACACAAAACCGAAGCCCGTCGTATAGGCCCTCTCAGGCTGCAGCGTCGGGCTGCCGGAGCTGACTGATTTCAGGAAGTAGGTTTGACCGCCATTCGGGGCACCCGGGTCGAAGGTATTACCCGTACCCACCACGCCGGTATTGAACAACTCACCGAGATTGGGAGCGCGAATGTCGAGCGACCGCGTGAAACGGAAGCGGATGTCCTTGACCGGTGCCCAGGTAGCACCGGCCTTCCAGGTGGTGACCGAGCCGGAAGTGCTGTAATCCGTCTCGCGAACTCCGGCGTTGATATCCGCAGACTCGGCGAAGGGCAGATTCTTGGCTAAGGGAACCGTAGTCTCGAGAAAGCCTTCCGTCACATGATATTGACCCACGGTGGCCTTGTAGTTGCCCGCAAAGAAGGCGCTCTGCTGATCCAGGTCGGTGACCTCACCGTTCACCGCTTCTTTGCGCCATTCAACTCCTGCCGCAATCGAAACCGGAGCGGCCCAGGTGGAGAAGGGTTCGCCGTTGAAGTTCGCGGCAGCCTGATACTGCCGCAATGCCGTATAGGAAGCGCCATATCCGGTGACATAGGCGAGGGCTGCCGCTGTGTTCACACCCAAACCCATGGGGTTGTAGGGAACGCAACCGGCCTGAGGGAGGGCCGCCCCTTTCGCCTTGGCGGCGGCCGTTGCAGTCGCGAAGTAAGTCGGGTCGCAGATAATCGAGCCATTGGGGCCGACAATGGCATGCGTGGCAACGTCCCAGTTCGCACTGATCTCGTCACCCGGGGTCTTGGACGTGATGTCCATTTCGTCATACCCCGCGTATGCCTCCCACTTCCAGTCGGTGCTGAGGAGATTCAATTTGCCATCGGCGCCCACGATGGCGCGCTTCATGTCGCGCTCGTTGATGCCTTGCAGGTATCCCAAATCGCCGTTGAAACTGCCGAGGGTAAACGCTGAGATGTTGTTGGCCGTCATCTCCGCCTGAACGGACGCGGGGATGAACGGGTTGCCACTGAGTATGGTCTGCCCACCATTGTTCAGGTTGGGCACCACCGAAGTGTTGTGTGAATAGGTGTGTGAATATGCCAACTCCGTATAGACGTCGACGTTATCCGTCAGATCGAAGCTCATGCGTCCGTACACGTTACGGCGCGACAGCGGCAGATCGATCTGCGTAGTCTGATCGACGCGCGAGACTGTCCCACCCACCATGACCGGTCCAGGGGATGCCGGGTTGAGTCCACCGAATGCGAACGGACTAGGCTGGCCTCCCTGGAGGAACTGAGTACCCCGCAAGGGACAGCCACCGGTCGAGATTGCCTGAGCAACAGACAACGACTTGCCACCCACGACGCAGGTTGTGATCAAACCGCCCAGCGTGCCATTCGCCAGGCTCGCATTCGGGGTGGTGATGAACTGCGGCTGCCCGTTACCCTTGACGTAAGCCGGATTGGTCATGAACTGCCAGTTCGGATCCGCCCAATCGCGATCGCTGCTGGTGACGCCCCTGTTCTCGGTCAACTCACCACTGAATATCACGTGGCCACGGCCGCCGAAGAGGTCGGTTCCGGCGGTCAGCGTCGCCTTGTAGTTGACATCATCGCCGAGAAAGCTGGAGCCGCCCTCGACATTGGTCCTGACGCCTGAGAATTTGTTGTTGGTGATGAAATTCACTACGCCTGCAAGAGCGTCCGAACCGTATGCCGCGGAGGCACCGCCCGTCACCACTTCCACGCGCTCGATGAGGTCGCTAGGGATGACGTTGGTGTCAACGGCACCGGCGTTGCCTCCAGTGCCCAAGCTTGCGGGAACCATGCGCTTGCCGTCGAACAAGACCAACGTACGATTCGCACCCAGACCGCGCAGGTTCACCAGATTGGCGCCCGCGGTACCGGTACCAACGTTCGAAGACAGGTTGCTCGAGGAAAGGTTGCTCGAGAACTGCGGCATGCGAGTCAGGGACGCCGCAATGGTCGTGGTCGCCATCTCTTTCAGGATATCGCTATCCATCACCGCAACGGGTGTCGGCGCCTCAAATCCGTCGGTACGTTGAATGCGTGACCCGGTAATCGTGACTTCCTGAATCGTGCCGCCGGCTTCGCCGTTCGGCTGTTCCTGTGCCAGCGCGGCGGGGCCCGATTCCCCGGCCTGTGCCAACAGCGGCCCCGCGGCAACAGCCTCGGCAGCGGGCGGCTTCGCCTGCTCTGCGGCGGCGAGCTTCACGGGCTCGGCAGTGTCAGCATTTTGGCCGTGCGCCAATGCAGAGGCGAACGTCGCGGCGGTGACGAGCGAAATCCCCGCTCGGCTCAGCACACGATGAATATAGGCACTCACGGTGAGCTGCTGCCCACGACCCGTGTTGCTGTTGTTAGTCCTCATCTTCCCCCCCCCAAACACGACGACTATCTGGATTTCCTATAAAGAGCTTAGCCAAGAGCCGTTGCAAAAATCTGCCGAAGACACCGGTCTCGACGCCAGGTTTGAGCATGATTCATCCGCAGGACGCCTCATTCGTGGCTTCACTTCAAAACGAGCGGTTGATCAACCAGTCGGCTCCGGTCCGCTCCCGCCCGCGGGACAAACTTCTGCACTCGATTATTGAACGCATCGGCGACATAAAGAACGCCGGACGGATCGACCGCGAAGTTATGAAAGTTCGTGATCCAACCCGGCAACGTGCCATGCACACCCCAATAGGTTTGCAACACGCCCTGCATATCGTACTTGGCAATACGGTCCGCACCGTTTGAGGCGACCCACAGGGACTTGTTGTCCGCTGCGATCAGCAGATACGCGGGTTGCGGGATGTGCTGCCACTGGTCGAGGAACTTGCCCTGCGCATCGAAGATCTGAATGCGATTATTGCTGCGGTCTGCCACAAAGACCCGCCGCGTTGCATCCACCGCGACCGAGTGCACTAGGTTGAATTCGCCGGGTTCCGTGCCCTTGGAACCCCATTCCAATTGGAATTTGCCGTTGGCGTCGAACTCGATCACCCGCGTGTTGCGGTAGCCGTCAGCGATGTAGAAGGACCCGTCGGGCAGAAAAGTGATTCCGGCCGGCAGGTTGAAATGCCCATGATCGGTCCCCGCCACGCCCTTCTCGCCCAACTTCAGGACCAGCTTCTTGCCGTCGTTGGTGAATTTCAGGATCTGCTGACCTTCACGATCGATGACCCAGACGTGCCGTTCCTTGTCGTAAGGACTAATCGCCACATTGTGGGGAACCACGATCAGATCATTCCACTGTTGCCAGTCTTCCACGACTTTGCCGTCAGCGTTCAGTACCAGGATCTGATGCAGATGGGTCCGTTCCGCATCGGGTTTGTCCGGCACCTTGGAATCCCGCCGCTGGTTGAGGGGAATCCCCTCGGCATTGAGAATCAGCGACCCGGGCTGGGCCATGTGCTCATCCCCACTCCCGACGATGATGCGGTTGGGTGTGTCTACAGCCACGGACGTGACCACCTGATTCCAGCGCTCGACCCCCGGCTCGAACCAGTTTTCGACCACCTGGTATGGACCGGTTTCGTCCATTCCGCCCCGCTCCGCCGCATGCGCGCTCGTTAGGACACACAGTGCCAATGCCGCAAACGTAAACCTGACACACCTCGTCATCGTCATCCCCCTATTGATGCAGTCGCGGCTTCAGAAGTGGGCGGTACCGGCAAGCCTCGCACCACGCGCAGACAAACTCGCAACGTGTCGACGATGACGACCCACAGCACGAAAGCCAAAATAACGGACAACACCGCGTCCAATCGTTGATTGAAAATCAACTGCGGCGCAACGGCGGCCTGCGACGCCGGCAGCGTGCCAGCAGCCAGCTTGGCGGCCATATCATTTGCGGCGGACAGAAACCCCACGCGTACGTCGGTGGAAACGACCTTCTCCCACGTAGCCACTGTCGTCACGAGAGCCAGCCATGCCAACGGTGCGGCCGTGATCCATGCGTAACGCAGCTTGCCCTGTTTCACGATGATGCCGGTGCAGATGCTCAGAGCAATTCCCGCCAGAAGCTGATTTGAGATCCCGAACAACGGCCACAGGATGTTGATACCCCCGTTCGGGTCGACGACGCCGATGTACAGGAAATAGCCCCACGCCGCGACAATCAACGCGCTGGTGATGATGACTGACGGGTACCAGGAGGTGCGCCCCATTGAGGGCCATACATGTGACAACGCATCTTGCAACATGAAGCGGCCCACACGGGTTCCGGCGTCCAACGTCGTGAGAATGAACACCGCCTCGAACATGATGGCGAAGTGGTACCACAACGCCATCAGGCTCTGACCAAACAACGAACCGAAGATGCTGGACATTCCCACCGCCAGCGAGGGCGCGCCGCCGGTCCGCGCGAACAGGGATGCTTCTCCCATTTGTGCGGCGAGTGCCTGCATGTGCTGCGCCGTTACCGGGAATCCCCAACTGGAAATCGTGGCAACGGCGATGTCCGGTGTGGGGCCAACGGCCCCTGCGGGACTGTTTATGGCAAAGAACACGCCCGGCTGCAGAAGAGTGGCCGCAATCAACGCCATGATGGCCACGCCGGATTCCAGTGCCATGCTGCCATAGCCGATCATCCGGATATCGCGTTCATTCGTGAGCAGCTTCGGCGTCGTGCCGCTGGACACGAGCGCATGAAAGCCGGAGATTGCGCCACAGGCGATGGTGATGAACGCAAAGGGAAACAACGCTCCGCCGAATATGGGGCCACTGCCGTCGATGAACTGTGTAATGGCCGGCATCCGGATCTGCGGATGCATAGCCACCACAGCGATGGCCAACAGAGTGACTGTGCCCAGCTTCAAAAAGGTGGAGAGATAATCACGCGGCGCAAGCAACAGCCAGACGGGCAATACAGCCGCTGTGAACCCGTAGACGATGACCCATTTCGCCAGACTCAAACTGTCGAAATCGAACCAGGCCCGCAACGTATCGTTGCCGTTGACTGCGCCGCCGCCTACCACCGCAAGCAGCAGGAGTGTCGTCCCGAGGAGTGAGCCCTCCAGCACACGACCGGGCCGAACATTGCGCATGTACAGGCCGACCAGCACTGCGATGGGAATGGTGGCAAACACGGTCGACGTGGCCCAGGGACTGTGTTTCATGGCATTGACCACAACGAGGCCCAGCACTGCGATCAGGATGACCATGATCACGAGCGTACCGGCAATGGCGGCGTACCCGCCCACCTGACCGAGCTCATCGCGCGCCATCTGCCCCAGGCTGCGACCATCACGGCGCGTGGAGAGAAACAACACCGTCATGTCCTGGACACAACCCCCCAACACCGCGCCGACCAGAATCCAGAGCGTGCCGGGCAAATAACCGAACTGGGCCGCCAGTGTCGGGCCAACCAACGGGCCGGGTCCGGCAATGGCCGCAAAATGATGTCCGAATACCATCCAGCGATTGGTTGGCACGAAATCGCGGCCGTTGTTGAACCGCACGGCTGGTGTCGGTCGCGAGGGATCGACCACGAGCACTTTCGCGGTGATCCAGGCACTATAAAGTCGATAACCGATTGCATAGACACAGACCGCCGCGACGACGATCCACATCGCATTGATTGATTCACCGCGGTGCAGGGCCAGCCCACCGATAGCGAAGGCGCCGACGAGCGCCACCGCTACCCAGATCAACTTCTTCATTCCATCCTCGCGTGTCTAACGTTGCTTGGCGACCTGATCGGCGGTGACGGCAGCAGCATCGTTACCCCAGGTGGCGCGCATGAACGTTGCGAGGGCTGCAATCTCGTCGTCCGCCAGTTTGTCCCCAAATCCCTCCATGGGCTTCCAACGCTTCGGCAACGGTGGATTGGGCAGTGGTGGCCCGTAAATGATCGTGTTGATCAGCGAGGCCGGATTGCTTGCCTGAACGACGGGGCTGCCGGCCAGCCTGGCACCGGAGTTCTCGTCCTGGTTGCCCAGGCCAGTGGGCAGATGACAGGTGCCGCACTGCACGTTGTACAGTGTTTCCCCTGCCTGCATGGTTTCCGCGCTCGGCTTCGAAGTGGATTCGGGCTTGCTGGGCGGCAGGCTTTTCAGATACACGGCCATGGCCTGAACGTCAGCCTCACTCAGATTACGCGTACTGTTCATGATGACTTCGTTCATCGGCCCATAGGTCTCAGTGAACGAGTTCCGGCCGGTCTTCAGATACTCGGCGATGTCCTGAACCGACCAGGAGTGCAACCCGTCGGGTGCTGATGTCAGATTGGGTGTCGACCAGACACGCTGCTCGCCTCCCGGGACGGCGGCCGTGTACTCCCCTCCGCTCATGACGAAATCGGAAGCTTCGGCACCCAGGAAGTTGCGGGGTGCGTGGCAGGCATCACAGTGAGCAAGGGCCTGAACGAGATAGGCGCCGCGATTCCATTGCGCCGGCTTGCTTTTATCGGCGGCGAAGCGCCCCTCGGTGAAAAACATCATTTTCCACATACCGAGCGCCCAACGCTGGTTGTACGGAAAATGCATTTTGTTCTCGGCGGGTGCCGTGTCCACCGGGGTCAGTGTCTTCATGTAGACATACAGCGCATGAGCATCGGCGTCGGACATTTTTGTGAATGCCGTGTAGGGAAAGGCCGGATACAAATGCTCACCGGTCGGCCGCACACCACCGCGCAAGGCGCGCAGGAAATCCGCTTCCGACCACTTGCCGATTCCCACGGCCGGATCGGGCGTAATGTTGGTCGAATACAGAGTTCCAAACGGCGTCTCGAAGGCCAGCCCGCCCGCGAACGGTTTACCGCCCTGCTGGGTATGGCAACTGACGCAATTGCCCGCTACGGCAAGATAGCGCCCCCGCTCGACGGCGGAGTCGGCTGTCTGCGCATGAACACCGGTCACACAGGCCCCCGCCAGCGCGGCAATCGACCACAACCGTTTCATCAGGATCCGCATCAACCCTTGGCGCTCCAGGAGTTGCAATGGCCGTGGCTGTTGGCCGGTCCAGCGGAGAACATGTCACAGGTCCCGCAGCCACCCGCGGTCGGACCCGGATGAAAGAAGGAGCAGCCGGCACAAACCTGGCTCGGATCGGGCGACGCCTCCACATAGTTGAGGCTCTTGCGCGTGCTCTGCTCGGCATCCGACATGGCGTTCAGATCGGCACACACTGCCCCACCGCCCGACGCACTCGTGGTTGCAGCCTTTTGCCCGCAACCTTGCAGCGCTACGAACGCCGCGCCTGCCAGGGGAAGTTGCAGACTGTGTAACAGGACCGCCCGGCGCGACATTTTGGATTTCATGATGACCCCCCTCTCCCATGACGATGAAAAGCATATACCCCCGGGCGTGCACAAACATTTCACAACCATCCTCCGTTGTGCCCACCTGCGCATGATGTATGCGTAAAGCGTCCAGAGCGCACATACATCAGCGTCGCAACGGATAGGCCGTGGTGGATTTCACTTCCTGGGCAGCGACGAATGAGTTCAACTCGCGGACGTTGGGCACCCGCGACAACTTCTCAAAATAGAACTTCTCGTAGGCTTCCAGATCCCTGGCCACGACCCGCAGCAGGAAATCAAACACGCCGAGCACGATGTGGCATTCCATGACTTCCGGAAATTCCTGAATGGCCGCGGAGAAAGCCGCCAGACTCGCCTGATCGTTGCTGATCACTTTGACCTGTACGAAAACCTGCGCGCGCAGTCCGATCTTCTTGCGATCGAGCAGCGCAACCACCTTCGTGATGTAGCCATCTTCACGCAACCGCTGAATGCGCCGCCAGCAGGGGGATTGCGACAGGCCGACCGCCTCGGCGATCTGCGCCGCCGAACGCGACGCATCCTCCTGCATGGCCGCGAGAATCCGCAGGTCAATCCGGTCGAGTCCGGGGCCGGTCATGGGCACGCGCGCGGCTCGACCGGCGCCCAACCCTGAGCGAATCTTGAACGCAACATGCGACCCCCCTGGCGCGCAACCCGTTCTTCGGTCAGGGGCAGTCTATCGGGACGCGTTGGATTGTTTTTTGCCAAATGGGCGCCGCGCGGGCGCTGTCGTGCATGAACCTTGCGACCGGGCTCAGTTTCTCGTGATCAGTGTGTTGGAATCGGGCGGATGACGGGCAAACACCTGGGCAAACTCGACGGTGACCGCCGAGGAAATCGCGGTATCAGCCGGCGCTCTTCGGGTCCTGACAGCCGTCAGCCAGCCGTCGCAGGCTCGATCTCGATGCGGGCTCAGGTGAGGATCTCTGTGAGCTCCTTCGAAGTATTATTGCTGTTGGTACCCCATGACGGCGTATCCACACCCATGACCCGCAGGGCCGTATATCCCAGGCGCGTGCCCGGCGTGTTGTTGGCGTCCATGTGCACGCCCGTCTTCAGCTTGCCGCCCGCTTTTCCAGCGGTGAATTGCGGCATGCCATCCAGCGAGTGCACGCGCGCATAGCCATGGTCTGTCGTACCGACAATCATGACATTGTCGAGCAACGTGCCATCACCTTCCTTGATCCTGGTGAAGGCCTCGACAAAGTAACCCCATGACTCCATGGCACGGCGCGTGAACCAGGAAGCGTTCGGCTGATACCCGACTTTCTGATCCACCGGCTCTTCGTGAGTATCCGTATGATGTGGCTTCTCGAATCCCGGCTTGATCGTCGAGGCCGACGCGTTCGAATACGCCATGTTGAATACGCGCGTCTGGTCACAAGCGACCGCCATGACGAGCAGATCCGTCATCATGCGGTGACGCACCGCAACCGACTCGGCATCCAGGCCCATCGGCGGGTCTTTTTCGATGGCCTGCGGCCGATGACAGGCGGCAATGGGCTTCGGCTTCTCGAGGCGTTGATCGAACTGCATCTCGAGGTGGCGCAGCCCGGTGAAATATTGATCCAGGCGCGCACGATCCGCCGCACTGACCTGCTTCATCAGGTCCTTTGTCTGGTCCATCACACCGGTCAACACACTGCGACGGGCGATGACATGCGGATCAGGTGTGAAGCTCGCCGCATTGGGATCGGGGAATTCCGGTCCGAACAGGCGGGTATAAAACTGCAGTGGCGACCACTCGGGAGGGTTCGGCGTGTTGACGTTGTCGTAACTGTAGGTGCTGCGCACGTCACCCGTGGCAGTGGCGGTCAAGGACTTGAAGCGCGTGGACCGTCCGATCTGGTTGGCGATCGTGACATCGATCGTTTCGTTGGGGATGTCCTTGTTGTCCTTGGGCGCCGCTCCCGTCCGCGAAATCACCCAGCCGGTGTAGTGACACAGATTCTGGTAGTTGTCGCGATACGCCTGGGTGTTGGTGATCAGGTTGATGTGATCCCTGATAGGCGCCAGCATGGAAATCTCTTCCGGCAGATCAAACCCCGCGCCGAGCCTGGTCGGGACGAAAATGCCCTTGTTCATGCCCAGGCCCCAACCCCAGGTCCCGAACCGGACCGGCATGGGGGTGCCGTTGGCCCAGGCGGTTCCATTATTGTTCAGGAAGCTGTCCAGGATAGGCAGGCCGACGGTAACGGCAACGCCGCCCACCATGCCCCTCAATACCCGACGTCGGCTCAATTTGCTCATAATCTGACGCTCAAGGTTGGTTCAAGGTAACTTGTTGCGGCTTCTTGGGAGCCTCATCCTCGGGCAACGGTGCCGTGCTCGGTTGCACCCGGGTGACCTGCGAGAACGAATTGCTCATGGCAATCGTCTTCAGCAAGTCCGGAATCCGATAGCCCTCGGCCGCGAAGCTCTTGTTGAGATAGGTCAGCAGCGGTCGATCGACCGGCGGCGGCACGCCACCGGCGCCATAGCTGTACATGCGCGACACCAGGCAACTCGGTAACGTCGGACTGTCGTGCAGCGCCTGTGCCAGCCCCTGCACGTTCGCGAACTGCTTGCCATCGAGATTGCCGCTCGAATCGATGGCCGCACCATTCTCCGTGGCGCGATAGCGCCCCGCGCCATCGAAGTTCTCCAGTGCCAGGCCCATCGGGTCCATGATCTTGTGACAACCCGCGCAGGTGGCATTCTTCAGATGCACGCCGACGCGCTCACGCTGTGTCTTGTAGTGTGCGTCCGGATTCTCCAGCGCCGAAAAGTCGACATTGGGTGGAGGGTTCGGCACGTTCTGACACAACAGCAACTCGCGAAGCGCCTTGCCACGTCGCGTGGGCGAGCTGCGGCCCGGATGAGCGTGCACTGCCAGGAAGCTGATCTGTGTCAACATACCCTGCCGTGGGCTGTCGACCGGAAACTCGTAAGGCTGCCAGCCGGGTGAAGATGGCAGGTTGTACAGCGCCGCAAGTGCCGGGGACAGGAAAGTCTCCCGGGTCGTGTACAGATCGCGGTAGTCTTTTTTCTTCACAATGAGCTGATCGATCACGGTGCGCAGCGTCTGCTCGCGTGCATCCGTGACGGTGACGCCGGTGAAGAACGGATAGACTGTTGGATCCTTCGACAGGGAGTCAAAGTCATCAAATGCAAACATGTCATCGAAAAAGGCGCGCATGCCATCTTCGATCCGGGGACTCGCGATCATCATGGCAACGACTTTTTCGCGGCCGCGCGGGGTCTGCAGCTCGCCGCTGTCTGCCGCCTGCAAAACCTGGGCGTCGGGGCCGGAATTCCACAGGAAGAAGCTGAGGCGCTGCGCCAGCGAATATTTGTCGAGGCGATATTTGCCCGGGTGCTGCGGATCGGGCTCACCCTTCTCCGCAATGAACAGCACATCGGGGCTGATGAGCATGCCCTCGAGCGCCATTCCGAGACCGGCGTAGAAGTCATTGACCTTCTCGGCAGCCTCGCCGGCCTGAGAGACATACACCTGCGTTTCTGCCGCAGTCATCGGACGCCGCATCAACAGGGGACCGACTTTGGTCAAAAACTGGGTCGCGCACGCCTCATCCGGCGCCTTCTCGTCCGCGGGCTTGCAGGGAAGCAGGTAATTGCGGTGAGTCTCATTCACCACCTGGTTGGCAACGCTCGCGGCAGCCCGCTGAAATTGCTCCAACTGGGTCCCCGTCACCCCGGCGACGGTGGCGCCGTTCTCCAGCAGCCCGTCCGTCCGCCGCATCGGCGGAAACTTCATATCCAGATCGAGACTGGAGCCGAAAACGTGCACCAGGGTGTTGATGTACTGTTGACTCGTGATCAGCCGCAGCCGTGGCGGCGCCCCCTTCACCGGGGGTTCGGAAGTCTTCGAGCACGCCGCCAGCGTCAGGCTCGCTACCAGAACCGCGCCACAGAATGCCCGGATGCCATGGCGGCGTTTAGCCGTCCCCAGGCCTTTGAATATCGAGCTCACCTCATCCCCCTCAGCCAGTCAAAGCGCTACGAAACCTGTCTTGCCAGCCTTTTCTCCCCTATACAGACCGAGTCTATGACGCCCACTCTGGAAGAACTTCCTGATTTTGCCGCGAAGAATGCAAGCATTCTTCCCTACCTAAAAAAGCTTTAATGTTCACATAATTTTCGGCAGCCCGAGCTTCAGGTCGAGGTCAGCGTCGAATCGGCAATGCCGTGGTCGATTTTATTTCAGAGACCGCCACGAACGAGTTCACTTCCCGTATGTTGGGTATCTTCGACAGCTTGTCGAAGAAGAACTTGTGATAGGCGTCCATGTCCGCTGCAACGACGCGCAGCAGGAAATCGTACACTCCCAGCACGACGTGGCATTCCATCACCTCCGGGAAGGAGCGGACGGCCTGTGAGAATTCCTGCAGGTTGTGCTTGTCGTTGCTCACGATCTTGATGTGCACGAAAAGGTGCGCCCGCAGCTCCAGCTTGTAGCGGTTCAGCACGGCGACGGTCTTGGAGATATAACCCTCCTCCTTCAGCCGTTGAATGCGCCGCCAGCACGGCGATTGCGACAGGCCGACCGCTTCGGCAACCTCCGCCGCGGATAGCGAGCCATCCTCCTGCAAAACCGCCAGTATTTTCAGATCAATGCGATCGAGCCCGGCCACGGGGCGCGACTCGCCCTCATGCTGCCTCGGAGTAGCGGGGGCAGGTGGTCCATACCAGGTTGCCGACGGGTGTGGTGCGTGCGAGTCAAGGTTCGTGGTGGGCATTTGTTTCACGTTCAACATCTTTCGACTCCTCAACGACATCGTGGATGACTGCCAGGAGGTCGATCATCGGCATGCCCTTGTGCAGGTAGCCCCGCGCGCCGGCCGCCAGTGCCCGTTGGATCTGGCCGTCATCCACCTCAGTGGCCATGACCAAAATCAGTGCATCCGGAAATTCTCTGCGTATGGCGATGATGGCCTCGACACCTGTCATGCAAGGCAGATGCAGATCCATCAATGTCACGTCAGGTTGGACCCTGCGGAAGGCATCGATGGCGTTCTCAGCGGTGGCTACCTGCGCCACCAGCTTCAATTGCGGGTCGCTGGCCAGAACAGCCGACAAACCCTGGCGGATGATCGGATGATCATCCACACACATCACTCGTATGCAGGAGCGGATGACGGCGGCCATGGAGCAGATCATGCGGACTTCGAACCAACACCACCACCCGCGACCGTGGATGATGCAACTAACTCTTTCGGGGGTATTGTCCGAAAGGGTGGACTCAGTCCAACGTGAAGATGCCACGCCGGATGGCGATGCTGACGGCGTGAGTGCGATCACGCGCGCCCAGCTTCGCGGCCGCATTCTTCACATGCATTTTGACTGTTTCTTCGGTGATATCGAGTTTCAGGCCGATTTCTCTGTTGCGATCGCCACCGGCGACCAGGCGCAGCACCTGCAGCTCGCGGGCACTCAGTTGTTTCTCACCCAGATGCTCGACGAGCTGGACCGCAATGTTGTTGGGAATCGAGATGTTCCCCGCATGCACATCGTGAATCAACGCGAGCACCTCGCGCATGGGCTTGCCCTTGTGAAGGTAGCCACGCGCGCCTGCCGCCAGCGCCCGCTGAATCTGCACGTCGCCCGATTCGGTCGTCATCACCGCAATCCGGGCAGCCGGAAAGTCGGTCCGGATTGCGATAATCGCTTCAACACCGGTCATGGTCGGCAGATGCAGATCCATCAACGTGACATCGGGACGATAGCGTCGATAAGCCTCGATCGAATCCTCTCCATTCATCGCTTCGGCCACGAGATCGATGCCTGGATCACTCGCGATGACCGCCGAAAGGCCCTGCCGCACGAGCGGATGATCGTCCACACACATGACACGGATGGTGCTGCCGCTTCGCACAGTAGAATTCAGGTTATGCATAGGCGACATCACCTGGAATCGTCAGGATGACGGTGGTTCCAGCCCCGCGCTGACTTTCCAACGAAAGCCGCGCGCCGAGGCCGGCCGCGCGCTCGCGCATGCCATTCAGGCCGAAATGACCACGGCGCCCCCGGGTAATCATGTGCGGACTCATCCCTGAGCCGTCGTCACTTACGACAATCTCCAAGTCCTCCCGGTACGAGAGTTTCAATACACTCGAGCGAGCGCCGGCGTGACGCGCCGCGTTGGACAGGGCTTCACGGCATATCGCGTAAGCCTCCGCCCACGCCCGGGGCTTGAGCTCACGCTGCTGACCCACCACATCAACGGAAAACCGGGTGGATTTTTTTCCCAGCAGCTCCCGGCCCAACCTCAACAGTCCTTCGCGAAGATCGCAGCGCTCGGATTTCGGAGCGCGCAGGAGCGACAACACGGCGCGCCCCTCGACCACTGCGGTCATGGCCGCCTGCATGGCATCCTGAAAATAACGCCGTGCGGCCTCATCCTCCGGCCTGAGCTTCTGCAGCCCCGCTTCGATCAGAAATGACATTCCCTGCACGCTTTGGAGCAACGTATCGTGCAGGTCGCGTGCGATCCGTACACGTTCGTCCTGCTGTGCGACCTGGGACCGCGATTCCGCGAGATCCATGGCCGAGCTGGCCCGTGCCAACAGCTCACGACTGCTCACGGGCTTTACCAGATAGTCGTCCGCTCCATGTTGCAGGCCTTGAATCCGCGCATCCTCGGCTGCACGAGCAGACAAGAGGATGACTGGAATGGCGCGCGTGGCCGGTTCCCGACGCAGCTGGCGTAATAACTCGAGCCCGTCCATCCCGGTCATCATGACGTCGGTTATGACGAGGTCGGGCGGCCGCCGGCGGATCTCCTCCAACGCCGACTGACCGTCAGCACGAGTGTCGAGCTCGAAATGCTGGCTCATGATCCTGGCGGCGTACTCGCGCATATCGGCGTTGTCATCTACGAGCATGACCCTGCGATGATGCAGCGGTCCTTGCTTCTTGTCCGCGTGACCCGGCAATGCCACAGGTTGCATGGAAGCCTCAGGTGCAGGCAGAGGCTGAACGACGTCGGCGCAACGCGAACCCGCAGTAGCCGCACGTGCGAATCCGAAAGGAATCGAGACGATGAATGTGCTTCCTTCACCGAGCTTGCTGTGCACGGCGACACTGCCGCCGAGTTGTTCGGCAAACTCCTTGACCAGGGCGAGCCCGATACCGCTGCCTTCACAATTACCGATTCCCGCTGCGGCGACCCGATGAAAGCGCTCAAAAATGCGCTCCAGCTCCCGCTGCGGGATACCGACTCCGCTGTCAGTAACGATCAGTTGCACGCCATCGTGCTTGCGCAGGCGAACGGAAATTTCACCCGCCGCGGTGTATTTGAAAGCATTTGACAGCAGGTTGAGGACGATCCGGCTCCAGACGTCCCGGTCCACATACACCGGCTGGTCCAACTCTTCGCATTCAATCGTGAATGTGATCCCCGCGCGTCGGGCGATCCACTCGAAAGACGCAGCGACCTGAGCTGTGAGACTCGCAAGATTCACCGGCTCGAACATCTCATGCAGGCGCTCACTTTGGTCGCGCGCGAAGTGCAGAACCTCATTGACGAGCTTCAGGAGTTGCATCCCGTTGCGCCGGATCATGCCCAGGGAGGCGAGTTGCCCGTCGGTGAGCGAACCATGGCCACCGTCGAGGACCTCCTCCAGAGGGCCCAGCATCAATGTCAAAGGGGTCCGCAGCTCGTGGCTGACGTTTCCGAAAAAAGTGGTCTGTGCCTCATCCAACGCCACGAGGGCCTTGGCCCGCGCCTCCTCGCGCTGGTAGACATGGGCCGCCGCAAGCGAGTCTCCGAGGTGACCGGCGAGCATCTGCAGAAAGTCGAGATATTTGCTGTCATACGGTGCGTGCGGATTCAGCCCGACGATGCAAAACCCACTTGGAGCGCCCGTCACACCCACGGATATCGGCAACACCGCGAGCCGGGTCGGTGGCGAATTCCAACCCATGCGCCTCTCGAGTTTTATTGGTGTCGCGCAGGTGCGCACCTCGAGCAAGCCGCTGCCGGCGAGACGGGCGAGCTCGGCGAGCTGAGAGTCATCCGCGGTGCGGATGGTGGCCGGGCTGGCTGGGCTGCCTGCCTCGATGTTGGAGACAGCGTATAGACTCGCTTCATCCCGGCCCGCGTTCCACAGATAGAATGAAGCAAACGGCAAGTCATAAGCATTGCGCTCGATGACACGGACAGCCGCTGTCAACGCCTCCGCGGGGCATTTCGGGTGTCGGTCAGAAGACCCCAGGGTTTGCAGCGTTCTGAGCCTGCGTTCCGCTATTACCCGCTTGGAGGCATCGACAATGATCGCGTAGACCGCTTCGATACGGCCCTGCTCGTTGATCAGCGGCTCATAGCTGAATGAAAAGTAGACCTCCTGCATGAACCCGGGGCGGCTGAGCAACAACGGCAGCTCGTCCGCCCCGCCGGTTTTGCCCTCGAGCAGACACTTCTGCATGAGCGGCTCGATGGTGCCAAACACTTCGGGCCAGACGATGGCGGCCGGTTGGCCAAGGGCATGCGGATGCTTGTGCCCCAGGTTGGCGCAATGGGCGTCGTTGTACAGGAAAACGTGCTCGGGCCCCCAGTAAATGCCGGCTGGCAGCCGCGAAGCCATGCACAAACGCAACGCCGTCTTGAACGCCTGCGACCAGCGCTCAATCGGACCCAGCGATGTTTTCGACCAATCATAGCGGCGGATCCGCTCGCCCATCTCGCCACCGCCGGCGCAGAGCAAACCAAACAGAGAAGCCGCCGGATCCGGCGCTACAAACTCATCCGCGACACAGTTCTGCACATCTGCACCCGAAAACAACGATCCGGAATGCGAATGCGAGCCGGCGCCGACGACGCAATACAGTCGGCCCCCTCTCATCCCCCTCACGCGGTATTGAATTCCTAGAGGTCTAAAATATCCGCGTGCGCGCCGACTCTAACAGGGTGATCGAAAAAAGTGCAGAGCAGAAACGACGAATCGCCCTGAAACTGGACAGGCAGTTGTCTTAATATTACTCGAGGCTGCATCACCGGCCGCCCGCGATTGAGCCAAGTGTCCTCAGCGCTTGCCTGTGTTGGAGTCGCCGTCTACATTCGATGCAACCATGACGCCAGCCCGTGCTATCACTCACTCCCCGGCCGCAACTGCACGGCGACTCGTCTGGGACCTGCCGCTGCGGTTATTCCATTGGCTGTTCGCCGCAAGCGTGCTCGCCTCATGGGCAACTGCGCAACTGGGTGTCAGTTGGATGAAGTGGCATCTGAGGCTCGGCAATTGGATGATGGGATTGGTTGTATTTCGAATCCTCTGGGGACTCGCGGGTCCGCGCCACGCCCGGTTCAGCAGCTTCCTGACAGGACCGCGAAAAATCTGGCGCTATGCGCGGGGGTTGACCGCGACCGGGCGAGTAGTCAACAGCGTCGGCCACAATCCGCTGGGCGGTCTGATGGTGATCTTCATGTTGATGCTGGTTGTGTTGCAGGTCGGCACCGGGTTGTTTGCGACCGACGACATCACCTGGAGCGGACCCTATAACCCGTCGGTGAGCAGCGCGACCGCCAAGCTCCTGACACGCGTGCATCACCTCAATTTCAATGTCATCTGGCTCGCGATCGGCCTGCATATCGCGGCCATTTTATTCTATGCCCTGGTGAAAAAGGACAACCTCATCCCGGCGATGCTGACCGGCTGGAAGCCGGCGGAAGCGGTTCCCGCCGACCAGGCCATTGAAACGTCCGCTCTGTGGAAGGCCGCGGTGGTCATCGCACTCGCGGCCGGCTTCGTCTACTGGGTGGTCAGCAGCGCCCCACCCCCAACCGACGCTGAGTTCTGAGCGACCCGGGTTATTTTTCGCGATATTCCTCGTGGCACGCCTTGCAGGCGTCACCCACCTTACCGGCGGCATCCAGGATCCCCGACTTGTCGCCTTTTTTGGCAGCCGCTTCCAGCGCCGCCGCGGCGTCGTGCAGGTCATCCGCCTTCTTCGCGAAGTCTGTCTGGTCGTTCCAGATTTTCTCTTTTGCCTTGGTATGGGTCTGGAACTTGCGGGTGTCGAGCTTGAACATTTCGGTGATCATGGACGAGGTCACCTGCAGGCGCGCCGCCTCCTTCTGGACCAGCGCCGCATCCACTGGCACCGCCCCTTTCAACATGGCGCCCACGGGTCCGAAAACAAATGCCTGCACATTGAACAAGCCCTGCCGGGTCTCGACAGCCTTGTCAGCCTGCTTTTCGGGTGAGGGGGGCGCGGTCTGCGCCAGCGCAATGGAAATCGCCCCGAGAAGCACGGCCAATGCCGGTACCGGGACACGAGTCAGCTTGGACATTTCAACCCTCTTTTTGTTGACGACGTCCCTGCGATCATAGCGTCGGCGCGAGAAATTTCTTTGCAAAGATTGAACGTTTGAGCTGCGCGTGTCAGTGCAGCTCGTTCTTGATCAGCTCACCGCCGCGCATGATCATGGACAGGTGCGCCCCATCGGCTGCCAGCAGCTCAATCCTTTCCAGGGGATCTCCATCGACCACGATCAGATCCGCATGGGCCCCTACAGCGACACACCCGAGCTTACCGTCCTGCTGTAACAGCGCGGCATTCTCCGAGGTGGCCTGGCGGAGAATCTCGATCGGGGAAAACACCTCCTTGCGAATTGTGAACTCCCGGCACTCCTGCAGATAGGTCGCGCCGAGGAGGTCAGTCCCGAATCCGATCTTCACCCGCGCACGACGCATCGACTCCAGACCGCGCAGCGCGTGCTCATACACAAAGCGCGCCTTTTCCTGACTCTGCGGCGGGAAACCGAGCTGTTTACCCATATCGATGAGCGCAAAGATGATGGCCATGGTGGGAACGACAAAGGCGCCTTGCGCGGCCACGTACTGCGCGGTTGCGTCGTCCATGAGTGTGCCGTGCTCGATCACCCTGACACCGTATTCAACACAACGACGCACGGCACTGACCGGGTGGCAGTGAGCAGAGGTGTATGAGCGGCGTTCGCGTGTCTCATTCACAATCGCACGGATCTCATCCTCGCGGAACTGATTCATCCAGATGGGGTCGGTCGGCGAGGAGACACCACCGGAGGCCATGATCTTGATGCAATGAGCACCACGGCGCAGCTCCTCGCGGGCGGCCTTGATGCAGGCATCGACACCGTCGGCAACGACGGCCACCGTGTTGGATTCCCCACAGGAGCAATAGCCATGATTGTGATGCGACTCGCTCATCTGCCGCAGATCGCCGTGCCCACCTGTCATGGAGATTATCTTGCCGGCGTAGAAGAATCGCGGGGCGCGAATCAGGCGATCCTCGATCGCACAGGCAAGACTGTAATCACCGCCGCCGATGTCACGGACGGTCGTGAACCCACAGTCGAGCGCGAAACCCAGCATGCGTGCCGCATGCGCCGTACGATATGCCTCACCCGCCAGGTCAACTTTCTGGAAGTTGACATCGCTCGCATACGCATGAATGTGCGCGTCAATGAGCCCCGGCATCAGGGTCTTTCCGGAAACATCCAGCGTTCGGGCTGCAGGTGCTTTAATCGGCTGGTCCGAAATCTCGCGGATCAGCCCGTTCTCGATCAGTACCTGCATCCCTTCCGCACAGTCAGCGTGAGTACCGTCGAACACGCGGGCATTGGTCAACAGGATCGGGGCGTTATTGGCAGATATCACAAGAGAGCTCCTGATCTTCAGCGGATACCGTCCGCAACGGCGCAGCGGCGGGGATCAGCAACAGCGGTGTAGCGGCCGGTCTGCTCATCCCTCGCTATGACGGAGAAAGAGCCCATGTGAAAATCGTATCCGGCCAGGACGGCC
>Ga0307510_10000103_pt1 | contig 66493 bp, 51 predicted proteins | sample 12_EM_MG_FD_207224 | JGI IMG/M metagenome (GOLD analysis project Ga0307510, IMG submission 207224) | Populus trichocarpa ectomycorrhiza microbial communities from riparian zone in the Pacific Northwest, United States - 12_EM | ecosystem: Host-associated > Plants > Roots > Unclassified | place... | reverse complement strand
TGGTTTTCAAAGTCAACTCGCGTTGAGATACCAACTTCTACCTTGCTCCCATGCAATCCACCACTCACGCGTGCCTGACTCGGACTCGCTGTATCACCGCCTGTTTGCCCATCCGCGGATGGTGGAGGGGCTCGTGCGCGAGTTCGTTCCGCAGAGGCTGGTCGCCGACCTCGATTTCTCCGGCCTACAACGCGTCAATTCCAAGTTTCACCCCCGCCGCCGTTCGGCCCGACGGCGCGAGGCAGATGTCATCTGGAGAGTACCGATCCGTGACGCCAGTGACATCCAACTCTATCTGTTGCTCGAGTTTCAAAGCGAAATCGACGGGTGGATGGCGGTACGCACGCAGGTCTACCAAGGACTGCTTTGGCAGCAGGTGATCGACGAGCAGAAACTCCAGTCGGGTTCGCGGCTTCCTCCGCTTCTGTTGCTGGTGATTTACAACGGCCAGCAGCGCTGGAAGGCCGCGGCCACCGCCCGAGAACTGATCGCCCTCTCCCCCGACTCGACGCTGTGGCCCTGGCAGCCACATGTCCGCTACCATTTGTTGGACAGTGCGACGAGAGTTACTAAGGAGGACTGAGGAATAGCGCTTCTTTGGTGATGCGAAATCACGACGTTGATTGTTGGTTCTCTCGCGGAAGCAGAAGAGAAACCTAACTGGGTGTTCAGTCACCCACGGCCTACGGGCTATGGCGGAGTCCGAGAGGAGCCGTCTAAAGCGCCCTGACAATGTACCCCCGCGCAAGCGGCGGGGTCGCTCCGCGAGGAGCGGCTCCGGAGTCTGCCAGCTACGAGGTGGACGAGGGGCTAGGCCTGGTGGTCGGGTGAACTCAAGTGAACTGTTGTAACTACCGTGAAGATGAACAGGCGAAAGTAGCTGAATGCGCCTGGGCCAAAATGGCAAGCGGTCGGATGTTCGTTTTTGTCCATGCGGACACACTGATGCAGAACCGCCGGTAGAAAGACAGCACCCTCCCCACCATGTCATCGTCGTGGAACTCGGTAAGCCCAATGTCTTCCCCTGCGGATGGGCCGCAGGGGTCTGCGCGCTGCGAAGCGCGCGAGGGGACAGTGGGTATGGGATCGCGGAAAAAGCGAACGCCGGGCTATAACGGTTCGGATAGGAGACCACGTGCTCCACCCGAAAGGGGCGCTGACTTCCGTGTGGTGTGGTAGGGCGAGAGTGTATGCCGAATCCCCTCGACAGGAGGCCAGCAAGTATGCGACCTGTGCAAGCAGGTTCTGCGGCCTCCCGTGGCGTGAGCGAATGGGACCATATCAATTGGCCGCTCGTACACGATCACGTGAGGGGACTGCAGACTCGTATCGCTCAGGCAACTCGTAACGAAGACTGGCGCCGGGTGAAAGCCCTGCAAAGGTTTCTCGTGAACTCGTTTTCGGCCAAGGCATTGGCTGTGAAGCGGGTGTCGGAAAACGACGGCAAGCGAACACCGGGTGTAGATGGCGAGACGTGGTCTACCCCGGAAGCCAAATCGCAAGCCATCCAGCGGTTAGACAGCCGTGGTCTTCGACCACAGCCACTGCGCCGGGTGTACATCCCTAAACGCGGCGGCCACAAGATGCGTCCCCTGGGAATCCCCACCATGATGATCCGAGCTCAGCAGGCCCTGCATCTGCAAGGTCTGGAGCCGGTGGCCGAAACACGAGCTGATCCTCACTCCTACGGCTTTCGTCGGTGCCGAGGCACGCAGGATGCTATTGCGCACGTGTTTCATCTGTTGGCTCAGAAGAAATCTGCGCCTTGGGTTCTCGAAGGAGATATCAAGGGTTGTTTCGACCACTTCGGGCACGGATGGCTCGACAGTCATATCCCGATGAACAAGAAAGTCCTGAGGGGCTGGCTCAAAGCTGGATATGTGGAATCTGGGAAGCTCTTTGCGACGCAGGCAGGCACTCCACAAGGAGGAATCGCCTCGCCCACGATCGCCAACATCGCACTGGACGGATTGGAAGCGGTACTGGCCGAACGATTTGGTTCGACCCGCAGGCTCCTCAACCGATCCCGCGTGCGGTTGGTGAGATACTGCGACGACTTCATCATTACCGGCAGCTCAAGAGAGCTGTTGGAGAATGAAGTTAAACCGTGCGTCGAGGCCTTCCTCGCCGAACGAGGGTTGGAGTTATCCACGGAAAAGACCCTGATCACGCACATCTCAGAGGGCTTCGATTTTCTCGGACAGAATGTACGCAAATATCGCGGCACACTGTTGATCAAGCCGTCGACCAAGAACCTGAAAGCGTTCTTGGACAGCGTCCGGGAAACTATCAGGATGAACTGCGCAGCAAAGCAGGAAACCCTGATCCATCTGCTCAATCCCAAGATCCGGGGCTGGGCGAATTACCACCGGCACGTCGTCGCCAAGCGGGCGTACCGAACGGTGGATAACCACATATGGCTAGCGCTTTGGCGTTGGGCACGGCGCAGACACCCCAATAAATCGGGCGAATGGGTTTGGCGGAAATACTTCCGGACTCAGGGTCACCGGCACGGAGTGTTTGCAACTAAACCCCAAGGGTATAACGGCCAACGGAGAACGCTGACGCTGATTTCGGCCTCAGATACTCGGATTGTCCGGCACGTCAGAGTCAAATCGGGCGCTAACCCATTCGATCCGGCTTGGGACTCCTACTTCGCGCATCGTCGAGGTGTGCGAATGTTGGAGCGGCTGCAGGGACGCGGCTTCCCAAATCGACTCTGGCAGCAGCAACAAGGGCAGTGCCCGGGATGCGGTCAACTCATTGACGAAGAAGACCGATGGGTTATTGAACCCGTCATCCCATTCAACGTTGGTGGCTCTCGCTCCATCACCAACCTGAAAATGCTGCACCCTGGCTGTCGACGTCCATTCCGCGTCACAACTGGAAAGACTCCTGGCGGTGACCACCGAGTGCCGACTCCTTGAATAAGGGGCTCGATCCACGCCTGAGCCGGATGCGGGGCCAACTCGCACGTCCGGTTCTTAGAGGGGCGCGGGCCAGCAATGGCCCGCGCCTACTCGCCTAGGCGCCTTTGCCGAGGACGAGCTGGCGCGGCGCTCGAGCCTGGTGGCGTTGCTGTTTCGCCTCGAGCGGCGGCATTCGCCAGCGGGGCTCAGAGAGCTGCTGGAAGAGGTGATCGGTTGGTTCCGGCAGCACGACGGATATGGGCGGCTGCGGGAGTTGTTCTTCGAGTTGATTCGCGAGGCGTTCGCACGGCATCGGATGAGCTTGTCCGGGTCCGGTAACTTGTTGGAGGTGAAGAGCATGCTTACGATTGATTTCGAACCCTGGAAGAAGAAATGGCGCGCCGAGGGAAAGGCTGAAGGAAAAGCTGAGGGAAAAGCCGAAGGAAAGGCTGAGGCACTGATTTCTCTCCTGGCGGGGAGATTCGGCACGGTGGCGCCATCCTGGCGGAAACGAATCCGGGGAGCCAAGCTAGTAACTCTTGATCGCTGGTTCAAGCGTGCCATCGTGGCACCAGACCTGCCTTCAGTCTTCAACCCACCGCGTTGAGCAGCGGCGGCTCTGGAGGGAGCCGCCGCGACAGCGGTTAGAAAGAATAGCCCACGGCTAACACAGCGGCCCGCGGGTTGAAGGACACGTGGGTTTTGCGGAGCACCCCGGCGGTGTTGGCTGTCAGGTCGGAATCGACCTGCGAGGCTGACACCGAGCCATAGAGGAAGAAGTGGTTGGTGATTCGGTAGCTGAGACCTACAGTCGCTGCAGGGCCGACGGAGGTAGTCAGTGAAATTGACGTTGGACCGCCCAGGACAGCGTCACCGGCAGGGGTCGACTGGCGCGAGTAGAAGCGCGTGTAGTTGATGCCCGCTCCAATGTAAGGCCGTAGCCGGGCCGACTCGTCGAAGAACGTGTAGTTCAACAGCAACGTAGGCGCCAACCAACGTGCCGACACGACTTCTTGATCGTTATACGGCAACGAACCCAATTTCGCCGGGCCCTTGCCGTACGTCTTGGTCAACGGCGGCGCGCCCATCGCCAGCTCGACGCTGAAGTGATTGTTCAAACGGCGTACGTAGGCGAAGTAAGGCGTGACCACATCTTTCAATTTGATGTTGACACCCGCAGGCGTATAAGGCCCACGTACGTCATCAGCTGCCGTGTCGTACGTAATGTAGTACGCGCCAATTCGGAAGTTGTTGGAAAGGACATCCTCGTCTGCGTGGGCACATACTGCCACCGTGGCCGCAACTGTCCCGAATGCAATCTTTGCAAAGCGTGCAATCATTTTCGGCTCCCCCTAAGCTCAAAACTGACTGAAGAAGCCGCGTGCAGCGACCGTGCAGAACGGCGCGACCGTGGTGTGGTAGTTCTCAACTACAGCTTCCTGCCCACCAGTGGCTAACAAGCTCGCGAGTGTCGTCTGGAATCCCACCTGCAACGGCGCGAACGGACTCGCGGGGTTGGGCGTGCCATTCACATCCAGTACCGTCACCAGCCCGGCCGGCAGCCCGGCCCAAAACGCCTGCATCGTTCCCGTGTTCACACTGAAGAACACCGTCGGATCCTGGTCACCCCCGCACAGCAACATCGGTCTGGCTGGTACCCAACTGCGCAGATCGTTGGTCTTGAGGTCCTGGCGCAAGGCATTCCCGGGCGCTGCAGCCGGAGGCACACCTGCCTGCGGCATGGGCACCGCCCCATCCGGATTGTTCACTGCGTCCAGTACATAGCTGAGCCGGTAGTCATTGGTAATCAGGTTCGACTTCCCGAATCCCAGCGCGAAAACCGGATTCGTCGGCACCGCCAGCGCAGCATCGAGCTGAGCGTTCCCGGTCACCGGCGTAGTGATATTGAACAACGCCGTTTGCGGCAGCTTCCCTTGGGTAAACAAGGTGCTGATCGGGATGGCGCTCGGCAGAATGTCCGCTGCGATGTTCGGGGCATAGGCGGCTTCGAACACCTGCGTCGCTTGCGTATAGAGGTTCCCGTACGAGTGCTGGTAGCTGCTCGTCACCATGGCGCCAAATACGGTCGACCCGATGTCCACGCTGCCGTAGAAAATCGCGTCGCCGAAGGCTTCCAGCGCATAAGGCCCGGACATCGGCGCCGACGCAGTCACCGCAACCCCAGCAGCTTGGAGCGCCTTATGTGTCGCCATCGCAACATAGCCGCCCTGCGAATAGCCGCTGATGAACAGCTTGCCGTTATCCGACGTCGCCGAGGACGGCGTCGAAGGCAGAGCGGTGCGAGAGGCTGCCAGCGCGTCGATCATGTCCTTCGACTGCTGGTCACCGTTGAGAAACGGATGGTACGGCAGGCTCGAGGTGGCATAGCCGGCGTAGTTGGACGCGACGACGATATAACCGTGAGCAGCGAAGACTGCTGCAATCAACGCGCCCTCAGCATTGCCTGGGTTCTGGATATCCGCCAGGTCTGCGGTCTTGTCTGTCTGCGTGCCATGGGCGTAGAGGACGATCGGCCTCGGACCCGAGCAGCCAGCAGCGGCACCGCTGGGCACCATTAATGCTGCAGAAGACGTGGTTTTCTCGCCTGCACCGCCAACGGTGTTGTATTCGATGTGATAGATGTCCACGCCACAGGCCGGCTGTCCTGCAACGGCCAGCAGACTTTGTCCGGCTGACTGGGCGGCCAGTTGCGCCCCAAAATCAGCCGCGGTGAGCGAAGCAACTCTGAGAGGCGGGTTGTACACCAACGAGCCGCGATCCGTGCTCGTGCCCGCTGTGACTGAATCCGTGTCCGAGCCGCACCCTGCGAGCCCCACGACACTGACGGCAATCCCTAAAGAACAGAGACCTGTAACTAGACGAAGCATAGTCCCCCCTTCATCGTCTAACTCGCGTCACGAAGGCGTCATCTTAGCAAGATACGAGCCCGGAAGGGGACGCGCGCAGCTTTTCTGCAACAGCACCGAGACCATTGACTGAGGCCCCCGGTGACCCCATAAACCGCTCCGCCCCCGCCCCGGGGGCTTTGAAACCCGTCGTCCCCTGCTATACTACGGAGCTGCCCTCCTACGCCCCTCGATCCCGGACTTGGTACCAGGGCTGCCAGCAATAGCAGGCATGCGCGGGATTGCGAGGGCGCGATTCACTGCAATTTAGGACGACCAAACTGACGGAAGCCGCGTGCCATAGAGGCATAGGCGGCGATGGCTCTTATGGGCCAATTTGACGCAACCCAAAACAGTCACGGAAATTTGCCATGCCGCGTACAACCCCTTTAGCTGACATCCGCAACATCGGAATCATCGCCCACGTCGATGCTGGAAAGACGACGACGACCGAGCGGATCCTGTACTACACGGGGCGCAAGCACACGATCATCGACATCCACGATACGAAAGATCTGAAGACGTCGACGACGACTGACTACCTCGAGCAGGAACAGAAGCGCGGCATTACGATTCAGAGCGCCGCGGTGTCGGCTTTCTGGCGCGATAAGAAGATCAATCTGATCGACACCCCGGGCCACGTGGACTTCACCATCGAGGTGAACCGTTCGCTGCGCGTGCTCGACGGTGCCGTGGTCGTGTTCGACGGCGTGGCCGGCGTGGAGCCCCAGTCGGAGACGAACTGGCGCCTGGCCGACAACTACCGAGTCCCCCGTCTGTGCTATGTGAACAAGATGGACCGCAGCGGTGCGAATTTCCTGCGCTGCGTGGACATGATCCGCACCCGCCTCAATGCCCGGCCGCTGCCCGTGCAGCTCCCGATCGGCTCCGAGGACAACTTCAAGGGCATGGTCGACCTGGTCGAGATGAAGGCCCTGGTCTGGGATTCGGACGACAAGGACGCCGAGTGGCAGTCCCTCGACATCACCGATGATCTCGCCGACAAGGTGGGAATCGAAATTCCGGCCGACCGGAAGATCCTGAGTGAGATCAGCAAGTACCGGACTGAGCTGATCGACACCTGCCTCGAGATGGACGACGAGGCCATGGAGGCGTACATCAACGACGGTACCCCTCCGTCAGCAGAAGTGCTGAGGAAGTGTCTCCGCAAGGGAACCATCACCGGCGCGTTCAACCCCGTTCTGTGCGGCTCCTCGTACAAGAACAAGGGCGTGCAACAGGTGCTCGACGCAGTCGTCGACTACCTGCCGGCCCCGACCGACGTCGAAGCCATCAAGACAGTGGACGCCGACGGTAACCCGATCGGCGAGCGCAAGACCTCGGACGACGAGCCGTTCTCAGCGCTCGCGTTTAAGGTCATCAACGACGCCTACGGCGCGCTGACGTTCGTCCGCGTGTACTCCGGCGTGTTGACCAAGGGCGCCTCGGTACAGAACTCAACTCGCGGCAAGCGCGAGAAGATCGGCCGCATGGTGGAAATGTTCGCCAAAGAAGCCAACCCGATTGAAGAAGCACGCGCGGGCGACATCATTGCGCTCGTCTCCATGCAGGAGACCGAGACCGGTGACACGTTGTGCGACTCCGCAAACCCGGTTGTTCTGGAGCGTATGCGCTTCCCGGACCCGGTCATCAGCGTATCGGTGAAATCGAAGGTCAAGGCCGAGCAGGAGAAGTTCAACACGGCCCTCGGCAAGATGGTTCGTGCCGATCCCTCGCTGCACCTCGAAACGGACCGTGAAACCAGCCAGACGATTCTGCGCGGCATGGGTGAGTTGCACCTCGAAGTGACACTCGACCGTATGCGTACGGAATTCGGTGTGGAAGGCGTCATGGGTCAGCCGCAGGTGGCGTACCGCGAGACCATCACCCGCAAGATCCAGGAAAACTACACGCACAAGAAGCAGACCGGTGGCTCGGGCCAGTTCGCCGAAGTGTGGATCGTTTTCGAGCCGCTCGAGCGCGGCGCCGGCTTCATATTCGAAGACGAGACGGTCGGCGGCTCGGTTCCGCGTGAGTTCGTGCCGTCCGTTGAGAAGGGCCTGAAGATTCAGAAAGAGGCCGGCGTGCTGGCGCAGTTCCCGACCGTGGACTTCAAGGCAACCCTCATCGACGGCAGCTATCACGACGTCGACTCGAACGCTCTGACGTTCGAAATCGCCGCCAAGGCTGCATTCCGCGAAGGCCTGAAGAAGGCGAATCCAATCCTTCTCGAGCCCGTCATGAAGGTCGAGACGGTGACCCCGCAGGATCACCTGGGCGATGTCATCGGCGACATCAATCGTCGTCGCGGCACCATCCTGGAGCAGATCGAGCGCGGTGCCAACATCGCCGTGGTGTCGACTGTGCCGCTGTCGGAGATGTTTGGTTACATCGGACAGTTGCGCAGCATGACCTCAGGTCGTGCCTCGTACACCATGGAGTTCTCGCACTACGACCCGGTGCCGAAGCAGGTTGCGGATGCGGTCATCGCGGACGCCACGAAGGCCCGCGCCGCCGCCAACGCCTAGTGCTGTAAAAATCAGGGGCGGGTCACTCGGGAACGAGTGACCCCCACTGGCAGGGAATCCACCCTGCGCATCTCTTCATCGTCGAACGAGTGCGGATCCCGCAGATAGTCGACCAGCATCTCGAAAGCATCCTGACCCCAGAATAGTTCGTCGCCCACTACGTAGGTCGGCACGCCGAACACGCGTCGCTGGATCGCCCAATCCGTACTGTCCCGCAGCGACTTCTTGACCGTGGGATCATTCAACGCAGCCTGGACATCAGGCAGTCCCAGCGCCTGGGCGAGCTCTGCGAGCACCGCCGGGTCGGCGACATCGCGTCCCTGACCAAACACGAAGTCAAACGCCGTCGCCACGGCCTTTCGATCGCTGCCGGCGGCCACCACCAGGCGCATGGCATTGAGGCAATTGAACGGATGGGTCGGCGGCATCTTGAACGGCACACCCATCTGCCGGGCCCGCCAGACCACGAACCGATACGTGAACCTGCGCTTGGACTCGATTTCAGCGGGTCCGACCTGGCCGTGGTGATTCAACACGACGCCGAACAAGGCCGGCACCAGCTCGACCTCGATCCCGGGCGGCAGTTGCGACAACTGCGTGGAGCCGAGATAGGCGTAAGGCGAGATGAGGTCGAATACCCATGAAATCTTCATGGGCCCGCAGCTTACCGCAGCTGGAAGAACTCGTTGAAGGCCGTCTCGATCGGGATGGCAAACCCGATCCCCTGCAGCCCGCGCGCCACAGAGGTATTGATACCCACCACCTGGCCATCCGCGGTGATCAGCGGACCCCCGCTGTTGCCCGGATTGATGGGGGCATCTGTTTGCAGGAGTCGCTCGCCGGCCTCCCCCCGCTCACCTGAAAACACTCCGGAGGTCACGGTATACGCAAGTCCTGACGGATTGCCGACCGTATACAGCCTGTCACCCACCGTCAGATTGGCCGAACGACCCGGAGGGATGTACGGACAGTCACGCGTGGGAAGCTGGAAAACAGCGAGGTCCGCATTGCTGGCGAACTGAGCATGCAGCTCCGTGAACTCGCGACCGTCAACCAACCGCGCGGAGAAACCTCCCTGGGCCCCATTTGAGACCTCCTTCCTGATCGCCTCGCTCACTCGCCCCTGCAAGTTGGCCAGTTGGTTTTGCATCTGTTTGATGCGCAGGTCGAGATCCACCTGCTCGAGGTTGGTTCCGGGTTTGTTGGCGATGGCGCGGCGGTACTGCTGTGCCTGATAGATTGCCGCCTGCAACCGCTGCCGGGCCTCTTCCATCCGCTCCTGCATTTCCGGGTCCGCAATCACTTCGTTGGCTACCCGCTTGCCGTCCGACTCCACCACGTGTCGATTCGTGATTACGTGGCAGCCCGCATCCACGATGAAGCCCGAACCCAGGCCCCAACTGGTCTTGATGAACACGGTGGCGTTGCGAGCGGCTTCGATTGGATTGCGCCTGCCCGACACAGTCGCAGGTGTGTCGACGGCCGGAGCCGCCGCTGGAACGGACATATTGTTGACAACCGTCGGTCGTCGCACGACTTCCACGGCGACCGATGGAGGCTGCGGCGCTGCGACCGGCGTTGGAGTGGCACGCATGCGCATAACGCTGATCACCAGCAGCGCTGTAAAAACAGCGGTTCCGGCAATTGCCCCCAGGCCGATCCGCGGCTCCGCCGGCTCGGCGCGCGACCTGGACGGCGGCGGTGCCGGTTTGGCCGCAGCGTGGAATTTAGCGAAATAGATCCCACACGCCGCGCATTGGGTCGTGTCATCCTGTTCGTGACTGCACTTGGGGCAAACCATAAGAGGGCTTATATCAGGCTCCCCCCTCGGCAGGCTGATCGCCAGATCGCACTTCGTGCGAAATCGGGCGCAAAAGGGGTAGACCAGTGTCATTCCGTCCTTTTGTAATGTGCGTCACCGTGCTCGTAACTGCCTGTTTGAGCGCCAGTTGCCAGACATCCAGGATCGTCGGCCAGGATGTCAAAAGCGTCGTCAACGGCCAGCCGATGGACAACTCGCAGCTCAAGGGAGCCCTGGCCTCCGATACCAAAGATATGGAGGCAAATCTCAAGGTCGTTCGAGGAAAGTTGCTACAGGCTTACGCTCAACTGCGCGCCAACGTGCAGAAACGCTGGGGCCAGAACGACGCCAGGATGGCCGATCGCACCGTCTATGTTAAATACACACAGGGCTACAAGAGCCGCGTCGTCACCGATTTCGATCACGGCTCGCTCACAATCGAGACCGTGGATGACGAGGATCCCCAGGGCAGCCTGCGCAAAGCCATTGTGACCGCGCTTCTGACCTCCAACGACCCGGGCACAGTTGATCTGTTCACTGACAAGGACGTCGATCTCGACTCCAAACGCCGGCCGTACCTGTACGGCCTCGTGAATGACAACGCCGGCAAACCGATCCGCACGCGCGCACAGGCCGAAGCATTTGCAAGCTATCTGGTCGGCCAGAAGATCCAGACCCGGGCGGTCAAAGGGGACCAGGGCGCGGACACCGCGCATTTTGTGAAGGTCGTCATGGTGCGCAATTTCGAGGCCAAGGGCGCCGATCGCTATCGGCCGCTCGTCGATAAATATGCGGCCCAGTACAACGTCAGCCCTACGTTGGTTCTGGCGATCATGCGCACCGAAAGCAACTTCAATCCGTTTGCAGTCAGCGGGGCTCCCGCTTATGGATTGATGCAACTGGTTCCCACGAGCGGCGGCCGCGAAGCCTTCAAACGCGTCCAGGGCGTCGATGCGACTCCTACCCCTGAATTCCTGTTTGACCCGGAGCACAGCGTCGAGCTGGGTGCAGCGTATCTGAGCACTCTCAGCAACACGGAGTTTCACGCGGTCGACAATCAGGACGCACGCGATTACTGCGTCATCGCCGCGTACAACACGGGGCCACGCAACGTAACGCGAACTTTCTCCACCGATAAGAAGGCGGCTTTCGATACCATCAACCGCATGGATCAGACCGCCGTGTACGACAAGCTGAGGACCGGCTTGCCGATGGAAGAAACCCGCAACTACGTGGTCAAGGTCAGCGGTTACCGGAAGCAGTTCGCTCTGCCGACACAAAGTCAATAAAGGCGCGCAGGGCCGCCGGTACCTGCCTGCGGCCCGGGTAGTAGAGATAGAAGCCGCTATAGTAAGGACACCAGTCCTCCAACACCCGCACCAGCTTGCGCGCAGCGATCAGGTGCTGCACCTGTGACTCGAACGCAAACGCAATCCCCGCCCCGTCCAGCGCGGCCTCCACCATCAGCCCCATATCACTGAGTGTCAGCGCTCCTGACACCTCGATTTTCAACTCCACCCCACCTTTCTCGAACTCCCAGTCATACAGCCGGCCACTGCCGAACCGGAAACGGATGCAGGGCAGATTTTTCAGCTGCTCGGGCCGGCGGGGTTTGGAGTAGCGGTTGAAGAGCTCAGGAGCCGCCACGATGGCCGTGCGTTGGCGCGGGCCGAGTGGCACTGCAACCATGTCTTTCGCAAGCGTCTCGCCGAAGCGCACGCCGGCATCGAAATTCTCCGCCACGATATCAACGAGCGAATCGTTGACGACGATATCCAGGCTCACGGCCGGATGAGCCGCCAGGAAGCGCGTCACGATCGGCAACAGGACCAACTGGGTCACCTGGCGGGAGGCGTTGATGCGCAGGGAGCCAATGGGTTGGCCGCGATAGTGGTTCAGGTCATCGAGCGCGTCCTCGATATCCCGGAACGCAGGCGTCAGTCGCCCGACCAGGCGCTCCCCCGCCTCAGTGAGTGCCACGCTGCGCGTGGTGCGATTCAGCAGCCGGATCTTCAACCGCTCTTCGATATTGCGCAGCGCATGGCTCAGCGCGGAAGGCGTGCACCCCAGCTCGTCGGCGGCCTTACGAAAGCTCTTGTGCCGCGCCACGGCCAGAAAGCTGCTCAGATCCGCATGATTCATGAATTTTTCTCACTAACCCCGGGACAATTTGCTGGATTATCTCAGCTATCGCAAGCCCTACATTGAGCCCAGGCAATCACTCACTGGAGACACACCATGCGTACCTGGTTCATCACTGGAGCTTCCCGCGGTTTCGGCGCCCTCATCGCTCAGGAGGCGCTGGAGAAAGGCGATGCTGTTGTCGCCACGGCTCGCGACCCGAAGTCAGTCACCAAGCGTCTCGGCAACCATCCGAACCTGCTGGCAGTGGCACTGGATGTCACGCAGGAAACCCAGGCCCACGCGGCCGCCAAAGCCGCCGTCGAGCGCTTCGGCCGCATCGACATCCTGGTCAACAACGCCGGTTACGGCCTGTTGGGCGCTGTTGAAGAGGCGAGCGCCGAGGAAATCGAAGCGGTTTATCGCACCAACGTGTTCGGCCTGTTGGCGGTCACCCGCGCCGTGCTGCCCCATATGCGGCAGCAGCGTTCCGGTCGCGTTCTCAACATCTCATCGGTGGGCGGCTATCGCGGCTTCGCAGGCTGGGGCATTTACTGCTCGACCAAGTTTGCGGTCGAGGGATTGTCCGAAGCCCTGGCCCAGGAGCTCGCCCCGCTGGGTGTGCACGTCACGGCGGTCGAGCCCGGATATTTCCGCACCGACTTCCTCGACCAGTCGTCCCTGTCGACCGTCCCGACGGTCATCGACGACTATCACCAGAGCTCCGGCGCCATGCGCGACCGCGCAGTAGGCGTCAACCACCAACAGCCCGGAGACCCGGCAAAGCTCGCCAAAGTCCTGGTGAGCTTCGTAGACACTCCGAACCCTCCGGTTCGCCTGCCCCTGGGCAGTGACACGGTCGCCGCCATGGAACAGAAGGATGCGCAGACGGCGCAGATCATCACCACCTGGCGGTCCACCGCGGTATCCACTGACTTTGCCCAGTGAGAGTGGTAAATAGGGACGATGTCACTAGTACTGAGCCTGATGTTCGCCCTGTCGTCCGTCTCCCAGGGGGAGACGGACGAATACACCCGGTATGAGTTGTTGGCACCGGAGACTTCGAGCTTCAAGATTTATTACGAAGTCACTGCGACCACCGCCGGTGCGAAATATTTCTACAACCCGATTCGCAAAGGCAGCGCGGCGAGCGAGGAGAAAGTGCTCGATGCCATGAGTGGCAAGCCTTTGCGATTCGAAGTGGTGAGTGGGACGGAGGCTCGCAAGGATCCGCTGATGGCGGATGCGGACACGGACACGAGCTACATCAAGGTGACGCTGGCGCGGCCAGTGCCGGAAAACGGCCAGGGCCGCATCATCATTCTCAAGACGTACAAGGACGAGAAGAGCTACCACGCCGACGGCAGCAACGGCCTGGTGTTTGATCGCCCCCTGGGCATCAAACGCAACAAGGTGGTCCTGCCGCCAGGCTACGAAGTGGTGGGATTGACCGTCCCGTCACAGATCCTGACCGAGGGCGATGGCCGCATCGCCATCAGCTTCCTGCATGCCGGGACAGGCGAGGCGCCGCTGGTATTGAAGGCGGTGAAGGATGTTCAACCCACCGCGCCCAAGGCACTGACGGACAAGCGCAGCTGGGAATCGCCCTTCCAGGGCGAGACCGAGGAATCGCGACTCTCCGAGCGCGCCCACCAGGACCGCGATATCGTCTATTTCCTGCAGCAGCCCGAGACTCACGCCTTCGATCTCTATCACGACTACACGGAAAAACGTGCCGGCATCAATGGCTACGCGAATGTCGTTCGCGAAGGCAGCGTAGCCAGTCATCCGGCCGCCAGCATCCTCGATACGGGCGAGAAGCTCAAAGCCATGGAGATGAGCGGCGCCGATATGGTGGCCTCGAAAATCAACGTCGGCGAAAAGGTGGATCCCCAGGCGCACGTCGTTGTCATTCCCTTCAAGGCAGTGCAGGACGGCCAGTCCATTCGACTGCGAATCGCAGAAACGTACACTGCACCGGCGAGCTACGGGCTGGACGGCGATGAGTTGGTATTCGATCGCAGCCTGGGGCGACCGAGAAACGCCGTGGTGTTGCCGTCGGGCTGGTACTGCTCATTCAACGCCATACCGGCCACAGTGAGTCAGCAAGCCGACGGCAATGTACGCCTGGACTATTGGGATGACCGGCCGGAACCGGTGGACGTCCTGCTGAAAGCCCGGCGCCGGATCAAATCACCTCAGCCGTCTCAGCAGTAAACAACATCCCCGCGCTCTTGTGGCGCTCAAACACGGCGGCGGACAGCGGCTGCACCGCATTCTGAGGTGCCCGCTCCAACAGTGAATGGATCCGTTCGCGCGACCGAGCTGCCGCTGCGGGCGAAATGATCCCCTGCTGCTGCGCTGCAAGCATCGCCTGCGCAAACCCCCGGCAGCGGTCGGTATCGGTGGCATAGGAACACACCATCATCAGATCGGTGCCGGCCAGCAGCAACCGGGCCGCCGCAGTCGGATCATCAAACAGCTTCGACACGGCATGCATGCCGATATCGTCGGACACGACCACGCCCGTGAATCCCAACTCCCCGCGCAGAATGTCCTGGCCGAACCTGCGCGACAACGTCACCGGCTCGCTGGGATCGAGTTCGGGCAACAACAGGTGGCTGGTCATGATCATCGGGATGCCGGCCTCGATGGCCGCCCGGAACGGCGGCAACTCGCGTGCCCGCAGGCCGTCCAGATCCCGAGTCAGAACCGGCAGCTCGCGGTGCGAGTCCGTATCCGTGTCGCCGTGACCTGGAAAATGCTTGCCGCAGGCCAACACGTTGTGCGCCTGCATCGCGCGCATGAATGCCAGGGCCGCCGCAGTCACCACCTCGCCGGTCGTGCCGAACGAACGATTGCCAATGACAGGGTTCGCGGGATTGCTGTGAATGTCGAGCACGGGCGCGAAGTTCAAATTGACGCCCAGTGAAGCCAACTCCACGCCCATGGCTTGCCCGACAGCGGCCGCCTGCTGCGCCCAGCGCGCCGCATACGCGAAACGAGTAATCGGTGCCGGTGTGCGACACACCCGCCCGCCTTCGTGATCGATGCCGATGAAAATCCTGTCGCGACGGATCGTGTCGCGCACATCATCAATCAGCTTGCGGTGTGTCTCGAGCCACTGCCCGTACGGCTGGTCCTGCTGGAAGTTGCTCTTGAAGAGAATCACGCCCGCGGGCCGCAGATCCGCCAGCAGCGCGCGGTCACGCTCATGCAACTGGGGCGTCGGCCGCAAGCCGATCAGGAAATGATCGCCGGCCGCGCTGATGTCTGGTTTGCTCATCGTGCGGTCATGATACCGGCAGGACAGTTGTAAGATACAAGCCACGGCACATTGCGCCGTTGTAGGGTCTCGCGGCCGGACCCTTCAGGAGAATCTACCGTGGCCTCTGTACCCCCGTTTTCATCGGCCGAGATCCGCACAGCCGTAAGCGCAGCCATTCACAGGCATTGGGGACTCTTCCTATTCGAGGGAGTCGCGCTCATTGTCCTGGGCACGCTGGCCCTCCTCCTACCCGAAGTTGCCTCAGTGGCAGCCACCGTCGTATTTGGATGGATCCTGCTGATCAGTGGCGTCGTCGGCCTCGTGGCGACATTCCGGGCGCAAGGATCGCCGGGATTTGTGTGGTCGCTGCTATCCGCCATCCTCGGGATCGCCGCGGGCGTCATCCTGCTGGCAATGCCCGTTCAGGGCACCCTCACTCTGACCGCCGTCCTGATTGCTTTCCTGCTGGTCGAAGGCGTGGCGACGGTGCTATTCGCGCTCGATCACCGCAAAGGCTCATCCGGTCGCTGGAGCTGGGTGCTGGCGAGCGGCATCCTGGATCTCGGTCTCGGGATCATTCTGCTGGCGGGCTTGCCGGGGACGGCAGTCTGGGCGCTGGGACTGCTGATCGGCATCAATATGATTTTCGGCGGGTGGTCGCTGGTCTGGATGGCCCTGCATGCCCGCTCAGAGGTCATGGCGACGACCGTGCCATGACCTCGAGCACTGGAGATCAGTAACCCGTCGCGATTGAGGTGGGGTGCGTGCCTGCAGCAACCGTAGTCGCCGCAGAGAGCGCGCCCCCTACACCAATCGTGAACTGCGCAATCGTCGAACCGCCGCGATTGGTGGCGTAAACAAAGTGACCGGTTGGATCAACCGTGACCGAGCTCGTCCCCGTATCACCTGCGGACACGTCAGCAGCGATCGCGGTCAAACCGCCGTCGCTGCCCACTGCGTATTGGGAGATCGTGCCATCGCCCTGGTTGGCAACGTAGACATAGTGGCCCGTCACGTCGATCGCGATCCCCGCCGGTTGGTGGCCTGAGGGGACAGTACCCTGGGTGGCCGTTACGTTGAGCAACGGCGTCAATGTGCCATCGGTGTTGATCGTATATTGACCGACGTTGTTATCTCCGAGATTCGCCACGTAGAGATATTTCGCGCTCGGATCAATAACAAGCGCAACGGGTCCGCTTCCAGTCGGAGCCGTCGCTGCGGCGCCGGTCATCGCCGTGAGCGAACCGTCCGTCTGGCTGACCAGGTACTGCGAAATGGTGCTCGGACCCGCAGGCGGCGTCTTGGCATTCGCGCCGAAGTTGCCGGCGTATGCGAAGTGCCCCGTTGGATCTATAACGATCGAAGCCGGGTTGTTACCTGAAGGCACCGTCGGCGTCGCCATGGGAATGAGCTGACCATCCACCCCGATCCTGTATTGGGAGAGGGTGCTGTCGGCGAGATTGGCGACGTACGCGTACTTGTCGAAGGGATCAATTGTGACCGCATTCGGGTTGTTGCCCGTTGCGACGGAGCCCGTGCCGATCTTGGTCAATGTGCCGTCGGCCCCGATCTGGAACTGTGAGATGCTGGACGAATTCCAGTTGGAGACGTAAACGAACTCGCCGGTGGGCTCAACCGAAATGCTGAACGGCTGGTGATCGGTTGTTACGGTTCCCACCGCCAGCGGCGTCAGTGTGCCATTGGTTTCGATCTTGTACTGGGAAACGCTGTCACCGTCGAAGTTGGTTGCGTAAGCAAACACGGTGGCGGTCACGTTCACAGTCACCGGGCTGATCGTGTATCCGGTCAGGGCCCCACTGATGACCGCAGTGCCGATGAGATTCTGCGCTTTCGCTTCACCGGCAGCAGTGATCTGCAGGATCGTCGTATCCGAGCTGGACCACGTCACACTGGACGTAACATCCTGTGTCGAGTTGTCCGTATAGGTTCCGGTCGCATGGAACTGTGCATTCTTATTGACACCCAGAGTCGGTGTCTTGGGCGACAGCACAACTGAGACCAGGTTCGGCGGAGCAACCGTCAACGTATTGTTGCCGGCCACTGTGCCGGTCGTTGCGTTGGTGTAGGTTGCGGTGATCGTCGCGGTGCCGGCGGCCTTTCCGGTCGCGAGCCCCGACGCGGCTGAAATGATCGCCTTGCTTTCGTCGCCCGAAGTCCAGGTGACGGTCGACGTCAGGTCCTTTGTCGTACTGTCGCTGTAGTTTCCTGTAGCAGTGAACTGCAAGGTCAGACCGGCAACGACTGATGGGCTGGCCGGCGTAACGGTAATTGAGGAAAGCGTCACAGTCGGTGGATTGGTACCACCGCCACCGCCGCCACCACCCCCGCCACCGCCTCCTCCGCTGCCACCAGAGCCGCCGCCGCCACCACAAGCGGCTACGAGGCCGATCAACGTTATGTGTAAAGCCAGCCGACTGAGGAGCCTGATCATGAATATTTACTCATCTTCCCTGGACCGATGTGCGCCCGTCCGTCTTTGCGGCGTAGCGACTAAATAGAAGACCCATGTCACAGTGTTGTGCAAGAACACTGTGTACACGGACGTGGGATATTTTTCTGCGAAGCGGGTCTCAACGGACCCGCAGATCAGGAGGGGACCTAGGTCGGGGATCAGAATCTATACAGCAATGACAGCCTGTACGCGCGTCCGAGGATCGGCCGCGCAATGAAGGTGTTGGCACCTGCATCGGTGCTCTGTACCTCGCCCTGGCGGGGGTTGCCTTCCGTGAGCCCTTGCGAGTTCGTCACGTTATCAACGTATCCATACAGCTCGAAATGTTCGTTGAACGCGAAGCGGCCGCTGGCGTTGAGAACATCGTACTTGGGCAGCACTACGGAGTTCGCCGTGTCTACGTAGCGGGCACCTTCCCATTCCCAAGAAACCTGTAGACGCAACCGCTGATCGAACAGATTGAATCCAGGAACCACCCGTACGCTCACCTTCGGCACGCGAATCAACTGGTTGCCGTCGAAGTCGCGTTGCACCGGTGCGCCACTGACGTTGTCGGTATACCGCAGCCCGAAGTACTTCGGTTGCTCGAGGGTGGCACTGTAGGTCAGGTCGAAGAATTCGATTGGATAGATGCCCCCATCCAACTCAACGCCGTAGGTCTTCGTGTCCGCATAGAGCTGCTGCGGGACCGGAGGCAGGCTGGTGTTGACGTTGAACACGTTGTTGGTGAAGCCAACGTTGTTGTACTTCGTCCAGAACGCCGTCGCATATAAGTCGGTCCACTGGTTCGCGAACTTATAGCCGATTTCCGCCAGGTCCATGGTCTGGGTGATAGGCAGCGGCACAGTCGGGTTGCTGGTGGTGAGACTCGCCGTCGTATAGGTGCTCAGGTTGGGCAGACGGAACGTCGGGGTGTATCGGGCGAACAACCCCTGGTGGTCACTGAACTGCCAGTTGCTGCCGAGGGTCCAACCGACCTTGCTGAACGTCTGATCGAAGTGGGCAAACGTGCCGGTCCCCGTCAGGATCTGCGATGTGGCCGGCGTGTTGAGGTTCACGGTGGTGCGCAGCTCGGGGCTCGCCGTGAGATGGACCTGCTCCCAGCGCGCACCCGCATCGATGCGCAGTTGATCAGTGAGCTGCCATTCATCCGCCAGATAGAACGCGGTGGTCGTCGACTGTCCGGTCGCGTTCGCCCACTCATAACCGTAGTGGAAGATGCCCTTGTCGGTCAGGTAAGTCGCCGCGCCTGTCGGATCCACGGATACCAGATCGAGCAACCGCGAGTTGTTCTGCACATCGAGCAGAGCGGTTGAGGAGTAGCGCGAGAAGTCCTGGTTGATGTCCGCGACATAGAAGCCGAGGGTCGCATCATGGGTCCCTCCCAACTCAAACTTCTTCATGATGCGCGCGTCGTTCATGAACTCCTTGACTGGCGAGGTAACACTCCGCAGTCCGCCGACGACCATCAACGCATTGCCGTTCTGGTTGGCAACGTCGAAAATCGTGCTCGGCGAGTCCGTATAGCGCAACTGCAGGGTCGTCCCTGCCGGCAGGCCTTTCGACTGTTGCTGCAGGAAGCTCGAGGCACTTTGCACGCTGTTGGGATATACGCCGTTGCGCAGAGTGTCGGTCTGGTCATAACGGGCGTGATCGCTGAACTTATAGCCTTCGGCAAACTCAAACTCGAAGTTCAAGGTCGCCTGGGTGCGCTTGATCTGGGTGCCCAGCGAATTGTCGAACAGGAAGTCCGGGCCGGCAGTCTTCATGCGCACATATTCGGTTTCGGGACCGGCGATGGTGCCGAAGTTGCCGTCGAATCCCGGCACCGCGCGAATCTTGCCGTCAGGATAGGTCCGCATCGGGATTCCGAGGTCCAGGTAGACCTTGTCATCCAGGCGCTTGACGTCGAACGACACCTTGCCGCCTTCAAAGTCGCGCGCCAGTGTCAGCCGGAACTGACCACCGTCGTCACCATGAAAGCCCGGGTCGCGAACGCCATCGTCGTAACGGTAGAAACCACCCATCGACACCTTCCAGTCACCGATCGGCGCGCCGTACCACAAGTCCAGTCGATTCAGGCCGTAGTCACCGGCGGTGTACTTGACGACGCCTTGGGCATGGTCGCCCACGCTGCGGGATATGTAGTTGACGGCACCGGCGGGCGCGTTGGAATAGAAGATGGAGGAAGGACCGCCGCGGACCACTTCGATCCGGTCAATGGTCTCGTCGAGGCGGAATGCCTGGTCGCCGTTCAGATAACCCAGGGCCGGGTCATGTTGGACTGGCATGCCGTCTTCGAGCAGCGTGATGGAGCCGAAACCGTCGACAGGAATACCGCGGGCGCGCACGTTACCGCTGGCCTCGCCGCCCGAAGACTCCACCCAGAAACCCGGTACTGACTTGAGCGACTCGGTGACGCTGGTCGGACCCTGTAAACGCAGCTTTTTCTGATCAATGGTGGTGACGGAATAACTCGTCTCTTCCTTCGTACGCTCTTCGATGCCGGCGCGGCCGGTAACGATGACTTCCTTGAAGTCTGCGGTGCTTTGCGGTGTTTGCACTGTTGGCGGAGCAGGCGTCGCAGCCGCACGTTTGATGATCACCGCGCCCGGCTTGAAGAATTCGTACTTCAGACCGGTGCCGGCTAACAATTGTGTGAGGGCCTGGTCCTGCGTGAGCGTGCCCTGTAATGCCGGCGCCCGCAGGCCCGCGACATCGGATTCAGAGAACATCAGTTGCAGGCCCGCCTGGGCCGCGAAGTGCTGCAGAGCTGCGCCCAGAGCTTCCGTCTCGATGCTATAGGTCTGTGTTTGCGACTGAGCCCAGGCAGGTGATCCGGCAGCGAATCCCAGACTCAGAAGCGCCGCGCAAGCCGTCTGTGTTATCTTCATGCCCTTGTAGGACGAAGCTGGCAACCCAACCCGCAGGGCTGTCACTAAATTTTCATAAAAGAGATTGATAAGGGGGCATGGGAGCGAACCACCTCATCTCGATGGGAGCCAACTGTGGATGTGAGCAGGACGGCTGCATCCACCGCCGCGGCGTGGAGCTGAATCGGATCGCCGATCGCTATTACGACCGCCTGGTGCGCTTTTTCAAGCGCCGCAGCAGCTCCAGGGAGGATGCCGCGGACCTGGCCCAGGACACGTTCGCACGCCTGTGGTCCACCGACCTGCGTCAGATTCAAAAACCCGAATCCTTCCTGTTCACGACCGCCCTCAACCTGCTGCGCGACCGCGCACGATCCGCTCAGGTACGCCATGCAGCCTTGAGTGTGCCGGCCGAGGAGGAGCTGTTGGTCTGCCCAGCCCCCCAGGCCGAGCGCGTTCTCGACGGCGAGCAGCAGATGCAGGTCCTGGGGGCCGCGTTGGGTGAGTTGAGCCCCAAGTGCCGCGCCGTGTTCGAGCAATTTCACTTCGAGGGACGGTCGCAGAAGGACATTGCCGACGAGCAGGGCATCTCCGTTTCGATGGTGGAGAAGTACGTCAGGCAGGCCGTCAATCACTGTCAGAAGCGTCTGACCGAATCCAGTGCCGAGCCAACACGCACGCGGAAGTTCGTGTTGGGCGCGACGACGGGCGTTTGCGTGGTCATCTGTTGCATCGTCGGATTTATCCAGATGCGGGCGAAGAATCTGATCGCGACACGCACCGGGGAGACGCGGCCGCTCGAGCTGGAAGACGGGTCGCGCATCGTACTCGACACTCAATCGCGCCTGCGCGTGAGCTACACAGCCGGCGCGCGCGACATCGACCTGTTGGCGGGCCAGGCACACTTCGAGGTGGCGAAGGACAGTCATCGGCCGTTCACTGTGCATACACCGACGGCCGAAATCGTTGCAGTTGGGACCAAATTCGATGTTGCCATCCTTCCGACACGCACCACCGTGACGCTGATCGAAGGCAAGGTGAATGTACGGACACTGCGCTCAGAGTCGTCGGATGTGGCCAGCCTCGCCCCCGGCGAGCAGGTACAAGTTACCAACGAAGGACATGTAATCGATCAGCCGGCCGTGAAAATCGAAAACGTCACGGCATGGCAGCGGGGCACGCTCGTTCTCGATGATGTGCTGGTGCCCGATGCGTTGGCGCAGATGAATCGCTACTCGGTGACCCAGATCGTGATTTCCGGTCCCGGGCTCGAAACCCAGCGCGTCAGCGGTGTGTTCCGGGTGGGCGATGTTGAAACCGAGGCGCTGGCCTTGCAGCGCTACTTCAACTTGCACGAAATCTCACATTCCGACCGCGAGATCGTTCTGCGGCGTTAGAATGGACCTGACGGCGCAACGCTACAGCGGAGAATCAGCATGGCTCATGCGGGCAAATGTTTTTGCGGCAAGGTGACATTTGAGGCTGCCGGCAACCCCGAGGCAATGGGGTATTGCCACTGTGAATCCTGCCGGCACTGGTCCGCGGGTCCGGTGAATGCCTTCAGCCTGTGGAAACCCGAAGCGCTGACAATCACCGCGGGCGAGAGCAGCATCGGGACCCACAACAAGACGCCGATCAGCTACCGGAAATGGTGTAAGGAATGCGGTGGACATCTGTTCACTCAGCATCCCACGATGGGGTTGGTAGATATTTATGCGGCGATGTTGCCGACACTGAAATTCGAGCCCGGCGTGCATGTGAACTACGGCGAGACGGTGCTGCACATTCACGACGGGAAGCCTAAATTCAAAGACATGCCTGCGGAAATGGGTGGTTCGGGGGCGATGCTTCCGGAGTGAGTGAGCGTAGGCATCATCCTTGCTGGCGACGACGGGCTTTAAAATTGAAGCGCCGACCGCCTGCGAAGCTCGATGATCGACCGCCGTTCTCTTCTCACAGCCGCTGCTTCCACACTCACATTGTCGGCGCTCGGGCTGCCCCTCCGGGCCAGCGCCGCCGCTGCCGGCCTGAAGCTCGGGAAACCCCAGCCATTCTCCTTCGACGCGCTCGTCAAAGAGATGCAGTCGCGCGCCTCACAGCCGTACTCGCGGCAGAATTCGCTGCCGCAGTCGGTGCTCGAGCGCATCGATTACGCCGAGCACGGCAAGATCAAGTTCAACACTGACTTCGCCCTGTTCCGCGACGGCCCGGGCGATTTCCCGGTGACGTTCTTTCATCTGGGCAAGTATTTCCGCGCGCCTGTGCATATGTACGTGCTCTCGGCCGCCGGTCAGAACGCCACCGCGAGCGAGATTCTCTACGACCCCGCGTATTTCTCCATGCCGCCCAACAGTCCGGCGCACGAGCTGCCCAAGGGTGCCGGGTTCGCCGGCTTTCGACTGCAGGAAAGTCGCACCCGCGACCAGCAGAAGCTCGACTGGCACGCCAACGACTGGGTCGCCTTTCTCGGTGCATCCTACTTCCGCGCCATCGGCGAGCTGGCGCAGTACGGCCTGTCGGCGCGCGGCATCGCCATCGACGTGAGCGCCCCCGGCCGCGCCGAAGAGTTTCCGGATTTCACGCACGTCTACTTCGAGCCCGCGGCCAACGGCTCAACCGACTTCACGGTGTATGCCGCCCTTGAAGGTCCCAGCGTGACGGGCGCCTACAAGTTCGTAATGCAGCGTGACGAGGCCGTGAACATGGATGTGCAGGCCCAACTGTTTCTGCGTCGCGACGTCGGCCAACTGGGCATCGCGCCCATGACTTCGATGTACTGGTACTCCGAAACCAACAAGCCCGGCCAGATCGACTGGCGGCCGGAGATCCACGATTCGGACGGACTGGTCATGTGGAATGGCGCCGGCGAATACATCTGGCGGCCGCTCAACGACAACACCCACCCCACGACTTCGGTGTTTGCCGACAAGTCGCCACGGGGTTTCGGGTTGTTACAGCGCGATCGCAATTTCGATCACTATCTCGACGGCGTGCACTACGAACGCCGCCCGAGCCTGTGGGTTGAACCCGTAGGCGATTGGGGCGAAGGATCAGTCCAACTCGTGGAGCTGCCCACGGATGATGAGACGATGGACAACGTCGTCGCCATGTGGGTACCCAAACAACCCGCCAAGGCAGGTACCAGCCTGCAGGTGCACTACAAGCTCAACTGGGGCGCCGGCGAGCCGCACGAAACCAACCTGGCCCGCTGTATCGCCACCCGCATGGGCCGTGGCGGCGAGCCCGGGCAGAATCGCCCGCGGGGCGTTCGCAAGTTTGTCGTGGAGTTTCTCGGCGGTCGCCTGGCGACATTGCCTTACGGCACCCGGCCTCAACCGGTCCTGTCAGCTTCGTCGGGTAGCTTTTCGGATGTGTTCACGGAAGCGGTCCCCGACAGTGTCGCGGGACACTGGCGGGCGCAGTTCGACTTCACCGCCTCGGGCACCGATGTCGTCGACATGCGGCTGTACCTGAAGGTCGGGGACCAGACTCTCTCCGAGACCTGGTTATATCAATACCATGTGAGCTGAGAGTTACTTGTCCCGATCGATGGCGTAGAGCATGGAGAACAGGGGGATCTTCTGGCCCTCCTGGTTCGGAGCCTTGCCTTTCACCCCCTGGAAGACGGCCTGGCCGCAGAAGGCGCGGCCCGGCTTGCCGGGTCTGTCGAGCGTCATGGCCTTACTGTTGCCGACGGTCTCCTGGTCCTGCTTCGTAATGAAGTCCTGCATCTCGGCCGACTGCAGCAGCGAGCCGTCCTTCATTTTCACAATCCAGGCCCAGCCACCGGCGACGAGCTGGTCACCCTTCTCAATCGTGCCGCGGATGAAAACCTCGGAATTCTCGGGCAGATCAGCGGGCACGGTATCAGCCAGATACACCATCTGCTTACCGAAGGAGCCGCCCGACACATTCGGCGGCCGGTTCCAGCGCATGGCGGTCTCGAGGTCCGCGCAGGTCCTGGCTTGCCACAGATGGGTGTATGCCTTGCGCCCCTGTGGGCCGGAATTCTCCGCCGTCATGTAGCTGATCTTCTTCAGCTGCGCATCGGAGGGAACCTCCGGCGGTCCCAGCGCCTTTTTCGCGCCTCCGAACTGGTCGCAGCCGGCGAGCCCTGCGGCCAGCGCAAATGCGGCAATAGGCAGTAATTTTGAGTATTTCATGGATAGCTCAACCGTCGGCAGCGCCGCAGGTTCCCCAGCTTGGCAGAAATGGGGCGATTGTGGCGTTGCCAGGCTGAACCGGCCATTAAAAGAAGACCCCTAAGGAACGGGGTGAGCCGCCAGCCAGTCCATGCGGGCCGTCTGCAGTTGGGTCGCAGCGATGCGGTCACCGAGGGACAGGTATCGTTCTTTCCCTGCCGTCCAGGCCGGCCATTTCAGCTGCGCCGAATCCGGCGAGCCGGTCTGCGCAAAGTGGATGAGCGCCTGCAACATCACATCGGACAAGTGGCGGTCATAGTCAGTCCAGATACGGGTCACCCGCAAGAGATTGAAGGCATCGAACGTTCCCAACCAATAAGGAATATCAGCACTGTGGTAGGCGCCCACTGTCACAGGGTCCTGGTCGGCAAACTTCACACCGGGTGCATACGGATGCTTGCGTGAAAACAAACTGATGTAGGCCGCAGAGCCCTCCTGCTTCTGCGCGCAGGTCCGGGAGGCTTTCAACATACCGCTCTCGCGAGCAGCCGCATGCGCCGCCACATAGACATCCGAATCTTTTTTTGCCGGAAACAACTGGAGGAACTTTGCCGCATCGGCCCCATAGAGCTGATGCGCGACGGCCTCGTACTCCTGGACCGTTTTCGCGCGCGTCAGCGGGCTCATGTTGGCATCGAGATCGTCGCCGTTTGAGCTCACCATGATGGGCACATTCATAGGGACGCGTCCCTTTGGCCCAACGGTAAAATAACCATCCATCAACGGCGGAGTGCGCACGGCCTGAGCCAGAATCTTGTCGGCGGCAATGGCTCGCATGTCCTCGAGATTCGCCGCACCCAATCGCTGTTGGAGCTCGAGGCCGGCCTGTTCGGCTGTCGGCAGATCCGGTCCGGCGGTCGTGAAGTTGCAGGCACTCCACAGCGCCGCGCCGCGGAACAAGCCCCTGGACAACGGGCTGAACATCTGTGCCGCAACCGATCCCGCGCCAAACGATTGGCCCGCCAGAAGGACCTTGGAGGGATCACCCCCGAAGGCGCCGATGTTCGCATGAATCCACTGCAGAGCGGCGTTCTGATCCAGGTAGCCGTAGTTTCCGGAGTGACCGCCCTGCTCGCGCGACAACTGCGGATGCGCCATGAAACCCAAAGCGCCCACCCGGTAATTCAAGTTGACGAACACGGCGCCGTGAGCCGCAACCGCATCGCCGTCGTAGAGCGCCATGCCGGAAGATCCGATCGTCCCACCCCCGCCGTACAGGAAGACAATCACAGGCAGGTCGGACCCGGCTTTCGCGCCCGCGGGCGTCCAGATATTCAGATACAGGCAGTCCTCACTGGAGGGCTCCTCACCGAAATAGTGATTGATGTTGTGAGCCCGCAGTACCTGGATGCACTCGGCACCCTTGCGATCGGCGACCCATACGCCCTCCCACTTGCTGGGCTGCGGCGGTTTCCAACGCAGATCCTGTGTGGGAGGTGCCGCATAACGAATCCCCAGATAGGCCCGCACTCCGGATTTCAATTGGACGCCCGCGACCCGGCCGCTCGTGGTCGTGATGGGATCACCCGACACCGTTGGCAGCAGCAAGGTCCGGTGGGCGATTCGATCCGCCTGGTACGAGCCCAGCCAGAGTTGGTTTCCGAGAATCACAGCGGCGGAGACGCCGTTGAAGTCCGCGTTGGGTCCCGAGTACGCGACCATATGGAAGCTCAGCGTCGCCGGATCGAGCTCGGCCACCGAAAAGCCTCGATGGCAACGCATGTCATCCGCCTTGCCATTGATGATCCTGCGAGCTCCGCCGCAGGCGGGCTCATCGGACTGCATCCCGGCCGCCAACAGTCGGCCGCTGTCCCAATGAATGTTGTCAGGCATGAATCCCGGCGCAACCACCACCTGGGTTGGTTTGTCAGGATGAGCCCGCGAATAAACGACAACGGCATGCCACCCGAACGCAACGACATAGAAGCTCGCATCATCCAGGGAAGTCTCGAGCCCGTTGTTACCCGGAAGCTCCGTACCGGGAATCAACTCGAACCCCTTCGTACCGGGCTGCCACTGCAACACAGCGCCGGTCTTCACGCCCTGGACGAAATCGGTGATCGTCGTCCCCGGCCGCGTCAGCACCGACGCGAGAATCGTCCCATCATGAAAGGCAGCCACGCTGTTGGCAGCCATCCCCTCGGGCATCAATACGCAGCCCTGCCACACGAGCCCGGGCTGCCCCTCGCTCGGGGTGACCGAGAAGATCTCGATACTCTCCCGGCCGCCATGATTAACCACATACAACGTCTGCTGCTTCAGATTGATGCCATGTGCATTGAACACAGCAGCGTCCGGCGGTGACGGGCAATCAGGATAAGCACGCGTATCAGGCTGAATCTGCTCAGGCGCGCCCGTGTACCAGAGGGTCAGCGTGTCGTTACGGGTGTCCACCAGCTTCAGGCCGGCACCGTCACTGAAGCCACTTGCGATCAGCCAGGGCGTACCCGGAATGTGAGCCAGATCTTCCGGATGTTGCGCACCGCAGACGAATGCCAGCTCACCGGAGGGTGGACACGTCAACGCGAGCAGGGCGAGTAACAGGCTCGTCATAACGTCAGATGCACACCCACATAGTACGACCGGCCGATCACATCAAACACGCTCTGATCGGTGCTGAATTGCGAGCTGGAAACGAGCACGGGACCGTGATTACCGAGATTAGTGATTCCCGCGCGCACTTGCCACGTCTTGTTGATCTCATAAGAGCCCAACAGGTCGACCAGGCTGTACGCGGGAACGCCTACACCTGGATTCGCCGGCGTAGTCACGGCCGTCACATCCTTCATCGCGTTCTGATATCGCCACCGCAGGGACACCGTCGCGCCGCCCTGCCCATAGCCAATGCTGGTGACCGCCTTCCACTTCGGGAAGCTGGAGCTCACGTTGTAACTGGCCGCAATGGTATTCGTGCCGGCGTAGTTCTGAAACGCAGATCCGGGAAGGGTTTGAATCGAGTAGCCGCGCAGGAACCCGATCCCGCTGTTCACGAACACCCGGGCCGAGGTGCCGGTGAGTCCAATATCCGCCAGCGCCAGACTCCACGCGCTCTGAATGTCGATACCGTCGGTTTTCAGACCGCCGAGATTCAGGTAGGGCGTATCAATGAGCTGCAACAGACCATTCGCATCCCGATGCAGTAAAGCGCAGAACTCATTGCCGGCCGCGTAACCGGGATTGGAGCCATCGAGGTTGTAGCACTTGCTCAGGGCCGTGAGGCCGGGCACCACCGAGATGACCTCGTCGATCTTGATGTTGTAGTAATCCACCGAAGCCGAGAGGCCGCTGAGCCAGGGCGAGCCGAGGTGCGAGGTCCAGGAGAAGCCGAGGTTAAACGTGTCGGCCGTTTCCGGCTGCAGATTGGGATTACCGTGCGCATCTCCCGCGGTTGCGGTCGTCGGGAAGGTGTAGCTATCAATCACCGCCGCCGGTACACCCTGCGCCAGACACAGCGCCCGGACTGACGCGCCGTTTGCACCGGTCCGCGCACTCGAGCGGATGTCGCACGGATCGCCGACGGCAGCCGGCGGAGTACCAAATGCAATCTGTGAGCCACTGTCCGCAGAGAACAACTCACCGATATTCGGCGCACGCACAGCACGCTGATAGCCGCCGCGCACCAGGAAACTCTGCACCGGAGTCCATTTCAGATCGCCCTCGTAACTGTTGACGCCTCCGGAGGTCGTGTAGTCCGAATGCCGAAATGCAGCGCCGAGACTCAGCTTTTTGATGAACGGCAGATCACTGAGCAGGGGCACATCGACCTGGGCGGCGAACTCCTTCACGCCGATGGCGCCTCGCGAGGGCTCAGAGGCAATCACCGCTTCGATGTTCTGGCTCGCGAGGTTTGAGTCGGGGCTGTAGACGTAGGTGTTGCGACGGAAATCCGCCAGGACTGCCGCCACCACATCTCCCGCCGGCAGCGTGAACAACGCGCCCTGCACCGTGCCCTGGATGTTCGTTTGCGTCAGGTTCTCGGTGCTGTGAGCGGTCGTCGACAGGTAGCTCTGACAGGCCTGGGAGATCGCCGAGCTCGTTGCCAACCCGAAGGGATCGAAGCCGCCGGCGCACAGCGCGGCACCCCCGTCGGGTGCGTTCAACAGGTTCTGCACCTGGCTCTTCAGGACCGCGTTGAAATTCGACTGGTTGTGATCGGTTGTGTCATAGGATGCGAACACATCCCACGTCCAATCCTTGATCGGCAGGCTGCCCTTGAGGCCGCCGAGGTACTGCGCGCTGATGTAACGCTCTTGCCAGGACTTCACCGGGATCCCCACATATCGCCCATTCCAGGTAAAGGCCGCGTTGGGATTGGGGCGCGACGCGAGCAACGTGGCCAGATCCTTCGGTATGAAGGGATTGGTCACCGGGATGGTGGTCAGATTTCCGAACTGCGTCAGGCTGTAGCCGCTGCTGGTGTTGACCGTGGAGTCGACATAGAGCACCTGCCCGTACGCAGTCATTCCCGGAATCAGCTCATAGTCGACTTTGCTGAATACCGATTTACGATCCAGCGGATTTTCGATGATGGTCTGCGGCCCGACCGGCATACGCACATTGCCACCGAGAATCGCGTAGCCGTTGCTCGTGGGGCCCTTGTAGTTCTTCGCGCCCGTCTGTGTGAACAGGCTACCATCATTGTTGAACCCGAGATTCAGAGTATTGCTCACCGGTGTCGCTGCGCCGTAACCGCTGAACAGGGAATTGACCACGGTCTGCTGCGGGAGATTGGTGGGCGCGGGCACAAAGGTCCCCTGCCCTATGTACGATGACGGCGTAACCAGGTTGAAGAATCCGCGTTGCGATCCATCCAACTCCTGGCGGTATGTATAGCCGAGCGACAGCAGCGCATGACCGCGATTCTCGGCGAACCTGGTGCCGAACGCCGTGGACCCTGAAAACTGCCCGTAGTCACTCTTCATCGAGTTGCCGTACTGCAGGTCGGTGCTCATGCCTTCGAAGTTGGAGAGCGTGATGAAGTTGACGACGCCCGACATTGCATCGGAGCCGTAGACGGCAGAGGCACCGCCGGTGATGGTCTGGACGCTCGACAGAATCGACTCCGGAATGAAGTTGATGTCGACGTCGCCGAAAATGTCCGCCAGAGGCAGTCGCCGGCCATCCAGCAACACGAGGTTGCGATTGGATCCGAGTGCGTGAAGATTGACGGTGGCGTGGCCACCGGTGCCCTGCCCACCGTTGCCGGCGGTGCCCGCCGCCGAGAATTGTGGCAATTGATTCAGCGCCGCTTCAATGGACACCGAGCCGCTTTGCTTCAGGTCCTCGGACGAGGTAATGACGATCGGGCTCGAAGCCACGTGGTTGGGGTCAGTGATCAGGGAACCCGTGACCACCACTTCAGCGAGCGAATCGTTCCCGCCAGGAGTCGTTTCCTCCGCGGCCTGGACACCCGCACTTGCCAACAGCGCAGCCGCAGCGGCCACGCGCCCTCTCGTGACGTTCATTTTGCCCCCCTCGTGCCTATTGTTGTGTCAATGAAGTCGAACACGCGCGCCAGCGCCGTGCGACTCGCTTTCTCTGTGTCAGCCGGTGTTTTGCCGATAAAGCTGTGATCGACGTCAGGTATCAAAAGCAGTTGCACCGGTGCACCCGCGGCGTGCAACTTGTCGTACATCTCCTGCGACTGTTGCACCGGAACCGTCTTATCGGCGCTGCCGTGAATCAGCAGCATCGGCGGACTGTCCCGCTTGATATACGTCACGGGACTGGCGGCTGACACCACGCCCGGAGCGCATTTCGAGACCTGACACCCCAGGTATTTCGTGCCGGCCGAGTCAGGATTGTCCTGTGCACCAAAGGTGCTGAAGTCGAAGATGCCGTACCAGGTCACCGCCCCCTGCACGCAGTCAGACTCCGCGGGGGCGCCCACAGGGTCCAATGTTGCAACTCCACACGACGTCGCCGTCAGCGCAGCAAGCTGACCACCAGCGGACGCACCCCAGATGAGGCCGCGTGTTTTATCGATGTGATAGGTCGATGCCTGGCTTCGCAGCCAACGAATAGCGGCTTTGACATCCTGCTGGGCAGCCGGAAAGCGGGCTTCACCGCTGAGCCGATATTCGACGGAGGCCACCACGTATCCCCGCGCCGCAAGCGCTGCCAGCACATCGGGCCAGCGGGTGAATGCGCCGGACTGGCGTGTGTGGCCGCCCATCCACCCGCCGCCATGTACATACACAACAAACGGATGTAGTGTTTTGTCAGGTCCGTCCGCGGGTCTATAGAGGTCGAGATGCAATGGCCGAAAGCCAGGCACTGTCTCGTAAACGAGATCAGGGAATCCCGTCACCCCACCCGGGAACCCGATGTGGCGCGGTGGATAGGCATCCCCCAATACCACCTCGCCACTCACCGCGGCGGCGCCCGAGGCGCCACCCACCAACAGCATGCACGCAAGCCCTGCAAACAGTTGCCTGACTACACCCCAAACCATTGAATGAGCCCCCTCAATCAGGTACCGTATGATTAACTAACTGGTTAATACATGTCAACGAGCACTCTGACCGGACTGATTGGCAAGGGCATTTCGCGCTCGAAATCCCCGGCCCTGCACCAGCACGAAGCCGCAGCGCTCGGCCTGCGCTGCCTGTACCAACTCCTTGATTTGACAGCGCTCGGACTGGGCGTGGAGGATCTGCCCCGGTTGCTCGACAGTGCCGAGCTGACGGGCTTTGCGGGGTTGAATATCACTCATCCCTGCAAGCAGGCCGTCATTCCCCTGCTGCACGAGTTGAGCGAAGAGGCCCGCGCCATTGGTGCTGTCAACACCGTGCGCTTTGCCGACGGCAGGCGCTATGGATTCAACACCGATGCGCAGGGATTTGCGGAGAGCTTTCAGCGTGGCTTACCGGACGCCGCGCGTGACCGGGTCGTACAGATTGGCGCCGGTGGCGCGGGAGCCGCGACCGCCTACGCGCTGTTGAAACTCGGTGTCAGCCAGCTATCTGTTTTCGACGTCGATGCGGGCCGAGCCGGCACGCTGGCCGCGAACCTTGGAAAGATCTTCGGCAGCGGACGAATTGCCGCGGCCCCCGATCTGCCAGGTGCCCTGGCAGTAGCGAACGGACTGGTGCAGGCAACACCGGTGGGAACCCGCGAGCATCCCGGACTGCCCGTGTCCGAGAGACTGCTGCGCCCTGACCTGTGGGTTGCGGAGATCGTCTATTTCCCGCTCGAGACGCCGCTGTTGAAGCGCGCTCGCGCCCTCGGGTGCCGGACCCTGGATGGTGGAGGAATGGCGGTGTTTCAGGCGGCCGCCGCGTTCGAGATCTTTACGGGCTGCAAAGCGGATCGGGAGCGCATGCTGCAGCACTTCCACAGCATCCCGGGGGACTGAATCGATGTGGTACCCTAGCGGTGATGGCCCAACGAGCTCCGACAAAAGCGGCGGTTCCCCCGGTCCGGCGTGTCACCAGGCCGGCTACGGGCGCGGACCGGGATGCCGATGCCACCAAGGCCAACATCCTGTCAGTGGCCATCGAGGAATTCTCGTCCAAGGGACTGGCCGGCAGCCGGGTGGACGAGATCGCCGAACGCACCCACACCGTCAAGCGGATGATCTACTACTACTTCGGTAGCAAGGAAGGGTTGTACCGCGCGGTGCTGGAACATGCCTACGATCACATTCGCACCATCGAGTCGGATCTCGACCTCGACTCGCTGCCGCCGCTGCAGGCGCTGCGACGGCTCGTGCAGGTCACCTTCGACTATCACAACAAGCATCCCGAGTTTGTGCGCCTGGTGATGAACGAGAACATCCACAAGGGTGCTCACATCGGACACCTGGCGAGTATCAAGGAGCGCAACCGCACCGTCATTTCGACGCTGCGCAAGCTCATCGACCGCGGCACGAAGTCGGGAGAGTTCCGCCCCGACATCGACCCTATCGAGCTGCACATGTCGATCAGCGCGCTCTGTTTCTACAACGTCTCCAACCGCTATACCTTCTCGACCATTTTCGGGCGCGACATGACTTCACCGAAAGCGGCCGGCGCCCGCCGCGAGGTCGTTGCCGACATGATTGAAAAGTGGTGCCGCACGTAAGCAGCGCGTGACTTTTGGTTTTCGCTCCGTAATTAACGATCTAGTGGGTTAATACCATGCTCACCTCCATCGCCACAGTCTCGATCAGCGGCACCCTGGAGTTGAAGCTGCGCGCCATCGCCCAGGCGGGCTTCAACGGGGTGGAGATTTTCGAAAACGATCTGCTGACGGCGCAACAGTCGCCGCGCGAGATCGGCGCCCTGCTGCGCGAGCTCGGTCTGACCTGCACGGTGTTCCAGCCGTTCCGCGACTTCGAGGGCATGCCGGATACCCTGCGACCCCGGGTGTTTGAGCGCATGGAGCGCAAGTTCGATGTCATGGAGCAGCTCGGTACGGACTTGCTGTTGGTCTGCTCCAACGTGTCGCCGGTCTCCTCGGGGGACCGGGCCCGGATCGTTGCCGACTTCCGCGAGTTGGGTGAACGCGCAGCCAGACGAGGCCTGCGGGTAGGGTATGAGGCGCTCGCCTGGGGACGACACGTTGCTGATCACCGCGACGCCTGGTCGATCGTCCGCGAAGTCGATCACCCTGCCATCGGCCTGATCCTCGACAGCTTTCATTCGCTGGCGCGGGCCATACCCAACGAGAGCCTGCGGGATATCGATGTATCCCGGATCTTCATCGTCCAACTCGCCGATGCGCCATTGCTGCAGATGGACTACTTGTCGTGGAGTCGCCACTTTCGCAACATGCCGGGGCAAGGTGAGCTGCCGGTCGTGGACTACGTGGCGACCCTCCTCGGCCAGGGATACCAGGGCCCGCTGTCGCTCGAGATCTTCAATGACCGGTTCCGGTCCAGCTCGGCTTCCGCCGTCGCGCTGGATGGTCACCGCTCACTGACGTTCCTGCACGACCAGGTCGTCAGGCAACTGGCGCCGCGGTTTTCCGCGGAACTGCCCCGGCGCGCACACGTCAGAGGCGTCGAGTTCGTGGAGTTTGCGGCGGACGAGTCGGAAGTTGAACAACTCGGAACGCTGTTTGCTTCGCTCGGGTTTACCCGCGCCGGCCAACATCGCAGCAAGGATGTTACTCGCTGGAAGCAGAATGGCATCAACTTTGTCCTGAACGGCGAGCCCGAGAGTTTCGCACGCGCCTACGACAGCATGCACGGTGCATCGGTGTGCGCGCTCGGCCTGAGCGTAGAAAACGTCGCGAGCGCTCTCAGGCGCGCCACGGGACTGCAGATCGGAAAGTTCTCGCAACCCATCGGCCCCGGCGAAATGCCAACACCTTGCATTTACGGCGTCGGTGGCAGCCTGATCTATCTCATGGAAGCCGGTTCCGAGAGCGAAGTTTGGAATACCGACTTCATTGCAGAACAGTCGCGGGCACCCACCCCGAACGCCGGCCTGCTTCGCATCGACCACGTGGCGCAAACCATGCACCACGAAGAGATGCTCTCGTGGTTGCTGTACTACGTCTGCCTGTTTGATGTCGCCAAGGCGCCGCTGGTCCAGATCGCCGATCCCTTAGGCCTGGTGCAGTCGCAGGCGATCGAGTCTGCAGAAGGTGGGCTGCGCATTACCCTGAACGGCTCGGCCAGCCCGCAAACACTCTCCTCGAGATTTCTTCAGGGATTCCACGGCGCAGGCATACAGCACATCTCCCTGGCGACGGCGGACATCATCGCAACCGCCCGCAGGCTGACTGAGCTGGGGCTGGCCATACTGCCGATCCCCCACAATTACTACGAGGATATCGAGGCGCGCTTCGGGTTGGATACCGAGCTGCTGCGACAACTCGAGCAATTCAACATACTGTACGACCGCGACAACGACGGCGAGTATTTCCAGTTGATATCGCGTGCCTTCGCCAAGCGCTTTTTCTTCGAAATCATCGAAAGACGCGGCTACCGGGGCTACGGAGCGACCAACGCCGCCGTCCGCCTGGCGGCCCAATCCCGGTATCGCGAAGATCTCGAGCAGATGACCGCGCGTAAAATGTGAGGTCCTCCGACCGGCTCCCCGAGCGTGCATCAACAGCGCCGGCCGATGATAATGACCGTGTGGCCATTTCATCACTGACACCGCCCATGCCTCCCATGGCCTCCGATCGGATCGGAGGCCTGGAGGTCCTGTTCACCATTCGCAGGAACGCGCTCAGCGCCTTTCCTGAGCGTTGCATAGAGGAACCTGTAGTCCGGCTGCGGGCTGCAGGACGTCCGCTCGCGCTCGTTACGGCACCTGACGCGGTCGGGCACATGATGATCACGAATGCAGAGGACTATGTGCGCCTGCCTTTCGGGCGTCGCGTTCTCGGGCCTATCGTCGGAAGAGGATTGCTCGTCAGCGAAGGCGAGACCTGGAGGCAACAGCGGCGCGCCATGGCACCCGCGTTTACGCCGCGGAACGTGCCCATCATGAGCGCGCACATCGTGCGCTGCACTGAAGCTACCTGCGATCGCTTGGAGAAGACCGTGGGCACGCCAGTCAACCTCCTCGATGAGATGCAGACGCTCAGCCTGGAAATCGCCACCCGCTCCCTGTTCTCAATGGAAGCCGCCACATTCGGACCCCAGGTGCGCGCGTTGGTATCGGAATACATGGGAACTGTCGGTCGCTTGTACCTGACTGACGTGTTTCTTCCGGAATCCATACCAACGCCGATGCGCCGGCGGCGAGCGGATTTCCGCAGGCGTTGGACCGAGCTGATTGCTTCGATCATCGAGGCCCGCCGCCAGTCGGGTGCCACCGACGCTCCGCGGGATCTCTTCGACCTGCTGTCAGCTGCGCATGGTGCCGATCGACAGGATCTGCTCGCAGATGAAGTCTCCACGATGATCGTTGCCGGTCACGAGACCACCGCACTGACACTGTTCTGGATGTGCTCGCTGCTCGCACAGGCACCCGAGTGGCAATCCAGGCTGGCGGAGGAAGCCAGTCGCCACGACCTCTCAGCGTCTGAGGCCGGTAAGACCCTGCCCCAGCTCGAGATCGCTCGCGCGGTTGTTCAGGAAACGCTGCGGTTGTACTCGCCGGGATTCATGGCGGGCCGTCTCGCGAAGAAGACACACGAGGTGTGCGGCGTAAAGATTCCGGAAGGCTCCATGGTGCTGGTTCCCTTCTGGCTGATTCACAGGATGCCACAGTGGTGGCCGAACCCGACAGCGTTCGATCCCTCGCGCTTTCTCAATGGCAACGAGCCGGCTCGCCACACCTATCTGCCGTTCGGTGTGGGCCGCCATGTTTGCATCGGAGCGCAATTGGCGATGTCCGAGGCAATCCTGGCCATCGCGCGCATCGCACAGCAGTTCCAGATAAAGATGGTCGACGAGCGACCGATACTACCCGTTGCTACATTGACGACACGACCCGATTACGCGCCCAGGTTTGTTCTGCAGACTCACTGAGTCAGCGTCACCCGCATCCGGTTATCGTCAGAGACACGGTCGATGAGCTTGTTGTAGGGGTCGATTCCCACCTCGAACGGCTCACCCTCGACCGTGAGCGTGATGCGGCTGTCACCATCCACCACGTCACGCTTGGCGAGGTACAGCACCTTCTGATGCTGCTCCTGTCCGTCCGGAGCCCGAGCGAACACTCCGACATCGATGGGGTTGTTGAATTTCGCGGGTGACTCCCTGCCAACGCCGTCCACGTAGACTTTGCTGGTACGCACATCGAGCGTGACGTCGTACTTGCCATCCGGGCGATGCCTGGCTGTCGCCGCGACCACCCGGTTGTCAAACACGGTAATTTTCTCGAACAGATCCTCAATCAGGGGCGACCACTTCGGCCCCGCCTCCTGCCGCAGATCCGCGAGGAAATCCCGCGTTGTGGTGTAAGGCGGCATCTGAAATGCATTGTCGTGATCAAAACGCGCCAGCGTCCGATCGACCACATCCTCGCCGAGGTAATCCTTCAGTGAATACATCACCACGGAACCCTTGCGATAATGGATGTACTGTTGGTTCTCAACCAGTGACAGAGGCATCTCCTCCACCAGCTCGCCGCTGCGATCCCTCAGGTAGTGGTCCAGCTCATACTTGAGGAATTTGCGCATCCGGGGCCAGCCATACTCCTTTTCCTGCACCATCAGGGCGGAGTACTGCGCAAAGGTTTCATCGAGCATCGTGACGCCCTGGAGGTAGGCGCCGATGACCTGGTGTGCCCACCATTGATGGGCGACCTCATGCGCGGTGACATAGAACACGTAGTCGACGTCTTCGGGATCGCGCAGATCGGCAATAAAGCCGATGCGCTCCGAAAACGGCACCGTATTGGCAAAGCTCTGTGCGAAGCGCTCGTAGCCTGGAAACTCCAGGATCCGCATCTGGCGGAACTGGTACGGCGCATAAGCCTGGCTGAAATGCTCCAATGACTTGCGGGTCGCGTAGATCATCCGCTCGACGTTGTAGGGATGCTGGGGATCGTAATAGACCTCCAGCGCCACATCCTTCCAACGATCCCGCTTGACGGCATAGCGGGCCGATTGGAACGAGAAGAAATTGAGGATCGGCGTGTCCTGCTTGTAGTGGAAGTAATGGCGACCGTTGGCGGTCCACTCCTTCTGCAGATAGCCGGGGGCCAACGCAATCTGATCAGGCTCCGTAGACACCGTCGTTTCGAACGTCACCCAGTCCGAATCGAGGCCGATCAGACTGTTGCCGCGCGCGGCCTGGTCGTCGATCTTCGGCATGCGCGGCACGGGCCCGAGGCCATACCTGCGGCGCTCGTTCCGATCCTCGAGCTGTCCTTCGTCGCTGTAGCCGAAATGCGGGAAGTTGGAGCTGTCGACGAACGTGCCATTGTCGACGACCCGGTAGTCGTCCGGGGTGTTGCGGAAGCCGCGGCTCAAATAGCGCAGCGTGAAGTCGAAATCCATGGAGGCGCCAGGCGCGAGCGGCTGCGCCAGCCGGTAGATCGTATAGCCATGGATCCGGTCATCGCTGACAACCGAGTGCTCAGGAAATTTGAGGTCCACGACGTCCATGTAGATCGGCAGCCGCACGTGCAGATCGCGGATCGGCGCCGCTGTCCGGTTGACCAACTTGTAGTGACCGCGCACATCCACGTGCCGCTCGTGCGGATAGATATCCATGTCGATCTTCACATCTACGATGCGCGGCTGCGGCAGGTCCTTGTACTGGCGATACTGCTTCTCGTAGCTGGCTTGCCGCTCATTCTTCGAGTCGCCCGGCACATACCGGTTGATGATATTGGTGTTGTAGAAGATCCAGGCGCCGAGCCCGGCGAAACCAACCAGCGAGGCTGCCAGCAGCACACGCGCGGATCCATCGAAGCGCTGACGGGCGACTCGGGTGCGCTCCTTCCAGCCTTGGGAGGTTCCGCGTAACCAGTACAACGCCGCCACCACCATCATCGCCACCGCGAGGCTCGCCCAATACGCCTGGAACCACAGGTGGCCGGCCAGGAAATGCCCGTAGCCATTCATGTCCGAATACTTCGCCTCGGGCGCACTACCGAAATCGTACAGGTGGTGATCGAAATGCAGTTGCGCGAGCGCAATCTTGCTGATGAGGAAGATCACCGTCAGCAGGTAGCCGAGAAACTTGTTGTTCGCCAGGACCTGCAGAAACAACATCAGCGTGCCTATGAGCAGGAACTCCAGCCCCTCCAGCGCAATATTGGAAAGGTACAGACCCGGCTCGAAGTTGTGATAACCCCTGATGAGCTGATAGACGCAGCATTCGAGGCTACCGACCGCCAGGAAGGTGGCAATGACCGCCGCCAGAGCGGCCAGCTTGGACAGCAACGGGATCCAGTCCGACAGCGGAAACGCGTCAGTCACCTCGCTGATGCGTGCCCCGCGCTCGCGCCAGACGAGCTCGCCTGCGTAAAAAGCGATGATGAGTACCAGCAGGAAGTTGAAGCTCCCATCCATGGCCTCCGTCATCAGATGGGTCACCGGATAGACCCGGGTGCCGTAGATTTCGTTGGAGTGGGCTGCGAACGCCGCCAGGTTCGCCATCCCGAAAGCCACCATGACCATGAACGGGACACCCAGCAGCACGCTGCGAGTTTCGAAGCGTGCCAACTTCCCGAATTGCCGGAACCGGGCGGCTGCGTCGAACCGCAGGGTGATGGCCGGCAGGACAATGGGGCCGGGCGCTGTTTCGCGTGTGGCGACCTCTTTGCGTCGCCGACGACGCCACAACCGAAGCGGCTCACGGTTCAAACGAAACACGGCCAGCGTCGTCGCCAACATCGCGGCGCCCACGGCGAGCCAGGCTACCCGGTTGACCAGCAACAGGCCGGCGACCTCGGGCAGCCGCGTGTTGCGATCGTTGGCAGACCAGTAGCGCGTGACGATATCGAATGCCGCCAACCCGAAGGGATCGATCATGGCCGCAAGGGTCCAGTGATCGATGTCATCGCGGATCAGGGTCAGCGCCACCTGCCAAAGGACAAAGAAGGCGATCAACCCTACGTAGGTTCCCAGCATGGAGCGGGTCAACGTCGCCAGCAGAAACAGGAAAGCCGCGATAAACAACATGTTGGGCAGCACAAAGACTGCGAAGCCGTAGGCATAAGCGCCGTAACTGGTCGCACCCAGCCGCGCCGGATCGACCCAGGGCATGAGGACCCCGAGGTAGATTCCCGCAGCGACGAAAACCAGCACTCCCACAGAGGCCACATAACCGGCAGCGAAGCGCCCACCGAGGTAGGCCCTGCGCGGAATCGGCGTGGCAAAGATCATTTCCGCCATCCCGACGTCGAAATCCCGCAGCGCCGCGCCTGCGACAAACACAGCAACCAGGAACATCCCGATCACGCTGAAGAACATCAACAGATGCACTACTACGTAGGGCGCATTCCGATGTGTGTTGCCGACCCCGCCACCAACCTGGATGTGATCAGACCCCGCGGCAGCGAATGCGAAGGCCGCAAACGCCAGTGCTATGACCCAGAACAGGGGACTCTTCAGTTGCTGGCGCAACTCGAAACCAAATATTTCCCTGAGCATGGTGTGCGCTCAGGCTGCGGAGCGGGTTGCAGCCTGCTGCCGCAACTGGCCGAAGTAGACGTCCTCCAGATCCGGCGCGACCGCAGCGAAGCCCTCTTCGGGCAGACCGTCCGCGAGCACGTGGATGATGGTGTTGCCGCCGGACAGGCGGGTCGATAGAACGATAAATCGTGTCTTGTAGGCCTCGATGGCGGAATGCGCAATCGCCTTACGCCAGACCCGACCCTCCAGGGCCTGCAGGGCCTCCGCCGGCCGGCCACTCAATAAAACACGGCCCTGCGAGATGATGGCCATGCGCGGGCACAGGTCGGTCACATCCTCCACGATATGAGTGGACAGGATCACTACCACGTTCTCGCCGATTTCAGCCAACAGGTTGAGGAAGCGGTTGCGCTCCTCGGGATCGAGCCCGGCTGTGGGCTCATCCACAATGATGAGCTTCGGCGCGCCGATGAGTGCCTGCGCAATCCCGAAGCGCTGGCGCATGCCCCCCGAATAGGTACCGAGCTTGCGTTTACGCACGTCCCATAGATTGACCTGCTGCAACAGCGCATCCACGAGCGACTTGCGCTCGCCCCGCCCCACCACTCCCTTCAGCACCGCGAAATGATCGAGCATGGTTTCGGCGCTCACCCTGGGATACAGGCCAAACTCCTGCGGCAGATAACCCAGCAGTCGCCGCGCCGCCGGTTTGTTGGCCAGCACATCGAGCCCGTCGAGTTGGATGGTGCCGCTGTCCGGGTCCTGCAGGGTCGCGATGGTGCGCATCAGGCTGGACTTGCCGGCGCCGTTCGGGCCGAGCAGGCCGAACATGCCCGTTGGAATCTGCAATGAGACGTTCTTGAGCGCCTGTACGCCGTTGGCGTAGGTCTTGGACAGATCGCGGATATCCAGCATGAGCGCGTCCCTGAAACAGTCCTGCCGGAAGTATAGGATACGCCCGGCGCTAATCGATTTCGGTTCGTCTCAGCAGGTAGTCCAGTCCTCCCACCCGATACCACCGGTAGCCGTACGCCTCCAGGAGCACCCGGTGCTTGCCGCCCGGCTGCACCCGGCTGTGGTCTTCCGACAATAGGTTGACCAACAGGTCGCCCGTTTTCCCGCTCACGCCGACGTCAAACGCCACCTCACGCGGCGCATCCGACAGATTGTGCAGAAACAGCACCGAATTGTTGCGCCAGTCGTAACGAATCGCAAAGACAGCAGGGTCGCGGGTCGCAACGACCTGGAAGTCTCCCCAACCGATCTCGGGGACTTCCTTGCGCATGCGGATGATGCGTTCCGTCCAGTTCAGCATCGAGTTGGGATCGCGGCGCTGTTGAGCCGCGTTGATGTGCTCATAGCCGAATGGGCCGCCGCTGATGGCTGGCAGAATGGGTTGGTCGCTCTTGCTGAAACCCGCCTGCGGCTCCGTCGACCACTGCATGGGCGTGCGGGCGCACTGCCGCTCTTTCAGGTCCAGGTTGTCACCCATTCCCAACTCATCGCCATAGCGAAGCACCGGGCTGCCGGGCAGCGTAAACATCAGACTGTAGGCCAGCTCGATACGGCGGCGGTCCCCGTTGAGCATCGGCGCCAGCCGGCGGCGGATTCCCCGGTCATAGAGTTGCATGCTCTCATCCGGGCCGAAGGCTTTGAAGACCGTGTTGCGTTGTGCTTGCGTCAACCGACCCAGGTCGAGCTCATCGTGATTGCGCAGGAACTGTCCCCATTGCGCGGCAGCGGGTCGTTTGCGTGTACCGGCGAGCGCCTTTTGCAGTGGCCGCGAATCCGCACTGGCGAGCGCATAGAACAGGTTCTGGTTAACCTGGAAGTTGAACATCATGTGCATCCGGTCGCCGTCGTCTCCGAAATACTCCATGTCGGTATCGGGCAGGACGTTCGCTTCGGCGAGGATGATGGCATCGCCCTGCCGCCACTGCAGGAACTCGCGAAAGCTGCGCAGCATGTCGTATTGCTCGACCGGCTTCGCCACCCGGGCGCCTTTCGTCGCAATGACGAACGGCACCGCATCCATGCGAAAACCTGACACTCCGAGCTGAATCCAGAAGCCCATGATCTTGAGGATTTCGGCCTGCACGTACGGGTTGGCGGTGTTCAGGTCCGGTTGGAAGTCGTAGAAGCGATGGAAATACCAGGCGCGCGCCGCCGAATCGAAAGTCCAAGTCGACTTCTGCACGCCCGGGAACACCATGCCCTTGTTGGCATTCGGCGGCTTCTTTTTCGACCACACATACCAATCACGGTACTTGGAAGCGGGATCGCGGCGGGCCTCCTGGAACCAGGCATGTTGGTCGGACGTGTGATTCACCACCAGGTCGATGATGACGCGAATGCCGCGCTCATGGGCCGCATGCGTGAACTCGACAAAATCACCGAGAGTGCCGTAGCGCGGATCGACCTCGTAGTAGTTTGAAATGTCGTAACCATCGTCACGACAGGGAGATGTTTGGAAAGGCATCAACCAGATCGCGGTTACGCCGAGGCCGTGGAGGTAATCCAACCGGCGCATCAGGCCTTCGAAGTCGCCGACCCCATCGCCGTTGGCGTCCATGAAAGTGGACACGGACAGGCAGTAGATGACTGCGTTCTTGTACCACAGGTCGGTGATCATCCGCGTTAAACGCGACAGCGGCGGTGATGTTCCGAAGCGCGCGGATGTGGCAATCTCCATGAAAATACATAGGGAGTCACCGCATGAGCGACCGGTCTATTGAACTGCCCAGCCGTCGGGGTTTGCTGATGATGGCTGCGGCCGCCGGCGTCTCGCTGGCCACGCCAAGGTTACTTCGGGCTGCAGCCTCCGCCACGCAATTTGGCGGCGATCTGTCCGCTGTGCGCGCGGCGATCGACAAGCAGCAGCCGGAGGCGCTGAAGCGTTTGCAGAGCTGGATTGCGCTGCCATCGATTGCGGCTGAGAACCGCAATATGAAAGAAGGGGCGCAGATGATGGTCGAGCTTCTGAAGGACGCCGGCTTTCAGAGCGCCAAGGTAATGCCGACTGACGGTCAGCCCGGCGTGTTCGCAACACTGGATGCCGGAGCGAAGCGTACGGTCGGCATGTACTTCATGTATGACGTGAAGCAGTTCGATCCGTCCGAGTGGAGCTCGCCGCCCCTCGAGGCCGCGGTGGTCGACAAAGCACCCTTCGGCAAGGTGCTCATCGGCCGGGGCGCCACCAATCAGAAAGGGCCCGAGGCGACCTGGCTCGCAGCCCTGCATGCGCTCAAAGCGGCCGGCCGCAAGCCGCCTGTGAATATCGTGCTGGTGGCCGAAGGGGAGGAGGAAATCGGCTCGCCGCACTTCGCACAGGTGGTCCACCAGCCTGAGGTGCTCAAAGCCCTGGCCACATGCCACGAAGTCTTCATGCCGTTTGCATCGCAGAACCCCCAGGGCGGCGTGGAGATCTCGCTCGGCGCCAAGGGAATGATCGAGGTGGAGTTGGTGTGCTCGACTGAAAAGTGGGGTCGCGGCTCCAGGGATGACATTCACTCCAGCTACAAGGCCGAGCTCGACAGCGCCGTGTGGCGCCTGGTGAAGGCCCTCTCGACGTTGGTTTCGGAAGACGGCAACGACCCGGCCATCGATGGTTGGTTCGAGAATGTGAAGCCGTTGACCGACCGGCAGAAACAAATCATCGCGGACAAGGTCGCGAGCAGCAACGAGGCGGACGTCAAGAAGCTGTTGGGCGTGCAACACTGGGTACGCGACCTGTCCTACCGCGAAGCGTTGGAACGGCTGGCCTCGCAACCCACGGTCAACATCGAAGGCATGTATGCCGGGTATACGGGCCCTGGCGGCAAAACCCTGCTTCCCTCGAAAGCTGTCGCCAAGCTCGACTTCAGGCTGGTTCCCGACCAGACGGCCGAGGAGGCGAAGGCCAAGCTGAAAGCCCACCTCGCGAAGCGCGGGTATGGCGACATCGAAGTCAAGGTGACGGGCGGCTACAATCCAACACAGACGGATGAGCATTCGTCGCTCATCAAAGCATCCACGGCCGTCTACAAATCGGAGGGGTTGCCTGTGAGCCTGTCGCCGCGCCTCGCCGGCTCGTGGCCGGGTTTTATCTTTACCGGCGCGCCGGTCAGTTTGCCGGCCGGTCACTTCGGAACCGGGCACGGCAGTCGGGCGCACGCACCCGATGAGTATTACGTCATCGAGTCGAGCAATCCGGCGGTGCGCGGCATGGCCGAAGCGACACTTTCGTATGTCAGGCACCTGTACGCACTTGCATCGATTTGACCGGATGTCATGGATTCGCTGATCACCGCCGCGGGTCGCGCGCTGGCGGCGGGTGATCCCCTCGGAGCCCTCAAGCGGGTCGCACTGCGAAACGATGCGCCGGCGCTGGCGCTGCGGGGCATTGCGATGGCGCAGCTTGGCGATCTCGCTCGCGCCAGGCTTCTCCTGCGAAGCGCGGTCCGTGCCTTCAGCGCGAAGGAGACGGTGGCGCGCGCAAGATGCATCGTTGCCGAAGCCGAGATTGCTCTAGCCGCCCGCGACCTACATGTCTCCAAGGGATTGCCCGCAGCCGTTTCGGAGCTGGAAGCCCACGGCGACCGGCTAAACGCGGCCCATGGGCGGTACATCCAGATTCGCCGCCTGCTCCTCATCGGCCGCGTTGATGAAGCCGAGGAAAAGCTCGCGGGATTGGATCCACGGATGCTGCCACCTGCCTCGAGGGCTGGGCACGAACTGATCGTGGCCGGAATAGCAATGCGGCGGCTGCGCGCCAAGGACGCTCGTGAAGCGCTTGCGCGTGCGCAGCGCGCGGCGCAACAGGCCCGTATCCCGGCACTGGCGGCGGAAGTAGAGAGTGCTTTGCGGTCGTTGAATACTCCGGCCGCGCGCCTGTTGATCGATGGACAGGAAAAGCTGTTGGTGTTGGAAGAAATCGAAGCGCTGCTGGCCTCCAAGGTGCTGGTTGTGGATGCGTGTCGTTATATGGTGAATGGTATTTCACTGGCAACGCGCCCCGTGTTGTTTACGCTCGCACGCGAGCTCGCGCAAAGCTGGCCGGAAGATGTCCCACGAGACCGGCTCGTGGCACGCGCGTTCGGATTGAAGCTCGACGACGAGTCCCATCGTGCGCGCCTGAGAGTTGAAATCGGGCGCCTGCGCACTGTGCTGCGGAAAGTGGCTGAGGTGAGCGCAACCAAACGCGGATTCGCACTGTTGCCACGGCGAGCCCACAAGGTCGCCGTGCTTGCGTGGCCGATCGAGGAAAAACACGCAGCCGTGCTCGCCCTCCTCGCAGATGGTGAATCCTGGTCGAGCTCGGCCCTCGCGCTGGCGCTCGGAACGAGCCAACGGACCGTTCAGCGAGCGCTCGATACTCTCGCGGAAGCGGGCAAAGTACAGTCTTTCGGACGGGCCAGGACGCTTCGCTGGATGACGCCGCCAATGCCTGGTTTCGCGACTACTTTGTTACTCCCGGCGCCTCTGCCTGTCGATTAGGATGGTCCCATGAGCAAATCAAACGCCGCAATCATCCAGGAATGGGGACCTTTCGAGGGTGTCAAAAGCGTGGGTGGAGTCACCTACGACGGCCGGAATGTCTGGTTCGCAGCGGGCGACAAGCTGATGAGCCTGGATCCGGCGAGCGGGAAAACCGGACCGTCCATTGACGTTGCCGCACATGCCGGCACAGCCTTCGACGGCCAGTACCTGTATCAGCTCGCGGAGGATCGCATCCAGAAGATCGATCCCAACACCGGCAAGGTCCTGAAAACGATTCCGTCTCCCGGGCAAGGCGGCGACTCGGGGCTCACGTGGGCGGAAGGTACGCTATGGGTAGGCGAATATCGCGCCCGCAAGATCCACCAGATCGATCCCGAGACCGGGACTGTGCTGAGGACCATCGAATCCAACCGCTTCGTCACCGGGGTCACCTGGGTTGACGGCGAGCTCTGGCATGCCACCTGGGAAGGCGATGACAGCGAGTTGCGTCGCATCGATCCTGCAACGGGCAAGGTCCTGGAGCAATTGGAAATGCCCGCGGGCGTCGGCGTGTCGGGGCTCGAGTCAGACGGCGGCGAGCGGTTTTTCTGTGGCGGCGGCGGCAGCGGGAAGATCAGGGTTGTACGGCGGCCAAAGCGCTGAGCATCGCTGCGACGACTTTCGCGTCAGTAGACCGGCTGGTCGCCGGCGCAAATCCCAGATCAACGGTGCGTTGGGAGTTGGTGATCGCAGCGCTGCAGGAGCTATGCACCGCCGGTACGCCTGTTGCACGAACGAATTGCACCACATTGTCCGGGGTGAGACCGGACCCGGCCATGATCTCGATGCGGTTGGCTGCCTGATCCACGAGTCGACGAATCACGTGGGCTCCAGCAGGTGCCTCTGGAGCGCCTCCTGATGTCAACACGCGTTTGAACCCGAGACCGATGGCGGTTTCCAGGGCCACTCCAAAGTCCGGAACCAGGTCGATCGCACGGTGCAGCACTGCGGGCATTCCCGCCGCGTGCTCTACGAGTTGGCGCAATGTGGCTTCATCGAGCGTGCCGTCCGGACGACTAGCGCCGATCACAACCCCCGCAAGCTTCAACGATCGCACAGTGTCGATATCCCGACGGATGACATCGATCTCCCGGCGGTTGTAACAGAAGTCCCCTTCCCTCGGGCGAATCAGCACGAAGCAAGGCAGGTCCTTGGCAGCCGCCGCGGCCAGCAAGCCATACGACGGGGTGAGCCCACCTACGGTCAATGAGGAACACAACTCCGCCCGGTCGGCCGCGGAGGCAGCCGCGACATCCAGACCCGCAACCGAGTCAACACACAGCTCCAGGGATCTATGCATTCAAACTGAGCTCTTGCTGTCGTACAGGGCGCTTTGGTTGGCGGCATTGCAGACGGCATAGGTAAATCCCTTCTGGACCGCCCATGCGCCAACCTGCCCGCCTTTGCTGACGGCCAGGAAACCAACCTGAAAGTCGGAAGGCCGGTCTTTCTTGCGATGCAGAATCCGTTCAACAGCCTCCCGGCAGGCATCCTCGGGTGACCGCCCCTGGCGCATGAGCTCGACGACGAGAAAGCTACCTGCGTTGCGGATCACCTCTTCCCCAACTCCGGTTGAGGTGGCGGCTCCCACATCGTTGTCGACATACAGACCCGCGCCGATGATCGGGCTGTCACCGACCCGCCCGCGCATTTTCCAGGCCATGCCGCTCGTGGTACACGCGCCGGCCAGGTTGCCGTGCCGGTCGATGGCCAGCATACCGATGGTGTCGTGATTGCCGGGGCCACCGGGAGTGCCCAGCGAATTCTCACGATTGGGCACGGGTTTATACCCTTGCCCACTGTGCAACCACTTTTGCCAGGCCTCGCGGGACTCCGGTGTCAACAACTCCTCGCGCTCAAATCCCTGTTCGACCGCAAACTGGGTGGCGCCCTCACCGACCAACAGCACGTGAGGGGTTTTCTCCATGACCTTGCGCGCGACTGAAATCGGGTGAGCGATGTACTCCATCCCCGCTACCGCGCCGCAGTTTCCGAATTCGTCCATGATGCTCGCGTCCAACGTCACATGTCCGTCACGGTCGGGATATCCGGCGCGACCGACTGTGTGATTGCGCAGGTCCGCTTCGGGAACGCGTGCGCCTGCTTCCACGGCATCGAGCGATCGGCCGCCGGCGGAAAGCACACTCCATGCCGCCTTATTGGCGGGGATCCCGAAATCCCAGGTCGATACGACGAGTGGTTGCGCGGTGGCAGGCGTAACCATTTTCGCGCCCATGAGGACGGGAGCCGTGAGCCCGGCGGCTGCGAGGAAAAAGCGTCTGGTAAGCATCCGGCGATGGTGATTCAAAAACACACGCTGGGTCAAACCAGCCGTGCGCCGAATTAAGCTGACGGGAAAGCGGCGGGCAGCGTACGCGGCTGAACCTGCTCGGCTTCCAGAGTACGGGCGAAGGCCGCCAGGTATCGATCCGCCACGCTGTCCCAGGAGAAAGCAGACTCCACGCGAACGCGTGCGGCCCGCTGCATAGCCTGCAATTGCTGCGGTTGGTCGAACGCGCCCTGGATGCACCCGGCGAGTGCGATTGCATCGCCTGGAGTAAACAGGTAGCCGGTGTCCGGTGTCACCATGGAGGGAATCCCGCCCGTGTTGCTACCGATGACTGGCGTACCCAATGCCAGCGACTCGAGCACGACCAGACCTTGCGGCTCCTGCCGTGATGGAACGACCGAGACATCCGCTGCTGCAATGTATTGACGGAAGCGAGCGTCGCGGTTGTTGATAAATCCGAGGAAGCTGACTGGCAGTGCGCGCGAGGAATCCATCATCGCCTGCGCATAGGGATCAACATAGCGGTCGCGGGCGTCAAAGGATCCGCTCAGCGAGCCGATGATGAACACCTTCAGGTTGGGGATCTTGTCGGCCAAAAGCCGGATGGCGGACAGGAGGACATCAACTCCCTTGATGTGGGAGATGCGCCCGGTGAACGTGACGACAAAGTCTTTCGGGTCGATGTTCAACGCCTGGCGGGCGGCAGCCCGCTCCATGGGAACCCACGAGCTCAGATCCAGACCGTTTGGGATCGTCGTCACGGCTGCGCCCGGCATGGCGTCCTGCAGGTAGCTGCCGAGCCCTACCGTGAGGGTCGATGTTCGGATGAGCTTCTTTTCGACCTCGGCCACGAAGCGGCTGTAGAGCTTGCCGCGCAGCGTCGGTTTGCGCTTCTTGCCCGCATCGCCGCCACTGTCCGGCATGCTCCATACCGGGGTGTGCGCGGTATAGATGCCGTTGAGGCGATACATACGCTGCAACAGGAATCCGAGATTGGGCGAATGCATGTGCACGATGTCAGCCCGCGCGAGGTCGATCTGGCCCGGCAGGTAACGTGCAAACCGGTAGCTGCGCGACCACGTTTCAATCAGCTCGCGGATGCGACCCGGCGCGCCTTCAGACGATGGTCTTGCCGAGGGCGGAGTCAGCTCCACCACGCGGATGGCTGGATGCAGATGCGCGCGTCGGGCTTCGCTTTGGAAATCAACGAGCGTGACGTCGTGGCCGCGAGCCGCAAAGCGGTTCGACAACTCACAGGTGACTGTGGAAACCGGCCCCATGAGCGACGTGCCGATAGTCCCGCTCGTCGCCACTTCGATTATTTTCATTGTCAGCTGATGATGGCGACTTCCATGCACCAGGAAAAGGCATGGAGTTCACGGATTCAGCGTCTGATTAGCGTCGCCCCCGCAGCGCCGGTAGGATTGGCGTAGAACAAAAGCCGCCTCGTGGTGGCTCTACATAATCTTGAGGAGCGTTATGTCCCGCCGACTGCTGATGCTCGCCCTCGACAGCATCGACTGGTTTCTGGTGAACGAATGGGCAGCCGAGGGACATCTTCCAGTACTGCGGCAGCTGCTCGCAGACTCCCAGCAATTGCTGTGTACGGAGTCGAATCGTCCGTTGCCCGGCTCGGTGTGGACCGACATCGCCACCGGGATGTCCGCGGGCCATCACGGCTATGTCGATCTTACACACCTGACTCCCAACAGTTACGGCTCCGATCGGATCGATGCGAGCCGCCTGTCCGCCCTGCCCTTCTACAAAGAGCTGAGCGATGCGGGCGTCCGCTGCGCGATCGTCGACTTTCCCATCGACTACCTGTTGCCCCATTTCAACGGCCTGCAGATCGTCGACTGGGGCACTGAATTCAAGCTCGGCAAGTTTGCAGTCAACACGCCAGGGCTCGCGGCGGAGCTCGACCGCAAGTACGGCAGCCATCCGCTGACCGACTACGATCGCACCAGCCTCGGCCGCTCCGATCTGCTGGCGCTCAAACACAAACTGCTGCGTGGAATCGAGGTGAAGCGGCGCTTCGCGGTGGATCTGTTGCGACGGCGCGAGCACGACTTTGTGTTCTACAACTTTGCGGAGCTCCACAAGGCGGGGCACTTCTTCTGGAAGTTCCACGACCGCGGACACCCGGACTTCTGCACGGCCGAACCCGAACTGCAACAGGCACTGCGTGATGTCTATGCGGATATGGACCGGGCCATCGGCTCGGTACTCGAGCAACTCGGCACCAATGACGACCTGGTGCTGGTGACCGACCGGGGTATGTATGCCGACTACCGGGGCGATCATCTCATTGAGAAGGTGTTGCTCAAACTCGAGCTCGCCGTACCGCGCGGACCCGCGAACGAGAATCGCGCCGAGTCCTGGCGCACCCGGTTGCTGAATCAGCGCGAAACGCGCCGGGCGTTGCGTTTCGTCGGCCAGAAGCTGCTGCCGGAATCCATGCGCCAGGCGCTGTTGCCATTGCATCGGGCCGCGATGGGTGAATCCGCCCCGTTGGATTGGCGCAAGACCCATGTCTATGCCATGCCCGCTGTTGGAAACAGTCACTTGCGAGTCAATCTCGCCGGACGCGAGCCACTGGGAGTGGTGACACCCGGTGCGGAGTTTCAGGCCGTCGTGGCGCAGACCGCCGCGCAGTTGCGCGAGCTGATCAATCCCGCCACCGGCGAGCGCGCCGTGCAGGAAATCTATTTCCCGTCCAAACAGTTCGCCGGCCCCCGCTCCTCCGAGCTGCCCGACATTGCCATTGTCTGGAATCCCAACTCTCCCATCACGGCACTCAATTCGAGCGCAATAGGTACGATCAGCGGCACAAGCACGGAAGGACGCACCGGCAATCACCGCCCGGACGGCTTTGCGCTGTTCAGCGGTGCTTCCTATTCCGGTCACCGGAATGTCATGAACGGTGACCCGCGGCAGATTGCGCCGACGATCCTGAAGCACTTCGGCGTCACGCCGCCTGCGTACTACGAAAAGCCATCGATAGCGTTGAATGAGGCAGGTCGCTCCTTGAAAATGACCGCCTGATCCCACATGCCGCAGTAGGCATGCATAGAGGTGGCTCATGACTCCGCAGGAACGTTCTCTGCTCGAAGGCTTTCTCGCCCAGCTCGCCCAGGTCCGTGGCCTCAACAAGGACCCCGAAGCTGAGCGGCTGATTGGACAAGCTGTTGAGCAGCAACCCGATGCAACCTACCTGGTAGTGCAACGTGCGTTGCTTTTGGGCCAGGCGCTCGAACAGGCGAAGGCGCGCATCGCGGCTCTGGAGCAAGGTGAAGGGCGAGGTCAAGGATTTCTTGATCCCACCATCCCCAGCGGGGGCAACGCGTCAGGTTGGGGCAATCCGGGATCGGGGTCTGCGGGCTACCGCGGTCAGCCGGCACCAGCGGCTCCTCAATATGCGCCCGCATACGTACCAGCCTACGGCGCGCCGCCTCCTGGGTATCCGGCGTATGGCGCTCCGCCGTCGGGCGGAGGTTTCTCGAGCTTTCTGGGTCAGGCAGCCGCTACGGCGGCCGGTGTGGCCGGCGGCGAATTCCTCTTCCAGGGAATCGAGAACATGTTCGGTGGCCACCATGGCGGTGGCTTCGGCGGTGGGGGTTACGCGAATGAAGCGTTTCCCACCGAGGATGTCACTATCAACAATTACTACGGCCCCGACGAAGTGATTGTGGATAACACGATCGACCAGCCTCAGCCGGATGACTCCGACGCTACGTTCTCGAACGACGACGTGCTCGGCGACGATCAGGACTTCGTTTAAGAATTTTCACCTGACCCCGGGTTAGCGGCGTTGCCGGTCACGTCGGCAACGCCCTTTAGTCTCGCCTGTCGCCATTTGGCGTCACCCTTTATTCAAAACCTGCAGATACGTGCAATTTGAAGGATTTAACACGTGACGGACACAACACAAATAAATGTTGCGCTGCTGCAATAATCCACATCCATGAACACCACGGAAGAAAACGACGAGATCCTCATCGGGCGCTATGCGCGCGGTGACGCGGCGGCATTCGATCTGCTCTACCGGCGCCACGAACTGCGGATGTGGCGCTACCTCGAACGCAGTGTCGGTGACCAGGACACCTCAGACGAGCTTTTGCAGGACGTCTGGCTGGCGCTGGCCCGAAACGCGGTCAGCCTCGAATCCGTTACGCGATTCAGAACACGACTCTTCACCCTGGCGTTTGACCGGATGGTGCAGGCACGTCGGGAGCGGGCAGCCAAGGGTGCACCGGCGCCCAGCCGTCCTGCCAAAAGTGACGAGGCGGGTAACGTCCTGTCGCGAGCGATGGGTCAACTGGCCGGCGAAGAGCGCGACGCCTACCTATTGCACGTCGAAGGTCAATTGAGCGTCGGCGAAATCGCCGAAATCACCGAGAGCCCGATCGACACGGTCGACAGCCGGCTGCGGATGGCGAGATCGAAGTTGCACGAGATTTTCAGCGAAAAGTCATGAGCAAAGTACCACCCACTACAGACGAACTGGGCGACGTTGATCAGCTCTACCGACGCTTGTCGGCACAGGATGCCGGGCGTCCGGGTGAATGGGTGCGCCGGAAGGTGCAGGCATACGCCGCACAACAGGCTGCGGAGCGTGCTGTTCGCTCGAACGCCAAGGGCAATGAGAGTGTGAGTGTCGCGGCAACGCCGGCACCACCACCGAGACCGGCCCCAGTTTCGACCGAGGAGGAGCTTTCGGCGCCTGCGGGCAAGCCGTGGGTGATTCCTGCCGTTATTGGCGTGGTGGCCGCTGTGGCGGTGGTTGGTTGGTTTGTGGTTCCTGCGATGTTGGGTTCAGGGCAGCCGTCCAAGAGTCCGCCTGTTGCTGCCGTCCAACCCGAACCGCCGCCGCCCGTCGCACAAGCGCCGGCCCCCGCCTCCGCCGAACCCGCGGCCTCGCAAGCTTCGGAGCCCGAGCCGGCTGAAGTTTCTTCGGCTCAGACACCGGTTACCAACGACTCCGCAACTACCGCCGCCGCGCCGCCGGCACCACCGCCGATGGCTCAGCGCGCCCCGGCGCCTGACGCATCAGCAACGTCGGCCGGCACGGTCGCGCAAGCGCCTGGCTCATCGCATCCGTCTACATCGGCGCCCGCTCACACGCCTGCCGCGGTGGCCAGCCCGTCGCCCGCCGCCACGGTCGGGCAAGCATCCAACTCGTCGGCGCCCGCGCGTACGCCTGCCGCGACTGCGTCAGCAGCGCGGACTGCTCCGACTTCAACTTCGGGCCAAGCGCATGCCAATGCGCCAACCCCGGTGCCTGCAACTCGTCCTGCTGCTGCAACCGTGGCGCAGGCGCTCACTCAAGTCGCCAAGACTCGGATCGCGCGACAGAACGCGGCGCCCGCCGCAAGCGAGCAAACCGCTTCCGCTACGCCAGCCGCAGCACGGCCCACACCGGTGGCCGAGGCAGCGCCTACTCCAAAGCAGGCGACGCCAGTTGAGACACCGGTAGCATCAGCCGCACCACCCGCGCCAGCTCCTGCACCAACACCCGCGGCGGCCCAACCGGCCCCCGCAGCAGCCGCGGCCGGTTCGTCCTACCCATCGGATGGACTGTGGACAGCCGCCAAAGCCGGTGACATGTCGGGCCTGCAAGGCGCATTCGACAATCACATCGACGTGAACTCTGTGGGCCCGGAGGGCGAAACAGCTCTGATCCTGGCAATTCAACACGATCGTGTTGAAGCAGTCCGCGCACTGCTGGCCCACGGCGCCAATCCAAACATACCCGACGCGCGCGGCTTGACGCCCATACGCGCCGCCCGCGTCCGCAACAACTACAACGTCCTGCAAGCCCTGCAACGGGCCGGCCGCTAAAAAGAGGCCCGCACAGCGGATTCAAACTGTGCGGGCCTTGCAGGCTGCGAGGCCTCGCAGGTCGCTCGCACGACCGTCATGCAGGAAAAAGACTCTCTGACCCAGCCCCCACAGAGGCGCAGTGCGGAACTCGTCTCCCGCGGCCGCCCGGCGCATCGCTTCGTCCCTGGATCGTAAAGAGGGGATGCACCGCGCCCCGCGGCAATCCATCGCCCGTGGCATTCACAAAGCGCGCCTCACGCACCGGCCCTTTCAATGAAATAAAGGGCGGAATCGAATTCTGCGCACCCCGGCCCCTGGCGAGCGCAATCTGCGGATTGACCGGCGGGCTCGTCCCTCCGATCGCTGGAAATGCATGACATACCCCGCAACTGTCCGCGTTGAAGGCCGGCCCCAATCCCTTGAGTGTCGGATTGTTGGTGCTCGGGTCCACGGCACCGTCCACCGTCACCTGCTGACCGAACACCACGAGCGAGGCGAACCAGAATGCAGTCTGATCGGGTGTCAGCTTCGGAAGCTGGCGTCCTGCGCCGTTGCCGTCCGCATCCTTCGGTTGAATGGTGTCAGTAACGCCCACATTGAAGATGGCGCCTTTGACCGGAATGCTTTGATTACCAACAGGGCGCGGACCGGGATCCACAGCTCCCGGACGCTTGCCGAAGTCCTGGGCCAGGACCGGCCCGGCCAACACGCCGGCTGCCAGCAGTGCGATGACTTTCTCGGGACCCACTTGCATCTACTCCTGTAATTAGCTGTTGTTGTCGTACCGGAGTAGATCGGAGTACGACTGCAAATGACGACGGGAACGTCTGCGTCAACGAGCGTTGAGCAAACTCACGAGCTGCGTCAGTGTAGTCCCTGTTGCGTCGGCCCTGACATTCAACTCTTCGGCAACGGCATTCTGGCGGTTGTTCCAGAATGTCGGATGGCCGAACCAGGCGGCACCGGCCACATCCCAGCCCGCGAACGCAACAAACAGAATTTCCGGGGCACGCACGCCCATGAGCTGCATGCCGAGCCGATAGGCACGCGGATCGGGCTTGAAGGTCCTGATCCGGTCGGTGCTGATCACGTGTTTGAACACACCCAACAGACCGGAGTTGCTGAGCCCCGCATGCAGGATCTGCTCGGTGGCGTTCGACAGGATCGCGATCTGTGTTCCCGAACTATGCAATGCTGACAGCGCGCCCGGCACATCCGGCCACGCGCGCAGTGCCAGGTAGCCGTGCATCAACTCGTCGCGCCGGCCGGGTGACAGATCCAGATTCATGGAGTGCGCGGCGAATTCCAACGCCTGGGCGGTGACATCCCAGAAGTTCGCATACATCCCCGTGAGCGCGCGCAGCCATTGATACTCGAACTGTCGCACCCGCCAGGCATTCGCCAGCTCGGACCCACGACCCGGAAAGGCCGCTTCGCAGGACTGGAAGATCGGTCGGGGATCGAAGATCGCAAATGCATCGAAGGCCACGGCCTTGATGGATGCTCGCGGTGCAGGGGATCCCAGCGCGGCATCAGCAACCGGCGTGGCCAGGCTCAGCGAGCCCAGGGTGACAAACGATCGACGATCCAACGGCACAGGCCCTCCAACGGTCACACCCACAGTGAGACCGTGTCAGGGGCCTATTTATTCCACCGCGTATCGCTCAAACCCGGTGCGGGTGAGGAGCCGCTCGTAGTAGCGCTCGACATTCGGAAGGCTGGGGCGGGTCATCGGAATTGCCTGCCAGCGGCGCAGTGACAGTCCGATTGCAATATCGGCCACGGTAAACGTGCCGCCTGCGACGTAGGCGCCGGTACGAGCCAGTTGCGCATCAACGATGCCGACCATGGCATTTAGTTGAGTCAGCGAGACTTCAATGGCGGCACGGTCCTGAAAAGCCGGGTTCTTACGGACCAGTCCCTGGAATGCCACGCGCCAGCTGTTATTGAAGTCCGATCCCTGCCAGTCCATCCATTGCTCGACGTGGGCGCGTGCGACTGGTTGAGTCGGAAGCAGGTCAGTGCGACTGCGACTCGCGGCAAGATAGCGAACAATCGTATTCGACTCCCAGACAACGACACCGTCGTCGTCGATCACCGGGATCATCCCTGCAGAATTCAGCGCTTTGAAATGCGGATCGGACAGAGGGCGATACGCGCCACCCCAATCCTCGCGATCATAGGAAAGGTTGAGCTCCTCGCACACCCACAGCACTTTGCGGACATTGATGGATCCCGCTTGTCCATAGATCTTCAGCATTACGTTAGTACCTGGTCCAGCAGCTGATCCACCGCACGCTGCGCTTCGAGGATGGACGAACGATGATCCATCGCGCCCGCGAGATCGGTATTCGCGAACGCGATTCGTCCGAATGGGGCACCTCGCAGCACATCGCGTGGCGCAGGTTTGCCCTGGGTGCCAAAGAAGAATCCCGGTTGGGGGCTCAGATAGGCATGCCCCCAGCGATTGAGAATGATCGCCGCAATATCGCGCCGCGGATTGAAGCCCGCCCTGGAGAACATCCGCGTGAACTGCTCGCGGATGCGTCGTTCGTATTCCCTGAATGAAGTTCCGAGCATTTCCGCGCGACCGCGCACGCCCTGCTCCCGGGTTGGCAATCCGGGTGATTGAAACAACACCTTCAGAGTCAGTACCGTCGGGGAATCGGGAGACAGGGTCTCATCCACATCGCCGATCGTCGCTCTGCGATAGACACTGAGCTCAGTACCGAAGCCGTCAAACCAACGACAGCCAGTGATCCCCAGCTTGTTCAGGAAGCGCCAATTGCGCACAGCCACGTTGGCCATCAGACAAGGCGAGCGATGAAATTGCGCGTAGGCGTCCGCGTACTCAGCGGGCAGATCCTTGACGATGTGCTTTGCGGTCCAACTGCCACCCGCAATGACCGCAGATCGGGCCTTCACCCGATAGAGCCTTCCGGCACGGAAATAGGACACCGACAGCGAATCAGCCGTTTTTGGATTGCCATCGTGTCTCACCGACACCACTGTTGATGACAATCTGACGCGGGCCGCAGCATCCGGTACATCCAACAGATCAAACCGCACCCGTCCCTTGTGCACACCTTCAATTGAGTGCTCGCCCTCGATTGCAGCCGGATTCAACGTCTTCACCATGAGTCGTGCAATGTCCGCATTGCCGCCGGGAAACATTTGCACGGAATCGGCTTCATCTCCCAGTGGATGAAGCAGGTTGAATGCATAGTCAGTATAGGCTGACAGTGCATCCGGACCGAGACCATAGGCCCCACCCTCGACGGCAGTGAGATACTTACGGCTCGCCGTCTGCGAAATCCCCAATCGACTCATGTAATGCTGTTCGAGCGTGATCGAGTCGAGGCGGCGCGAAATCTCGTCCCCCTCAAATTGCGGCGGGGTGTCCGGCGCATCAGAACCGCCCAGGCAACGCAACAGATCGGCGCGATCACTCTGCGACAACGGCGCGCCTTTCAATTGCGACTTCACGGGATCCATCACCCAGATTCCATCGCGAGCGCCTTCCGGCGATGCAAACCAGAAGCCGTTCTGACCCGATTCGTAAGGCGTGCGGCCGAGCTGCCCCGGCCCATCCCAACGTTGGTAGTTGAGTCGTGGCGCACTCAGGCCGATCGATTCATAGAAGCGGCCAATGACGCTGCGAGGATAGGGTACGAAAAAAATGGCGGATCCCTGATGCGCCATCAGCCGTTTGCCATCCACCTCGAATTCATTCCGCTTCGCCTCACCCCCGAAGATAGGATGATTCTCGAGGACCAGGACCTTCTTCGACGGACCCGCCTCTTTCAGAAAGGTAACGGCCGCGGCAAGACCACTGATTCCTCCGCCAACGATAACGCAGTCGTAAGTCTCGCCCGTATCTACAGCGTCCAACCTGTCCAACACGCCGTCGCGCATCTGGTGACCAGCGGTCACCACTTCGAGCGTGTTTCCGTTTGAAGTTGCATAGTCACCGAGTCCGCCGTAACCGGTGAGCTCGTCAGTGACCGCATCCTTTGCTGGAGTGCGCTGCGACAGCAGAGCCGCACCCGATGCCACCAATGTTGATCCGATGAAATCGCGCCGGGTGATGGACGCACCCATCCCGAGCGGATCACTGACTTTCGATTTGGCTGCCATCCGAAAGGCACTTCTGATGCATAATGGAGCCTCTAAACATACTACATTCACTAAAATTTAGTTTATGACTGACGCCCTGATTGTTTCGACGGCCCGGACACCGATCGGCCGCGCGTTGCGCGGTGTACTCAACAATATCAAATCGCCCACGCTCGCCGGCCACGCTATTCGCGCTGCAGTCGAGCGTGCCGGCCTGGCCCCGGATGAGATTGAAGATGTCGTGTTGGGGACCGCCCTGCCCGCTGGAACTGCGGGCATGAACCTCGGTCGCCTGGCTGCGCTCAGGGCCGGTCTCGGAGATCGAGTCGCCGGACAGACCATTGACCGTCAATGCGCATCGGGGCTGATGGCCATCGCGATTGCCGCTAAGCAGGTTATCGTCGACGGTATGGAGGCCGTCGTCGGTGGCGGCCAGGAAAACATCTCCGCGCTCAATACGCCCTTCATTGAGTGGGTGGGTCGCGAGAAGGATCCGGAACTCATCGCCCAGAGCGAACATGCCTACATGGCCATGCTCGATACGGCCGAGTTTGTCGCCAAGCGCTACAAAATGAGCCGGGAAGCTCAGGACGAATACGCACTCGCCTCTCAGCGGCGAACTGCAGCGGCTCAGGCCGCAGGTCGATTCGATGCGGAGATCGTACCGATCACCGCCCAGCAGGCAGTCACTGACAAGGCCACCGGTGCGGTTTCTTATCGCGAGGCAACATTGAGCCGCGACGAGGGCAATCGTGCGGACACTACGATCGAAGGACTGCGGAGTCTCGAGCCCGTGCGCGAAAACGGCAGCATCACTGCCGGCAATGCGAGCCAGTTGTCTGATGGTGCCTCCGCCAGCGTAATTGTTTCTGAGAAATTGGCCGCGCGTCGGGGGTTGACTCCCATCGGGCGCTATCTGGGGATTGCAGTGGCGGGATGTGCACCTGAGGAAATGGGCATCGGGCCGGTGTTTGCGGTGCCGAAACTACTGAAGCAACACGGCCTCGCAGTGTCCGACATCGGCCTGTGGGAGCTCAATGAGGCGTTCGCGGTACAGGCGCTCTATTGCCGCGCCAAGCTGGCCATTGATCCTGAAATCTACAATGTCGACGGCGGCGGCATTTCGATTGGGCATCCGTATGGAATGAGCGGTGCGCGGCTCGTCGGACACGCTCTCATTGAGGGCAAGCGCCGTGGGGCGAAGCATGTCGTCGTCACAATGTGCGTGGGTGGAGGCATGGGAGCCGCCGGCCTTTTTGAGGTGTTGTAACGCTCAGATGATGGAGGTACCTCCATCGACCACGATTGTCTGTCCGGTGATGTGCCCACCCGCGTCGGATGCCAGGAGTAAAGCGGCGCCCATGAGATCTGTGTCGCCGCCCAATTTACCGAGCGGCGTCTGACGCACCAGCTCGTCGCCATGCTCTTCGAGGATCCCGCTCGTCATCTTCGACGGAAAATAGCCGGGGGCTAACGCATTCACACGAATGTTGCGCGAACCCCATTCCGCGGCGAGTGCACGCGTCATGTTGATGACTGCACCCTTCGCAGCGTTGTAGGCAACGGTTCCCGGGCGATCGGGATGATGACCCTGCAAGCCTTCGACCGAGGCCACATTGACCACCGCACCCTTGCCCTGCTTCAGGAATGCGTTGCGTGCCACCGCCTGCGTCAGCAGAAATAACCCCGTTACATTCAGGTCGATGACCTTGTTCCAACCTTCCAAGGGATAGTCTTCGGCAGGCGCGCCCCAGGTGGCCCCTGCATTGTTGACCAGGATGTCGATTCGCCCGAAGCGCTCCATGACCTGCTCGGTCAGGGTGGCAACAGCCACCGGCCCTCTGAGGTCGGCGGCGAAGCCCTCGGCCGTACAACCTGCTGCTGTGAGTTGCTGAACGGCCGTGTCGAGATCCGGCTTTTTACGAGCGACGAGCGCCAGCAACGCGCCGAACTCGCCGAGCGCTGTCGCAATCTGCAGCCCCAGCCCGCGCGATCCACCAGTGACGAGCGCCACGCGGCCACTCAGATCGAACAATCCTTCGAGAGTCTTCTTCACCTCGAACCTCCAATGAGCTGCGCGAAGTGCCGGGCGCTGGGCTTGGGCGTCCGGACAAACGTATTGCGATCAACGGCGACCAGTCCGAAGCGTTGGCTGTATCCCTGCGTCCACTCGAAATTATCGAGCAGCGACCAGTAAATGTAGCTTTTGACGTTGATTCCATCGGCCACACAACGTTCAACCTCGGCGAGGCTCGCATCGAGCCATGCAACCCGGCGCGTATCGTCATCGGTGCCGATTCCGCTCTCCGTCACGTAAATCGGCTTGTGCGTTTTGCCGGCAGCCAGGCGGACCGTGAGGCCCAGAGCCGGCGGGTAGTATTCATAACCTGCGGCGGTCAACTCCGCCCCTGTAGGCGCAGCCATGAGACCCTTTGAGTCGACACGAAAGCGGGTGTAGGCCTGCACGCCAATGAAATCGCTCGCATTGACGGCATCCCACCATTTCCCGTAAAGCAACGACTCATACTCACTGGCGAGGCTACCCTCACCAACGGCCTCAACAGCCTGCGTTGTCAGAGTGACACCGACGGGGAAATCGCCCGGTCCCGCTTTGATTGCCTGGTACGCCCTGGCGTGAGCCTCGAGCATATGAGCGTCGATACGGTCGGGATCTGCAAACAGCAACGAGGAAAACTGCGGAGAGCTCGTCGCCTTTGCGGCGGCTGCGGCCATCGTCGTCCGCTTGGCGATGTACTCGGGTGTGGCTGCCTTGCGCAGCAGCTCGATGAGCAGATAGATGTTAGCTTCATTGAACGGCGAGGCCATGCCGATCTGATCGCCGAGTGATCGCGTAGCGCGCTCACAGAAGCGCGCAAACAGATCGGGACTGTCAGGAACTTCCCAACCGCCCCGCATGGCGAACCACCGCGGGACGGTGAAGTGGTTGTACGTCACGATCGGCAGCAGACCGTGCGCCCGACACGAGGCAAGCACTTTCAGGTAGTGATCCAGCTCGGCCTGGGAAAACTTGCCCGGCTCGGGCTCGATCCGTGCCCATTCGATGCCAAAGCGATAGCAGTTGAGCCCGATCGACCTGGCGATGGCAAAGTCTTCCGCATAGCGATGATAGCTGTCGCACGCATCGCCGGAAGGCTCCTTGTACACCGTCTCCGGCAGATTCTCGAGCAGCCAACTGTCAGAGTTGACGTCGTTACCTTCGCTCTGGTGCGCTGAGATCGCGGCGCCCCACAGGAAGCCTTTCGGCATAGTGCGCCGCGGCGCTGCGGTCACCCTGGAAACAGTCGTGGTTGCAGCCAGCAATGCCAACATTTCGCGACGTGTGGTCTTCAATTGCAACTCATCCATGTTCAGCGCGTAAGCGGCTCTTATCGATCTTTCCAGTTGTTGCCAGCGGCATGGCGCTGACGCGCACTATGGCATCCGGCAGCCACCAACTCGCCACTCTGGTACGCAGCGCATCGAGCAAGGCCTCGTCGGAAATATGAGCGCCCTTACGCGGCTCGACGATCAGGATGGGGCGTTCACCCCATTTGTCATGGGCCCGACCCACAACGGCGACCAGCGCAACCTCCGGCAGCGCCCCCACAATCGCCTCAATCTCCCCGGGATTGATCCACTCCCCACCCGACTTGATGAGATCCTTGGCGCGGCCGGTAATACTGACATAGCCCTCATCATCAATGCTGGCAAGATCGCCAGTATCGAACCAACCTTCGGCGTCAACCGCACGTGTCTCGTGACCGAAGTAACGCTCAATCACGCTGGCGCCGCGCACCAGTAGCCGTCCTTCGTCGGTCACCAACAGATCAACCCCGATGGGTGGGCGGCCCGCCCGGGAAGATTTGCGGACGGTGGCGGTGGCCGGGGTCACCGTGCCAATCGGTGACAGCTCAGTCATTCCCCAACTGGTCTGGACGGTCACTCCGAGTCGCTCTTCCAGGCGATCCATCAGAGCTTGTGTCACAGACGAACCGCCGAGCATGATTCGCCGCAGCGAGGGGACTTCTCCGCCTGTCTGATCGAGATAGTCGACGAGCCCCAACCAAACCGTGGACACACCCGCAGAGACCGTGACTGCCTCGGCGTTGATCAGGTTCGCGAGACTGGCCCCATCCTGGTGTCGGCCTGGCAATACCAGCTTCGCGCCCACGGCCGGCCCGGAAAATGGCAGCCCCCACCCATTGGCGTGGAACATGGGCACTGCGATCAGGACAGAGTCGGAGCAGGTCAGGCCACTGACGTCCGCCTGGAGTTGGTGAAGTGTATGCAGGTAGTTTGAGCGGTGGGTATAAGTGACACCCTTGGGAGCGCCGGTAGTGCCCGACGTAAAGCAGAGGCCCGCCGGCGTGTTCTCATCGAACCCGCCCCATGCGGCAGGCTCGCCCCGTTCACGCAAGAAGTCCTCATAGCGCCAGGTGTGGACGCGATCCAGCCGCGGTAGCTGCGTGTCGAGACCTGGCTCATCGATCACAACGACGTGCTCCAGCATCGGGCACAGAGCGATCAACTTCTCTGCGAGCAACGGCAGATCTGCGCTGACAAACAGCACACGTTCTGACGCCTGACGGATCATCTGCGCAAGATGCGCATGTGACACTCTCGGATTGAGTGTGTGGCACGCGATGCCGACGCCCATTGCACCGTACCAACATTCCACGTGTGCCTGGCTATTCCATGCCAACACGCCAAGATGATCGCCGCGCCCGAGTCCCAGCGAGAGGAGCGCACCCGACAACCGGCTACTGCGTTCGCGCAGTACCGAATAACACGCACGAGTACTGGTCCCGCCGCTGCCGCCGGTTACGACTTCCGTAGATCCATGCCACTTGGCCGCGTGGTCGATGAAGTGATCCAGAGTCAGTGCGTACGGCTGCATCGAGCCGAACGGGAGCGCGGCGCTCATGCGGCTGCCTCACTCCGCGCAAGCCGATGCGCCAACGCCAGATGCAGGACGATGGCAATCAGGTAGAACGGCAGCAGGCTGTAGAGAGCCAACTGCAGTGAGTGGGTCGGGTGAGTAGGCCGAAGCCAGTCGCTCCAGGCACCCACCCAGGTCGGACCGAATCCGAGCCCGATCAGGTTCATGATCAGCAGCAGTACGGCACCGGCCACCGTGCGCTGTCCCGCTGATACCGAGTTCTGCACCAAGGTGACCGCGGGTGTCAGGTAGAAATAGTTGAGAAACGTCGGCACCGCAAGGAAGGCAAGGGCGACCGGCCAGGTGGGCGCCTGCAGGAAGCCGATAAAGAACGGCACTGACACGGCGAGCGCAATGCCCGGAAGCAGCCCGAACAGCCGGGGCGAACGCTGCGCAAAACGATCAATCAACCTTCCGGACAGAAAAATCCCGCCACCGACGCAGATACCAACAACCAGCGCGTACCAGATCGCAACCTCGTCCAGAGTCATTCCCTTCTCGCGCATCAGGAACAGCGTGGTAAAGCCAAGGGTGCCGTAAGTGACGAACTGGGTGGCGCCTGCTGAGAGCGACACGAGGGTGAGTGTGGGGCGCGTTGCAAACATTCGCAGCGTCGCCCAGAAACTCACAACCTCTTCCGAAATGACCTGTGCATCGGTGGCACCACGCCTCGGCTCGCGGACTATGGCCCATACGACAGCGGCCGCCACCACGCCGGCCACACCGAGGACCATGAAAGCCGGGCGCCAGCTATAGGCTGCGGCTATTTTTGCGCCGAATGCCACACCCAGCGCCTGGCCGATGGGCGGACCGAGGTTGAACAGTCCCAGGGCGGTCCCGCGGCGCGACGCGGGGAAATAGTCGGAAATGATGGAGTAGGACGGCGGCACTCCCCCGGCTTCGCCAATTCCAACACTCATGCGCGCGGCTGCGAGCTGCGGATAGGTTTGTGCCAGACCGCATGCGGCGGTTGCCACACTCCACAGGGCACACGCGACGGTCAGCACGCGCACCCGATTACTGCGATCGGCGAGCCACGCGACCGGGATACCCAGAATGCAATAAAACAAGGCGAAATAGAGCCCACCCAGGCGTCCGAGCTGGCCGTCCGTGAGCCCGAGGTCATCCTGGATCGGCTTGGCGAGAATCGACAACAACTGGCGGTCGAGAAAGTTGAGCACGTAGACCAGGCACAACAGTGCCAGCACCACCAGGGGATAGCCCGCGATCCTCGAGTTAGATGCCCGCACGGCGCCATCCATGTCCATGCATCCCCTGGGCTTCAGGCTACTTGCGGGCGGGGGCGTCCCGGCAGATCGCCTCGAAACCCGCTGCCATGAACCGGGCCATGTGCTTGCGGATGGAAGCGAAATCCGAGGAGGAGCACAGCCCGTGCGACAGCTCGTCGAGCCGGCCGGTCCGCGCCATGTTGTGAGTCATCGCGCCCGAAACGAAGTGGTAGCCCCAGAAGATCGTGGCTTCGTCGCAATCGGGCAGCGCCTTTTTGAGGAGGTCAATCAATGCCAGCACCACCGGATTGAAGTACTTGCTCATCTTCTCGGCGCCCCAGCCGGCCGCGCTGTTTGCTTGGGCAGCGATCTTGCCGAACGCTCCCCATTGCTCCTCTTCCTCGAGCTGCAAGGTCAGGTCCGTGTTGATCCAGGCCGCCAGGGCGCCCTCCACTGTCACCTCGTCACCCACTTCCTGCGCGTAACGGCGCATCGCCTCGAGGCGATTGCGTGCGGACAGCGGCGCCCGGCGCGCCCAGACTGCCTCGTAAATGCTCTCCTTACCCTTGAAGTGGTAATGGATCAGCGTCGAGCTGACGCCAACACGGGCGGCGACGTCCTTCAACGTGACTCCGTGGTAGCCGAATTCAGCGAAAAGCTGCTCGGCCGCATCCAGGATGCGCGAAATGGATGCCTCGCGAACCCGAGCCTTGTGGTTGCGGGGACGGGGGCGGCGCGTGGTCTTGGGAGTTGTTTTTTCAATGTTGCTCATCGCTCCGTAGGCTGCCCACCCGACCCGGATGCGTCAACGGCCGAGAAGCCGATATCGAGGCGCCAACCGCGCCCCTGCTTGCGCCGTTGCGCAACCAGCCCGTCAGCCAGCGCAAAGGCGCTGCGCTGCAGATCGAGCCCCGCCAATGGACGATCGTCGATATCGAGATGAGCGCGGTCACGCGAGGTGTAGCGGGGCCAGTTCGGCTGACCTTCCGCCTTGGGGACACCCTCCCGAACGAATGAGGTCCAATAGCTCATCATCGCCTCAGAAAGCTGCGATTCTTCGCTCGTGAGCGGCGGGCGCGGCCAGTTCGGCCCAAGCACCGCGGACGGTCCGACCTGACCGAAGATATAGGGCAGCTCGCTCGCGTGGAACGCAGCCAAATCGCGCGAGCGTTCCGCCGGAGTGCTGTGTCTGAAGAAATACAGATAGGCTGGCTGACCCGCTACCGCCTGTTGCCGGGCCAGATTCTGGGCAGCCCACCCATAGATGCCATCGCGCACTGACGCCATCACATCAGCCCTCGGGTCGACTCCAGGATAGACGGCCAGGTAATCAGCGGCTCTTGCGCCGAATCGGCTGCGCACATCCGCCTCATAGGCGGACTGACTATCCGGTGCCTTCGGCATCAGAAACAGCAGCGAGCGGATCTCTCCTTCGTTGAAGCCGGCGATGACCGGCACCTTCGCCTGCTCGCCGTGGAAGAACGTCTCCGCCAGTTGCCGCTTCAGGACGACGCCATCAATGACGGGCTCCGGTTGCCACCCGGTCGCGAGGCCGGCCTTGAACAGCACCAGCAGATCGGCCGCACGCAAGGCCGCGGCATCGGATGCACCAGCGGCGACAGCAAGGGCCTTGCCGCCCGCCTCGGCGGATGGCAGTCCAAGGGTTTCTTCGTGCAAAGCTCGATAAGACGGCATGTAGCCGCTTTGCGAGATGGCTCGAATGAAAAGTCCCCGTGCGAGGGGGCTGGCCATCAGCTCAATGACGCTGAGACCGCCGGCCGATTCACCGACAATGGTGACTTTCCTGGGATCCCCTCCGAAAGTAGCGATGTTGTCTCGAACCCAGCGAAGGGCTTCGATCTGGTCGAGAAGACCGTAGTTGCCAGACACGCCCTGGGGAGACTCGGCACTCAAAGCCGGGTGAGCAAAATACCCCAGCAGGCCCAGTCGATAGTTGATTGAGACGAAAACGATGCCCCTCTGGGCGAGCTTTACACCGTCGTACAGGGACTCGGAGCTGCTTCCGCCGAGCAACGCGCCGCCGTGAATCCAAACCATCACCGGCTGTCCGCGCGCGCCTTTTTGCGCCCAGACATTCAGGGTCAGGCAGTCTTCGCTGATCGATGCCATACCACCCGAGTAAAGGCCGGTCGGCTGTTGCGGAGGTTGGAGGCAGGCATGCCCATACTCCTTGGCATCCCGCACGCCTTCCCAACTATGTACAGGAACCGGTGGCCGCCATCGAAGAGTACCCACTGGCGGTTCAGCATACGGGATGCCTTTGTAGGCAACGACATCGCCGGTGACCGTACCCTGCAAAGTGCCGGCACGAACCCGGAACGTTGCGGCACCGGCACAAGCCGCCGCAGCGAGTAATAACAGCGCGAATGCCAATCTCTTCAGGTCAGTAGGCCGGGGGAGTTTCAACCCCAGCCTCTCGCAGAACTGTGCATGAACCTCTCGATTCACACAGCTCCCATTGTCCGACCGCCGGCCTGACGGTATGCGCGCCAATGGAAGAACAA
>Ga0307510_10000102_pt1 | contig 66563 bp, 53 predicted proteins | sample 12_EM_MG_FD_207224 | JGI IMG/M metagenome (GOLD analysis project Ga0307510, IMG submission 207224) | Populus trichocarpa ectomycorrhiza microbial communities from riparian zone in the Pacific Northwest, United States - 12_EM | ecosystem: Host-associated > Plants > Roots > Unclassified | place... | reverse complement strand
TTATTCAACTGGACCCTCTTGACTGGACTTGACCTCGCTTGCCTGCTCCTTTCTTACTATTTTATTACCTCTAGAAATTTTCTGTTTTATAGAGTTTGTTTAATTTGTAAATTTCAACTCTTTTAATCACGTTGTCACTGTTTTTTATTGATCCTTGAATAGTTCTTTTATTGATTGCCATGGAATCGCCTGAACGTTCTAGTCGTAGTTATGGGAGAAAGGATGTAGAAGATAGTTCAGATGTGAAGAGTGATAGGGGTGGGGATGATGAAGAATGGGATGTGAGTGATAAGAGGAAACACAGGTCTATCAAGTCTAGGATGTCCACCAATGGGGAGGATGCTGAAGGATTCGATGGGGGTGGGAGAAGGAGAACTTCAGGCGGGGACTGGAATGATAGTCGTAAGAGGTCAGGTGGTGGTGGGTCAAGTAAAGTGGGTAGTGATGAAGATGATTATGAGACGAGAAAAGAGATGCGGTCTAAGCAGATGAAGAAAAAACAGGAGGAAAGTAGTTTGGAAAAATTGAGCAGTTGGTATCAGGATGGAGAATTAGACAACAAGCAGAGTGGAGGTGACAAGTCTGTTGGTAAAGGCCATGGTCGCCCTGATGAAAGCGAGAGAAGGAAAATGATATCAAAGATCTCGGAGCATGAGAGTTCCTGTAAGGCAAGTAAAAGTAGAGAAGAAAGATCCTATGATGGAGAGATTGAAAAGGCACTGGGTAGAGATTCTAGATATTCAGAAAGGAAGGATAGCAGCCGAGAGAAAGGTCACGGTTCTGCTGAGACAGGGAAAAATTCTAGGAGAAGGTGGGATGAATCTGACTCCAACAGAAAAGCCGAAGAAAATCATCATGAAAAGTCTGATTTCATAAGTGGAAAGATGTCTGATTCCAATCACGAGTCTAAAGAAAGAAGTGCTAGAATTGAACCTAGTGAGAGTAAAAGCAGGGGTTTGGATTCAAACAGTGAAAAGGGCGCCAAAACTAGCAACAGAGATGACAAAAGAGCTGATGCAGACAGGGAGAAGAATAAGAGTAAAAGCAGGTCAGAAGCTGCCAAAGAAGATAACGGGGCTAGTCCTATCACCCGTGAAGATAGATCAGGTCGGGAGAAAATTGACAAGCATAGAGAGCAGAGAACTCCCACTAGAAAAGATGTTTCTGAAAGCCGTGAAAGGTCCTCCAATGCAGAAGAAGATGGAAACACGTGGGTGGGAGATAAAAGTGCAAGAGAAGTAGGACTGTCTAATAGGTCCAGGACTCCCGAGAGGAGCATTAGGCATCATCAAGAATCTCAACATTCTGAAATAGAGTATGAAAGAGATGTTGACACAAAACGGAAGGATCAAGAAAAGGATGGCTACAGGGATGATAGATCAAAAGGCAGGGATGACAGCTGGAATGACAGGAATAGGGATCGGGAAAGTTCCAAAGAGAACTGGAAAAGAAGACAACCTTCTGGTAATGATAGGGAGCCAAAAGACGGGGACATTGGTTATGATCGTGGAAGAGACTGGGAGCCAAGACATGGTCGTGAAAGGAATGACAATGAAAGGCCTCATGGTCGAAGCAGGGGTGAAGCTGTGAAAACCTCATCAAATTTTGGGATTTCAAATGATAATTATGATGTGATAGAGGTCCCGCTTGATCATGGACGACCAGAGGCTAGATCCAACTTTGCTAGGAGGATTGAGGTCAGTCAGCAGTCTGATGTAAAATCAGCACCAAACACTGAAGAGTGGGCATACATGCAAGGTGAAAGGGCAAGAAGGAATGACTCACCTTTTGTTGGAGACTCAAAGGACAAGTATATGGATGATGATGCACCATTGCGAGATCCGAGTTCTTGGAGGGATGACGTTGAGTACCAGGGAGGGAAAGGGAGAGGCCAAAAGGGGGCCATGCCCAGTCGCGGTGTTGGTGGTCAAAGTTCTAGCAGTGGTTCACAGACTCCATATAGAAACCAGGATCCAGGCTCCTTTGGCAGAGGTTCTCCACAGGGAGTAAAAGGAAGTAGAGTAGGGAGAGGAGGAAGGGGGAGGCCTGCTGGGAGAGATAACCAACAGGTTACACTGCCGTTGCCATTAATGGGATCACCTTTTGGGTCTCTTGGAATGCAACCACCCGGAGCACTTCAGCCTCTTGCTCCTAGTATGTCACCTGCTCCATGTCCTCCAATTAGTCCAGGTGTCTTCATTCCACCATTTTCTTCACCAGTTGTTTGGGCTGGTGCCCGAGGTGTGGAGATGAATATGCTTGGTGTCCCCCCTGCTCTCTCTGCTGTTCCTCCTGGGCCCACAACGCCAAGATTTCCCCCTAACATGGGAACAAATCCATCAAACCCTGCTATGTTTTTTAATCAAGCAGGACCTGGCAGGGGAATGCCTCCAAGCATACCTGGTCCTGGTTTTAATGCTTCTGGACCTGTAGGACGAGGAACACCACCAGATCAAAATGCCGGGGGTTGGATTCCTCCTAGAAATAACGGTCCTCCAGGTAAAGCTCCTTCAAGAGGAGAGCAGAATGATTACTCACAGAATTTTGTTGATACTGGTATGCGACCTCAGAACTTTATCAGAGAGCTAGAGCTGACCAATGTTGTAGAGGATTATCCCAAGCTTAGGGAGCTTATACAGAAAAAGGATGAGATTGTGGCTCATTCTGCTTCTCCTCCCATGTACATGAAATGCGACCTGCACGAGTTTGAGCTGTCTCCAGAGTTCTTTGGAACCAAGTTTGATGTTATTCTGGTGGACCCTCCATGGGAGGAATATGTTCATCGAGCTCCTGGTGTTGCTGACCATATGGAGTATTGGACTTTTGAAGAAATACTAAATCTTAAGATTGAGGTACATTGTTTCCAACTCTCTTTTCCTTGCAGTTGCCTTTCATAGAAAATGAGTAGTTGTATTTTTGTTACCTTGATTAAGAATTGACTGCTCTACTTGCTAAAGAGTGATTGCATGCCATTAAAGTGCTGTTGGAATGCAAAGGCTATTCATATTGGTACCCAGGGCCATCAGTTGCTAATGTTCAAAGTGTAGATATAAGCTGCATTGTTCTTTTATAAATAGATGTTATATTTCATATTTCTCTTGACTTGTCTAAAGGTTTTTTTCCCCATGTGGTTACAGGCAATAGCAGATACGCCTTCTTTTATCTTCCTCTGGGTGGGTGATGGTGTTGGTCTTGAGCAAGGCCGCCGCTGTTTAAAGAAGGTATTCAGCCATTAGATTTAGAATTTGACAATGACTTACCCATTCATTTTTGGCTCCTCATATATGTTCTGTTAAATCAGTTGTTCTGTCAGATTTGAATTTGACAATTGCTTGGCCTTTTCTTTTTGGCTCCACCCATATCATCTGCTGTAAAATAATCTGTAATTTATATAATTTAGTTTAGTTTTCCATCACTGCAGTGGGGATTTCGGAGATGCGAAGATATTTGTTGGGTGAAGACCAACAAAAGCAACGCAGCTCCAGGGCTCCGACATGATTCCCATACTTTGTTTCAGCATTCAAAGGTTGGTGTTTGATTTTTCTTCTGCATTGTAAAAGTGGGCAACTTTCCCCGACTTTGACTTCTCACAAGTTCATTTATTTTTTTCCTTGACTGTTTATTGCCTTGTCATTGAAATGAAGGAACACTGCTTGATGGGTATAAAAGGAACTGTTCGCCGCAGCACTGATGGTCACATCATCCATGCTAACATTGATACTGATGTAATTATTGCTGAGGAACCTCCTTATGGTCAGTGTATTTCCTCGTTGAAATTTTTGGCTCTGGTTGGTATGAGTCCACATAACTACACTTGTGTTTGGTTTGTGAATGATCTAGATTAGAAATTGAAGAGCTGCTGCATAACTTTCTGTGTTTACTGCTAGCTGTCTGTCTGTTCTCACAATATAATAAAGGATTTTGTTATGCACATTCTTTCCGCATTTTTTGTTCTTGTTTTATTTGTTATAAATCTGACATTTACAATACATGCTTCCTTCAGCTGGAAATTTACAAGAATGTTGTAAAGCGTCACCTTAAAATGGGTGATGCAATGAGACATATTAATGTGTTTTATGCCAATGGAACTGCAGGTTCAACTCAAAAGCCTGAAGACATGTATCGGATAATTGAGCATTTCTCTCTAGGCCGCAGAAGGCTTGAGCTCTTTGGCGAAGATCACAATATTCGATCTGGTTGGCTGACTGCTGGTAAAGAATTATCTTCATCAAATTTCAATGCTGAGGTACAGTATCATTCAGAAACATGATTACTTCTAATCATAACACTCTTTTTCCCTTCACGTGGACTCTCTTAATGTGCTGGCCAACAATCTAAGACTTGAGTTGTTTAATGGAATAGCAATTTTTGGTGTTATGACACTTGTTTACTAATATGAATGCTTTGTTCATGCTTGTCATCGTAGTTCCTCTTTGGTTTGCTAAACCTAGATTTGGTAACTTTCAGGCGTACATCAGGAATTTTGCTGACAAGGATGGCAAAGTTTGGCAAGGAGGGGGTGGAAGAAATCCTCCTCCTGAGGCGCCTCATCTTGTTGTGACCACCCCTGATATAGAGGCTCTACGCCCTAAGTCACCAATGAAGAACCAGCAGCAGCAATCAGTATCTATTTCTCTGACAGCAGCCAATTCCTCCAACAGAAGGCCAGCTGGAAATTCTCCTCAGAATCCAAGTACTTTCAGTTTAAACCAAGAGGCCTCTAGTGCTAACCCTTCAACCCCAGCCCCTTGGGCATCATCACCAATGGAAGGCTGTAGAGGACGAGAGGGTGGGAATATGCCTTCAGAAGACAAGGTCTTTGATATGTATGGTTATAGTGGGCAGGCAAATGGAGATTATCTAGATTTTGAATCCCACAGACCCATGAATTTGTTGTAAAGAAACACTTGCATAAAAAATCCCCCCCCCCCCAACTAGCTAATTAGCTAATGTAAATGAAAAGAAAATTCCATATCGGCTTCTCTTTTTTCTTTTTTCTTTTTTTCCCTGTAGTTGCAACAATAAAAGGGACAAGAATAGATGGCAACAGATATGAGTTACTTTTCAACTGATTTGATTTTTTTTTAAGTGTTTTGAAATGGTTTTTATATCTTGAAAAAATTATCTAAATTCATCGTCCAAGAAAAGCATTAATTTTTAGGTTCAAATACACTTTTAAAAGCATTTTCAGCTGTATTTCAACAAATTGACCTTTCACGTTTCAACAACTCTTGAAAAATCACACAAAACTTCTACTATTTAGGTTAGGAATGAGTATTTTTGGTTTGGTTTGGTTTTTACTTGAATAAAACAATCAATTTGAATTTTTTTTATAAGATTTAAAACCAAAATCGAACCAAAAACAATTTAAACCAATTATTTCTTGTTTGTTCGGTTTGGTCATTTAAGGTTCAAAACCAGAAAAAAGGTGCTTCAACAAGGAGACAAAAGGTAGCTTTACCCGCTTTTGTTTCTCTTCTAGATACAACTATTAATAAATGGTCATCCCTGAAATAATAGTCAATTAAAAGCGTAAAAGGAACTAACAAGAGAAGGTGGCGAAGAAGTCACCAGGGGGTTTGATGGAAAAAAAACCATGTTGAGGGCTAAGAAGTCACCAGGGGGTTTGATGGAAAAAAAACCATGTTCACTCAACGGTTCAAGTTTTTATGATATATACGGTACATTGCACACATAACTCAATGTTTCTCAGGTCACCTTAACACTTCCTGCAAAAGGATGAAGAGAGAAAACCAGTAAACCTAAGATCGAGAGATTGAGAGAACCAGAGAGCTTGGAGAGCAGCTTTGATGATTTAGAGAAGAGAGATTGAAAGATGAAGATATTGATTTAGATTTAGAGATTGAGAATGTGACTGTGGAGGGGGCTGGTTTTTTTAGTAATTTTTGAATTGGTTTGGTCTGGTTAATTCGGTTTAAGGTTTTGAAAACTAAAACTAAACCCAATCGAATATTATTTTTTTAAGTTTTTCTAATGTGTTTATTCGATTTTTTTTCTGGTATAATTTTTTAATTTTCTTGTTTTAATCGATTTTTTTTGCTTAGACCTGATTTAGGCTAAAAAGTGCAACGGCGAAAAGAGCAAAAAATACGGCCTTATAGAAGAGCTTAAGTGAGGATACTGCAATAATTACCATCATTTTACTCCCCTCCTCGTGCAGAATCCGGCACTACAATACGTGAAGCAGATGTATTGTATTGAATTGAATTGATTGGCCGCAGCCTCTGATTTCCAATTGCAAACTCCATGCTATAGACTTACAAAAGGCAGATCACTTGATAGTTGAGACTTGAGACTGACGATGGACTATGGAGTGTGGAGTAATCTCCTTGAAAAGAACATGACATTGGTGCAGAACAAAGGGGCACCTAATTAATTCCGAAAGCTTCATTAACACAAAAAATTCATATTTTACAACATTTTCAAGAATCATGCACTTGCTAATCGTCACAATATCCTCTTCATATAGAATTTCTAAAGGCTACTCTCTTGTTGTTTCACTCTGCCACCCAAAAAAAGAGAGGATAGAGCTCCATTGCTCTCGTTCTTGAGCACCTGATTAATTCATGCTTAGGCAGTCTCCTCTCCGACATCAAAAAAAGGACAGCTGCAGCAGTTCTTCTCCACTGCGTTACTTAATAGTTTTGCACTTCATTTTCTGGCTTTTCTGGAGAAGGCATCGCACCAGCAGTTTCTTTGACGGGCTCTGAGTTGAGTTCATATACAAGATGTAAGGAAATTTAGGGGGTGGGGAAGACAGAGATGGATGTATGAGAACAAACTTAGTAGGAAGAATGGCTAACCTTGTGGCCGAAGCTGAGTTTCAGATTCCAATTGACTTTCTACTGGAGGGGTTGACAGACCCTGTTGTTCAGCAGCAGATGCTTTTAGCTGCTCTTCTGTGATTTTCAAGTACTCTTCACTGGTATAAGCTCTGTTTGGGGATGGAGCACCATCTAAATTTTTTTAAACAGAAGACAATGTCTCTCATCAGTCTTGTAGTGAAGCCATAGTTAATATAGGGAAACGGAAACCACAGTATTTTGTAGTGACTTGATTATTCAATCGAGAAAACAACCACAACTTGAGTCGATTGAAAACAATGACCGAAGCTATTCAAACCAATCCTGCTACGTAACCATGGTTATTCCCGTCAATGAAGTGCATAAATCAGCTTTGGAGGAAGGTTTTAAACGATCACTTATTTCGACCCCAGATATCGATTCTTGAACCTTATCCACTTACGACGTTCAGCTACTTGTTCAGGGAAACATGGTTGGTTCTACAATTTAGAAGGATTGAGGTTCAAATTATATTTGATAAACTTTGAGAAGAAAACTGCCAAATGGCATGAACAGTGCTATAGAGAAATGTCATTCTTAAACCTTCATTTGTGGTTTATAGCAATTAGCAACTGTCAGTGAACATACCAACTTTGATAAGAGTTACATATGCTAAAGAAAGCGTACTAGTATTTACTCATGCTCCAATGCTATCAGATCCAAAAAGTTCAGTAAAGGAGTAAAAATAAGTAAATGTCAATTTACTAATTAATAGTATAGTATGAAGTACTAGAAGTCAAATATCACCATCTGAATCTGATACCACTAATGGTATCACAGGAAAGTAGCAGCTATTACTTAAAAAAGATCACTCACTGGGGTCAGTCACGGTCGGAGAAATATTGGTGCTGCCAGCTGATGAAGGGTTTGATGCAGTGTTTGTTATCTTTGAGCTATATGTGTTTTGAGTTTGATTTGAAATTTCATCAAGCCCAATCTCTCGCTCAAGGGTGCTCTTGAATTCCCTTGACACCTCCTATATTAAATTTAAAGGGTCAAATCAATTATAAACAATTACACAAATAACTGGCAGGAACAATTCCATTAAAACTAAAGTTTCAATGACCAACCTGAAGTTCTTTAATTGTGGGTTGAAATTCACGTAGAGTTTTCCCTAGATTGCGTGCAACCTGCATTTAGATAATTCAATGGAGATACCACAAGAATCTTTTCTTTTCAGACAACAGGAAAATTAATAAAACATGCACTCTAAAACTTAGCAGTTCATTGCTACAGAAACGCAAAAGGTGCTACAGAGTCGTCAAGATACCTGGACAGGGTTCTAGATTTAGTTTTTAATGCTGCACCAAACAATCTTCAAATTGATGGAAAATAAAAGGCATAGGGTTTTCTAACTTTACTGGCTCATTATACAATTCGCACGGAATTCCATAACATAGGTAGCAAGCAATTTAACAATCCTTGTCTCATAGAATTGCTAAAAAGAGTGAGATGAGCAAACACTTTCAAGTGCAAAAATAAAATAACAACAGAAACAAAATGATGCTTATCTAGAGTTACATTAACCCTTCCAGCATTGCCAGACCTTTTGCTACAGAAAATCTTTAAAAAGGGGCAAAGCAGCAAATAAGTTACACAACTAACCTCAGCAAGACCTTTGGGACCAAAAACCAGCAAAGCCACCACACCAATAACCAGAGCCTCAGGAGCCCCAACACCGAACAAAGATGCATGAATCGCCTTACCCTTACACCTTCCTTTCCTCTCTGTATCACCAACACATGTCAACAAGAATAAAACAACAGGAAAACGAACAAGCGAAACCAAATTAACCCATAAGAAACTTAAAGAAAGGAAGCCCAGATGAAAAGGGCATAATTACCTTTAGCAACGAAATTGGGAGAGAATGAGATACCCAGATGCTTTAAACCACTCCATTGAGAGAAAGGACCAAGACACAGTTGAGGAATCCATGTCGAGAGACCAAATTTGGGTGCCTTATGGTACGGGATTAGAGGAGAGGGGGGGAGAGGGTAGAGAGCTGATTTTGTGCTTGTTGAAGTTGAACACAAGGATGCTGAGGTTGAAATTAGTGATGCCATGACAATGAGGGGTTTCTACGGGATTCTTTTAAAGGGGGCTTTAGTCATATGTGCAAGCAATATTATCCTGAATGGAACGAAACTACGAGTGAAGATAGATTTCCCGAGTTAAGTTCACCATCACCATGTTTTTGACATTTCTTTCTAGGTTTTTTGTCTACGCCTTTTTTTTCTTTCTTTTGTTTTTTGGTGGGTATGCCCCCAGGTCTGCTCACTGGGCTCTGTAATGGGAGGTAGCTCAGAAGCCCAGATTTAGGTTTCCTTGGAAGTTTTGGATAGCTCTTGCTGGCCCAGAAAAGATAAAGCATTTGGGCCTAGTCTACTTGATGTCCTGACAAAAGAGGACCATTCAAAGAGCTGAAGCTAACATTGTCTTTTGATGATGTGGTGGTTGTGATGGGAAAGCAGGGATGGCATCACGCATTTGTAAATATTCTCAGAGGGGGCCAAGGAGCATATAAAATGAAGCAGGCGAAGATGTTGTTGGAGCAACTTAGTCTGCGTACCTAAATCTTTCACTTTTAATTATTCAAGAATTTAGGATTTGAGAGATCAACCCCCCCATTTACTTGATAACTTAAACACGTGGTGTGTTGGTTCGGCTTTTGCCTTGTAGGGCCATAACCACACTGAAGAGCTAGCTAGCTAGCTAGCTAGGGTCAGTTCATGGAGAGATATCCTTCGGCTAGCTACACCTGATCCTATTGGACCCAGCAATGGACTCGTTCTAATAATTCAAGCTTTCTTGGGTTGTAGTAATTTTTTTTTCCCTTTTCTGTCATGAACTGGGCTGGTTTTCAACCTTTGATCAGCACTTGTTTGATCATCGATTCTTAATTTGGAGGGCGGCTTTCAAGTGTAGGAATTGATCACTAGGTAGCATTGCATGCATGGTCGAGACTTGAGAGATGATCGAAGAGCATGGCAAAAAAGAAGGAAGCACATTAATGTTGAGGTAATGCATGTCGTTTTCTAAACTGTTGATCATGATGAGCAGATGAAAAGGCTACATAATAATAATATAGCAGCAAATTAATGATACGAACAATGAAAGGCTGTGATGAGATGGCTTTTCTTCCACTCACTAGGCAGGAAAGACAAATCATTGTAGTTCAAGAGTGGAGGGCTAAAGTGCAGTATCTGGTGAAAGAGAGTGCATGAAAAGGCCAAGGACTCGCCATAATTAAAGACACACATGAAAAGGGTTAAAGGTGGTCAGTTCAGAAACAAAGGCCCTTTTGAGGGAGAAAAGGGATGAAGGGGTTAGAAATTATAATTAAGCAGTCGATCGACGACAAATTTAAGATAAAAAAAACAAGGAGGACACGTGAAAGGGGTTAAAGGAGAGTTCATCAAGGGAGAGGAGGTGGGGTGTGAGGTAACATCATTATCTCGAGAGTTTCAAGGCAAGAACGGATAATGGCAGGCAGCGGGAAAAAGAGAGAGAGGAAGGAGGAGGAGTAACCCACCCACCCGTGCAAGGTTTAGTTAATTAGAAAGGAAGAGGAGAGAGTGTCGCCATCTTCCACACAAAGTTGTGCGCACAAAAACCCATCCAACAGGCACCACTTGGGTTGGGTATCCATCCACACGTGCACCACTGGATAAATCAAAAACAAATAAACTAAAAAAAAAAAAGCCACTGTTGCTAATTTGTCCTAAACTAACCAACAACAAGTAACTCTTTTTATATATATATATATATATATATATATATAAATAAATAAAAACACACACCACCACTGCGTGAAGGAATTGAAGGCCTTCTATAATCTGGGCTAACTCGTGAATGCCCTCAACTCAGGAGGAGCCATTGCAAATTAAATCCATCCATCCTACGCACAGGACAGGAGGAGTGGCCCTCCTCGTGATGGGGGCCACAGCCTTACTGAATAAGATAGAGAGATTCTACCTAATCGATCTATTTTTGTAGTTACAATTGTGTTTTTTTTTTTTCTTTTTTGAAGAATTTCTTATTTAAAAAGTAAATTAAAATAATATTTTTTTATTTTTTTAATATTTTTTTTGATATTAATGTATCAAAATAAACTAAAAATATAAAAAATATTAATTTAAAATAAAAAAATTTAAATTTTTTTAAAAATATTTTTGAAATCTAAAAATAAAAAAACACCTTAACAATGTAATCATTACAGTAGCTAGCAGCAGCAAGTAGCCTCTTCTTCTTCCCACGTACGGGGGAAATAGCCTCCAGACTCATCCACCCGTAATTGTCGGCTACTATCCAAGTGAAAATATCGCGTTTGCTTCCCCAGAACACATAAAATAATAATAATAATAATAATTTCTTTAAGCTAGATATGGCCTTGAAACACTATTGATGATGCCATGATGACCCGAAAAGTTATTTATCCCTCCGCGCACATACTGTCCTCCTCCTCGCCATTAAAAGCAGTTGAAGATTAAAACTTTCTTTAATGGGCATTCACATGGAGAATACTGGATTCTTCCCTATAATAAGATTTGTAACAAGCTTGACCAAGAACACACATGTTCTCTGTAGAGGAGGGAGGAGGAGGAGGAGGAGGAGGAGGAAGGATGTACGTAGCACGTGAGGGAGAGGCATGCTTCAAGGGAGTCCACATGGCAGAGCCGGCCGAACGAAACCCATCGAGGGTCCAAGTCAATGAATAAACGGCCTTGATTGGTTTGATCAACATTAGAATTAAATAATAATAAATAACAGACGTAGCACATGGAGCTTGCAGCCTCGCACAAATGAGGTCACGAGGATCACGACCTTGTAATTTCATGTCGCAGGGAGACTGAGACTGAGACTGAGACTGGGCATGTAATTTTATTTTTATTTTTATTTTTACTTTTACTTTTCCTTTTTAAAAAAAGAAAAGAAAAGAAAAGAAAAGGGTATGTTTCTGTTCAAATTCAATGTACAGAAAGCAACTCTGTAACTTACAATAACATCGCCATGACTATCTCACCTCCAAAGCCTGGCAGGGTTGACATGAAACCCTGGAGGCTGGAGCTTATTCTCAGTCATGATTAAACAAAAAAATCTGGTTATTTGGGTGAATCTGTTGATTTTTTTTTTTATCAAAATAATATTTTTTTTAAAAAAATAATGTTTAAGGATCGTCTTAAAACTACAGTAAGTAACAACTCTCGTAGTTTCACGTCCATGCCATGCCCATTTCAGTAATTACAAGTGCTTGACCACCGCATCGTTATCAAGTGAGAGTCCTTGTTATAATAATCATGTACTTATAATATCATTATTTGATTTTGTTTTTGTGTTTTAAAAAAAAATTTAAAAATATAAATATATTTTATTTTAAATTAATATTTTTTTAAGTGTATTTAGATTATTTTGATGTACTGATTTCAAAATTAATTTTTAAAAAATAAAAAAATATTTTAATATATTTATAAATAAAAATTATTTTAAAAAACAACAACAACCAACCAGACTACTTACTCTCCGCATCAGCTCCCACCAATCAATTAAACGAAACAAGCTATCGTTGTTGATTATTTAGTGTAAACAAAATGGACTCTTACTATGAGACTATATATTAATTGCACTCTTCTCTTTTTCAAATCCCAAATCTTTTCAGATCACCTATAAGATTGTTTTATGAGAGTTGATAAATAATAATAATATAAAAAATACAGCAATAATATTATAGAATGATAGCGATGTATCATGGCGATGAAAAAGCATTGATGATAGACATACTAATTAATGGAGTATTAATATGGATGATAAAATATCAATAACAATGGTAATGGTTGCTGAAAGGGTCATTATAAGCAAATTATTATTATTTTATAAAACCTTAAAAAGATAAGAATATTTCTTCATGAATAAATTAAATTTTAAAATTGACTATAAAATAAGCTAATTATTTCACCGCCACCATTGCTTCATGATAACGCGTTATTATCATCTTGCTTTCATAATCGTATTTTTTAATGATTATTTATCGAACATGGTAAGAACAATTATATAAATATCTACATGTAAAATATTTTTTATCATTAAAAATGTTATTCCCTCTTAATAGTTAAAATAGTATTTATTTAAGGGAAAAAGGAAAAGAGTTAATGGGATTAAAAACAACAAACAAGAGGATAAGAACCGTAGAGAAGAGAGAGTGTGCGTGTTTTTCGTTTTCATGATCTGAAAAAACAGAACACAACTCAACACTTCTCTTCTGTTCTGTTCTGCTGTCTTGTTTTTTTTTTAAAACAAAAATCTCTTCTTTTTTCACTTCTTTTATCTAAGAAAACAGCAGCCCTCTTTGGTTTTGGTATGAATTTAATTCCCTGCATGTGTTTTATGGGTGGTGATGTTTGCTGCTGTTGTTGTTAATCAAAGATGAGAAGTGTCAATAATAGCAGCATCGAAACCGTTAACGCCGCTGCTACCGCCATCGTCTCCGCCGAGTCTCGTGTCCAGCCATCCTCTTCTTCTGTTCAAGTACAACTCTTCTTTTTCTTTTTCTTTTTCTCTCTCGATCTGTCTGTGTGAGTTTGGTTAGGAAATGAAACTGATTTCTGAGGTTTTGTTTGGGCTCTATTCGTCTAACTGTCATGTTTTTCTTTCTTTGTTTGATAGAAAATTTTGATCTTGTTCTAAGGAACAAAATAACCCCTCCTTATCCTTGGACTGCGCTTTTTAGCTGAGGAACAGTACAGTTCCGGGGAGATGAAAAGATTGGATCTTTTTTAGACTCCTTTGATGTTCAAGTAATTGAGATTTTAGCTTTATTTTTAGCTTTTAATTTTTCTGGGTCCTGAAAAGTTGCAATCATATAATTGAATTGGATGGACTTTTTCACTTGCTTATGAGCTTCTTCTTCTTCTTCTTTTTTTCTTCTTTTTTTCCATGATGGAAAGTTAAATCTAAGACTAAGAAGATAAGACACATGAGATGCTTGGCTTTAGATGATGTTCAATAGCTCCTTTACTTTTTCCATGATTATTTATTTTCTTGCTGCAAATTGAGGGATTGGAAGAGACAACAAAAAGGATTCAAAACTTTTATGCTATTAGAATTAAGATCTTAGAACCCCTTGGAAAATAATATGATTCCGTGAAATACTTTGAGAGTTTGGATTTATCCATTCTACCAATTAGGATTTGCTGTCAAACCCACCTTCTTTGACTGTCTTTTTTTCTAGATGAATTCAGATCTATGCTAGGAAAGCAGCAGTCCTGGCTCTCTCTTTCCATGGATTTCTCCAAGTTTCAAAATATGATTTGCGTGGTATTGGTCATAAGAAAAATACCGTGTCTGTCTCGCTTTGATGCCTTTTGCTTTGCGATCAATAATGTATTTTATGCAATATTACACAGGAAATATAAGATTTAATTTGATTCTTCTGGAACCAGTCATTTACAATCTCTTTTCCTTCGACAGAAAAGAAGGTGGGGAGGCTGCTGGAGTCTCTACTGGTGTTTTGGTTCTCACGGTTCTCACAAGAATAGCAAGCGAATTGGTCATGCTGTCCTTGTTCCTGAACCAGAAGTACCAGGAGCAGTATCCTCTTCAACTGAAAATCAGACTCAGTCAACTCCCATTCTGCTGCCCTTTATTGCTCCTCCCTCTTCTCCTGCTTCTTTCCTCCAGTCTGATCCCCCTTCCTCCACTCAATCACCAGCAGGATTGCTCTCTCTCACGTCCCTCTCGGCGAATGCTTATTCCCCACGCGGACCTGCATCCATTTTTGCCATAGGCCCTTATGCACATGAAACCCAGCTAGTCACACCACCTGTGTTTTCTGCTTTCACCACTGAGCCATCCACTGCTCCATTCACTCCCCCTCCGGAGTCTGTTCAACTTACTACACCTTCATCTCCTGAAGTGCCATTTGCTCAACTCTTGACGTCCTCTCTGGAACGTGCTCGAAGAAATAGTGGCCCCAATCAAAAGTTTTCGTTATCTCACTATGAATTTCAGTCATATCATCTGTACCCAGGAAGCCCAGGTGGTCAAATCATCTCACCAGGATCAGCAATCTCGAATTCAGGTACCTCTTCTCCGTTCCCCGATAGACATCCTATGCTTGAGTTCCGAATGGGTGAGGCTCCCAAGCTCCTGGGCTTCGAACATTTTAGTACTCGTAAATGGGGTTCAAGATTGGGTTCTGGATCTTTGACACCGGATGGTTTGGGGCTAGGTTCGAGGCTTGGTTCTGGTACAGCGACTCCAGATGGCATGGGATTATCCAGGCTCGGTTCCGGTACGGTGACCCCAGATGGCATGGGGCTATCGAGGCTCTGTTCTGGAACTGCCACTCCAGATGGTGCCGGCCTGCGTTCAAGGCTTGGCTCAGGAACTTTGACCCCTGATTGCTTCGTGCCTGCCTCGCAAATTGGTTTCCTTTTGGAGAACCAAATTTCTGAGGTTGCATCACTTACCAACTCAGAAAATGGATCAAAAACCGAAGAAAATGTGGTTCACCACAGAGTCTCCTTTGAGTTGAGCGGTGAAGAGGTTGCGCGTTGTCTTGAAATTAAGTCAGTGGCATCCACTAGAACTTTCCCAGAGTATCCACAGGACACCATGCCCGAAGACCCAGTGAGAGGTGATAGGTTAGCAATGAATGGTGAACGTTGCTTACAAAACGGGGAAGCTTCCAGTGAAATGCCTGAGAAAAATTCAGAAGAAACAGAAGAGGATCACGTCTATAGAAAGCATCGATCCATCACTCTTGGGTCAATAAAAGAGTTTAACTTTGATAACTCTAAAGGAGAAGTCTCTGATAAGCCTGCTATCAGCTCTGAGTGGTGGGCAAATGAAACGATTGCTGGGAAGGAAGCTAGACCTGCCAACAGCTGGACTTTCTTTCCTCTGCTACAGCCAGAGGTCAGCTGACATTACAATCATGAAAAAAAGACCTCTCTTCCATATTTTGGACAGTGAAGCAAATATGTTGTATTGAAAGCAAGCCTGTGAGATGCAAGTCCAAAGCCAGCACTGTTTATGGAAACTCTGATTACCATAGTCTGCAATCACATGATTGAAGGATAGATTTCACAGTACTATTTTCTCAAGTGACCAAAAGCACAAATTCTTAGAGGAAGTAGTTTGTAGGGATCCTTGGTGTGGGCACTGATAGATCATTCTTTTTTTTATCTTTTCCTTATTTTAGTTACACAAAAATAGCATTTGCATATAGGTATTGTACTCTGGATATTTTTTTTCTTTCCTTTTTCCTTTTCATGTGTAATAATAAGAGAATTTGGTTTCCTTCGACAGGTGCCCTCACTATAGTGATTCAGTGTCTCTGTGGCTGTATATGCCCCTCCTCGTCTTGTTTCTGCAGGTTCTCTCGTTATAGAATCCAGATGAATTGATTATATATATTAGAAAGATAAGTTTGATATTGATCTATCTACATTTTTAGGTCTCTGATAGGGATTCAGTCTCTGTGGCTGTATATGCCCTGTATCCTTGGCTTACATTGCATTACATCTTTAGGTCATCTCGTACTGTTGGGTTCGGTGCAGAAGGGTCAACCTTTGTACATGGAATCACAGAGGAATTTGGTGTACATGCTCTGTTTAGATATGTCACCACTGTGTTTCAAAATGTTGTGTACAAGTTAGCTATAGCTGGCCTGGAATACGGATTTTAGATACTGTGACAGAAATCCCACGCCAAGAATAGCCCTGGGAGTTAGAGAGTTACAGTGGTGTAGTAAGAATCACTGTTGGTGGGGTACTGCATTGAATTTCTGCTGCTGGGAAGACAAGAAAAGCGTGGTGGTTAATAAATGGCGATGTGTTGAATGAAGAGAGAGGGGGTGGGGGTATCTGTGGTGGAGCACCGTAGGGCACAGAGGAAATAGGAATACAGTGTGGGATACTAAGATTATCAATACAGTAGGGGGTATTGTCATGGTCATATATGGCTGATGCCATGCCAGCACTAGGTATGCTGGCTGGCCGTTGCCTCTATTGGCAACAGAGGGAGGATAAGGCAGGCAGGCAGGCAAATAATTTTGTTAGGCAACGGCCAAGTGTCATGTCTCTGTCCCACCTACCTATCCTAACAAATGAACCGACAGAAAAGAGAGGAACAGGCTGTCCTGTGAGACCAGCAAAACCGACTGGCTTCTTCTTCTTCCTTCACAAACCTGTTACTATTTAGCTTTAGATGATGGGTGATGACAGTTATTTTATAGATAGATCCTTCTCACGTTGGAAATCAGTGGGCTAGGAACAGGGAGTGAATCTGGGTGCTAATTAGATGTTGTTATTACCTGTAGTTTTAGGCAGGCAACTAAGAAATCATGTCAAGGCGAGGCGAAGAGAATGTCATGTGATTATGCATGGTTGTCTCTTGGCATGCCTCTGCTTTGCTTCCAGCGTGCATTCCCTTTTGTCTTTTGTATATAAATATAGTAGCCAAAACGCGTCGTGATTCTCCTTCTCTGCATTTTTCAAACCAAAATTTGATTCCTTTTTTTTATTTTGTATAACGAAGCCCTTCTTGTTGTGGTCATTGGGCTATTAGTGGCATTGAAGTCCCACAGCCCATTGGGGATGGTAAGTCTATATCATGCTTGAGAAGTCATCAATCAGGCTATCTATAACAACAATATATAGATAGATCCAAGTTTCTGTTCTTTTATAATTTTACGATTAAACTAGATATGCAGCTCCCTCATTTTTTATGTAAAAAAAGCGATAGGTTAAAAAAAAATTTGATCCAAATTCAATTGAGAAGTATAATTCTCAAACACAGATAGAAAAATATTAATAAAAAAACCTGTAAAAATAACAAAAAGAATAATGATAAAATTTGATATAAAAAACCCAAAGAGGATGCAATTTGATAAAAAATAATAATAATAAAATATCTCAAATGAAATAAATATCAATTAAAAGAACAAGTATCAAATTTTAAAGATTAAAAAAATTACATGGGGTGAAATTGAAAACATTTATAAAAACCAAGCAAATCTGAAAAAATATCCTAAACATGGTTAAATCTTCAAAGCTCGTAACCTATGAAACCCTGGATCCAAATCCTATCAAGAAATTTATTGTATGCCAATTTAAATATATAAATTTTAAAAACTTGTCAAAGAAAAAAAAGATAACAAAAAAAGCTTCGAGCAAACCCGGCGGCCAACCTGGGTCAACAAATCAAACACATGACCTAGGACATGAAACTGGGATGACCATATAAATAGGAAAGTGAAAAAAATACCAGCAAAAATATATTCAAAAAAATGCTTTAAAAAAATACGGAAATCGACTCGGGCTAATACTACAGATCTTTTACTTGGGTCATGAGACGAGAGTGACCCTATTAAAAGCAAACCTAAAAAACAAAGAAGCAAGATTCTTAATCAAACAAACATTGGGGGATAAAAATGAGAAAAAAAATCAATAAAATAACAAAGCAAAACAAATAGTAATTAAAAGAATTAGGACTAAATTCAACATAAAAATTAAATGAAATTAAATGTTTATGGAAAAATAAAATGAAATTAAAAGTTTAGGGATGGAATTGAAAAAAAAATCCATTAAGATAATGATTAAAAAATAGCAATTAAAAGAATTGTGACCAAATTTGACATAAAAATAAATGCCTAAGGGTGGAATTGAAAAAAAAACAATCAATCAAGAAAATGATTTAAAAAAATAGCAATTAAAAGAATGAGGACTAAATTTAAAAAAAAATTAAAAAACTCAAATGACTAAGGATGAAATCGAAAATAAAATTCAACTAGAAATAATCAATGTAAATAAAACAATTGCAAATAACAGAAGAGGGACAGAATCAAAAGAAAAAAATAAATTGAAGGGCTAGTATGAGTTTTGCATGATCAACACGCAATCCGAGAAAGAAAAGGAAGGAAAAGAAATGAAAGAAAAGCAATTTTTGGACAAACCACGCCGAACCACCACACACGCATCACTCAGAGAAGAAGAGAACGCCGATATAAATCAAATGATACAGTGGAATCACAATCACAACCACCAGATTCAGCCGCACACGCCGTCAGAAGGCGGCAATGACCGAAAATACCCTTAGAATTAAACAATAATGACTGTTTTTTAAACAGTTATCCATGAACACATAGATGCTTGTTTGAGAGTATGGTAGAGATTGAGAAATGTATTAAAATAATATTTTTTATTTATTTTTAACATACCGTATCAAAACAATTCAAAAGCATCAAGAGAAATAATTTGAATAAAAAAAATTCAAAAAAAAGTGAGACAGTGGTTCACCCACGTCGCTAAACAGGCCCTGAATATTCCGAACCAGAGTGACCCTGCCATGACGAACGACATTTTCAGCAATGATAAAATCATATGCTCTAGTTTGCACTGAAAAAGACAATCTGGCTAATAGAGAACCCATACACCACTCCATGTTGGTGTTGTCTGGTCCACTTATCCATGCCATTGGATCCTATCTCAGTCACAGGAACCTAATGATCGCACAAATTTCATGTTTAGTGTTGAATGGAAAAGGACTTGTAACTACCAGCACCTCTCCTGCTTTGACATGTAGTTGTATTCGCAGCCAAAATGATCAAGCTCAAGCCTGCTGGATATGTACGTACACTACCAGTAAGGTATTTATTCATCCATTAATTAGACTAAACCTTGTGCAATTAATGGCTGTTTTTTTCAGTTGGACCTGCTGCATGCTGTGCTAGTTACACTTCTGTTTGACTGTTAAGTGCACTTTGATTTTAGGTCCACCACTTTGCTGTCAACATGGAAGACTTCACTAAAATGCCAATGGACTGCTGGCATTTTTTCAGAAAAGCAGTGGACTCTTGTTTTTACACATCTTTCATTTTATGCGATTTGTTTTTTTTTTTGTTGTTGATTGGAACTGCTATGTTTTACTTGATAATGATGGGTATTGTTAGATTAAGGCACTGAGCAATTCGGAATGTTATTGAGTTCATAGTTCTTCAACAGGAAAGGAATTTTGTTTATCTTGTAACAGTTCTTCCTAGGTGAACTCCTGTTAATTGGCTAGTCTTCTATTTTGAATGGCAATGTCTTTCAATATTGTGTGAGAATGCAGGATAATTGAATCTTGTTGTGTTTTCAGGGTTTCTAAGCTGCAAAGGAAATGGCAATGGCTCCTTTAGTGAAAGTGGTTCTAGGCACATTTGCCTTTGCAGTATTCTTGGTGCTGGCAGTTTTCCCTGCTGTTCCATTTCTGCCCATTGGGAGGACTGCAGGATCTCTTTTAGGTGCAATACTCATGGTTATTTTCCAAGTCATATCTCCTTCTCAAGCATATGCTTCCATTGATCTTTCAATTCTTGGCCTTCTCTTTGGAACAATAGTCGTGGGTGTCTATCTTGAAAGAGCAGATGCGTTTATGTACTTGAGCAAACTGCTGTCATGGAAGAGCCTTGGAGCAAAGGATTTAGTTTGTAGAGTCTGCTTATTATCTGCCATTTCAAGTGCTTTCTTTACCAATGACACTTCTTGTATGATCTTGACTGAATTTGTACTCAAAGTTGCAAAACAACACAATCTCTCGCCTCGACCTTTCTTGGTTGCTCTTGCCTCAAGTTCAAATATTGGGTCATCAGCAACTCCAATAGGCAACCCTCAAAACCTGGTTGTTGCTGTAAATGGTCAGATTCCTTTTTTGACTTTCTTTGTTGGAATTGCACCTGCAGCACTTGTAGGAGTTTTTGTGAATGCTGTAGGTATCATATGTATGTATCGGAGAGAGTTATCTTCTCATCTTAAGGAAGAAGAAGATGCAAATGGGGAAGTTGTTGCTGATGATGACACGAGTTTCTACAGGTTTTTACCAGCCACATTGCCACATTTCCCACGCTCAAGCTTTCAAGAAAGAAGCTTCATGTTGGATATGCAGGGCTCGCCTTCAATTCATGGGAATTCGACTTATTTTAACACGTTAAGATACAGATCTGGTGCTAGTGAGACTGACATGTTCAGGGTTCCCAGTATTATGTTAGAGTCTGCAGGAAACTCGAGTGCATGCTCGAAATGGAAACCCATACTGTGGAAATCTTGTGTGTACCTGGTGACTCTTGGGATGTTGATTGCTTTGGTTATGGGAGTAAATATGTCATGGGCTGCAATCACTGCTGCTGTTGCTCTAATGGTTCTTGATTTCAAGGATGCTCAGCCATGCCTAGAGAAGGCAAGACACCAAACTTGATACTTGTGTTATTTTCTACCTGTCTTCTCTGTTAGTTAATGAAGATTTTTACTGGTCTGTCAAGAACCTGAAGCCTTGAATCTTTCTTCTTACATTTGGCCAGGTTTCCTATTCTCTTTTGATTCTCTTTTGTGGGATGTTTATGACAATTGAAGGCTTCAATAAAACTGGATTTCCAAGCTGTTTGTGGGAATTCGTGGAGCCCTTCGCACAAATTAACCATGCTAGCGGGATAGCAGTCCTTGCAGTTCTCATCGTTATCCTCTCAAATGTGGTGTCAAATGTACCAACTGGTATATATGTTCATACTTCCTTTTCTCCAAGCCCTAGTTATCCATTGAATGAGATTGGCATGCATGCATGGACCCAAATTATTCTGATCAATGCAACTTCATGCATATATAATGCACGTCATCCATTTATGGGGCATTAATTGTTACATTAATTATGACTGAAAAGAAACATAAAAAGATGTTTATAGTAACTCTGCCGATCGTCTCAGTTCTCTTACTGGGGGCACGGATGGCAGCATCGGCAGCTTGTATTTCCCCGGATTACGTGAGGAAGTCATGGCTGATTTTAGCGTGGGTGAGCGCAGTGGCAGGTAACCTCTCGCTATTGGGTTCGGCTGCCAATATGATAGTGTGTGAGCAGGCAAGCCGTGCCCCAGATCTTGGTTACAACTTATCTTTCTGGAGCCATCTCAAATTTGGAGTCCCCTCCACCATTATCGTCACTGCTATTGGTTTGACAATCATTAGATAGTTCTTATTTTCTTGTTACGCCGAGAAAACTTCGTGCTACAGTTGCCGATGTATTCTATTCTTAGTATTATTTTATGGATAATCTTGTAATATTTTGTTTGGCTTAAAAATACATTTAACTGATATTTTATTTAAAGTCAATCTAGATTGTAGCCTCACACCGCTTTGTTCTCCATCCCTCGAAAAAATAGCAAATGTTTTTGGGCTCTGAACCCTTCTCTTCGGGACTAAAAGCCCAGGTATCAATGATTGAGACACAAGTGATCTAGATCACTGTTATTATTTTAAAGTATGATAATAATTATTTTTTAAAGAATTTTTCTTTCTTAAAAATATATATTAAAAATTTATTAATTTGAAATAAATAAATAAAATTAAAAAAAATAAATAAACAAATTAGACGTTTGGTGTTGACCACCATGGAGTTTTTGCATGGACTGGTATCAATTGCATCTCTTTGACTTCGGTTATTAGGAGCCCACATGAGCTCTTAATCCTAAATAACAAAAAGTCAAATGGATATTTAAAGAGAGATTGTCAAGATGGTGATATCTTTGACAAGAAAAACCCAAAGGCACAAGTTTCACCACAAGCGAGTGCCCATGAAGAGCATATGCAACTTGACTTCTTTCCAAACATTTTGTGCCGAAATGAGAAATCAATCCATACCCTCTTGGTTGATCCAATTTTGGCTAAAACTGCCATTGTAGACAAAGACGCCAGACTGCACTTTTAACCCAGCTGATCAAGATGCGTTTGATTAATGTTTTGATACAGAAAAGGACATGAATGCATTACCGATGGAGATGAATATAAAGACATAAAGTATTTTTGTAATTAATTTATATGTTTTCAAAACAAAACACGTCTCTTGTACTCTCACGCCTTTTATGTTCAAACAGTAACCAAACAATTTTCAAAGGAAACAAATTCTTGCACAGCAGCCCATGATCCCCAGGGCTGAAAGCAAAACACATGCACATAGGCACATCACATGTGCTGGTGTTTTTTGTCACAGGATGGCCATGGAGTTCAGCTATAACTCGGAGGGCGGCAGCACTGCCATGTCGCCAGCAACAAGTTAGAGAGAGAGATGATGAGAAAGTAGATGGGACCTAGGGGCACGTGTAGGGCTGATGGTGGGGTGGGGCTAAATCTTTAGGACCCCACTGGTTTCCTTTTCTCCCCTTGGGTACATCTCCCCTTCCATCTCCGTCTCCATCTACCGTCGCAGGCCTGCCCCTTTTGTCACATTCCTATTGCAGTCTATGCCTCCATATCACATCTCGCGGCCATGTGGTTTCTATGCTTCCTTTCATTTCAGTCACCATCTTCGAGTTTTTGTGCAAAAAATACCTCTCAGATTGAGTGTGTGTTACGTCTGGTTTTCCACAAGGGTATCCGCCTGAAAAGACATTAAAAATATCCGCACAAATAAAATCAGGTTCCATACAAAAAAATAAAAAAAAAAACATTAAATCTATACATTTAAGGATTTTTTATTAGCATATTCACTCGCAGTCCCACAGCACATCACTAACAAATTCTTTTTAAAATGTAAAAAAAATATAAAAAGTATTTTCAGGATTTTGAGTTTGACAACAATATATACTCAATAACCTTGAATCTGACAATTATACCATGTCCAAGAGTATTGGGCCTGACAACTATACCAGGCCCAAAAGCATTGAGTTTGACGGTCAAGCCTAACCCAATAGCCTGGGGTTTGACTACGGGGCCAGACTCTGGTACCAAGTGTTTTGCAGTCATGTCATTTCTCGATGTCTCGGGTATGACAGTCATATCAGATCCAATATTATTAGGTCTGGCGGCAATACCAAACCTGATAGCTTGGGATCTGGCTACGATGCCACACCCGAGCACCTGTGGTCTGGCAGACATGCCATTCTCCAGTGCATGAGGCAAAACATTATGTCTTTAATTATTCTTTTAATACCATATGTATCCCATGAAAAAAACAATCTCATCCCTAACTGGATGTTTAGCAAAAAAAATTTCTATAAAGACAATTACATTTTTACATTACTCCAATCCACAGTGATTTATGTCTTTGTGAATAGTAAAATAATGAATAATGAAAACCCCACACTATTTAGCTTTCTTTAGCTCTGAATATTTGTGATTAAAAATAAATATTTTAATTAATTTTATTTATTTTCTATTTTTATCTTTTTATTTTGTATTATTATGCTTTTCTAACCTTTACTATTTAAAGAAAATAGTTTTTCCATTTTATCTTTTTTATTATCCAGCATTACTATGTTTTTCTTTTTTTTTTAATATAAAAAGTTGTAATAATATGCTAGCAAATAAGATATAAAATGGATAGAATTACATATTTTTGAAGTTTTTTCTATAATTATTGTATTTTTAATTTTTAAAATTTTTAACCTGTATCAAATTTCATTATCCTTTGCTTCCAACAAAAAAAAAAATTAAAATTTGAGGGAACGCGGTTCACACAACGTTCCCATACAGATCTGTATACTAGATATCGTGGTGAATTTTATTTTAACCATTTAATTAGTTAAATGACTTATACTTATATATGTTTATTTTTCAAGTTTTGATTTTATAAAAACTAAAATAACTTATTTTTTTATTCACAAAAACATGTTTTTATTTATTTATTTTGTATATAAAAATCTATCTTATAATATTTTAAATTAAACACATATTTATATAAGGATTGACATTCAACCACATATTTTTTTCCTGATTACAATTAGGTTTTTTTATTTGGAATTGTGGTTGCGGTTCAAAGTGATTTTCTTTTAGAAATGCATTAAAATAATATATTTTTTATTTTTTAAAAATTATTTTTGAGACCAGCATATCAAAACGATCCGAAAACAAAATAAAAAATTAATTTTTAGTAAAAAAAAAATAAAATTTTTAAAAACATGAGTTGAACCGTGTTTCCAAACAGTCTCCTGCCTCTACTGTTAATATGTTTTGCTCTGCATGACTCGTTAAATCAAAAACAGAAAACAGATAAAAATCATGGCATGGAGAGTTGAATAATTAAATTGGTGTCACAAATTCAAAGCCACACCCTTTTATCTTGCATACTGCCTTCTTGACGAATTTATGCACACGATTGCAGAAATCTCATGTTTGTTTTTAGATGATCCAATTTCTCTCATGTACGTACAGGCTACAAGTCACATCGTGGGCTCTAAAGCTCTGAACCCTAAAAAATAACAATTTAATTTTTAATCCTCCAAGATATTTTCAAACCTATTTTCATTCTTTGAGGTTATAAATTATTTTTCAATTAAATTTTATATAAATTATTCATGGAAATCTCTATTTTCCAAACCCCCCTCGAGTTTGAAACTACAACAATAACACAAGCATTAAATTCAGTCGCCACTTAATTCATACTTGATATTCGTATATCAAGATCATGGATATTATTTATACCTAGGTTAATGGATTAGTAAGGATTTTTAATACAAGATATATTGAAATACCATTGACTGCATACTAAAACTTGATGATTTATTTATTTTTATTTTGATGGTTATATTATTATTAAATCAATTTTATATATTGATAACGACTCCTTGATTGAGAGTATAAATGTAGTATTTAGTGTTGTGATATAACTGTATTTTTAAAAATAAAAAAATATTATTTTAATATATTTTTAAATATAAAAACACTTTAAAAATCTCTATCACATTATCAAATACGCACAAAATCTATATCTAGATTAGTGTATTCATAATGTATTTTTATCTCATTTATTTCTTAAAGTTTTGACTCATGACACGCATCAAAAATATATATATATATATATATATATATATATATATATATTAAACAAGCTTTGAAAATAAAATTCCATAATTTTAATGAGAAGTTACAACAAAAACTTAATCATGTAGTAAATCCTTGCTAATCCATGATGTCATGACAAAAATTAGCATACAAGATTAATAATAGAAGCGAGTAACTTTCCAAGCTTCACCATAGACAAAAAGAATCAAAATCAACAAATCCACACTGCAATAATAATAATAATGTTTTTTTTTTATATATATATATAAAAGAAGAAGCAGTAGTGGCAATAGGGAGTAGTCCTGTTATCTTATATTTTTATTAAATTATTAATAGAGTAAGAATCGAGCGCATACAGAGCTCATGTCTGAGGACAGTCTCTCCTCACCCCCCCCTCCATTTCTATCAAAATCCCTCTCTATTTCTAACGCGATCTCTTATGATCTCTTCACGAACTCGCAAATTCAAAATCTTTTTCTCACTCTCTCACTTCTTAGATTCAGATTTTAATTGGGTTTCTTTTAATTTTGCTTCTTTCACTCTCTAAAGTTGAAACATTGAAGATTTGTTGCTCTATTCAATCACCTGGTCTCCCTCTACTTTAGCTTCTTCACTGCTTCATCAATTGTGTGGAAAAAGTAAGTGTTTTTCTTATGCCCCATTTTGTTTTTTTTCTTACTAATGTCTTGAAGGGAGTGGATTTAGTTTTGGTGTTTGTTTTTTTTTTTTTTTTTTTTTGTGGAATTTTTGATCTGTATTGGTAAATTTTTCTTCTTTGTAGCAATTTGAGATCTTTAGAGTCTGTTTGGTTCCTGGGAAAATAGGGTTGAATGAAGAGAATGGGAAAGAAACTGAGTGGAGGTATCCACTTTTTGCTCACTCTACTTTCTGTTGTTGTTGTAAAACAATTGTAAATTTTGAGACTAATAATTGTGATAGAGATATTAAAGGATTGATTTTGGGTTTTTCCAGTTCTTATATTTATATCTGTAAGTATTGGAATAAAGGGTTTTTTTTTCCGGAAAATTATATTTGATGTTTCTTTCCATTATTGAAGTCAAATGGGTATTCCTGGAATTCGCGTCAGAAGCTGTTTGATAGACCTAGAAAGCACTCGAAAGTGGATTTGTGGGCTGATTTTTGACTTCCTACCAGTGTTTCCAGAAGACCTGTTTCGTACCTGAACTCTCATTGACTCATAGAAAGGTTCTACTAGAATTAAGAAGATGAAATCACATACGGATTCTTTTCATGTCGATGTGTTTATGGTATAATTAAAACTCTATTGTAAATTAGTCACCAGATGGTTCTGATAGTGTTAGTGATTAATGTTCTGTGAACTTCATAGTTTTGGATAATTTGTGTTATTTTTGAAGATGCTAAGTTTCTTGAGAGAACTGAAGACGGGCCTTTTCCATTTATGTCTGCAGGTTTATAATTTCTGACAGTTTTCAATGTCACTCAAAATCTGCCCCCCAGAATGTTAGCCTCAATTTTCATGAAACTCCTTCAGTGAACTTTATTGTTGAACTTTCTAAGACCTCAAGCTCAAGCTTTTTAGGGTTTTCATGTGGTTCATAACTTCACACCTAGGTGCTATATTATAATGTTTGATATCAGAATGGATTAGCTTTGGGAGAACTTTGCATAGTGATTCTTTGTAAATAAAAAAATTAAATTTTTTTTGAGAAAAAAGATGCCTTCGTGGTGGGGAAAGTCATCATCTAAAGAATTGAAGAAGAAAGCAAACAAGGAAAGTTTCATTGATACATTACACAGAAGATTTAAGAGTCCATCTGATGGCAACCTTAATGGTAGATCTGGAGGTTCTCGAAGACATTGCAGTGACACAATTTCAGAGAGGGGATCTCAATCTCGAGCAGTATCAAGATCACCTTCACCTTCATCAAAACATGTTTCTAGGTGTCAGAGTTTTGCCGAGAGACCCCATGCCCAACCACTTCCCCTTCCTGGTGTGCACCTTGCAAATGGGGGGCGCACAGACTCTGGAATTGGTATATTGACTAAACCTAGATCGGAAAAGGGTGCAAATTCGTCATTGTTTTTGCCCCTACCAAGACCAGGATGCATTCGTAATAGGCCAAATCCACCAGATTTAGATGGGGATTTGGCCACTGCTTCAGTTTCCAGTGAGAGCGCCACTGATAGTGACGATCCCGCTGACTCAAGTCATCGTAGTCCTGCAGCAACTGACTATGACCTTGGGACCAGAACCACCACTAGCAGCCCTTCCAGGTAAGCCTCTGTACGATTTGTTAAATGTTCATTATTTGTGGTTTTTTCCACCATTCATTTAACTCATCCCTGATGAATTTACTCCATTTTCTGCTGAAGTGCAATGCTCAAGGATCAGTGCACTATTGTGAGCCATTCAAACTCGAAAGAGGCAAAGAAACCAGCTAGTCTTTCTTTTGGTAATCACACCTCCTCTACATCACCTAAACGGAGACCTGTAAGCAGTCATGTGCTGAATCTACAGGTTCCACAACATGTTGCTTCCGGCAGTGCTCCAGACAGCTCCATGTCAAGTCCTTCCAGAAGTCCCATGAGAGCATCTAGCACCGAGCAAGTCATAAACTCTGCTTTCTGGGCAGGCAAGCCATACCCAGATGCCAATTTTTTAGGATCTGGCCACTGCTCCAGTCCTGGTTCAGGCTACAACTCTGGACATAACTCAATGGGAGGGGATATGTCAGGACAGTTATTCTGGCAACAAAGCAGGGGTAGCCCTGAATGTTCTCCGATCCCTAGTCCTAGAATGACCAGCCCTGGCCCCAGCTCCAGAGTCCAGAGTGGTGCTGTTACACCAATTCATCCCAGAGCAGGAGGGACGATCATTGAGTCCCAGACAAGCTGGACAGATGATGGGAAACAACAAAGCCACCGGTTGCCCCTCCCTCCTGTAATAATTTCCAGCCCCTCTCCCTTTTCTCATTCAAACTCAGCAGCAGCATCTCCTTCTGTGCCACGAAGTCCAGGAAGGGCAGAGAATCCAACAAGCCCAGGATCTCGCTGGAAAAAAGGAAAGCTTCTGGGTAGAGGCACATTTGGACATGTCTATGTTGGATTTAACAGGTATAAACCCCAAAAGCAAACGCTTGAATTTGTTTGATTTAGCAATATTGCATGTAAATTCTCATGGATGCATTATGCTCCAACTGTTTGCAACCTACACTATAACCCAGTAGAGATGCCTAGTTGTGACCGTTGTTAGTCAGTTAAGTCGACTATTTGTTTGTGGTACCATTCTTATGAGAACCTACATGATTGATTGACAGTTTTTATTGAATGGCATTTTAAACTATTCCTAAGTTTCCAAATGTTTGTGAAATTGAGGACTACATGTCTGATTTTACCTTTACAATCGGCCAGTGAACGTGGTGAATTGTGTGCAATGAAGGAGGTGACATTATTTTCAGATGATGCCAAGTCCAAAGAAAGTGCTAAGCAGTTGATGCAGGTAAGTTGATCACCCCTTAGCAATGAAGTTTCCTGTGACAACACGATAAACTTTTCTGCTTGCGTATATTTTTTTTAATATTATTTAACTTGTAAATAGCTTTGAAAGAAGTTCTTACCTTCAGTCTTTTGACAGGAGATTTCTCTTTTAAGCCGTTTACAACACCCAAACATTGTGCAGTACCATGGATCTGAGACGGTATGTCTCTCATGTGCTGTTCTTTATCTTTTGCATGCAAGTGCTATTGAATTTAACCTCTTGTATTCATATTGAAACTTGTGTTATTGTTACCATAACCTTTGGCTCTTTATAAGTCCTTTTACATTAGGGTTAGAATAACAGTCAATGGTCAGTGATCATAAAACCTAATTATTGATACTCTAGAAATTAAATTTTGGGTCATGTTGGCTTGCTTAACTGTGTAGTGCAATAAGTCGGCTGGTAGTATTTCTGCATTTTGTGCAATTTGCTATTTCAAGGGGCAATTGTAAGTACTACACTTCATTAACAAAACCTTCAAATGATTTCTTGAACAGGTTGGTGACCGGCTTTATATATACTTGGAGTATGTATCTGGTGGGTCCATATATAAACTTCTCCAGGAATATGGCCAATTGGGCGAGCTAGTTATTCGTAGTTATACCCAGCAAATCTTGTCAGGACTTGCATTTTTGCATTCTAAAAGCACTGTTCATAGGTGAGTGGACTTTCCTCTCTTTGATCTGCTAGATAACAACAATTTATTTGCTCATCTTTACCATTGTTAATATTCTCTTGCTGTTCCTCAATTTTTTTTTTCTTGATAAATATCTCGCTTTCCTCTTCAGAGATATCAAAGGAGCAAACATTCTTGTAGATCCAAATGGTCGTGTTAAATTAGCTGATTTTGGCATGGCAAAACACGTAAGTGTGTACACAGTTATTTTTCTCTCCAAAAGACAAGATGAATTTCATATTGAACTTGAGCTGATATATGTATATTTACGGATATGGTGTTTGTTGAATGATGCATATGACAACTTGGTAGCTCGCATAATCCCTTGTCAGCAAGCAAAATTACCTTGTGAAGACTGATTTTTTAAGTTTATATTCTTTGGGTGCATGCACTAGGTGCAAAAATGAAAGAAAAAAAATTATGTGCTGCTGACTACAGTCTGATCTACTTTTACTGTTTATTCCCTCTCTTACGGTCAATCCTAGTAGCTGAGCTAACCTAATCTTTGCTTTGCAGATCACTGGGCAGTCATGTCCACTATCATTCAAGGGAAGTCCTTATTGGATGGCACCTGAGGTCAGAATCTTTTCTTGCTCAACTTTCTTGTCCTTATAATGGCATTTCCATATTATACTCAAACCATCTTTTTCATTGTTTTCTCAGGTTATAAAGAACTCAAATGGTTGCAATCTTGCTGTGGATATATGGAGTCTTGGATGCACTGTTTTGGAGATGGCTACCACAAAACCACCTTGGAGCCAGTTTGAAGGAGTAATTCCTATAGATGATATTTAATTTAGTGCTGTCTAAAATCTAAATATTTTAGTTGATCAAAGGAAACTGGCACAAATTATTTCTCGTGTATCCTGACACGTGCTTCTCATTTATAAAGACTTTACAGGTATTAGATTTTGTTCTTTCTTCTCATGTACGATGTTTTCATGTTGTTCAGGTTGCTGCCATGTTTAAAATTGGAAATAGTAAGGATCTCCCAACAATTCCAGATCACCTCTCAGATGAAGGAAAAGATTTTGTAAGGCAATGTTTGCAACGTAATCCACTACATCGACCTACAGCTGCCCAGCTTTTAGAGCATCCTTTTGTAAAATCAGCAGCGCCTTTAGAAAGACCTATTCCGAGCCCTGAACCTACTGATCCACCCCCTGGAGTTACAAATGGAGTTAAAGCTATGGTATGTTCCTTTGTTCATGTTGTTCCTTCAATTTCTACGGAGGTCTAATTTTGCATGCTTGGATAGTTAGCTGCATTTATTCCCCTTCATCTGGGATGAAGGAAAGGCTTTGGTAAGGCAATTTTAAGCTCTGACAATGTTTGTTTTAAATAGCAAATTCATCATGTTAAATTCATCTCTGATATTGTGCTGAAATGCATTTCATTTGTAGTCCAATGATGTCATGTTTAATATATGAATTTGTACTGTTGTCTATTAAAAAAGTATGGGAAGAAGTTTGGTTATATGGTGGAAGTTGTCATCTCCTAACTTTTCATCACAATAACCTTACAGTTCGGTGAAGAATGCTTTCTCTGAATTTTTCTGAGAAGTTTGTGCTCTGAAGGATACAAGCAGAATTTTTAGTGAAGAGGATGTATGCATTGGATGAGAGGCTGTACAACCAATATTTTTCTGTTTTGTATATTATGCATGTGCGAAATGCATTTATATTTATGAAGTCAATAAACTGATGTATGTCTGGGGTGGAAGGTTACTTGACTGTTATTCTCCTGCTTTTGTTTGGCAGTATGACATAGGAGAAACCTATTGATCTGTCACTGAAAGCAGAGGAAAATCATGAGAGCTTAAACAAGCTGTTTTTCATGTCTGTTACAATCATTCTGCTTTTGGATACCTGCCATGTTAAATGTTTCTGTGGTTTATTTACCATGTTTCAGGGCATTAATCAAGCTAGAAACTTTCCCACCTTGGATTCAGAGAGACTTGCAGTTCATTCATCTAGAGTTTCGAAAACTGGTCTACTTGCCAGGTATCTATCTCTCTCATAATATCACTGACATCACTGCAATCATCATCTCATCATCTTATGATCTGATTTCAATTCCCAAATCTGTAGTGATTTACATATTCCAAGGAACATATCATGCCCTGTTTCTCCCATTGGAAGCCCTCTCTTTCATTCGAGGTCGCCACAACACCTAAATGGAAGAATGTCTCCTTCACCTATAGCTAGCCCGCGCACCACTTCAGGCTCGTCCACACCTCTGACTGGTGGAACTGGTGCTATACCTTTTAATCACTTGAAACAGTCAGTTTACTTGCAAGAGGGTTTTGGAAACATGCCATATCACACAAATGGTATATATGCCAATGGCTTGGCTTACCATGATTCCATTCCTGATCTTTTTCAAGGAATGCAGCCTGGCTCTCCCATCTTCTCAGAGCTGGTTCCTTGTGAAAATGATCTCATGGGAAAGCAGTTTGGAAGGCCTACTCAAGGGGAACCTTATGATGGGCAGTCAGTCTTGGCTGTTCGAGTGTCTCGGCAGCTTTTGAGGGATCATGTGAAAATGAAACCATCCCTGGATCTAAGTCCCAACTCTCCTTTACCCAGTAGAACCGGAGGTATATAATCTAATGCATTTTTGTGGACTGACGGATCAAAGCAAGCTTTCAAGATTTTGAGACTCATTTTGGTTCAATATGATTGTTTTATTCATCACATTAACAGCTGAGGAAACTAGCATGTTCAATAAAGGGAAGGAAATGTGGAATAAGTTTAAAGGTGATGAGACTTGGCTGGAGGCAGATTGATCAGCGTGGTTCCAAGCTTATGCATTTAGATAAATGCATGCCAGGCATGCTAAGGTATCTGAAAATACTCTTTCTGGTCAGATCTTCAGATGCACTGAAATGGAGCTTCCTAACTTGACAGAGAAACTTGCTCTTGTGGCCATTTTGTGGTGACATGCATTGCGAACTTGCACACACTTGACGAATCGCTCTAACACTCAAACTGATTAAGGTGATGTATTACATCCCCCCTTGCATTGCGTTGCATCTCATGATCCGTTGCATGGCAGTTCCTTCAGTAAGGAAATTATTCGTGGCATTGAGAATTGTATATTCCTTTAGATCATGGTATGAAAAAAACAAATATCAAGCTAGTAAGTGCAATTACTACCTTTTCAGACAACCTTTTTTGGGTCTGAAACTGCTGTACAGAAGATGAACTGAATCGGGGCTAGAAATTTGTTTACCAAGCAGATGTGGATTTGTCGACCCTGCGTGTGCCTGTTTCTTGGAGTTTTTTTATGCCGGCTCAGATTAACTGTTGCCTTATAGTCGATTCAAGCTGATCTGTATGTACATTATCACTAGTTATTGAAAAGAATCTAATCCAGTGATTTCTGTATTTTCGATTTCTCATTAAGTTACTGAATGATAACGTTTCAATCATGTGCTTCGAAGCCTATCATGAGTTACAGAGCCAATCTATATATATATACGTAGGCAATTTGTATATATGCAGACACAATTTATAAATCTATGAATTGATAAAATAAAAACTACACTAAGTAAAAATTACAATAGATTAAAATAATACGAGTAGGATCATATTTTATATTTTCCCAAGAAAGTGAATCGTCTGAGAACTCACTGTGAAATGAAAACGTTGGGATTCAAGCTTTAGAAATTGAATGCTCAATTTGAACATTGCTGAGAAGCTCCTTAATTCTAGTTAAGGTAAATCTGGCTAGAAAAGAACTGGACCAACTCCAAATTATTGATTCCATATTCATGGGATGTGTGGTTTCATGCGTGCAGATTGAAATGACTTTACTTACAATGAGACGTAAAGAGTTTCAAGCAGATGGCTTCTTATTGAGAACTATAATCTTTGCAGGCAGAATCTCCTTATTGGAATCAGTTTTATGATGTTTATGGAGTTGAGCCTCTTCGGACCAAATCTAAGCTGAAATCCCAGAGTTTCGTAGCCAACTCAGCATCATTTGCTTGTAAACTCGCCTTGGCTATGCTGCTGTCAGCAAAATACTGCCCGCTCATGGCTTTAACTTTTGGATGCAATGCTACATAGCATGTAGTTGCTGCCCCCTACACCCAGATTGATTTAAAAACAGAGCATACATGACTTCAAAAGCCTGTGTAATCTACAGAAAATCCATTATTTCAAATCAATTATGTCGTGAACCCTACAGAGAAAACACTCCCAAGAAAACTGGACAGAGTTTTGTTTCCATCAAAACTTTTGTTTCCATCAAAACTTGTGGCGCAAGAAGACATGCACAAGCACACATACACAGAGAGGGAAGAGAGGACGCAAGCAATTCTAAAGACATTATCAGAGTAATATTTACTTAATTGTTTTTTCTCAGTTAATTATGATTACCTGCTGAACATTTTTGATGACGTACTTACCAACAAGACCAACAAGACCTGCATAAAACCCACATCATCAGCACTTAAATTAAAGTCCCAGCTGACTTTCATCACATACATCCAAGAGAAGAACATGGGATTTTAACCTGAAAAAGATGATATTAAATCTTAGTTAAACTTCCTCCTTGATGAGGCAAACAAGGGTTTTACATGATCCATCCTTGTATTATGTAAGGTTCATTAACTGTGTGATTCAGTGAAAAGTGAAGCACCTAAAAGAAAGAAAGAAAGAAAACTGTTCAGTTTTTTGCAAAATATGGGCAAGACAGCCTCTGAAAGATAACGTTGCGATTGTGAAGGCCAATAATTCTCAGTCTCGACTGAGCAAAGAGGTTTTGAGCATCAACTCTCCTCCCCCTGGCAGTTGGCATTTGATCGAAGAGGTATGATTATAAATCACGGTTGAAGCTGCCTTTGATTATTTTAACACCAAATCTTTTGAAATATATTTGTTGTCCATGGAGTAAGGTTTATAAACAAATTAAATGAGATCATTTGCCAACACTGTTTTCTTCATTAAAACAAAGCAGAAAAAGTTGTTTCCATAAGCAAAAATCAAAAGCTAATCTACTATGAAAAATAAGTAAAATACCTGTGAGAAAACTGTACTGCCGAAAAAGATTGGTGGCTATCAATCCTGGATGAACTGAATTTGCAGTTACCTCCACCCTGTTTTCCTGATTGAACAATATATCATCAAAGTGTTGCGGCAACTTACCATTATCATAACTACCACATTCTACTTTATATTAGACAGTGGAGAGCATTAATTGTGAATTATAACAATAGATCGTCTCTCCTTCAAACTGGAAGAATCCGGTATTTACTTATTGCTTTCTATACACAGCCAATCAACTGAGAAAAACACAATGACCGAAAACTTCAGGTACCAAGGCCAAGGAAGTTCTGCTGAGAGAAAATCCATGTTTATACTTTATAGCAAAGAGATAGTGTACACTGACATAGTTTCAAAAATATCATTTCTGGAAGCTCATCGGTATAAAAACACAGTACAGTGCAAGTTCATTAATATGCTTGAACAAATAACACACCTTTAGTTGTCTTGCAAGCTCATTAGCATGCAAAATATTTGCAAGCTTCGACTGACCATATGCAGATAAACTGTTATACCTGTACAATCACATTCACTATATGTTAAGAGGAAAGCTATATCTTGCAAAAACACATTCACTACATGTGTCCTAAGAATAATTTTGCAAAAATGACTAAACATTCATTACAAATTATCAAGAACTATGTTTACCAATCAGTCTCACTTTATGACAAGCTTTAGTAGTAAAAAAAGGGGCAACAAACAGCAAATTCCCCACAAATTTAGTTACAAATGACATCATATACTGAACACATTTGATGTTCTACACTATTGACCAGCCACAACCTGAATGATTAATAAACTGGTGTTTCCCCATTTTTCTCCATGACTATCCTTATAGGGATTTTCTATACTAAACACAACTGTGCTCGAAATTCAACTCAATTTTGTTAAAAATTTGCAAGAATTTTCAAATGCTATGTCAAAATCATCTGTAATTATCCAGACCAGAATGCTTAACATAAACAAATAAAATAGACCTCCAAAAGTGAGATCCATGCAATTCTGTGTTGAGACGTGGTTCTACCCGGATGGATCATTGAGTTTAGCAAAACGAATCCCTTCTGGGTATGAGAATTTGTGCCGGCGTGATGAGACATTCACAATCCTTCCTTCTTTCCTGCTTGCACGAGCTGTCTTTCTAATGGTTTCCATCAGTAAATTCGTCAACAGAAAATGACCTGCAATATCACAGTCTCAAGTATTAAAAAAACACATCACACGATTGACTCCATCGGATTGATCAAGCTATTTTGTATACATTTAACAGTTTCTTCTTCCCACCATCTTGAGCTAAGAAGGAACCCTCCAAGTTCCAACACATGCCTGCGCTTGTTCACCCATGCAAATCTCAGAAAAATAAGACAAAGGTGGAAGCAGGAAGCTTTTGAATATTCAAACAATTGACAGTTCATTTAAAAAAAAATGTACTCACCGACATGGTTTGTTGCGAATTGAAGTTCTATGTTGTCCTTGGAAAGCATGAATGGTGTTGCCATGATTCCTGCATTGTTACTAACAAATGTATATCTGCTTTCAGTGCAGGGTTGTCACTAAGTGAAAACATCAAAAGGTTCTGGGTGTAAGCAAAACGAAATTACTGAGCAAATTAGAGCCCGTAAATCATTTTTCCTGTTATCCAATTAACTTACATGAGAAGGTTTAAGGGAAGATTCAAGGACTTGAAGTCTTCTGCAAATTTCTTTACTGATGCCATGGAACTTAAATCCAAATCCATGGCATCAAGTTTTGCATTAGGGTTTCCCTTAACAATTGCTTCTTTGACCGCCCTGCCAGCTTCCAGATTCCTCACTCCCATAACTACATGAACACCCCGTAATGCAAGCACCCGTGCTGTTTCTGCTCCAATCCCACTTGATGCTCCTGCAGGATAATACATCCATGATCATCAAATAAAAAAGTATCCCTAATGCTTGCTTTCAAATGATCACTTTTTTTGGGGTTTAAAAAAAATTGACCTGTGACAATGGCAGTGAGACCAGAGCCATCAATCCCTTGTGTAACATCTTCAGCTGTGGAAGAAGCTGAGAACCCAGATGTTCCTTTTCTGCTCAAAAACCACATTCTTTCTGACTCTTATCATAAACACATCATCTACCGTAGCACTTTGTAGTTGTACTATTCAAAGGGCAGTGAACAGTAGGCGTTTATCCATTTTATTTCTTCAGGGGCTAAAGGCCTCAGTCCAGTCCAACAAAACATGGCCTGCCCATGAAACCAATTTAATGATCTCCATTCAAACCAGCTCATTATGGTTAATTGGAGAAGCCAGTTGAGATCTCATGTCTCATAATTTTCGGTTTTGTACAGTTGGAGATCTTAAGGGAAATGTGTCATTACTGATTCCCTTTTCTGAAATGCAATCATCGAACGACAATAAAGTGTTACAGCATTGATACCAAAGACAAAATGGCAAATAGAATACACCATCATCTTTTATAAAGAACCAAGAATCCCTCTGAAATATATTACATTATCTTGGAAATATAGAAACTTGTAGGCGTCAATATTTATTGAACCAAATCCATACTGAAATCCCAGAGTTTCTTTGCTAACTCGGCATCTCTACTCTCAGAGGATGCAGCGGCCGGATTACAACCCGAAAAATATTCACCACTTACACCCTTTAATTACTTGTGGATTTAATGCCACATAGCACGTTGTTGCACTGCAATCAAATTCAAGAAATATGAAAATGGAAACGAAGATCACTAGAAGGTGTTTCAGTTTAGGGAAATTAGAAAAACAAGGAGTATTTTCGAAGACAGGCAGCTCACCTGCTGGACATTTTTTAGCACAAGCCCGGCGAGGGACTTGAGAAAGACTGCATTAAATCAAAAGAACTGAAGTTAAGAAGCTATTTTTCACTTGAATTTGGGACTGAGTCCATTGAAGTAAGAGTAAGACCAAAAAGATTAGAGGAGTTAAAATGTCAGACTTCTTATGGGATTGTCGTTGGCAAGGCTCTTATAAACATATGCTGCATGTAACAATTTTGTCTTCCGAATCACATCAATAGACACAAACAACCGCCTAAAAAGTTCTGACATATGATAAGCTCTTTACTGAGAAAGTATTCACGTTTCCCAAGAAAATTCCAATCACAGATCATGGGAATCTGACAGGCATTCGGCTAAAATCATATGAAGCATGCACAATAGTTTAAAACTTAAAAACAGGTCCAAGTATCAGATGCGAATTATTCTACGTGTGTAGCGAGCGAGAATTATCTTTACTTCACTTTAAGATATAAGATTTAGCATATCTTAGATATACCTATAACGGGGAAAATACTATAACTTTTCTTATATGTTAGAGTGGATTCTTCCAGTAGTTTCTTTTTTCTTTTTTTATTTTTTCTAAAATTATTTTTATTGATTTTATTATTTTAATATTGAGTTGGTTAATAATTTAATTTTGTAATTTTTTTATAATACTATAAATTGCTACAGTGTTTCTTTACATAGTTTTTTTTTGTAATTGTTTTTTAAATTGTTTGTTAATTTTATTTCTTTAATATTGAGCTGGTTGAGAATTACAATAGTAGTTTTTCTCACAAAACACTGTGGATTGCTATAGTATTTCCCCGCATGTTTTTTTTTGTTTTTTTATGATTTTTTTAAAATTATATTTGTTGATTTTATTTTTTTAATATTGAGCTGGTTGAGAATTTAACTTTGTAATTTTTTTCTTTAAAAAATTATGAATTGCTACAATGTTTCTCGACATGGTTTTTTTTTTATGATTTTTTTCAAAATTATCTTTGTCGATTTTATTTTTTAATATTGAGCTGATTAAGAATTAAAATTACAATATGTGGGGAAAACACTGCAGCTTTCTTCATAAATTATTGTGAATTGCTACAGTGTTTTCCCTACATGATTTTTTTTTCTAAAATAGTCTTTGTATATTTTATTTTTTTAATATTGAGTTGATTGAGAATTATAATTATAAGTAATACAAGTAATGTTAAATCATGTGGGGGAAACCACTATAGCTTTCCACACAAAACATTGTAGATTGTTACAGTATTTTCCCCACATGGTTTTTTTCCTCTTTTTTTGTGTTTTCTTTTTTGTTATGATTTTTTTAAAAAATTATTTTTATCGATTTTATTTTTTTAATATTGAGTTGGTTAGAATTTAGCTTGTTAATTTTTTTTTAAAACATTGTGGATTGCTATAGTGTCTCCCCACATGATTTTTTTTTCTTGTGATTTTTTGAAAATTATCTTTGTCAATTTTATTTTTTTAATATTGAGTTGGTGTGTTTTTTCCTCATAAAATAACGTGGATTGCTACAAATGTTTTGAACATGATTTTGTTTTTTATTTTTTATGTTTTATTTTTTATGATTTTTTTTTAAAATTTAGTAAACTGAGAGACACCAAGAAAGCTATGCATGGATGAACAGAAACCAAAATGTTAAATCATGAAACCAGTACGAGAGTAGGATGAGACAAAGGCGGAATATTATCTACCAATAGGGTTCTTTATTTTTCCTTACATTAAGAGGTTCAAGGGACGGCCCGAGGAACTGAAATCCGATGCAAATTTCCTCACAGATGCCAGTGAACTGAGGTCCAATTCCATGGGATCAACTTTGGCAGTGGATATTTCCTTAACAATTGCGTCTTTGACATCTCTTCCAGCAGCCATATTCCCGACCCCATAATAACATGGACACCACGCAACGCAAGAACTCGCGTAGTCTCAGTGCCAATACCACTAGATGCTCCTAAAACCAATAGGAAATAAAAATGCTTGTCAAGTCATAGTGGCAATACGAATTGTTGAATGTCTTGAAACACAAAATTAACCTGTGCAATGCTTGCACAGTCCACAATAAGGATTTATAGGATATACCCATTAATCATAAAGCATGCAGATAGATTTCCATTCTCCACAATAAACAGTTTTGCAATCTTTCCAAAAGCATGCAAGTGTGTTTATTCCATGGAGTTTTGAAGAACTCGATCCTAATATCCTTCATATATATGCAGCTAGCTGTCTAGTTCTAGCAGCATATACACCTTAATTATTAATCACTTTGTGCGTAGCAAATCAAATGAACTTAAAAACATGTTAATTTTGGATATTGTCTCACCATACAAACGATCTCTGATTTCTGTAAGATAAAGTCATGATTCTTGCAAACCTTTACAGCAATTTCATCCTAATAAATCTACTTGAAATTTTCATAAACAAGCCCATGCCAGAGGCATCAATCCCATGAGCAACTTTCTCAGCTGTACGTAGAAGATGAAGAGAGCCCAGATGATCCTTTCCTTTTGAAAAACCACATGATGAGATGATCTAAATTGAGTCTAGTGGTAAGAGTATGCAATGACAGGATAGCAGCAGCAGCCAGCAACCTTTCTTGACTAGTGCTGCAGTGCAGCAAAGAAAGTCCATGGCCATGCTGCCGCCAAGCCATCCTGACATCCTTTATTTGGCACCCCGCAAACTGTCAACGTCCCATATAGGCTGTCGTTTCTACATAATTTTGGCAGGTCAATACATTATTATTGCACCGTTTTTAGCTGGGAACTGGTCACTTAGCATAAAAAAAAAAACCCTTTAACATAAAAAAGTAAGGTTTTTATTTATTAATAAAATAGATCAAGAATTTAAAATATTAGTAAATATTAAAAAGAAACTTAAAGTATTTTATCTTAAGCGACGGAGAGCTCTTTAGTTTTTTTTATTATTTAATTTTATGAAAATTATTATTTTTAATGTAAGAAATATAACAGTTAAAATTCCATTGAAACAGAATGATTTGTTAGTTTAATTTCTCATTTCTTTATTTTTTTTATCTCGTCAACATGCTCCATTTTTTACTTTTGACTTTTTTTTATCTGAATATAAATTATAATAATTAATTTGACGTTGATGTTTTAAAAAAATATAATAACATGCGTGATAACATTTTAGCAGTACTGGTACCCTTTTTGAAATGCAATCACTTAGATTTTTCTTTCCTTTTTTTTTCTTTTTCTTTGCTATCTATTTATTTTTTTATTTTAAAAATATTTTTTTTAAAAAAATTATTTTTTTATTTATTTTAAATTAATAATTTTTGGTGTTTTTAGATATTTTGATGCGCTAATTTTAAAAATAATTTTTAAAAAATAAAAAAATATTATTTTAATATATTTCTAAATAAAAATTACTTTAAAAAACAACTACAATAATAATAATGGTATTAAATATACTTCACTTCGTTATCACAATAAAGTAGTACAACACTGATGCCAAAGACCATATGGCAAATGGAATGACACCATATCCCTCTTAAATATATTACATTATATATCTTGGAAATATAGAAACTTTTGTAGGCATCAATATTTATTGAACCAAATCCATACTGAAATCCCAGAGTTTCTTTGCTAACTCGGCATCTCTACTCTCTGAGCATGCAGCGGCCAGATTACAACCCGAAAAATACTCGCCGCTTACACCCTTTACTTGTGGATTTAATGCCACATAGCACGTTGTTGCAGCACCCTGCAATCAAATCAAGAAATATGAAGATGGAAACGAAGATCACTAGGCTTTTGTGCAATGAAGGTGTCAGGCAGCTCACCTGCTGGACATTTTTTAGCACAAGCCCGGCGAGGGACTTGAGAAAGACTGCGTTAAATCAAAAGAACTGAAGTTAAGAAGCTATTTTTCACTTGAATTTGGGACCGAGTCCATTGAAGTAAGACCAGAAAGATTAGAGGAGTTAAAATGTAAAATGTGAAACCTCTTATGGGATTGTCGTTGGCAAGGCTCATATTATGACGGAAAAGATTGGTGGCGATTACTCCAGGATGCAATGAATTTGCAGTTATGTTTACTCCATCTTCCTGGTTATCAAAACAATCAAGAACATGTTGCACACTTAGCATCATATCTATCCATGTTCAGATATAGTGTAGGCCGTTGTACTTGAATCCTAGATTCTTGAATGCTATATACCATCTCTAATTAAGCTGTTGGAGGGGTATTTTTGTTATAAGGGATTGGTTTGATCCTTATTCGTAAAAGATGCTATCGACATTCTCTTTTTATCAAGCACTTCATGAGACTTTTTTATAAAAAGAAGACCAGATACCTTGAATCGTCTAGTGAGCTCATTAGCATGCAGCACATTTGCAAGTTTCGATTGGCCATATGCCAGGAACCTTTTATACCTTTACAAGAGCAAGCATAGACACGATCAAATTTCTCCATTCAAGATCAATATTGCATAGCATGATTATATCAGACAACAAATTAAACATGCTGAATAGCTAGCATGCATCAAGTCCAATTAATGCATGTAGAGGATACAGAAAGAGCTTCTTGGTTTAAAAAATATAATCAAGACGCTGGAAGAAGCAAGATGTGTTACGGAGGTTATTCCAACAACAAAAGCACATACTACATATATTTAGCAATTTTCTCTTCTGAATCATATCAGCAGACACAAACAACGGCCTAAGAAGTTATGACATGTGATAAGATCTCTACCATGAAAGTATTCGTGTTTGCCAAGAAAATTTCAATCACATGTACATCATGGGAATTTGACAGGCATTCAGCTAAAATCAGACGAAGCATGCACAATAGTTCAGAACTTAAAGACAGGTCGAAGAGTACTCGAAGTATCACAAGCAAATATTCATCATGTGTAGCAAACGAGAATTATCTTTTACTTCATTAACTTAATTTGTTCTTGAAGGTTCAGACTTCACTTTAAGACATAAGATTATTAATGTCATCATTTAAACAGCATATAAGAGTATATATGTTGATCTTCAAAAAATTGAAAGACGTAACAGGGACATATGAAATTAGGGACACTGGTACTTCTGCTTGGTGACTAGCATGCTTTCAAAATTAGAAATGGATGCAACTCTGAATGATTACAGTGTTACCCTGACTGATCATTGATATTATCAAAACGAATTCCCTCAGGATATGGATAGCGGTGAAACTCCGAGGAAACATTTACAATTCTTCCTTCTATTTCACTTTCACGTGCCGTTTTCTTCATAGTATCCAACAAAAGATTTGTCAAAAGAAAATGACCTGTAGAAAGCATTTAAAGGAATTAACTTAGTCTACTCGTTTGTTTGGACAAGAAATCATTGAATTGTTTATTATTTCCTGAAACAAAATGAGTACCCAGGTGATTTGTTGCAAACTGTAGCTCTATGTTGTCTTTGGAGAGCATGAATGGTGTCGCCATAATTCCTGCGTTGTTACTTACAATAGAGAAGATAAAATCATTTCTATAATTTAGTAAACTGAGCAGGCCCAGGAGACACCAAGAAAGCTATGCATGAATGAACAGAAACCAAAATGTCCAGAATAGGATGAGACAAATGCGAAATATATATTGTCTACCATCAAGGTTCTTAATTTTCCTTACATTAAGAGGTTCAAGGGGCGGCCTGAGGAATTGAAATCAGATGCGAATTTCCTCACGGATGCCAGCGAGCTGAGGTCCAATTCCATGACATCAACTTTGGCAGTGGGTATTTCCTTAATCATTGCATCTTTGACATCTCTTCCAGAAGCCATGTTCCTGACCCCCATAATAACATGGACACCACGCAACGCAAGAACTCGCGCAGTCTCAGTGCCAATACCACTAGATGCTCCTAAAACCCACATGAAACAAAAAAGATACAATCATAAAGTGGTAATACGAATTGCTGAATGTCTTTTGTAGGATTTAAGTTTGTATGTTATGCATATCTTCATTTCTTGATGTAGCTATGCAATGACGTTATCTTACAGAAATCATAATTCAAATAGAAAAGACATATATGCATGTATGACCTGTGACAATGGCAGTGAGGCCAGAGGCATCAACCCCACGAGTGACTTCCTCTGCTGTTGAAGATGAAGAGAACCCAGATGATCCATTCCTGTTAAAAAACCACATGATGAGCAGAGCATGCAATGACAGGACAGCAGCAGCCAGTAACCTTTCTTGAATAGTACGTACTGTAGTGGAGCAAAGAAAGGCAATGGCCATGCTGCAGGCAAGCATCGTGACATCCTTTATTTGGCACCGCGGGAAGTGTCAACGTCCCTTGAGCTGTCGTTTCTACTTAATTGTGGCAGTTCGATACATTTGTCAAGCTAATTAAGAATTCATTACACCGTTTTTTTGGGTTGGAAGTCGTAAAGTTATAACTGTCTGTCTGTCTGTCTCTGTCGATAATTTCTCTTTCAATTCATTTTTTTAATTTTTTGCACTTTCATTCATGTTAATTCTCTGTCTTTTGTCTGCATGTTGGCTAACAAAGATTAACTCATGTATCTGATTAATTATTTTTCTTTGCTTTAGGTTAATTGATGTCAAGGAATTTTCAAAAGGTGACCTCTTTTGGTGCAACCATTTCAAGTAGTTATTTCCACACAAAGGTGTGTTTTAGTCTCAATAGATCCATGTACATGCTAGATACCGCGGGCCGAGTTGTTTTTTCTTGCGTAAAAAAAAAACATAAAGATATTCAAGTGAGTTAAAAAAAAAATTAATGATTTAGATCATAAATTCATTTGAGTCGAGTAAATTGGGGTTTTGTTTTAATTAAATGATAAAAAAAAATTATACCAAATGTACCAAATAAAAAAAATAATTAAGATAACTTGAAAAAAAACTATTTTGCAAAAAACAAAAATTAATGTAGTTAAAATTTCAACCAACTTAATATGAAAAGACAAAATTAAATAAAAAAACAAAAACAAATCAACCCGAGTTAGCATGATAAATTCTTAACTCGAGTAATGAAGGTGGGATAACCCAATAGAATGCATATGGGAGAAAAAAAATTCACAAATTATAATTTTCAACAAACCAAATGTTGAATGATGAAATTGAAAAAAAAATCAATTATACAAAAGGATCCAAAAAATAGCAATTGAAAAATAAGGATCAAAATTGAGATAAAAAATAAATTAGAGAACAACTAGAAATTTTTTATTGAGCGGCGGAATTAAAAAGAAAAATAAATTTAATAGAGAAACAAAAAAATAATTAAAAAAATTAATGAGGATTGAATTAGAAAAAGCAACATATTAAAATTTTGAATTCAAGGATGAAATTATAAACAAACTAAAATTTTATAAAAAAGCCAATATCAAAACTTAAAAGTCAAAAGAAGTAGACATTCAAATATTTTTAAAAGTTTGAGTGTCTAATATGAACTTTAAGGGGAGAGGAGATAAAAGAATGACAAAAAAAATCTCACCCTCCCACCATGCACCGCCCTAACAAAGAAGACATCGCAAAGATTCCAACAACACAGTGAAAGGATTTTTTTAGTCGTCGTATGATGCCTTGCACGCTATTCAAATATAGCAAAAGCATCCCACACATTGACATGCATGTTGCACGCGCCAACCTGTTTATCTCAGTCCCCATATTTGTTTTTATTTTTAAATTTGATGTTTTAAAACTTAATTATTTTAAATTAACCAAGAATTGTTTTAATTCGCAAAACTTAGCATCAATTTCCCTTCGTATTGCAAGATGTGTTAAGCCAATTTAAATAGGTAAAAATGAGAAGAAAAAATGAAGGGATAAAAAGGGGGTTGAACCCTCCCGGCCCTGTCTGTGCATTTCAAATCAATCCAGTCCTGTCTGATTTTTTCTTTCTTATTTTCTCTTTAATTTCCATGTAAAAAAGGGGGAAAAACCATCGATTTACAAAAGAATTATCTATAGAGAAGTGTGGTAAATATCGCTTTTATCTGGTTGGATGAAAAGAAATTTAACGGTTGGAACAGGAATTAAGGAATTATTGCACCATTTTTTGGTTGAGAGTTGTAAATTTTAATAATCAATGTTATTTGCTTGTGAGAGGTTACCCATCTAATCAATTATTTTCTCTGTTTACATCCTCATCTCTCTTTAATTATTGTCCGCTCGTCCATTTGCAATATATTCTCCATAAATTAATTAATACTCTGTGACTTTTATTCAATTATATTTTTGACCGGTCCAACTTGTAACCAACATGTTAAATTAATCATTCATTAAATTTACAAGATAATATATATCTTCTAAAGATCGACTTGTTTTATTTTATTATTTATTTTGTGATTTTTCTTTGTTTTGATCCGCTCTTTTTCTCTTTATATTTGGCATGTTTATCACTTTACACTTAATTTATATATCACCCTTTTTATCTTTTTTATCTTTATTTCTTTGTAATTTTTATTTTCTAAAAAAAAAATTAGAAAAAAAAACTATTATTATTATTTTTCGTGAATTTTTTTGTTATAATTATTGTTTTGGTCCCCTCTTTTTTTCTCTTTCTATTTAACATATTTATTACTTTACACTTAACCTATTTATCACCTTTTTTTTTGTTATCTTCGATCTTTTTAAACTTTTTTTGAAAAAAAAAATATTACTATTTTTTCGTGATTATTTTTTGTTATAGTTATTGTTTTTTTTTTCTTATCACAATTGTTTTTATTCTTATCTATATTCTTTTGTAATTTTTTTTCCTTCAAACTCTTTTTAGGAAATTATTATTTTTATTTTTGACACTTTGAATATTTATCACTCTATACTTCATGCTCGTGTGCATCAACTCTTATTTTTTTTCTTTGTTAATGGGGTGAACGATAATCTACAGTTATAGGCCCTCGCGTGAGCCCTTTATTTATTTATGTTTTTGCTTTGTTGATGGAGTGGACAACATGTTGTCCTTTCCTTTTCAAAATAGGCATCCCAACCGTGCTTGAATTTTTTTTTAAAATTTTATTTTTTAATTGATACTTTTTTTAATATGTATTTTTTAAAATAATTTATAATTTGTATTTAAATTATTATCCATCCTCTCTAATTCTTACACTAATTATTTGGTAGTTGCTTTTTTTTTATTAGCACAAATAGTTGTCAATTTATTTAATTAAATGCATGCATAGACTTTTTGATTTATGATTATGATTTTTTTTTTTGTAAAAAGACATGTTGAAAAAACTTGTATATTCCTTTTTTATTATTAAAAAATTTATATGGCTCATGTTGAAGCGCATGTCAAATAGTTAATATTCATATAATCATGATACACAATACTTGTATCAAGTTCAATGTTTTAAGAAAAAAACAAAGAATACCTTGATAACTTATTTTTTTTATTAATTAATGTATACATTAATAAATTTTCATGGTCCCAAAAGTATTGATTTATAGAGATTTAACTATACATTGAGAAACATTTTTTAAATATGTATTGGTACATTATGACTCATGTACCAAAGTTTTTATAACAGGTCCGAACCAAAACCTGGTCCATGGATTGAACTAGTTGACTCTGGTCAAATATTATTTTTTTAAATTAAAATAACATTATTTTAAAGATTGTTTATTTTTAAAATGAAATGGGTTTTGATTGGTCAACTAAGTCACAAGTTGACCTGTTATGTCGACCATATTAAATCGGGTCAATTCCTAATTGATTTGTTTTGAAATCCGACCTGAGTTAGGGGTCATGTCAACCAGGTCCTGGATCACCCTATTGAAACAAGCAAGATTATGTTATGTATTCATTTTTAAGTACTTAAAAAAAGTTTAATTCAGTAATTTATATGAAGAACCATCTAAGTTTAAATCAATTCGTTAAAAGTAGGTTAAAGATAAACATTTTTAGTGTGTTTTTTAAAAAATATATGTATAATTAAAACTACTATGAAATGAATTTTGTATACAAAATAACAAAAAAAAACAGGTCTACATAAATGAAAAGTAAATAAGTATGAGATCCAATAGAAAAAACAGAAGTTGTTTAACTAGTCAAATAATTTTTAAAAAAAACTATAAAAAAAAACACAAACTCAGTGTTTTTATTCTTTAAAAACCCCTTTTTTTTTTATAAATATATTGCTCGCGCTTCATCACATGTTGAACTTTTTTTTTTAATGTAAAAAAGTGATAGGTAAAAAAACATTCCCCAAAGCAAAGGGCCACCTCACCTCCCTCTTCTCCTCTCTCTCTATTCAAACTTACCTGTGTGAAATCGCAATGGCAATGGCCAGCAGAGAGAAGACAAGACTGTAATCTGTTGTTTTGTGGTATAAACTGCAAGACAATTTTGAGTCATCTAAGAGTTGTGTTATTCATCACGATCGTCCAATGCTTAATTATTCTCCGTCAGGATTTTACTCAAATTATACTATGCTTCTGTATTTACTCGTTTGATTTAATTTTCTGTGATCCTGATATTTTTTTAAAAAAATACAAAATTTAGAAGGTATTTTAGAATATGATAGTGGTTGCAGTTCTTTTAAATTATATCAAAATAATATATTTTTATTTTTTAAAAACTATTTTCAATATAAAACATATAAAAATTTAAAAATATATAATTTTTTTTTAAGATTGTGTGAACACAGTTTGCGTTTCCAAAGACACCCTAATTTAAACCAGCAACAAAAAAGAAACACGTGCGAGGAGGAGGCAGGCAGGCAGGCAGCACTCACTCAGCGGGGAGCAGACAGACTTATTCTTCTACTCTCGATGGAAGTCACGTGCACAACTCAAACAGCCCAGCACAGCACACAATATACCGAAGACAACAACAACGCACAGACCCAAACCAGAGAGACCAACAAACACCATACAAATTAAATTAAATCAAATTATATTTAGCTACATTCCATTTCTCAAGGTAAGCAGCTCCCTCTCCCCCTCTCTCACTCAATCTTACTATCGTTTTTATTGTTAATTAATTAATGTTTTTTTTTTTTTAATCTTGTTTAGTTTCAATTTCTTTTCTTTTTAATCCATTTTTTCAAGGCATTGCACCTGCAAAACAAAAAAATAATAGATGAAAAAGAAACCAACTTTTCTTTATGCATTTAATAATAATTTATGAAATTGAATTGTTATTATTAGCAGCAGCAGCTTCTTTCTTATTTTGGTGAGAAAAATGGAGGTTGGACATATAGTGTCAGTCTGTTTTATTAAGATAAGATATCTAATGGGTGCTGCCTTTTCTTCTTGTTTTTATTTTTCATGATTCAAGCAAGTTTTGCTGATAAGAATGGTGATATCCACAGTGTTGTTGGGACTCAACAAAGTGTTCTTTTGGGAAGCTTTGGTGCAGAGTTTATGTGCATCTCTACAAGCTGTTGTTGTTTTGACGAGGAGCCTGCTTTTTTTATTGCCTTCCCTTCTTTCTTCTTTTTAAGGCCACTGCTGCTGCAACTCCCTTCCTTTTGTTTTTTCGAGTTTTTACCACATGCCAGAAGCTGGATTGGCTGTTGTGAAACCTGAGGTTTGTCTTTGTTTTAATCTTTTCCCCCTTAAGTAGCTTCATTTGTGGTTCCTTTTAATTTGATTTGTCTAGATGTAGACCAGATTTCTAAGTCTTGATTTGGCTTCTTTGTTGGCAATTTGTTTGTGGGATGAATGGTTTCGCAGCAGGATAAATATTGCAGAACTTTTTGGTTACAGAAATATGATTGTAGAAAATTTATAATTGGGTGGAAGTGGAACTCCTGGAACTTGAATTTCTGGATATCCAGTGCTTGCATCAAGCTCCGATGCACACCTTTTTTCTCTCCTATTATTTGTTCATTTTTAGCCTTAAGTTGCCTTCTTTCTTTGATTTTGTTGTGGTTTTCTGTATGAAGATGAAGTCTTACATTTGGCTCCAAACTGCTGATGGTTCAGTCCAACAAGTAGAAGAAGAGGTTGCTATGTTTTGCCCCATGATATGCCGAGAAATTATTCAAGCTGGCATGGGATCATCCAAGAACCATGCCATATCACTTCCACAACGGCTGAATCCTGCCATTTTGGGCTCAATTCTTGATTACTGCCGGTTTCATCAAGTACCAGGTCACTCTAACAAGGTGTTACTTTCTTTTGTCTTTCATTTTCTTCTCTTGTTTTTCAGCTCCTGTAATTCTTTTGCTTTCTTAGATGCTATAGTTTCCTAGAACTCTAATAGAGGACACTGAAATTTTTGGGATTGGAGAAATGCCATCATCTCATATTGGATTTTTTTTGGTGTGTGTGTGTTTCTGCTGGGAGTTGGGGTTGGGGAATGAACAGCATAGCTTGTGGATGATCAACTCGAGTACTAATGTTATTTTTGCTTCCTCATTCTTTTGTTTAGGAGCGAAAAACTTTTGATGAAAAGTTCATTCGGATGGATACAAAAAGATTATGTGAGTTGACATCAGCTGCTGACAGCCTCCAGTTGAAACCTTTGGTTGATCTTACCAGTCGTGCGCTTGCTCGAATTATTGAAGGGAAAACTCCTGAGGAGATTCGTGAAACATTTCATTTGCCTGATGATCTCACAGAGGTGTGTTGCCAACAATAAGTATGCTTACATTCTTTAGCATGTGTGAGTGTTTTTTCATGTAGATTTGGTTTTCTCCAGGAAGAAAAATTGGAGCCACTTGGAAACATAACTGATGATCCGCGAATCCGGCTTCTAAATCGTTTATATGCAAGAAAGCGGAGAGAGTTAAGAGAGAGAGAGAAATTGAAGGTTGTTAACTTTTTTGTTTGACTTTGTGTTGGCAGCTTTTCTTAGGGAAACTTTTTATTTAATTTGGTTGACCTTTGCTTGTATTGTCTGATTTTAATTCTGTAGTCATTATAGTATCGAACTCCTTATACCTGCGCATCTTGTTATAATAGCAAATGGATTTTTCATATGTTCCAGAATGTTGATGTTGAGGATGAGCGTTCGGATAACCGCTCAGTTGAGGATCTCCTATCATTTATAAATGGTGAAGATGGAGGTATGTGTGCAAATGTTTCTTCATCTTCCTGTTGAAGATGGTTAGCATCATCTTCTGACCAAATTGATAGCACTTGTTAACAACAGGCTTCTCCAGTTGCTTCAGACTTTGTATTGATATTCAACAATCAGTATATGGCTTACAGGAACATTTGAGAGGATCAGTACTTAAATAGCCATCTTTTAAATTTTTCTGTGTCTTTGGAAACTTACCAGATGTGCTAACATTTGCAGATTCAAAGGGGGGTAGAAATAGTAAGAATAAAAAGAAAAACCGGAGAAGAAAAGAACAAGCAAAGGACTCCTCTTCAAACAATCCAAATGAAAACCAAAAGAAGGTTTCAATCTCTTTCTCAATCTCCTCCAGTGCATTTCCTTGCTTTATGGGAATGCTTTGCAGTAATCGTGTCATATCTAGTTTTGCACATCATGAATAGCTTATTGGCACAGTGAAGGGTGCTTTTTTCTCATTGCTACTTTTTTGTTGATGGTTGATGTCTCAGGAGTCGGACACGCTCCCTTCTGTTTCCCTTAATGATGAGGTTAACGATATTTTGGCTGCCTCTCCCAGTAAAACTTCAAATTTTCAAGGTTGTTCTGCTGTCACCTTTTCACCTAAGCTTGATTTTGATGACGCTGATATTGATGATGATTTAGATCCTGCAATGAAGGAGGAACTTGACAGGTTAATTGCTATGCTTGATTGTCTTCATTCACTCAACGAGTTCAATTTGTATCTTGTTTTGAGCAGCATTTCATGTGGAATTTTGACGCCGTTGAAACAGCAGTATATTTTAGACTGCAAAAGTTTGTTAAACCATATGTTTTTGAGAGAGAGAGAACTGTCAGTGCTTGCTGATTGAGATTTACATTCTCTTTTAATTTTCCATAATACAGGGAAGTTGAGGACTTTGCTCGCAGATTAAATTCTGATTGGCCAGAAAGGATGCAGGAAATATTGTCTTTGGACCAAAAAAAAAGGCCTGTACCATTATCTATGAACGGCAATGGAACATCACGTAGATATTCAGGTTCTTTCCTACATTCCTTCTTTCTCCCCTCTTTTTTTTTTGGGTTTCTTATGAGTATTTGCTTTGGTTATCCGGCATCTTGGTAGGTAGGTCCTGTTAAGTTGTCAGGGATGCTCACGTTTGTTAAGAATTAATAAGTTATTTTGTGGCTAAACAACCCTGAAATCAGCAGCACGGGGAAAATGTTTCTGATTCCCCATATAAAGCAATATTTTACATGAATATTTTGCTCTAAATGAGGACTTCCATAGGGCATGGTCGTCGCCTCGTGTGCCATGATGTGTATTGTGTCCATTGATAGACTTTGCAATATAGCGAATGACGTATTTTACATGGATAACAGGTTTGGACCAGAGATCATGTAAGGATACTTGACCTATATTTTAAAAATCTTAAGCAGCATGAGTGTTTTGTTAGACTCGATAGATCTAAATATATTTCTAAAATAATTTGCATTTAGTTCTAATGCGGGGAAATAAATAGATCAAAATATATCTCCTGTCATTGATGAAAAACACTCAATTTTTTTTATAAAAATTTTGGTACTTTTAAGCTCTAACACACTCAAATTTAAAGGTGTATTTCTGTAAATAAAAGTTTGTATTTTAATGTGTGAGCTAAGAGACCAAAAGTTTGTATTTATATAACAAGAGTCCTATTAAAGTCGTATTAATATAACTCTGATGCCACTAATTTAGAAAATATTAATATGAGAGTTAATTAATTGGAGTAAATATTAAAGTTATTGAAAAACTGAATCTCACATTAATAGGGAAAAACATAACTTTAACAATCTCCCACTTGGTCCATATATTACAATGCATAACTTTAACTCAATGTCTTAACTTAACCCCATCCTTTATCTTTTTTAGAAAACAAATGCATGAATCATGGAGATAAGTCTTTTAATAACGAGTATTACATTCCATGTATTACAATGCATATAATTTTCTAAGTATTATTCTATATGTGACAACCTTACTCAACAAATAATCCCTATGTTTATTCTTGGTCCTATACATATGAATTTTCTCAAATTCTCAAATAAACTATTGTGCGCATAAATATGAGGAAAAAATCACAATAAATAGAATTTCCTTAAAAAATAAAACTAAAATAACATTATGGAACCAAGTTCCATTTTCATTACATGATCATTGAATTTAAACGGTAGCATGCCCGTAGTCAAAGGATTTGTGATCAACATTCCCACAACAAATGCAATGTCAAACCTTGTACAGACCTGCTTTTTACAACAGGAGCATATGAAATGTTCTTCATTTCTTTCCTTTCAAGATCATTTTTTCGGGCATTGGTTAAAATTGAACCTATCACCCTTCACAATGAGAGTTACATTTGATGAACAATCATTCATCCAAAATTTCTCAAAAACTTTATTGATAAAGGTTTCTTGAGAACCAAAAACGCTTTTAAATCTGTCTTTATAGATCTTAATACAAATGACATAAGATGCCTCACCCATATCCTTTATGTAAAAAGTTTTAGAGAGATTGTTTCACCTCATGCAACAAACCCTTATCATTGGCCACAAGTAGAATATTATCCATGTATAAAACAAGAAAATAAATCTTACTCCCATTGACCTATGATGTTTTCTACAAATTCAAATGAAGAAATTACATCATGGAATTTAAAGTATCATTGTCGGGACACTTGTTTTAAACCTTATATGGATTTCTTGAGTTCGTAGACCAAATGCTCACCATCACTAGAAGAGAATTCCTCAAGTTGTTTTACGTAAACCTCCCATCTAGATCTCTGTTGAGAAATGTAGTTTTCACATTTATTTGTTGCTTTTATAAGTCAAAATGTGCTATTGATGCCAAAATAATACGTAGAGAATCTTTCTCAGGTATAAGGGAGAAAGTCTATGTGTAATTGATTCCTTTCTTTTGAGTGAATCCCTTAGCAACGAGTCTTGTCTTGTATCTTTCAATGTTGCCCAATGAGTATATCTTTGTCTTAAAGATCCATTTACATCCAATAGCTCTTGCATTATTAGGCAACTTAACAAGATCTCAAACTCTTACTTTTCATAGAATTCATCTCTTTCTTCATGTCATTGTACTAGAACTTTAATTCTTTCAACTTATAGCCTGTGAAAATGATTCAGGATCATTTTCGGCTGCAATGTTATAGTCATATTCTTGTAGATACACAACATAATCATTAGAAATTGTTGATCTCTTCGTTCTAGTAGATATTTTCAATGTTGTGTCATCATCTTCTTGAGAAATATTTGGTTCAACTGGTTGTTCAGAAATTCTTGGTAATGCTTGAATTACCTGATCTATTGGAATGTTGTCAATAACTTGTGGAACTTCAACGATTGATCGTTCAACACCAGTTTATACTTTGGGGATGTTATGAACAATAACCAATTTATCATTTGATGTCGAAGGTTGTGATTCTGAATGATCCTTTTCAGAAATTATGTTTCTGATTTGATCGCTCCTACTGATCTAAGTCATTTTCAAGAAACTTTGCATTTCTTGATTCTACAATTCTAGTGTTGTAGATGAACAATAAAATCTGTACCCTTTAGAGCTTTTAGCATATCCAATGAAATATCCACTAATGGTCCTTGGACCCAGCTTTTTTTCTTATGGATTATAAATTCTTACTTCAGACAGGCATCCCCAAACGCACACATGTCACAAACTCGGTTTCCAACCTTTCAATAATTCAAATGGAATTTTTGGAACAACCTTGGTTTGAACTCGATTTAATATGTACACTGTTGTATTTAATAGGTAGATTGGAGTTGCTAAACATACTCCGTGCCATGTCCAAAAATGTTTGAGTTTTTTTTTCTGCTACACCATTCTGGTATGGTGAACCGGGCATGGTGTATTGGGCAACCATTCTATTTTCTTGAAGGAACTTTGAGAACGGACCAAGTACTTGCCCATCCTCTGTGTATCTGCTATAATATTCTCCACCTCTATTTGACCTCACAATCTTAATTTGTTTCTCACATTGTTTCTCTACTCCAAGTACTTGCCTATCTTCTGTGTATCTACTATAATATTCTCTACCTCTATTTGACCTCACAATCTTAATTTGTTTCTCACATTGTTTTTCTACTTTAGTCTTAAAAATCTTAAAGACATCTAATACTTCGTTCTTGTTATGAAGCAAGTAAAGTTACATGTATCATGAATAATCATCTATAGAAGAGATGAAGTATTTCTGACCATGTGAGTCTATGTCTGGACTACATATATCAGCATGAATGATTTCTAACATGTATGAACTCCTATTGGCACCTTTTTTTGACTTGTTGGTTTGCTTTCCCTTAATGCAATCCACACAAATTTCAAAGCCAGTAAAAGTATCCCATCATTTAATAATCTCTTAATTCTCTCTATGAAGATATGTTCTAATCTCTGGTGCCATGACTAGAAGAATCCTCGTTAATAACGCATCTTTTAATGTGAGTGTGAACATGTATTGAACTATAAGTGACATTATTTTGTAAAGTAATGCAATAAAACCATCATATAAAATATCATTTCCAACACAATCAGATTTATAAAATAAACTGAAAGTTTCTGAAAACTTAATGAAATATCCAAAAAGTACAATTCTTGAAACTAAAATTAAGTTTCTAGAAAAACTTGGAACATAAAAAGTCATTTCCAAATCTAAATCAAAACCATTACCTAGAATTAAATAGCATGTTTCTATAGCTTTCACATGTGAACACATCTTGTTTCCTGAATAAATGTTTTGCTTATTTCCCATTGGTTTCCTTAGGTTTCTCATACCTTGCAAGGTATTTGAAATATAAACTGTGTTATAATTAACATCAACCATATTAGATTCATAACAAACAAATGAGATTGAAATACCTTTCTTTTCAAGCCATTTCTGAAATTTAATGCTTTCCTTCTTCATGTCTTTTTTTTTACAAAAGAAACATGCAGATTTCTCCTTAATGTCAACTTGGAGGGGCATTTTACCTTTCCTTTTTTTATTGGCTTAAGTTTTGTCTTCCCCCCTGTGTTGCTAGCATTGCACTTTCTCCTAGTTCCATTACCAACCTCCTTTCCTCTTGAACACACATGGTCATGAGTTCATTGATTGATCATTTGGCTTTATATGTGTTGTACAAGATCTTGAAAGGTCTGTATTATTGTGGGAGAGTATTCAAGATATAATGCACAAAAAAGGATTCTAACATCTCAACCTCAAGATTATTTAATTGAGCCATAATGTCCCTCATCTACATGATGTGCTCGCGCACACCTCTCACACTGGTGAGTCTCATGGATGAGAACTTCATAATTATGGTGCTTGCTAGTGACTTATCTAAAGTGACGAATTGATCATCAATTTCTTTTAGCAAATCACAAACTTTCTCAAGCATCAACCGAACCACGTATACCGGTGGATATTCTAGTTTTTATGAACTTCATATTGAAACGATTAGATCACTCTCATAGTTTATAAAGTACAATATCCTTTGAAGTGTTGGTATTAGTAATTGTAGGTTCATTTTTTCTAATTTGCATAATCCATGTCCATCCACCCTAAACGAAGGATAATATTTTCCTTCCATACTTTATAGTTATCACCTTTTAGATCGAGAATATCACAACAAATATAAGAGAAATTAACAGGTTGTAAAATTGCAAAAACAAATTTAAAGTACGTGTTTATGTCAAAATTGAGGAATAAATAAAATTCCATAATTTACCAATGTAATTCATGCAAAAATTGAATCTAATGACATAAAAATTGCATGTGGGCCAAAATTTTAATTCAAGCATATTCAAATATATCTTCAAATATATTATCAAATTATGTATGTAATTTATAATTTTGTGGGTATATATTATGAGAATAATTTGATATTCTATTATAAACCTTTCAATAAAACTATCAAATTATGTAATTAATTTATAATTCTTGTGGGTATATTATAAAAATAATTAGATATTTTAATCTAATTAATTATATAAATATAATAAAAAATTCTTGTGGGATAATATTTATTATATTTAGTATAATTAATTATGATTAATGTCTGTAATTCTTTATGTGATCCTAATATAGCATGATGTATAATTTTATTTAATTAAAGATGTTGTGGCCAATTTCTAATTATTTAAAATTATATAGATCACTAGACATTAAGTTAAGGCATAATTTTATATAAAATAAAATAATATGCTACCTCTTTTTTTTTTTTATTCATAAAAGCAACACTAAATAAAACAAAAATAAAACCATGAAAATAAACCACATAAAAAATAAAAATGATAACCACGCGAATTAAAATTACACAGCCCAAACGTTAAATGATTATAAACCTTCTGACGATTTATAATCATATGAAACATCAAAACAATCCATAAAATAAAAAACCCTAAAATGTTTATTTTTAACACAAATGGTTTTCAATTTATTCCTACCCTACCAGGCATGTTGATGGCAATTGTGCTTGTTGATGGCAATTGTTTCCTTTGCTATTAGGCATGTTGATGGCAAGGCATCATATTCATGGCATTTATTGAAACTTATTCCACCATAAACTAACCTTCCAAGCCATAAATAAAGTCAAGTTAATTATTAATTTAATTTGGAACCAAGGTTGTTCTTAAAAATTTTAAGGCATATAAAATACCATGGAATAAAAAAATCAATTTACCACTAAAAAATTTCATGACAAATATAATTAAGTAGATTAATTAATTTCTTTGAGCACAAAAACTCCTGGACAAATACATCAACATGGATAAAAGGCAAATGTATTATTGTTGTGGTTTTGATATCAACAGTTAGATTTAGTAGATCTGAACATGTTTCTAAAACAATTTGTATTTAAATCTAATGCAGAAAAATCAACAGAAAAAAATATACCTCTTGTCATTGATGAAAAACACTTGCAGAGTTTTTTATTTTTTGAAAAATGTTTTTGGTACTTCTAAACTCTAACACACTCTCAAGTTTAATGGTGTATTTCTACAAGTAAAAGTCTCTATTTCAGTGTGAGCTTAGAAATAAAAAACCTGTCTTTATATAACCGGAGTTCCATTTAACTACTATTGATATGCTATTAATTTATGAAATATTAATACGGAGTTAATTTATTGGATCAAATATTAAAATTCTTGAAAAAAACAAAAAAACATAACTTTTAACATGTTTTCGGAGAAGATACTATCATACTGCACTGTGTCTGCTGCTGTCAGATGCCAGAAGAATTGAGGCCATTATCTGGTGTGTATTGCATGTGAGTATATTATTTGTTTGACCCACCAAAAATGCAACATTCTTTCTGGGCATCTTCGTACGTTCGAAAAGCTTAGAAAATAGAAGTAAAAAGAACTCAGAGTAGACAACTTGAGCACAATACGCTCAGTTGTCTATATTCTTGCGCGTTATTGGCTTTGCTTGTGACTTTCAGCTGTTTTCATCGGCAAGCTCCTGTACCTTTTGAAAAATATTGCTTCCACAGTTTTTGTCTTCCCTTTGAATGTCATTCAAATTTTTCTCCTCATTTTTCAGAATGCTTCCTATCGGCTTCTTCATGAAGATCTCTAACCTATAGATAAAGATTTGGGGATATATAGTTGCTTATCTTGCAAATCCTTTGGGGACTCCGCATGTTCCTAGATGTTGCTTGGTGTCACGAGTGGAAGTGGAACTTTAATAGGAGAAAACTGGTAGAGTATTGATTTTTCAGTATGTGGTTTGTAATTATATAGTAAGACCTTCGTAAAAGCATACGAAATTTTTGTTCAAGGGTATTTGGGGATTCGATTTTAAATAGTGAACAGAAGCTGCATTCTCCTCTACGCATAGAATGTTTTGATGTTTTTTCCTTCTTGTGCTCTGTCACCTCTGCAATAAAGAGATCATCATCAGCATCTTCATGATATCTTATGTGCTCGTTCTGTGTTGTCTTCATAGATATCATTTAAGATGCTTTCGATTTCTGAAGAAGACATGAAAATGGGGAGCTAATGCTCTCATCTGCTGACACATGTTGGAGTTACATGAAATCCCTTGCCCTTGTGGGATATATTCGAAAAACTTATTGATTATCAAAGACTTGTATTATTCAAAGTAGAATTATCTGGGGTGTCAAATGTCTCAGAGTATACAATGTTTTATGTCTAGTTAAAGAAATAAAGATATAAAATAAATGTTTTTGAAATAATTTTAATAGAAGAAAATCCTTTCCGGTAAATGACAATATATAATTTAGCACTCCTTCATATGAATCATTTCAACTTGATATGCAAGTGAATTTTTTACCCATGATGTCACACTGACATACAGCACATGAAGCAGCAGAAATTAAGATTTTAATTTTCTTTTTTTACTCCATTTGATATATTGAACTACGAAACAAAAAGAAGGCAATTTAATCCTTGACCTTCAATCCAGTGTAGTACTTCTTGAAGGCTCCAGGGATGCAAACAAGCACCAAAAGGCCAGGTTAGCCACAGCAAGAGCTCTACCAATGTGGAGCCTCCTAGTAGATTCTCCGTAATCCTGCTCCACCTTTGTGATCTCATTCCTCAACCAATCCACAAGTGTGAAAATCCTCCTTGAATTACAAAACACAGGCACAAAAACACGTATTGGGATCGAAAACCTATCTGAAAATGCCACTCCTTCCATGAAAACCTGAGCTGCTGGTGCTGCAGCTTTGATTCCTTCTTTATCTCCCTCGAAAATGCCTTCAAAGATGTAAGCTAGGGGGAGAAAGAGTCCAACAATAGCACCAACAAACACGTATAGGCCGAGAATCTTGGTTTTTGGGTAAAAAACTAGAGACTCTCTTGGAGGGTTGATAGTGGTGGGGAATGCAACTTTGGAGAAAAAAATGCATTTAAATAATGGAAAAGACAACAAAAGCAAAGTCTTGAGGGCTTACCATGCCACAAAACCAGCTTTCTTTGAAGAGGTAGTGCTTTTAGGGTTTTTCAACGAAGACAGGTCTTCTTGGAGTTTCTGTTCTTGTTCTCTTTCATTTGGAAGGCTTATGTCACTACATGAAGGGCCAACACCACCTGACATTTTGCTCTAGTTTTTCTTTGGCTAATTTTTGAGTGAACTAAGTTATGTACAGCGAAAAGAGGAAAGGAAATGGAGATACGAACTCCAGTAGTGAAATTTAAGAGGAGAGAGAGAGATGGGAGATATGATCAAGAAGAAAGGTGTGAGGCAAGGAGAGTGTACAAGTGGCAGTTTGTGAGGAGTTTAAGGTGGAGAACTACTTGGCTCGTGTTAGTGTGGAAATCGTGAGCATGGTTTTCATCTTCTTGGTCGAAGTGTTTGCAAATTTTAAGGCTTTAGATTTGCGCCTTGTCACTGTTTCAGCTCTTGGTTCTTACCGATGCAAAAAGCTAGGTTTCGGTGCTTAATTGCCAGTGTTTCCTTTTCTGTAGTGGTGGTGCTACAGGCAATGCGATTAACAAATGTAATAGCTGAAGCTCAGCTATGGGTGATCTTAAATCCCGCCATGTCAACGAAAATTCTTATAAGAAATTCGGTGAACTTTAGCTAAGCTCAGGGGAACCGAACTATCTTTTTTGATAAAAAGGAATGAAATTTTTAATATTTAATTTCATTCAAGTAATGTCTTCATCCATGTACAGATTTTTTTGAGAAGAATTTATTGAACATGTAGGTTTTCAATTTGCTCAAGTGGATTTAGAAAAGCCCTATTCCATCAGTTTCAAGATGTTATGCGTCAAGAATCACCTATCACCTAGATCAGAAGAATTACCTACACCACGTTAATAATAATAAAAAAATTACCTACCTAGATCAGTCTATATCAACTAATGAACAATGGCCTAAAATGAATACATAGCTACATTCGCAAGTCCACATTTAGGCTCCATTTTCTGAGGAATGGTTGCCCCAGCCACCAAAAAGGAACCCCACAAGGAGGAACGAAGCAATGCCAAGAAAACAAAATTTATTACACAAAAATTTGGACTATTAATCCAAAAATACCTAAGTTTAGTTTTCTATGACAGGAAAAAAAAATGGCGGAATAGCAAAAAAGGGCGAAACCTTTCTTCAACTTTCTGACAGAAGACCATCGGTAAAACTGGAACCTCTGCTAAGAATGCAACAATGATAATACTGTGCACATCCATAAAATAAAATTATCCCTTTCTCTTCTCCATCTTATATTAAATGATCGTTCTTTGTTTCGGTATATACTTTAACTTGACACCATTATCAGGCTTTGTTTTATACTTGGCTCTACCAGCTCCAGAAGTTGAAGACTCCTGTGCCTCCACATTAACCAACTGATTTTCTGCACTGCTGATATCGTTGTGCTTACTTGTATCCGATGAATGATTTGTAGCAATTTGATAGTCTGGGGATAGAGCCAATTTCACATGTTCAGCAGCAATGGCCTCCTTCCACCCTACAGGAGATATATAGCCAATCAGATTGAGAGAGGCCAAGCAAATTAAGCTATGAACATATAAGAGCAGAATGATGACACAATACGGTGGGAAAAGGACTATACAAGTGCAAGTGCAAACAAATATGAACTTACTCTCTGCAAGAAAAGCCCTTGCTTCATGGCTTGTAAACTGCAAGACTCCTGGAAGAAGCCCTCCAGGTAGAGAACCATTTTCCATCCCACCAAAAGTATTGTCCATGGCACATGATCTTGGAGAGCTGTCATTGAAGTTCTGATCCTCACCCTTCCCATCAATGTTGTCGTGTTGGCATTCTCTACTGCCATTTTCAACTAGCATTAGATCTTTCGATCCATTCCGACTAACAGGCCTCCAAAGCTTTACTGTTGAACGATTTGTGCCACATTGAACTGAATCAGGTCTGTTGTGCTTCTCCTGCACATTTTTCTTCTTTAGAATTTCATGCTCTACCAGGTAATCAGCTCGGGCTCCATCCAAATGGTTACCTTCATCATGGTTACAATCTCCAAGGGTGACAGATATAGAACCAATCAGAACCTCCCCCTTCTTATCATGATCCAGTACGGTTACTACTTCCTTTTGCACTCTAGCTTTCAAACTCTCCCCATTATATTCTGGTTTAGGTTTTCGGCTCCATTTTCTGTTGCCATTCATTACAGGTCCAGGCTTAAAATCCCTTAGATTTCCATGCTTCTGTATGGTGCCAGGTTTTGGGGCGTGAGAATTTTGATTAGCATGGAAACCATATGACAGATGATTCCGCTGTGATTTTAAAGGACCATGCCATCGAGCAACAACAATATGCATATGACTCTTTCCTTGTAACATTGACCGTCCACCACCGCATCCCATCTGATTTTCCAAATCAAAATCTTCATCTGTTCTTGGTAGTTGTAAGGGTTCAAGAGATGAGGGAACATCATCTGGCAGAATCTCTGAACCAAGCGTATCAGAATCAGATATAGCCAAAGGACAGGATTGTTCAGCTTGAGGCACAGCCTCCAGTGTGTCCTCAATACACTCCTTATCATCAACCTTATCATCTAGCCTTTGCTCCTTCTCTTTCTGTTCTTTGAGCCTCAGTTTTTTCTGCCTCTTCCTTTCCAGGAGTTCAACTTGCCTTCAAAATTTAGGAAATAAAATGAATAAAATATGTTTAGGGAAAGCAAATTCAAGAGTCAAGTTTTTCGAGCCCCACAGTAAAACACAAAAAAGTTCTGGCTAATGGAACATCTATAATTCTAATGCACTGAAGAGGTTTGTTTTAAGAATTCAGGTAGTACTGAGGAAGATATTAGGTGGTGTAATATCTGAGCAACACCCTGATGGTTGAACAACTAATCTTAAACTGGTTCCATAACAGTTCAATGGATAGTCCAATTTTCAGGAGATAGGTTTGAGAGCTTAATAGAAACTAAGAAAACAGCAGATCCGAGCAAATAAAAATCCTGATGAGACAAAAGAGCTCTTATCAGTGTCTGTCTCTACTTTATGCTGTGTTTTTTACAGTGGGGCCGTTTGATATTCTTTTACTTGAAATAATGAATCGTGTAATTTCCTTGAAGATTAAACCATGAGCAGCTCCAACCACAAATGTCAAGTTCATTGAGAGTAGGATCACAAAGGCTCAAACAATCAAAACAAGAGAATAATCACAAGGAATGCTTCATTGACTCTCAAATGATCATAAAAACCTAACAAGAAAGAGCAAAACCAATCTCCTCCTTAACTTTTTTTCTGATTATCTTAATTCTTGCCTTCCATCTTAATTTTTTCTTTCCTGTATGATATCATCAATGGATCCTTGGATATGAAAAGATTCTAATAACTATCAAAGATAAACAAGTTCAAGAGCAAACTATACTCGCAATATAAGATACAACATAAAGCAGCATCATAAGTTCAAGGTATAAGTGTGAACTTAGGTTGCACCTTCTTTGTGCAGCTTCCTCCTCCTCCACGAGCAACTTTTGGCACCTCAAAGCTTCTGCATCCTGGTCTGCAAGCCATGCGTTAATCTGAATACAGAGAATCACAAATGCAAGAGCGAAGTACATCAACACATTTCTGAATGCAACAGTGCATAAGGAATGTCTGTGGTGCATGCAACACCAAAGCACTGGAACTTTGGAAGTAACTGAGCCCAAAAGAATGAAAAGAAAGGAAAGAAAGATACCAATTTCTGTTCCACCACAAAGCTTGTGCAAGCAACTATGTTCTTTGTTTCAAGCCCTATCTTCCCAGCTCCTCCATCAAAAATATATTTTTGTATTAATACAGCTGTTCCACATAAAAACGTATTTTCACTTGCATCATCAAGAGTACTGAAGAGTTGCCCAGAAGACAAAGGAAACCTGGAGGGCCTCCCCTGGACAAGATCCTATCATGAATGAGGATACATCACATTTTTAGGATAAATAATATGGCAGATGAAAACTATACAAAATCCAGAGGAAAAACAATGACAAGGGAGGATGCTCCCTTACCAAAAGGTCAGAACCAGCTCTCCAACAAGATTGAGTAAGTGAAGAGATCCCTGGTTTCCGAATAACCGTCATCAATGACCTTATAATTGAAGACCCTGGAACTTCCTAGTAAGTAATTAAAGAAAACGGGGAAAATGTTTACAAAATAATTATAGAATGACATTGAAAAGAAAAGGCAAAGACTCCAACTCCAGATGTTTATTAGTCAACGTATAAAAATATGGAACAAATGAAGACACTCAGCAGCTAATATCACTAACTCAACTGAAATGAATAGAATATACCTCAAAAGTCACGTCCTTGAATGATAAGATTTCCTTTGCCTCATCCTCAGAGAGCTGAACAAAATTAAAAGATACTAAAATTCTGCATAAAGAGAGATGGGTTCAGCCAAACCTTCCTAAGGGGAAAATACTTTACCTTATCCCAAAATGCTCCTAACAAGTCCCTATTTTTGGCAGAATCCTACAAGGAGAAACAAAACATCTTTCAGAGAAATTTATTGCATGTAAATTAACAAAGAGAGTAGCTATAAACAAACTATTTGATAGGAAAAATCAACATTGACGGAATTGAACATCTGACCATGACGAACACCAGATTTACAAGTTCCAAAACGCCCAAAAAATGTTAAAGCAGCAGGACTAATAAAAGAACAGGCATGTCTGTGAAGTGAAATGAATGAAACCTTATCAAGTCTTTTCAATCGATGATGAACCCGCAAGTGTCTTCTATAGTTAATGGAAGAACAAAATTCTCGGGAACACTTGCTGCACTTTTGCATCTGCGCCTTCAAAGGAGTGAGCAAAGGCCAACCTGGGTAATCTGCAAAAATGAAAACCAAGGAAATCAACAAGCTGATTCACTGTCAAACAACGCCATATGCCAACCTTGACCCAAAAACCCACCGACAGTATCAAGAAGAAACCACTACTTAGAAATTATGATTCATTTAGACAATATCTAGTACCTGGCTGATCGAGAGCATGGAGTAATTGGATCCACTGAACAGGGTTATCATTCGGCCTTGAAATAGAAAGAAGCGGCTGTTTTCCAATGGCATCCCTGATGAATGTATCTAGGGAAGATTCATTCCCCTCAGCCGGTCTCATCACATCAATAATACTGCTCACAGGTTTCACAACTGGCATTTAACACAGCAACTGCACACAAAAAAAGAAGAGAGAGTTAAGAACTGATTCAAAATCCTCAATTTACCAAACTAAAAAGGAAATGGGCTCTAGATCAGAAACATGAAGGATAAACAATGACAACACTTCCATTTCTATGACATTCATAATGAAATTTCCATAGAAACACATAAAGATTAAAACTTTTTCAAACTGAGAAAGACTATTAAACTCTACAGCAGAAATAAATGAAGAATTACAGCTAAACAAGCCAAAATCAACATATATTCAGTACCAAATCACCATAAAAATTATAAAAGCCAAAAGGGCATCACACAAAATTCAAGAAATGATGCTTTATATCTGCATTTTTAAGAGACCCCACAATTCAGAATTCAGTTTATCAACAGCTAAACCGCATAACAGAAATTAAACACACACACACACAAAACCCTTTTTTTCCTAAAAAAAATAGCATGGTTTACGCGGTCTGTGATGAGTTCTTGAAGGTGACGTACCCAGTGAAAAAGTTGAAAGAGAGAGAGAGATCGGAGAGATTTGGATTCGCCGGGAGAGAGAACAAAAAAGGTGATGAAATTGATGATCGGCCGATTAAACAAGAAAACAGAGGAGAAAAAAAAAAGCGAGAGAGAGTTTTGAGGAAGAGAACTGGAAGTAAGAAAAAAACCCAGCTTTACATGTATATTTTATATACGAGGCAAATATAGAACCTTTTTTTCTTTTATATATATATATATATATATATATATATATTTAGTAGTTTTTCATTAGGTATTAAGGGATTGAGACGTTGCAATTTTTCGAACTCTAGGGATGATGATAAAATCTTGTGTACTATAGGAGTAGAAATAGAATGTTAATAAAGTTATGAGGACTAAAATGAAGTTTATCTATTAACATAGGACATGATCGTGACATGTGAAAAATTCCATCACACTTGGGGAAGAGAGAATGGATGACATCATGTGATAGACGAGCACAATAAGCCCTATGTTGTTCTTTAATAATTAACTAGTTATGTTAAATCTAAAAGTTTATCCACTCTTTTAATTAAATAAATAAAATAATTATATATATTAATAAATAATTAATTATTAATAATAACTGAATATATATTTGATAAAATTAAAAAACAGATATAAATTAAGATATTTGATCTCGCAATATAATATATTTATCTAATTGTGTTTAATAATTTTGTTTATTAAAATTAATTTTTATTTAATTAAATAATAACAGAAATAAAAACACACATAAAATTAATTGAATAAAATCAAAGAAAAAAAATATCTCATGAGGTTGCACTTATTAGAAATATCATCCAAAAATAAAGTTTAATTATATAAAACATAAAAACAATTATACATAACTTACAATAATCTCTTACTAAATACAAAAAAAATAATTAAAAAAAACAATTACTATTTAAAAAATGTTAAATATAAAACACAAAGAAAATAGAGAAAAATGGTATTAATTTTAATCCAAATAAAAATATTATTTTGAAAAATACATATTTTTTTATAAAAAAAACAAAACACAGAAAAGAAGTCAAGAGTCACTAGGCCTAACCTATCTAGGAAGGGCTCGTGTGCGGGCTCAAATTTTTTTTAATGTAATTGCACCCCTTTATTTTTTGAAAAAAAAAATAGCCAAACAACGTGTTGTATAGTATTATCTAAATTTCGACTACCATGGTGACTGGAAAAACAGATGTTATGTTTTTTGACATAGAGATTTATTTTCAATATATTTTTG
>Ga0307510_10000101_pt1 | contig 66625 bp, 26 predicted proteins | sample 12_EM_MG_FD_207224 | JGI IMG/M metagenome (GOLD analysis project Ga0307510, IMG submission 207224) | Populus trichocarpa ectomycorrhiza microbial communities from riparian zone in the Pacific Northwest, United States - 12_EM | ecosystem: Host-associated > Plants > Roots > Unclassified | place... | reverse complement strand
CATTACACATTGGAGTTGATTCACTAGGCTGTGAGTTATCAATATTTTTCCTCTTTTTCTCAAAAAAGGAATCAATTCTTCTTATTTTGTTCATGGTTCAACCTAAAATCAAAACATCATAAATTTTAATTGTTTTCTATTTAAAAAATAAATACAAATAACGATGTGTTGAAGCAATAATCAGAACCAAAAATAAATTTTTACATGTAAACCACACTGACATATGAAAGCAAAATTAACATATTAAAAAAAGAAATTGATATATAAAAGTATATCTAACATAAAAAATGAGATTACTGGTTCCTAAAAAAGAAAACTTACACTGAATCAAAGTTGGGTATACGCTCTTCAAAGAACTCAATTTGGCTAGAAAGACCGTGTCTAATTGTATATTGGACCTGGTGATAGTAAGGTACACGTGAGAAAAAATTGATAATTTTAGTGGCTCTGCTAAAAACAAAACATAAAAAAATTCAAGCATCATCGAAACAAACAAACCCATAAAATATATCCAATTAATTAGAAAAAACAAGATTCACTATAACAAGAAATAAAAAATGGTAAAACTAGTAGATCTGGAAAAAAAAAAAGCAGAATTATAAATATGTATTCATTAAATTCTTAACAAACATTAAAAAAAAATTAAATTACTAATTACCTTGTTGTTTCGATGAATTAATTAGCAGCAGCTTTGCTTTAACTTTTATGCTTTGTATTGTTAATTTTTTCAGCTAGGTTTGCACTTTGCAGAGAAGAATGAGAGAGAGACAGTAATGGAAATGAATTAAAAATTGAATAGTTTTTGTTTTCCACTTGCATAGAGATACACGGATATTTAGCCTATTAAAATCAAACATAACTAATATTCAAAAGCCTATTATTTATTATATTTTAAAAAAAAAGTTTTGCAGGGGTCCGAGCCCTGCTGGCCTCCCCCTAGTTCCGCCGCTGTGTATAGGTGCAGCAGATGCATCCGTGACAGGGATCTTGGCTCTGTGAGAAGCTGCCACTTGGAAAGCCAGGAAGATCTTAGAGGCCAGAGCCCACCATTAATTTATCTATCATAAATAATTTGATGGTGGGCAGATACCCGACTCATGTGAGCCTTCTTAATGTGCTGTTTATGTCTGGTCTGCATGTTTCTCACGAGCCGGCCTGCAGCATGAAATTAAGGGAAAGCAAGCCCAGAAATGAAAGTAGTATTAACGTGACAATTGCGTGTAATCTCTGAAACTGAAAGCTTTCAGATAGCCACTCCATTTTTTATGATCTATTATATTGGAGGGCAGGCAGCAGGCTACTTTTTGTATAATTGGTTGACAATGATACTGGGAATCCACGACAATGGAGTTCGTCATGGAGATGCTACAACAGGGATGCTTCGAGTATATTATATGGTTTAAGGATTTTTAATCTTTCAGAATTCAAGTTGCCACAATCATATTACGATCCTTCTGCTCCACCCCCTTCTCAATGGCTTATCTTTAGTGAAGAATAAGATGAAGTTTTGTTAATTATTTTGCAAAGCAAGCCGTTTGACAACAAATGGTGAATCTTGTTCATTGGCTAAGACGTCAGATAGAAGAGTAGTTTACGTGACAAATCCTGGGCCGATGACTTTACTTGTCTTGCATTTTAATTCTTTATTTCTCAAGAGAATAGAAATTCAATTTCTTTTATCCCCATGCATATGCACGCGTGCATCCTTGTAGGGCAATCCTTGTTCAGACAGGGTCCGATTTAAATAGTCACCCAACCTCCGAACTGCATGCTGTCCTGAATTTGGGTGACCATTTGCATTTTAATAATCAAATCTCTGATTAAGTTGTCCTTCAAGAGGAGAAGGTTGAAAATAACAGTTGGCTTAAACAATGCGGTAGCCATCCGTCTCTACTTATTTATATAAGTAGACAATAGTAAGATTAGAGCACTACACAAGATCAAAGCTATAAGCTATACAAGGTAAGTATAATTGCTATAATATACATCCTATAATTTAACACTTCCTATAATATGCCCCTTTCAAGCTAAGAGCGGGACTTCACACGAACCTTGAGTCGAAAATGAGTAAAAGAAGCATTAAAAAGTGACTTTGTAAGAACATCAACAAGTTGATCAATGGACAGAATAAAATGAATCTGATTCTTTTTATTTGTAATTTTATCACAAACAAAGTGATAATCAACATCAACATATTTAGTACGAGCATAAAAGATTGGATTCTCATATAAATAAATAATACCCAAATTGTCACGCCAAATGATAGACATAGAAGTAGGAGTAATCTGTAGATCTGACAACAGATAACAAAGCCACAAGACATTAGCAGTACCATAAGCTAAAGTCTTATATTTTGCTTCAGTAGAAGAGCGAGCAACAATTTGTTGTTTGCCCGATTTCTCAGAGATATGAGTAATGTTGAAATATACAAGATAATCACTAGTCAACTTATGATCATTAACACTATCAGTATCAATAAAACCATTAAGAGATAAAGATGAACTATGAGTAATATATAAACCATAAGAGTGCGTACCATTCAGATAACCAAAAATACATTTAACGACAACCTAATAAGCATTGGTAGGAGCATACATAAATTGACATACTTTGTTCACAAAATAACATATATTTGATCTCATAAAAGTGAGATATTGAAGAGCACCAACAATTTGACAAAAAACATGTAGGATCAGAGAACAAACCGCCTGTCATCATATCTAGCTTTGAGGAAGAAGCAAGAGTATGCTTTGAGGAAGAAGCAAGAGTATCAATAAGTTTACATGATGACATACTTACTCTATGAAGAATATTAAGTGTATATTTATGCTGTCGTAGCATGAGATCCATACTAGTAGGTTGAATTTCAATCCCCAAGAAGTAATGAGCAACACCTAAATCTCGAAGCTTGAACTTTGAGCTCAACAATCTGACCAATCATTCAAGTAAGACCAAACTACTTCTAATAAGTAAAATGTCATTAATATAAATAAGAAGATAGAAGATGTCGCTCCCCACAAACAAAATGAATAAAAATGTATTAACCTTGTAGGCATGAAAGCCAATGGATATAAGGTAATCATTAAGCCAAGTATACCAAGTCCAAGGAGCTTGTTTTAATCTATATAGATACTTATAAAGCCAACATATATGAAAGGAAATAGTAGGATGGATAAAACAAAGAGGTTGTTGTATTTACACTTTGTTGTGAAATGTCCCACTAAGAAAAGCATTATATACATTGATTTGGTTAATTTGTTAGCCTCTAGAAATTGTAATAGTTAGAACTAAACGAACAGTATCTAAATAGTCAATGCCTTTATATTGAGTAAAACCTCTAGCAAATAAACTAGCCTTATATCGCTCAATGCTACCATCAACACACTGCTTAATTTTATACACCCAAAAGACTATCAACCACATTTATAGAGGGGTGAAAGGGAACTAATGACTAAGTACCATTGCAAAGTAATGCTTGAATTTCAGCCTACATAACTTAATGCTAATACTCATATATGTTTGCCTCAAGAAAAGTATAAGGTTCATGATCACTAGGAAAAGTTACTCATGACGTAGAGGTGGTAGGGGAAGTTGAAGATGCTGATAAACTTGTTGTTTTGGGCTGTTAAAGAACCATAAGATGCTATCAATGTACTGAAAAGGTTGAGGAAAGGTGGAACTTGAACCCTGTTGAATATGGTAGTTGGATAAATCAACAACCAAGTGAAAACCATAAGGTGATAAAGCTGAGGTGGTGGAAGATGATGAACCAGATATGGAAGCAGACTGGGCAGCAACATTAGAGGAGGTTGAGATTAGCGTCCCTGAAGGGACATAACCTAAACTTAAAGAATGGTAAATAGATAAAGACGCATGTGGTGATAAAGGAGCAAAACTAGAAGGCACGGTTGACGGGTCAAGTGAGGAAGGTATCATGAGTAGTGAGTTAGATTTAAGTGCTGAGAAAGTAGTCAGAGAAAAAAGGTGTGTAATGGAGTTTGACGAAGGTGAAGGCGTGGGAAAATTAGCTATATGGCTAGAGTTGTCAAATTAAAAAAGATGTCCATAAGATCTTCCATGACAATAAATGTAATTTTTTTGAGATGGTTAAGACAATTATAACCCAGATGAGAAGAGTTATAGCCTAGAAAGACATATAGAATGGAACGAAAGTCTAACTTATAAACATTATATGGACGAAGAAAAGGAAAACAAAGACACCTCAAAGTACGCAAAAAACTATAATCAAGAGTATGGTGGAATAGACATTCAAAGGTTGATTTATTTTGTAACATAAATGTAGGCATATAATTAATGAGATACACAGAAGTTTCAAACACATAATTTCAAAACTATAAAGGTGCTTTACACTAACCAAGAAGAGTATGACTAATTTCGACTATATACCGATGACGATGTTCAGTAGTGCCATTTTATTCATGAGTATGTGGACAAATTAATTGGTGGTAAATACTAATTGTCTGAAAGAAACTATGTAATTTTCTATAATCACCACTCCAGTCTCTCTAGACAGATTTTATTTTGCAAGAAAATTGCTTTTCCACTTGAGCTTGAAAGCGATGAAAAAATAGGAAATACATCATATTTCACAACAAGAGGATAAAACCATATATATTTTGTATGAGCATCCACAAAAATGACAAAATAACAAAAGCCATAGGAAGAAAATATAAAAGCGAGGCCCTAAACAACATTACTATAAATTAAATCAAGAGGAGTAGAAGTTCTATGACCTGTAGGTTCTATTGACAAATACAATGATTTTTCTAATAGACATGCTTGACATTGAAAATTGAAACGTCTAGAATTGCAAGAAACTTTATTATTTGAATCTAAGAAACTTAAAACACGAGGAGTAGAATGACCCAATCAACGATGCTAGATATCAATAGATGTAGATACACAAGCATACCAAAAATCTTGAGGAACAAACATTGTAGAAGACTTAGATAAAACTTAGAGACCATCTTTACTCTAACCGAAAATGAGCACTGTTTTGGTTATGAGGTATTTAACATAAAACATAAATGAGTGAAATTTAAAAAACATTTTATTTTCAAGATAAAAACTTCTGAACAGATAATAATGGTTTGTTTGTTTGTTTTTTTTTTTTTTAAAATTTGAGGCTATAGAACATTAGAAAAAAAATAAAGGTTCTTTTCGATGTGTATAATTTAGTATCAGAAGTATGAAATATGATAAGTCCTTTATCATTACCGACTTGCAATTGATTAATACTAAGATAAGGTTCTAAACTCGTCTTGCTTGCAATATCGAGATAGACATATTGATTTGCACCTATGTTTAGAAACCAATCAACATAACTTGCTGTGGAAATATTGCTAAGAGGTTGGTTGGCATTAGCTTGTAACCTGTGACTATGGAATTGGGAACGCTGCTGAGCCGAGTGATAAAAAACACACCATAGGTGGCACCTAAAAAAGACTGTGTATTAGACCACCGATTGGATGAAGAAGAACAATTACCTTACTACTAATTGTGTTGCTGCCAGTTGCTGTTGTTAGGACCACTTTTCCCATGGTAAGAACTATTACCACTGTTAAAATTTTTGGTGTTGTTTTTCTTGAGCAAGCCACAATTGAAACTATCCCTACCACTATGAGAATTATAGCTACTATTATGAAAACCAGAGGACTGTTTATAAGATGAAAAAAACTGATGTTGGACAATAAAAGTCTAGGAGGGCTGAGCTGGTGTAGGTAGCAGCGGAGTAGTACACAGAGCTTTCAATGGATTGTAGGGAACTTTTATAAAGAAACTCATTGGTGAGGAGGTGACTGTGGAGATCAATGTAGGAAATAGGGTCAACCTTGGTGGATGAAATGGTCACCAATTCCTTGAATTCACTGTGAAATCTACGAAACACATATAAGTTGAAATCTTGTGACTCGAGTCATTATACACAAAGCATATGCAAGAAAAAATCGTGAAGCTTAATCTCTAACAAATCAAACGTTGAAGGATGAAATCGAGAAAAAAAATCATTTATACAAAATGATCCTAAATAGAAAATGATAGCTAAAAGAACGAGGATAAAAAAAAAATTAGAGGGTAACTAGAAATTTTTGATTTAAGGGTGAAATTGAAAAGAAAAATAACTTTAACAAAATGACAAAAAAATCAAAATAATAAGGAGCAAACTGGAAAAAATAATATACCATAAATTTAGATTGAAGGATGAAATTAAAAATAAATAAAACTTTTACAAAATAGCCAAGGAAAAAAAATCAAAAGAATAAATGCTAAATTAAAATATAATATATGAAAACTTGAGATTGAAAGATGAAATAAAAAACAAATAAAACTTTTATAGAAGGGTAAAGAACAAAAAATATAAATAAAAAGATGAAGGATCAAAGTTTAAATATCAACAAAAAAAAGGAGCAATTAGAAATTTTCAAGGGGAGGAGAGAAAAAAAAAAAACAGAAGAAATCATGGCTGACGAGAAGTTGCTCCACCACCACTGCGACACATCACCTCAACCATGAAGAGGATGTGGTGACACATCAAATGACATGACTGAAGGGTAGTTTTGGCCATCAAGAGGTGTCACGTGCGCTGCCCTAAATGTGCTGGTGCCTTCCATTCACTAACACATGCGTCAATAACCTTTTCAATTTAAATAATATTTAATACATATTAAAAGACCAAATTGCCCTCGATTTACTTGGTAATAAGAAAAAAAAGACCCCTATACACAAGCTTTTTTCTTTTTTCTTTAAAGGGTAAATTTCTTATTTTATTGATAATCATATCCTTATCAATCCTTTAATGATCAATGGGCCATGCAAAATGACCAAATTATCCCCAAGCACAAGGCAAATGAATTTCTTTAGAAATTCTTTAGAAAGGGAAAAACTGTAAAAATATTATTCCAGTGAAAAATGTTTTTATTTATAGTCTATAGTATTTGCACTTTCTATTTTAGCTTTTTTTAATTGGACAATGTTTTTACTTGACCAATTTTACCATATCCACGAGATGTCATCACCTAACTCAAGCATATCCTATATTTTACAATTGTTTTCCTTTTTTTTTTTTTTACATATATATAATTTATAAGCACTAAAGTACAGTTTATATATTCAATTTTTTTAATAATTAAATATTATTTTATAAATTTGAACATGTGAACTTATTTAATTATCTTTCTCCTAATGTAGCATTGTTATGCATAGTTGAGAATTTATTTAAAATATATTTAATAAGTGTATTCAAGGTCAAATTAAATATAAAATCCACATATTTAGAGTTAAGACTATGTAGATAATTATTTCTAATATAAGTATTTTAATACGGAACATTAACATGTCTAAAATCAAATGTAGATAAATAAAAAATTAATCTCAAAAAACTTTTGATGAATAAAATTTTTCAAATCTAAAACTCCAATCCCACATTACAAGATCACAATATTTTTTTTTTTATGGCTTGTATAGGGTGACTTAAGAAGTTAAAATTGAGTCCTTGTGGTGCCAACACTTTTAGTGGAGAGAGACCCTAAGTATACGAACTTCGAGATTATACCATATTCGCTTGCTTGGCTCAATATTTGGATTTTACAAAAAAAAATAATCTGATTTTAAAGGAATAATGTAGGGTTTTTCTTTGTATTTTATAATGTATAGTTAAGGGTTAAAACAACGAGAAAGAACTAATTAGACCTTTGATCGGTAGTGCAATTTCTTAATAAGGTGGTGTTAGAATTAATGGAGATTACTTGTATTAAAATTATTTGCATATAGGGATATATAATTAGCTTTAAGGATAAATAATATAATCCTTGATATCAATGTCCTTCTATTTCTGCTGGAAGTTTATCAAAAGATAAGAATGATATTTTCATTGCTCTAATTATTTAGAACTTTTTTTTTTTTTTTCAGATAATGGTATGTGATTTGATTGTTTTATATTTTTAATATTGCTGCAATAGTTTGTCTTATATATACATAACAAAACTATAGTTCCAAACAATAGATAACCACCGATGAATGTGCCACGTCACTGTATGGAGATCCCGGTTTGAATCTCTCGGTCATTTCGTCTGAAAAATCGTCTGAAAAAAATCCACATCATCACACCGTTGCAACTTTGCAAAAATCGATGTATTCCGTCGGCAATACGGTCGGTATATACCGACCGTATTGCCGACAGAATCTATGTCGTCGGTAATTATTACCGACAGCAAAGGTCTGTCGGTATATACTGATAAAATTAGAGACGAATTTATATCCATCAGTAAAAATTACCGATAAAAAATTTTGTCGGTGATTTTATTGATTTTCACTGATTTTCTGGTAGTGAGAGAAGGTTATAGTAATAAGGTGATAATAATGATAGCAACGAAGCTTTAATTTATTATTGTTGTGAAGATGGTTAAAGTAATTAGTTAGATAATGATGTTGGTGACATATAACAAGTTAGTAAATTATGTGGAATATATTGACGAATCTTCAAAAATATTTCCAACAAAATCACGCCAGATTTGATCTTCATGTTTAAGCATAAAAATAAAAACTAAATCGTAAAAAAAAAAGAAAAAAAACCTTATTCGTCAAATCAGCAATAAAGATATACATGAACTTTTGAGACAATCTTTTTTTGATTCGAATAGTTTGCTAGGTATAATCGGTTCAACAACACTTTTTGATTGGCGATGGTCTAGTGGGACTCCTTCGTGAGAGATAAGGGAAAGGGGATAAGATGTCGAATTTGAGTTTTGCCTTCATTATGTCCGTCTATAAGGGAAAATAAAAAAACCTAGAGATACCATTTGTTCATTTTACATGTAGGAAACCTAATTTTATTGATATCATGATATTAATGCGTTGTCGGGTATATACACCAAAAGCGTGTCTGGCATCGTAATAATGGTTACTTTTTAAAATGCTTTTTTACTTAGAAATAAATCAAAATAATATATTTTTTAAAATTTTTAAATTTATTTTTAACATCCGCAGATCAAAGCAGTATGAAAACACCGTCGAAAAACGAACAATGCGCAAAGAAAAACAATTACTTTGTTAGGCACGAATCAACTCTTCGAACGGCAATGGTCTTCATTTGTCGAGACCAGACGGAGTAATTAAACATATTGTAACAAGAACTGACAAACATTTGGTTAAATAATTTGTAGAAGGAATCTCAGAGCGTGCAGTGTGGATTTTTCAATTTAGGAAGACGAACGATTCAAGATCGTTTGCTTCGTAAACTAACCACCCCTCATGTGCGACCACAAAAATCAAAGGCAGAAAAGATTGAAAATCATGGCAAGTCAAAGATGGAATGGTCAAATTACGCGTAAATTAGAATTAAGCCCATGGAGCTTGACGCTCACACGCTTTCACATAGCGTTGTTAACAAAATACAATTAGAGGGAGACAAACAGCCGCTACCCAGGGTGGCCCCAGCCTCCTCCCCCGGCCTAATGGAAGCCACTTCGCTGCCCTTGTTTTCTCTTGTTCCTCCGAGCGCACGCCCTTTATCTGCTGATGTGGATTTATTCTTTCCTTTTCTCCTTTTCTTTTTCTGCTCGAATTAATATTCTAATTCTTTAAAGATTTAGAGTTTATAAAAGAAAAACTGAGACTTTCTATTTAGATGTAACATTTCTCTATTTAATAGAGCTTTTAAAATTGAATTTAGAAAGCACATTTTAGAAATTCTTCATAGTTTTTCTTTATAAGTTTTCACTACTTAATTTTGAAATAAAAAAAAGGTGAAAAATACAATTTTTTTCCTTATATTTAGTTAGTGTCATGAATTTAATCTTTATTATAAATATAATATAAAGTTTTTTTTTGAAATTAACAACATAATCTTTTTATATTAAACAATGACTATTATAATTAAGTTATGAATTTGATTTTTTTATATGAAAAACAGCTATAATCTTGGTGTGTTCTTTTAGATAAAAAAAATCCATCTTTATTCTTAACAAATGAACATATTATTTAATTTTTTACTGAAAAAGAAAAGAAAAACAGAAAATGAAGAAGAAAAATAGTTTCCATTGTTAAGCACACCCAGCTTAGTCTCTCTTGCAGCAGTATTTTCTGTCCGACCTTCGCACTGGATGGTATGATAGCGAAGAAGTACTGTGCCTTTATTTTCCCCTACAATATTATTCAAAACTGGGATCAAAATCGTGAGAGTTAATCTTTCATAAGAAATTTAATCTGAAGACATATATATATATCTGCCGTAAAATAAATAAATAGAAAAGAAATAAAAAAACATGTTGGACTGTCACACGTATCAAAGTCGATGTCTCCTATATATGCTCGTTGATCTCTATTTAAATCAAGTACATGAAATTAACCGAAAGTGTCAACCTAGTCTTAGATTATAATATTAATTACCTCTCCCTCGCTCTCCGCCACTCCTCTCTTATGTATAAGAGGTAGCGCCCTCGACCATTATCGATCATACCTTCGAGCTTCAAATTCTGGATTGATAGTTTTCTTCCTTCCTTCCTTCCTTCCTTCCCTAATTATAAGCAGGAATGGTAGTTCCTTCTCCAACTCCAGCACGAACCAAAAAAACGAAGGCCTTTGGAATTCCTACTGTTGATCTCTCTCTTGATAGGTCAAACGTATCGAAACTGATCGTAAGGGCATGTGAAGAATATGGATTCTTCAAAGTTACGAATCATGGGGTCAGTAAGGAGGTCGTAACCAGAATGGAGGAGGAAGCTGCTCATTTTTTCTCAAAACCAGCCACGGAAAAGCACCGAGCTGGACCTGCTAGTCCTTTTGGCTATGGTTGCAAAAATATTGGCTGCAATGGAGACATGGGCGAGCTTGAATATCTTCTCCTCCACGCCAATCCTCTCTCCGTCTTTGAAAGATCCAAAACCATCTCAAATGACCCTTCAGAATTCAGGTAATTTATACATGTTCCGAATATCTTCTCTAATATTCACGTCATCGATCAATCATTCAGCAGAACTGTTAGGTATCTTGTGTGTGTGTGTATATATATATATATGTTGTTCTTATGTGGATCATAAATCATGAAAATGCATTACACATATATTCATTAATGACAGGATGATCAATTGCTGGGTAGGGAAGAAGGTTTTTAGCTTTCTGTTCCAACAATGTGATACAGGTTCCCTGGGTTTATGCTTAGTTTGTGGTGTGCTTGATTCATTTTCAACGGGTTTTTTTATTGTATAATTTAATATTATATGATAACGGTTGCACCATTTTTAAAGAACTCTAGTCGTTAAATGGAACATCGGGACGGTGGGCAAGGGAATTCAATTATGAAAATGAAACGGTGGAAGATTGTTTATTGCAAATGCTTGGTATCCTAGAAAAAGACATCTTTCCTTTATCAACAAGAAATTATTACAAGTTAAATATAACATCAATAATAGACTTCCAATTTATATTTTTTCTTTTAATTTAATATACCCAAGAGTTCCGTTTACCTCATTAACTGTAATTAATATATATGCTCATCAATTATATATATATTTAGATAAATAGATAGAGAGACAACACAACGACTATAACTCTAAAAAGTCAACCTTATTCTTGAGACTCTTTCGAGGGCATTCGAATCTCAAAATGTGTGTTTGATATTACAATAATAGTTGTTTTTTAAAATATTTATTGTTTAAAAATACTTTAGAATAATATTTTTTATTTTTAAATTTATTTTTGATGTTAGCATATCCAAAAAAATATATAAAAAATTAATTTTAAATAAAAAAAGTTTAACTATTCAGTAAATAACATTTAAAACGGAATTCTATAATAACTGGTTTGTTTGGCAAGCTTTGCCCACTCTAGTTGCTTTTTTATTAATGAATATTTTCATGAAATAAATCAATCATGAAAACAACCTGATTTCTTTCCGGTTCCCAAGTTGATGGATGCTTCCAACTTGCGATTGAAGGGAAACCATGCCTTAATTAGCTCATTGTTCTGTCAACAACTATTAGCCATATGACATGTTTCTTTATATATATGTATAATTGTGGGGCCTAAAACGGTCCAACTTGACTCCTAAAACAATCTTAGGAATTACGAAGAGTCAGCACAATGTACTAAAAAGATTAAATTGTTCCCACCTTTCCCTTTCTTGAACAGGAAGAGTATCTTGAATTCATTTTTTATATATTAAAATCAAGTTTTCGTTTAATTGATTTTTAATTAAACAAATCATTCGCACCCAACCATCGCATTAGAATCACAGGATTCGATTTTTCAAGCATAATTGCTTCAATTTTTGTGTATAATTGATGTTTTCCTCTTCGTTGCTTTTTCTTCTTGCTCTTGTTCTTCTTCTTCTTCTTCTTCACGAGACACATCTGCTTGTAGAAAGCATGCAGGTGATTGCTGTCCTGCAACAGTCAATCTTGCATTATTGCACTGGCAAGAAGAGATCATAAGAATGGGTTTTATATGTATCATAAGAATGGATCTTGTCGTGCTCCAAATCGAGCCTACATTGAACCAATTACATTAGGCTAGAGATACACGACATTATCATTCTTGTGTGGGTTCTTGCTAGTAATTACTCCTATGATTTCAAGCTGCGTATTTTATTCTTTTTATTATATAAAAAAGAGAAAAATGGGAACAACAATTTTATTCGTAATGAAAAAATATTCTGCAAAAGTTTTTTTTTTTTTTTTTTTTTTGAGGGTGGTGAAATGTTAGTGTGCTTTTTCTTTTTTTTCCTTGCTTGCTCAGCACTGGCATTGCGATTTATACAGCTGCGTGGTGAATGATTACATACAAGCGGTTAAGCAACTGGCGTGTGAGATTCTTGATCTAACGGCTGAGGGCTTGTGGGTCCCGGATAAACGTGCATTCAGCAGGCTCATCAGAGATGTCCACAGCGATTCTGTTCTTAGACTTAATCACTACCCTGCATTCGAAGAGATCATGGACTGGGACCCATCACCTAAAACAATTGGTTTTGGCGAGCACTCCGACCCTCAAATCTTGACCATCTTGCGATCCAACGACGTTGGGGGCCTCCAAATTTATTTGCGTGATGGCTTGTGGGTCCCTGTTCCTCCTGACCCCACCGGATTCTATGTGATCGTGGGGGATGCCTTCCAGGTTCGTAACGATCAGTCATTTTCTTATGAAAATCATCTTGTGATTAGAATATTATAAATTGATGGTGTAAACATGTTTCATGAGGTGTAAGAATTCTATTGGCTTGATGTATAATGCTAATTAGTAAATTAAATTCTCTTTTACCATTATTTTGAAAGAAAAGAAAACATATGCTACCAAATCTCCTCAATTAGCTGCTAAACTTTGTGCTCCTCATGGCATCGATTTCTAGGTTTTAACGAATGGGAGGTTTGAAAGCGTTAGACACAGAGTGTTGGCGAGCTCGGGGAAGCCAAGAATGTCAATGATGTACTTTGGGGCGCCACCGCTTAACGCATGGATCTCTCCGCCTCCACAGCTGGTCTTGCCACAAAATCCAAGCCTCTACAAACCCTTCACTTGGAGTGAATTCAAGAAAGCTGCCTATTCTCTGCGATTGAGAGATACGCGTCTTGACCTCTTCAAGATTCATGCCACAGAAAAATTTGCTTCTTGATTTAATTTACAAGATTTATATTAAATGTAATTGGCCTTCCGTATATAAGGGTTCCTTTCATTATCGTACTTGTTGGAGGGGATAGAAAGCATTAAGAGACAAAGAAAAGAAAGAAAAAAAGAAAAAAAAGAAGCTTTTGCTGCTGTAAATAGGTCCGAACGGAAGTCGAAGGATTATTCTACATATCCGGAAAGGCAGAGGGAGAGTTTTCTCTTTTTTCTTCTTTTTTACTTTCTTTCTCAAAGCACTTTGGTTCCTAGCATTTATTTAGTCGTACCGTATTGTGATTTTTTATACGTATTCTCCCTCTTGTTTTCTTTTAATTCTTGAATATACGTACCAAAAAACTGTCCACTTTCTTGTTATAAATAGAAAATCTACGAAAGATGTTCTTAAAAACTAACTCTTCCAACATTTTATGAATTTTTATTGTTATCAATTGTTTGAAAATATGATAATATTGTTTTTGTGAATATGGATCACAGACACATGAGTCATTTCGATGTACTAATATCAAAAATAATTTTTTAAAAATAAAAAAATATTATTTTGATGCATTTTCAAGTGAAAAGCACTTTAAAAAGCAACCACAACTACACTTTCAAACAGGCCATTTGGAGAATATCATAACAAAAACAAGAAAAAAACAAAAAAAAAAACAATGTAGTATGATTATGTCTATAACTATAGTCAACGCAAATATAGATTTTAGAGAACTTTCAAAGTCAGAATTTCAAATACTCTCAATCCTCACAACACTATATATAAATTTCTCTTGCTACCACTCTTTTAGCAAAGAAGAGCATTCAAGATCATCCTTCAAAAATAAATAAAAATTACCTAGACCTAATCACGTGTTTATAGAAAATATATCTTACTTCTAACATATAAAATTAAGATTAGTGTAATACTAACCCTTCAAAGATTCTTTCCCTAGAAAATAATTGTAAGTCTATAAGGTATCTATTATTTATTGTGAAGTCCATGTAAATAAGGTTTTGAATTCATGCCACATCTCAATATATAATCTTGAAACCTCCCACGTTACTCATTAGCTGCTCTAGGTTACAATATCAATGTGATTGAGTTGAGCCATTTTCAAAAAATTATCTACTAAAATTAAAATGTAAAATAAGACTCATTTGATATCCTTATATTTTTTTTCATTTGAATATATTTTTCATAACTCAATTTTAATCCCATAAATATATATAATCTCATATACATATACATATACATATATTAAAAAAGCAACCATATATGAATTTGTTTTTCAAAAAAGCATTTTCAACATAATTTGGCCAATTCTCAGCCATTTCATGATTTTAAACCTTTCTGTTTATCATTTTCATGTTAGAAATCTTTTTAAAAAATTAATTTTTGAAAAAAAAATGAAAATCAAAGAAACAAAAAGTTTAGTGAGTATAGTAATAATTAAAGAAGAGATTAGGGACAAATATTAACATTTCTAATCCATTCCCTGAGCAACTTAAAGATAAAAAGATAAGGTGAGAAAGATATGGAAGATTGTAGAATGTGATGAGATAAGAGAGAATAAGGAATAAAAGAGGAAATATAAGGTAGGAATTAATAAGGGAATATTATCCAGTATAAAAAAGGGAGTGAATAGTAGATAAACAAGGGATAAATTTTTAGAAAAAAGAAAAGAAAAAGAAAGTGTGTACAAAAAAAAAAGAGAAGAGAAAAAAAATTAGAAGAAAAAAATACAAAAAAAAGAAAACCACGACAACCCTCGTTCTCTCGTTTCTCTTCATCATCAAAGTCATCCATCACTATCTTGTCGACCACCACTATCACAACCACCAACACCATTAATGCCAGCCTTCCTTGTGTCAACCAGCCTTCCTCCGTTACAACAACCTATTTTCTCCCATATTGAAAAGCCCCTCTCCTCCATTTTTCATCACCGATCAAACTCCCTCTTGCTGAACACCATAAGAGCCATTAGTAAAAGAAAACCTAGTTGTAACAACCATTTTAAACAGATTTAGAAGCAGCTGAACCCGTGATGGAAGCAAAAGCAACATAAACAATAATGAAGAAAAAAAATATAGAAAGAAAGCTAAAACTTCCAAAGTCACCACTAGCTTAGAAGGGAAAACAAAGAAGCAATGTACTTTTTGTTGTGGCCGACGCATCTCCACCCTCTATTATTGCATGTAACTATGTGTTGCATCCTTTACAACTCATATGTGTGTCTTTGCAACTTGTCACCACTATTAGAATATTTTTAGCAGCTTTTGGTCACACTAAACCACTCTATTAGGTTGATTTCAAACCCCAAATGAATTTTGAATAAATTTCAACATGTTGATTAATAATTTATAAAATATTTGTTATTTCTTATTTAATGCAAATGATTGTGAAACATTTGAAGTTTCAGGGTCTATACCTTTATGTGTAAGCCCTAAGGTATGAGGTTGACATGAAATTTTTTAAAGTTGGAATAATGTTGGAATCAATCTACAATGGGGTTGGGAGAATGGGTTGCAACAAGTTTATCCAAGAAATAATGGTGTGGCCTCAATGTTGAAATATTTATGTATTTATGTGTGTAAATATTTATTTTTGAACAAAGAATAAAAATTGCCTTAACAGGTTTTTGTCAACTTAGCATAGCATAATATTTTGATCAAAGTTTAGTTTAAAACAGTTAGGTTAATATGTCTCCTAGTTTTTAGGGATCAATATAGGCTTTGTGCATTGTTTTCTTACCTTAAAATTAGTTCATTAAAGTATTGACGAGTTTTTATCAAGTCAACAATAAGCTTTGATTAAAATTGGGTTTTAATAGGCAGGTCAACAAGTCTCTTAGTTTTAAAAACAAATATAGGCCTAGTGCAATGCTTTTAACCAAAAATTAAAAAAAAAAAAAAACTATAAACAATCATCAAGTTACAAGACTCTTGATTCAGGGCTCGATGCTAATTCAACAAACATCCAATGACAATAAATAACTTGTCAATAAAATCAAAAAATAATTTGAATAGTAAATGTCATGTGTAAAATCAATTTAGAAGAAAACACAAAACAAATGTAATATTTTCTTGGAAAGCACAACCAAACACTTACTCAAATCTCTAGAACCAATGCATATTTTAGAATTATTAGTCTGCTTAAAGAATTAGGTAGCGACTCCAAAGATAATGTATACTCCTGATATTAAATTTAATGAATTAATAGAATAAATGTTAGAAATTAGCTGTAAATTTTATTATTTAGGGGTATAAAATTACACTGTAAGGTATATCCTCATGTGTTAAAGATACGAAGTAATAAATAAATGCAATGCTAAAATTTAGGTCCTAGAATGGTTAGGATTTAACCCGATAAGGTAGAGACTTCCACATGAAAAGAGACTTGCTTTGAAACTTAGATAAACCAACATATAGAAACATGACCTAGAAAAACAATCAATCAACAATGTTGCTTACCATAGATAGGATGCACTAGGGGTGATGCGTCTTTCCCTTTCATTACTAGTCCCCTTGTTTAGATTCTCAAAGACAATTAAGTTTTCCAGTGACCATGATAGGACTTCTTCAAAATTATAATTTTATGATTAATCCCAAACTCCCTCGATCCAGGAGGAAAACCCATCATTCGATGATGTGCACGCCAAGATAGTTTTGATTCTTGATGTGGTTTAAAATTTAGTGTTTCAACGTGGTGAGTTAAGACATCAAATTTCTAAGTGTCATATATTAGAGAGTTGTCTAGGTAAAAATTTATTGTTAGAAAAACTTGATAAAAAAGGTGGGGTATATTTCTTATGATGGTTCATATGGTTGTTAAAAAGTTTTCTAAGATGATAGTGGTGCTACCTTAATCATCTGAAAGATTTTTCATGGTCTTAAGGGTGATTTAATCGAGGATTAGCTACAAACTAGTCTGTTTCAATCAACTTGCACCATCAAGAACAAGGTATATAATCTAACTATCGACAATGGTAATTGTGAGAATATGAAGTCGGCTGAGACAGTAGAGAAGTTACATGTCAAGTTAAGAAAACATTCTAGGCCTTACAAACTAAATTAGTTGTGCTGAGAAAATAAGGTAATCATGAACAAATGCTATCTTGATCTGTTTTCTATAAGTAAGAGATATTTTAATGGTGTTTTGTGTGAAGTGGTTTCTATAGATGTATGTGATCTAATGTTAGGTAATCACGAACAAATTCTATATTGATTTGTTTTCTATGAGTAAGAGATATTTTGATGATGTTTGGTAGATGTGGTTTCTATAGATGTTTGTCATCTAATGTTAGGTAGGCCATGGTAATATGACAAAAATATCATACATGATAGACACTGTAATATTTATACACTCAACATAAAAAGGAAGTGTATAATGTTGACGTCTAAAAGAGAGGGGACAACTATTTATAGCAAGGGTAAAACATATTGTTTTTATAATAGTTTTTGGAGAAGAAAGAGAAGAAAGGGAACAAAGATATTGTAAAGAATCACAATGATGTGAGAAAAAGCATAATATAGAATAAGCCATTAACAACTATTAATGGTTTTGTAAAAACTAGAATTGTTTGAGAGTTGATTCCCGACATACTTTATATGAGTTGGTTAACTATACAATGCGAGTACGCTAGATGTCAATGGAGTGCAATGGTATTAACATAACCTTTAATGGTCGACAATAACGATAGTGTAGGTAGATGGATGGCTAGAACTTAAAGACGAGTTCTCTCAAACCTAGAGAGATTGATGCAAGATTTTTTTTTTCTTAACACGCAACCTCATTTTAATAGGCATAAATTTTGATTCAATATTTGAATTGAGCTGAAAATTTTTCAGGACATTCTAAAGGCCATGTTTTCTATAGGGTTAAGATTTTATAGCCATCTTAAATCAGGAAGTTCTTCAAATAAGACCTAGAAGTTACTATTTGAATATTTTTCTAATTGATTTATGATTTTTTAATTTGGTTTAGAATTATTTTCTTTCTATTACACAAGCATCCTAGAAGAGCTATAATATAGAGTTTTTATTAGAGATATTATTTAGTAATAAAATTTTAAATTAGAATTTTTATATGATAATCATATTCGTCAAAAAATTATGTTGCTTGTGCTTCTAATTTATCTTATGCTGTTTTCATCTACTTTATACTCTAAGAAGAGGGTTGGAATTTTAAGTGGGGAATCTAGTAGCCAATTAAATGAATATTAGTTTTAGTGATCAAGTGAGAATTGATTCTAATATGACAAACGAAGTTGTTGTGTGTCTTAAGCATCCTTATTTTGGTCCTTTTTAATGACAATATTTTTTCATGATATCAATTTTAAGATTTGTAAAATATAATATTTAAAAGGTAAAAAATGAAAAAAAATAAAGAAGCATCCTTATATAATTAGAACATAGTTTTGAAATTTACTCCGTTTGTTTCACATAAAATAATTTCCTTACATTTTTATGTTGATTCACATAAAAAATTAATTAATGAAAAATATTTTACTACAAAAAAAAAGTTTGAAAAAAGAAAAATTATTTGCCCCACCAATATTTCTATCCTTTTCTTTTCAATATTAATCTACCTTGCTTATATATCAAATACTAAAGAAATGTTTTTTAAATAGTTTTCAAAGATGTTATTTTTTATTATTTGACTATGTTTTTCAAGGAATTAGTTCAACTTGAAATTATTAATTTTTTAATATTTGACTAAATGTTTTCAATGAAGCTGAACTTGGACCATGTTGGCAGCCGTAGCTTGGAATGGCAGTGGTAGGATGTAGCAATCCAGCACCCTAATGATTATTAAGATTAGGTTACAGTACATTTGGACTGGTCATAAATCTCAGCTTAACCATATCTACAAAACATTATTTGCCTATGAACGGTATGAGGCGGCAATGTCTTTCGTTTACTTTCTGAAATATATATTCCTAACTATTTCTTCTTTTTTTTTCAACAATAAAAAATATATTCATACAATTTAAGTATTCTTTTCACACAATCTTAGAAACACAATTATAAAATTAATCTTGAATATTGAAAGAAATTTAATAAATTATTTAAATTATTGGTTTTAAAAATTAAATTTAAGAAATTAAGGGAAAAAATGTGTCTCTTCAACTATCATAACAACCTTTTAAAATTGATTATAGCTAATTCTAGCACATTGTCAAAACTAACTATGCAATATCATTTAAAAATAAAATAAAATTACAATATGCACATTCCTGTTTTTCTAATTAATAAAATTATCATTCAAATTTTTAAGAATTAATTTAGTTGATAAATAAGATGCATTAATTCCTTTTTCAGTTCATCTTATTTGAAGATGGCTGGTCGTTGATCTACAGATAGACTTTACTGGTTCTATTACCTAACCTGATCGTTAGAAAATATAAATAAATCTCTCAAACTTCATAAAAATCTGTTTATTTTATTTTTTTATGAAACCAAATAATTTTTTTCTAACAGTCATAAAATCTTAACAATTTTTTTTAACTTTTTTAATAGATACAACTCTTTAATTCTTTAATAGCTCTTTTATTTATTTAACTGTTGTAATAATTTTTTAATTTATTTTTTGTCTAACTGTTATATATTAGCACCCTATATATAGATGCATTTTTACAGTTAAAAAGAGCAAAAACACAAAAATCATACTATTATTTTTTTGTATTTGCAAGGCTTGCTGGTATTTCCTTTCTATCTTGTCATTGTTTCTATAACTCTTATTTTCTATATTGAGGAAATATTTTTAAAAACAATGTCCGTATACGTCTCAAGTTGTACTTTGTTTCTATTCATTGTTTTTTAATTACAACATATCTTAACTTATACATGGTGATTTTTTTTTTCTATAAGAGTATGTAATTTAAAATTTTCACTTAACATGATGTCTGATCTAATTTTGCGGCTTAGAAGTGGAGCATTGTTGAACTGATTCAATTAGTATACCTAGAAAAATTACATGACACCAAAGACTCTGCGCAAGCACGTTGATTTATGAAATGGTTTTGGGTAAAAAATCATTTGCCCAATTTTGTACGCATATATTTCGGCCCACTTGATGCAGACCCCTTTATCGGTACTGTCATGGTGATAGCCGAGCTTGAGAATTCAACATGCAATTGCCAATTCATATGTTACGTCCTAATTTTTAGTCAAATCAAATCTTGAAAGCATATATCAATATTAACTTATATAAGTGAATGAAGAGTTTTCTCAATGGAGAGGGATTGTTTCACCACTTTGAAAGATAATGCATGAAATTTTAGTTTCTTTCTTTATTTTTTTATTTTTTTCTTTTTTGTATCCGTGGGTGTTCGGAGTAGTTTACGTGCACCTCGACTAATCTTCGAAAACCTTGAAGTTAACGATCAGGTAAATCTCCAATTGCCTTGAGGTTTGTGACACTCAAACTAATGATCCCTGAAGAGCAAACCCAGAACCTGACCAGTTGGGCTACACCCCTTAGAATTTGAAATTTTAGTTTTTTAGTTTTAGTATATATTGCAGAAATCAGTATTTCAATTAATTTAGCCAACGATGAACATTACTTATTAAAACGAATTGATTGGATTGTCACGCCCTCGACACCAATGTATTTACTTTGATCTTGATACCTAAGGTTTTTTTTTTTGTATCAGCCAATCAAATTAATTAACGTTGATGAAACATGTATTAGCTAAGCAAATTAAATTAAAGTTGATGAAATAGGTAAAAGTATTATTTCAATTTAAAAATTTAAATTATTAGGTGAAATTTAAAATAACTTTATATTTAACTTTCTAATACATCATTTAAAAAAAAATTCTTGGAACTTGAATGTGTATAAATCCACTCTATTTTATTTTATAATGAAATTTTAATTTTTTTAAAAATATAATAATAAAATTTAAATTCATAACTATTTGGATACAATATTATATACAAAAAAACTTTGAGAATTACAATCTCTAATCATTTATACAAGTATATATGAACTAGAATCAGAACCTAATACAACAACTAATGATATGATTATGTCCTTGATTCTAGGAAGAATATATAGTAATTACAAGATCATCTAAACTAGGTAATAGATAACATATCATAGGTGCTATAATAACTACAAAGATCTTCCATATATTAGCCATTAATCTGTAATATCTTCAAGACTCCTCCTCAAGCTGGATCAAATGGATTAGCTGATCCAACCTTACTTAACAACCATTGAAACTGGCCAAAAGGTAGGATTTTGGTAAACATATCAGCTAGTTGATCATAAGTGTGGACATACGTAGTCTAAATAAGTTTAGCTTGAACTTGCTGAAGAATATAATGACAATCCACTTCAAGGTGTTTTATGCGTTCATGAAACACTGGACTAGTCGCAATATGCATGGCAACTTGATTATCACAAAACAATGTCATTGGTGTATGATTATAGAAACCGAGATTTGCAAGTAAATTCTTGAGCCAAATTAATTCACATAAAGCAGATGTCATTATACGGTATTCAGCTTCAACACTTGAGCGTGTGACCACATGTTGTTTATTGTTTTTCCAAGACACTAAATTACCATGCAATATCTAGTGGTAGATCGTTTATCTAATGCATTACTTGCCCAATCAGAGTCTGTATAGCCCATAATGTCCGTGTGCCCATTGTGTGTTATAACAATGTCGCAACCAAAAGTCCCTTTCAAATATCATAAAATGCATTTCATCATGCCAAGATGCTGGATTGTGGGAGCATGCATGTATTGGCTTAATAAACTAACAACAAAGGTAATGTCTGCTCTAATGATTGCTAAGTAAATTAATTTGTCAACAATCCTTTGATAAGTGGTGAATGACATGAAAGGTTTGCTTGAGGAGTCCAATTTGAGCTTACTGTTTAGAGGAGTAATGGCTTACCATGTAATATCTCAACATCTTGTAATAAGTCTAGAATATACTTTCATTGATTTAGAAAAAAACCTTTGCTGGAAGGTGTCATTTCAATTCCTAAGAAGTACTTTAGTTTCCCAATATCTTTAATTAAGAATTGTTGCTGCAGATCATTCTTTAATTTTGTGGCAAACTCTCTATTATTCCCAGTGATGATTAAATCATCTACATAGACAAGTACAACAAGTTTGTCTTTTGAATTCTGCCGGACATGATTGATTGCAATGGATAATACGACTTGGAGAATAGTCAATTTTTCCATATGAGCAAATGTTTCCTTGTAATCAACTCCAAATTTATGAGAGAAACCTTGAGCTATACTATTTATTTACATGTGGGAAGAGGTATGATGCTCTATGTATGATTGTTATCAAGTGTAGTAAGTTCTTCCTTTATATCTTGTTGCCATACAACTTGAGATTGAGCTTTTTGAAATGTCTTGGGCTCACAATCCTTCGATATGGAAGTGAGGAATGCTCTATGATTTGAAGACAGTTGATCATATGACATAAATCTATAAACTGGATGCTTGACATTATAAGTCACATACTCTTGCAATCTGGGAGTAGGTTGATGTTTTTTGTAGGATATTTTTCTTAAAGTTGATTGATCATTTGGAATACTGAGAGCTTCTTACACACTTGATTCTAGCACTTAGTTAGAGTTGAACATTATTCTAGGGGCTTCATCAAATGAATTTTCATTAGATGTTGGACTAACACATTGAATGTCATTAGCAGAACTTGAGTTTGATGTAAGGTGATCAGAACTGGAATTGGTTCCAATATCAGGGGATTGATTGCAGAGAGCATGAACTCGAATCATGAAAACTTGAACTAAGCAATGGAAATAAGTCAAATTGTTCCTCCCCCTAACCACTTGCAGAGAAATAAGGGATGTCTTCAATGAATCTAACATCTCTTGATACATACATCTTTTTTAGTAAGGGATCATAACACTTGTATCCCTTTTATGTTTGAGAATATCCTAAGAAAATGCACTTAGTGGCTCTTGAATCAAGTTTATCACGTTGTGATGATGACAAATGCATAAAATAAGAGAATCCAAACACCTTGAGGTGTGACAAATATGGACTTGTAACTTGCAAAACTCCAAAAGAAGATTTAAAATCCAACAAACGGTAGGGTAAGCAATTTATAAGATAGACATCGATGAGAATGTCATATGACCAAAAACTTTTTGGAACATTCATTTGTAACATTATGGCACAAGTTTTTTCAAGTAGATCATGATTTTTTTTCGTTCAGAGACCTCATTTTATTGGGGTGTATCAACACAACTAGTCTGATGCTTAGAACATAAATAATATGACATGTCTTTGGACATGTATTCAGTGTCATTGTCTGATAAGATAATTTTAAGATGAGTGGAGAATTGAGTAGTAATCAATATATGAAAATGTTTAAAATAGTTAAATACTTCAATCTTAGCTTTCATCAAATACACCAACATGACTTTAGAAAATCATCAATAAAGATTACAAAGTATTTAAAATGATCTAGTGAAGTATAAAATGGTTCTCATACATTTGAGTGTATAAGTTCAAATGCACGAGTTACATGTGATACAGAAGGATTAGAAGGAAGTTTAGATGATTTGAAAAAAATGACAAATCTTATATTTAAGGGGTTTCTTGGTTGGTACTGAATTTACTTTGCTAAGAACAGAATCTGACAGATGTGCTAGACGACGATGCCATAAGAGTGGCTCATGTGATATTTTGAAACTAGCCTAAAATCCTTTGGAAACTCGGTTATCATGAGAGAAATAGTAGAGACCATGCAGAAAAAACATTTACCAATCATCTTCTTGGTTAATAGGAATAAAATATAACCTTGTGATGAGTGAAAATTACATCACAATTGAATGCAAAAGTTAACTTAATGACTAAGAGTAATTGAAAAGGAAAGGAGGGAACATATAGGACATCAAACATGATTGTTTCAGAGATTAATTTGATTTTTCCCTTACCCTTCACTAGAGAACCTTTCCCATTAACAAACAAAACAAAGGTAGAAGAAGTAAATTGTTTAAGATTAAAAATATTACTCAACTTGTTAGGCATATGATTTATGGCACCAGAATCAACAATCCAAAGATCATGCAAATTATCAAGTTCTGATGCAGTCATAAAGGCAGTTAGATTACCTTGGCTAGCTTTTAGGTCTACTTTAGCTAGAAAGTCAGTAAGGTGACTGAAGAGTGTTTTGTTGATTGGTTTTGCTATTGTTTAACAAGTCCATTTTGCACCTTCTCGTGACCGTATTTGTCTTACAAGTAATTAGTAAAGTCCTATATCAAGGCAGTAAGATTGCAATGAAGTTTTTAGTGGAATGATTTGCCAGATTTGATTTATAATTTGATGATCGCCTCTGATATCCTCGTTGCTCCTTAGTAAATCTAGGTTTAATTTTTGGATAAAGTTGCCAACAATGGTCTGTCAGGTGTCCAATGTTATGACAATAGTTGCACTTCAAATCTGAACGTTTCCCTTTGAATGTTCTTCCATCAGTTACTTATCGTGGTAGAGAGAGATAATCAAACATACCAGAATTCTTACTGCGAGGCATTGCTTTGACATGATAAACATGAGTTGCAGTTGCTCCAGAATTAGTATCACCTTCTTGTGACTCTTTTCATGTTGGATCATTGCATATACAAATTTCAAAGATGGTAGTTCCGAATTCATTAAAATATGACTTCGCAGGTCTTCAAAATCAGGACTAAGGCTTGCCATAATTTGGAAAATTCAGTCTTCTTCTATTCTTTTTTGTAGGACAGTAGCATCAATGGTGTGAGGATGATACATCTCCAGTTCATTCTATAAGCTTTTTAGATCTCTTAATAGTTGAACAAATGGTCTATCGTCCTAATGAAGATTTGTAATTTCATGATGAATCTGAAATATTCGAGCAGTGTTGGTTTGATTACCATACATGTCACAAATAGCATTCCAAAGATCCAATGAAGATTCTGAATAATTGAAAATTTTAGAAAAATTACGTTCCATAAAATTGAGGATCCAAGACATCACTAACTAATCTTTGGATAATCATGCCTCATATTATGGGACTGCCTCATATTATGGGACATCCACATCCGGAGAAGGTATTGAACCATTGATAAATCCCAGCTTTGATCTTCCACTAAGAGCGATAGTAACAACTCTTGACTAAGGGAGATAGTTGAATTCATTTAGCAATATTGAACTTAACCTTTTTGAGGTTGGTATCATCGGTATTATTGGTCAGAAGAGGAATTAACTTGGGGTTTTCTTCCATTACTTGCTTAGAAAGTTCTTCCATAACACATGAGAGAAACAAATACTTATTCAGAGAATTATATGCTCTGATACCATAAAGAAACTTTGAGAATTACAATCTTCAATCATTAGTCTTATTGATGGAATTATACAAGTATATATGGACTAGAATTAGAACCTAACACAACAACTATTGATATGATTTTGTCCTTGATTCTAGGAGGAATATATAGTAATTACAGGATTATCTAAACTAGGTAATAGATAACCTATCTTAGGTAATATAATAACTACAAAGATCTTCAATATACCATTAATCTGCAGTAATGAATTGCATGGATATATTTCATCTCTTTAATATTCTTACGCGAGAAATGCATTCAAGTTTGCATGAAGAAGTTGTACTATTAAATTATATAACTATTGATTAATATTCTCATAATCTTATTTCCATATTTAGCCACTTAATTATTAGGTATTCTATAAGTGAGGAGTAGACACATAGCATTCTTATTGTAGAACTAATCACAGTTAAAAAAGGTAGTTAAACGCTTATTAGGTTATAAAGAAGAGAGTAGTGATACTCAAGAGAGAGTTGTTCCGTGAAGTGTTGTTGTCCCTGTCCAAGGTTCAGTCGGACAAACATGACTTCATTGGTGTTGTTGCTGAAAGCTCTATTGAGATGCCACCAGGATGATCTTTTGCGAAAAGAAGATAAAAGAGTTAAATCACAAGACCAACCACACAATGAGGGAACATGGGACTGAAACTAGTTTTTCCACCGGTCAGCATGACTATTTGATCAAGAGCGGTGAGAGTGAAGATGATAAGGGCTTCCATAGCTGGAAGATCTCTGATTCTTGTGTTTGGACTTGATTTGAAGCATTAATAAGTTGTCTACCCAAATTATAATATTTCAACAGTATAGATATGCAATCAATAAAAATTTAATTACTTTTTTCTTCGTTGGGTGTATTACATACATCAAATAATTAAATATGCACCATCTATATATGTGTGTGCACTATTTAAGTTCTATTATACATTTATGTATGCAACGTTAGATGTAATTGAAAACTATATTAATGTTTTGTAGTAAAAAGTTGTGGATGAGTCTAAATATCACATTAAATTAGGTTATATATAGTAAGCAATTTTTATGTGATCAAGTTAAACAAGTAAAGAAATCAAAGCAACCTAGCATACATTCTAGGCAAATACATCACACTTTATATGTAAACTTGAATCCTAAAAAGCATGCCATCACAACCAAAAAATTGATTATCATTGATAGAATATTCCATCGGTGCTTAAGCCGTATTTCTGCTAGCATATAAATTACCAATGGATTTGTCGATGGAAACTTGTCGTTGAAGAGATTCTAGTCACGGACTTTAGGTCCATCGGCAATTCAATAGGTAAAGAAACTTACCAAAGGAAACATTGAAAAAATATTCACACTAAAAAAAACATTGCCAACCATTTTTCTATCTGTGAATTCATCGGCGATATCAAAACAGTTCAACAACTCTTTCTAATTATCCGAGGAAAATGGGCCTCTATTAGCAAAGGAATCACCAACAAAATTTTTATGTCCATCGGTGATTTCCGTCAGAATTTCAGCAAGTTTTTTAATACATGTGTATTTGGATCAAATAACTTGACATTAAACAACATTAAACAAATAAATTAAATTAAAGAACACATTTTATATTATTAATTTAACTATAAAATCAATTACAAAAATCTTAGGTGAAGTTTACTTACAACAAACACCTTGGTTTGGCTGTCTGCGAACTTATGCACCCTTTCTGTTTATCCTCCTTTCATATATGCATTTCCACATATAACTCGATTAGAGTTGGCTCGTGCCCAAGCTGTGTAGTCTGCAAAATAAATCATTATTTAAATATTATCACAAATAATCACTAGTATTTGAAGAAAAATTCTTAAAAATAAAACAGGGTCATACCAGACACTTTGCATGTTTAATAAAAGAAGAAAAAATAAGTTAGAAAACAATAGAGAGAAAAGTTATAGATGTGCTACAAAAGTGTTTAGAACATCTCCCTTACCACTATTATTTATGCTGATTTTTGGAACTAAATCTAATGAAGAATTTAATACCCGTCATAAAAAAGAATAAAAACCTGACTGGTTTTAGCTTTAAAACCTATATAATTTTTATTTTAAAAAACTATTTAGGAAGATGAAGCAGACTGGATGTTTAGAACTTTTATTTGTGGGTTAGATATTCATAAATGAACTAGAAAAAATTATTTTTTTATGAGCCAAGGAGTTTTTTTTATAAGAAACCCAAATCCAAGTCCAGGATATGTCAGCAAAAAAATAAACTCAAACCAAAACCCTATACCTGAAACCCGACGCTTAGGAGTCTAGAGCCTAGTGCCCAAGCCAAGCGCATACATGTTGGTTAAACCCACATTTAACTTTCCACTATATAAACTATAAGAGAAAATTATTGTTTTATAGGATAAAAGGTTTTGGGTTTCACAACAACATGTCAACCTAGGTTTTTTTAGATTCATTTATCATTTACCCATAACTTATTTTAAGGAAACATTACCCTTAAAATCCTATAGTTTAATTGAAATTGCACTTGCCTGCCAAGTTTTGAAAATTACAATTTGCATTCTATAATTTGGTTAATATGTAATAATTTATATCCTGTACCTGGGACACTAAACAAAAGTCAACAAAACTATTAGATTATTTACAAGTTTGCCATTGTTTTTCATTTAATAATTAAAAAGTCATTAAACCTGTTAAAAATTTAAAATTTTCCATTAAGTTAAAACAAAACCTTGAACTCTTTTCTCCTTTAACCTAGCCACCCTTTTCTCTTACACAATCTCATAAAAAAAACATGATGAATCGATCTCATTATCATCTTCTAATGAACAATTCAAGCTTTGCAGGTGATAGTAACAATGGCAATCCATGTTTATCATAAGGAGAAAATCCAAGATTTAAAGCTTTAATTTCGATGACAAAATCATATTATTGTAACACAAATTGTGATTTCCACAAACCTTAAATACAACCAATCTCTTCATAAAAGTAAGATTGAAAGGAAAAACACAATGAAACTCATTATTCTTGCTTTGAAGGGTTTGATTAGTGGGCTTTGAAGAGAAAAAAGTAATAGAAATTGGTTTTTATAGGGTCTTAGGAATGCAAATTATAATAGGAATTATGAATTTTTTATGTGTTCAAGGTGATTGAGAAAGAAAAGAGAGAGAATATAGGCTTGAGTTTTGATTTTGAAGTAGAGAGGTTTCTAGCAAAGATCATTTTTACGTGGAGGCTTTAACGGGGGGGCGAAATAATAGATCGATGTGAAGTAATAATTAGGGTTTATAAGTCTTTAATTTTTATACTAACCCTAACATAGTTGGATGGATTCAATAAGCAAACTAAATAGAGTTTCATCTTCTAGTCATACGACTCTGGCTCTCTATAAACTCCCTCTCAAAAGAGTATTCTTTGAGTTCGTTTTCTATTTCTCAAATCTTTTTCTTTTTTTTTTCCTTTTCATAAGAAATGTCCACCATATATTCTCATGCTCATGCCCTTACTAATCCCAAGTAATGTCTTCTCTAAAATGCCAACATTGATGTTGTTGCAAGCATTATCCCTGTTTTCTTAATTTTTCTCTAGCTTAGATATATTACTTGAAACATTGATGTTTTTATTTTTATTTTTTTAAATTTAAACCCATAACCATAAAGATAAATAACATAATATCCAAACTCGCCGCTGCGGCTCTCCTCAATGGAGGTTGGTCAGAGTTGTCATTGATATCTAATGTGTTGCTGCTCAAAACAATCATAATTTTCAAGAATCCATGTTTTTAATTTTCGCTTGATTGGTTTAATACATCGGAAAAACTCTAATTCCACATATCAATTAGATAGAGAAATGATATGTCCTTTGTGTCTCATATTGGCTATAATATATAGGGGTATTTTGGTCATTTTCTAAAATTAAAAATTTTTTTTAACCTTGGATGAAAACTTTAATTTTTCAAAACTAGGTAGCCAAGTGCAATTTGACCAAATTATAGGATGTTATAGGTATTTTTTTCTAATTTTAATTATGTTAATATTCCATGTTAAAGAACAATTTCCAACAAAGTTTTAATCTTTAAAGTGAGTGTAGCCCACTCTAAAATAAATTCCAACAATCCCCACATAAATAAAAATTATTTGATCATTATATAGAATCGTAGATTTGTAAAGAGTATCACTACATCAGGATAAGTATCTTTTAGCTTTGAATATTTCTTAGTTAAACACTATCGAATTTAATCAGCTAAATAGTAAACGTGTTATCTTGAACTATTTAGTCTTTTATATAAACCATGATGATAATAATCTATTAGTTCTATACCTAGAGATTTCTTTTTAGTTCTCACAGTTGTGTTTATTTTGGCCCTAAACAACTCATTGATTCATGAATGCTTTAGAGAATTTAGCCTTTTCAAAATTCTCTAAGGAACGACCATATTTCTTACTTATATAGATAATATTTCATTAAGAGTATTATACTATACTTCAATTGGTATGCCAAAATATAAAAATCATTATCACACTAAACTAACACTTCTTTTATCTTAGAAATAGATTGGGAAACATAAATTTTTTACTGCTACTAAGAATGTTATATGACTTAGGTTTTCTATTTGAACCTAGATCTTGGCTTATCCAATCAACTAGGTATTGTTACCATCATTACACTATTTTATTTTTAAAGGCTTTAAGCCATTTTCCTTTGAGAAAAATATACATAAACTCTCTTAATAAAATGGATCTACAATATTTTTCTTTGACTTTACATAGTCAATGGATTAATACCATTTGAGAGTAAGTGTTTAATGGTATCATGTCAATGACATATATGTCTATCCTTACCATTGTAGGTACTACTGTTTGCCTTACTAATTGATGACAAACTATCGCAAGGAGTTCAAATTATTGGCACTAATTTTAGGCAATATAAGAAGTTTCAAAGCTACTCAATTCCTCTCCAACATTATAAAGAGTAATAAAATCTAATTCTATCATAGATTTTGCGATACACATTTGTTTACAGGATTTTCATGATACAACTACTCCACCGAGTGTGAAGACATAACCACTAAAAGATTTCAAATTCTTAGTGTTGGATATCTAGTTGGCATCACTATACTCTTCAAATACCGTTAGGTAACCAATATAGTGTAACCCATAATTAAAGGTGTACCTTACTCTTTTTACTGTTTTCCAATGATCTATACTTGAATTATAGGTAAATTTACTTAGTGTTCTAGCTGAGTATGTAATATTAAGTCTTATGCAATTTATAACATATATCAAGCCTAATAAGAAGAGAACACATCGAAAATGGCTTCAAACCCAAAAAACCATCTCTCATTATCTCCTCTACTTAATCTATTGATAATAACAGAACTTGGAACCACGATTAAAGCCATCAATATTAACCCAAATCTAGCTTTTAGAAGGTCTTTGCCAATAAATCATAACTTCAGTTGTTAAGAAAGATTAAAATGAGCATAGAAAGAGGCATTTGCCTTTTTCACATCCTTAAAAAACAAGAAAATGTCCTAGACCATATAAACTAGTCCTCCACTTTTTTTAAAACACCTAACATTTCTTTATTTTTAAATTGTAACCCCCAAAACCAACCTCTAATGATGTGCTTCTTTTGAACTAAAACCAACATATAAATTCATATGAATCCATTTATCAAATTGACCAATGATGAAAGGATGCAATTTATCTTAAGACACTAATTGTCTTTAAATAATGTGAGCCTTCCAACAACTCCTACAAACTTGTAAAAATTTTCCTCATACATGAACAATCAATACAACATAGAGAGTCAACAAGATGGCACTAGAACCATAATTCATAATTCTTCGATGCACCATAAGACAAATATGAGATCTATTTTTTTTTTAGATCATCCCATTTCCAAACCAATGATAAAAGCTTGACTTGGTTGAAAACTTGTTATTCGTAGTCCATGCCCATATTGGTTAATCCTCTCCCGCAAAATGATGAGGAATGAACGTGGCTGGAATGATATTGGAGTATCCTCTAATGATATTATTAATGTTGGACTACTTGAGTTTGAGTTGGTAATGCAAATAAATGATTTTTTTATGTTGTTTATTGTCAGTTCATAGGCTAATTTTAAGCTTAAATCTGTATCTCTTAATTGCATTGGGAAAATAAGGTTATAATATGTAGTTTTAAAGTTTAGAATATTATATTTTAGATTTTCTAACCATATATACATTGGATTTTTATACAAAAAGTTATGGTTGTTTTAGTTTTTAAGTTTTCTATGTGTTTATTTGAGTTTTTAATAAGTCAAAAGGAATGTGTTAGTTATTATTTATGTAGTTTTCTATCAAAGTCATTTATTTTGAACTCAATTCTATCATTTTGGTTTATCCCTAGACTTAGAGGGTTATTCCAAGTATATAATAACCATTTAAACCATATATGAGAGTTTGTTTTCTAAAAATTTGAATGAAAAAGTCTTTAACTTGGCTTTTTAACACCTTATTCAGTTTTGTATCTCCTTATGAATGGTGGAATTTTATTCCTTAACTTTGTATCTCTAAAGAGGTGAGTGAATTTGTATTTTTAGAGTGATGAGTTATTTACATCTGTATCTTTATGGTTTTGTACCTTAGGTGGTGAGAAAAAAACTATCATTTGTGTGAGTGTACTGTTTCTACTCCATATTCCTACTATCTAGATATCAAGTTGGTATCGAAGCTTAGGATTTACAACAATAATTGTTTATGGATTTCGCGTGTAAGAATTTTAGAGGGACATTAATTAGTATTCTTGATATAGATAAAATGAGAAGCCAAATCCAGCAACTCCAGGAGCTTCTTAACCGATATGATAATTGAGACGATGATGATGAGAATGATATTAGAATTGGTTCTTCTACTAATAATAATAAGGGTGCTAATCCTTTTCATCACAAACTAAACCATGATTTTAGTTGCAGTTATTCTTTTTAGCATCAAATAACAAGGAATATAAGGCCATATCAATATTTTAATGTAAAAGTTGATATTCATGAATTCAAAGGAAAAATACAACCTGGCAAGTTCATTGATTGACTCTTGAGAGGATTTTTTTATTTCAAAGAGTATCTTGATGAAATAAAAGTGAAGTTAATGACTCTTAAACTCAGAATATATGTTTTCTTAAAGTGGGAGAATCTTAAGAATCTTAAGAAGCAAAATCAAATTACAAGAGAAGATAAAAACGAACCTTAAGAGGAGGTTTTTGTCTGAACACTAACAACAAAGAGACTTTTCTCAAGTTTTATAATATGAAGAAATATGGTTTAACCATGGAAGAGTATACTACAAAATTTGAATTCCCTATACTAAGGCATGATATTGTTGAGATTAAAGAACAAAAATTAGCCTGATACTTAGATGGGTTAAAAGAGAAATTTTGTAATGTGGTTTGGTTGTCCCTTTATTGGATATTCAATAATGTGAGGAAACTTGCTTTGAATATGAAAAATTATAGAAAGAGGTTAGAAAAAATGATAAAGAAAACAATATCTAAAAAAAGCTCTTCTAATCGAGGGGTATTTCATTCTCTAAGAACATTACAGTAAAAAAATAATCCATTTTTAAAGCTCTAGAGAAGGAAAGTGATGGGGATGGTTCTAAAGCAACTGATTCCTCAAATTCTAATTTAAGAAGGTGTTTTAAGTGTCAATCATTATCCAAATTGCAAAATTGTTAATATAGAGAAAGAGATAGCTAGTGAAGATGATTTTCCTAATGAATCAAATCAAGAAAATGAAGTGACTTATGATGATCAAGGTGAGATACTTATGACTTATGATGATCAAGGTGAGATACTTACTTATCATTCATAAAAGTTTGAATTTTTTTCATGATGAGAATGAAGAGTTGGTTCGTTATAACATTTTGTATTCCAGTTTTAGCGCAAATACAAAAGTTTATGACATGATCATTGATAATGGTGCTTGCACTAATGTTGTATTTAGTGATATGATAAGCAGATTCCAACTCAAGATAAAAGCACACCTTCATGCCTACAAATTGAACAAGTCTAGTATGATGTAATTACTATGGATCCATGTATTGCTTGATTGTCAATGGAAATATGATGGGAAAGTTAAGCATGCATGCTTTAACAATACTTATTCTTTTGTTAAAATTGGTGTGAAAATTATTTTAGATCCTTTTAAACGAGGACTTATTTCTAAACCTTTTAAAGAAATGATAACATTTTTTGTTACTTGTTATGAAATGGAAAAAACTTGTTGATAATGTGGATGTGGCTTATGCTCCTATTATTTACGAGGAAAATGTTGAAATAAATGAGTTGCTTCCTAAATTGCAACCTTTGCTTGATGAGTTCCATGATGTGGTTCTTGAAGATATACTCCTTGAACTTCATTCAACAAAGAATATTTAGCATTATATTGATTTCATTTCGAGGATATACTTCCTAATAAGATAGTATATATAATGAGTCTCACCGAACATGTAAAGTTACATAGGCAAGTTAATGAGTTGATTTTAAAGGGCTTGGTAAGGGAAAGTAAAAGTTCAAGTGTTGTTTTTGTTCTTCTTGCAGATAATGTGTATTGATAGTCAAGAAATGAACAAAAACACTATTTGCTATCAATTTCTATTCCTCGGCTAGATGACTTGTTATATCGATCAACTTCATAGTGTTACCATATTTTCAAATATTAATTTTAGAAACGACTATCATCAAATTAGAATGAAAGTTGATGATGAATAGAAACAACATTCAAAATAAGGGAAGACCTTTTTGAATGAATGGTTATGTCATTGGCTTTTCCAATGCACCTAGTATTCTTATACGAATGATGAATAATGTCTTTAAACCTATCATTGACATATTTAATGTTGTTTATTTGGATGATATTCTTACATATAACAAGGATAAATGGTGCGAACCTAGAAGGTTAACCTTTTCAACAAAACTTCTTGGACAAAACTTTGGTAATGGTGTCTTTCATTCTACTCGTTCGCTTCTCTTTATATGCATTGGGTGGGTTTTGATTTATATAGTCTTATTATTTCATTATAGATTATCGTTGTGTCAAGCTCACTCACAAGTCTGGATTTAGTTTTCTTAAGGAAATGTCGATTTGATTATAAGTTTATAGATCTTTATATCCACACATGTTTGCATCAACTAAATTAGATTTTATGACATTGCAAAAAAGTTTCCCGTCACTTGAACATTTTATTTTTACATTCAAGAAAATTTAAGTTCGACCAGCATCGCAACGTTGCTAGTAATATACGGCCAATGATCTATTATATATTGAAAAGGATATAAAAGAAAAGGAGGAAGTTGGTGCTCAGGTATGGAGTGGAGTAGAGGCTATTTTGAAGAAAAAAAATCGAGGTCGTTATACCCACTAATATTAACTCTCCCAATTCTTGATATTGGTCTTGGCCAGTATCAACCTCCAGGTCAAGTTTTCTAGACATGGTGAGAATTTAAAACTCGTTTACAGAAGTGCAAATGAGTCGTCCTCGTAGCATCAGGGTTACTGTCCTTTCAAATACTAAACATGGGCCTTCCAAAGTCGCAACGTCTTCTTATGCCTTTAGTACAAGCTTTCTCAAGAAGACATGTGCCTTCTAGGCTCATATAGAATTCCCATACCACCTGTTTTCGAATGGAGATTTGATTATTGAAAGAGCACGGCTGTTCTTGGCGTAAATCCTCTTCCATTTTCACCAAAACTTAATGAAGTCAACTACAGCTTAATCCTCATAGTTTAGAGTAATTAACTAATTAACCCTTATGATAAAAAAAAATTAAGTAATTTCTTAACCACGATGGTTATCAAGTGCCCAATATAGATTTATTAATTTTTACATTAATAATTAAATTATTTGTTGATCCATATCCACTCTGCGCAGACTATCCTAGCTAGTTAAGATATAAAGGGCACCCAATTTCCGTAATGCTATCTGTCGTTCTCTATCACTTACCTCTGTTAAGGAATAAAATCATTAACCCATTATTTTGAAGAATCCATCGTAAAAAGTTAAATTGTCCGCACATTATTATGAACATAATGGTTCTTGTATTGGGAGACTTTGCAAGTCGTAAGATTCTTCACTTTTAACTTTTCTCCATTACAATATCGTTAAAAAAGAAGAAGAAAAGTTGCAAGTCGTGCCTCCACGAGGCCTCTTTCAGAATAATACTATTCAAGCAAACGTAAGCAATGACTGCATTTTATCTCAAAAAAACAAAAAAAATGAGGCAGCCCAGAAGTTTATCCAGCCCACTAAACCGTTTACTTGGAGTTTACTAAGCAATTTTCTGCTGCGTCTAAAATATGGTAGGAAAGTTAAGCATGCAGGCTTTAACAATACTTGGTGCTTTGTTAAAATTGGTGTGAAAAAGCACTTGAGGGTCTAGCTCAGTGGTTAACAGGTGAGGCTTGCTTTGCCCCCGTCCCGAGTTCGACCCTCCATGTGCATGCCTGTCATCCCCGCGGTGCCTTACCTGTCTACTGGGCTTGCAGGATGTTCAGTAGACCCGGGGAATAGTCGTGGTGCGCGCAAGCTAACCCGGACACCCCAGGTTATCAAAAAAAAAAAATTGGTGTGAAAAATATTTTAGGTCCTTTTAAACCAAGACTTATTTCTAAGATGATAACACTTCTTGTTACTTGTTATGAAATGGAAAAAACTTGTTGATAATGTGGAAGTGCCTTATGCTCTTATTGTTTATAAGAAAAATGCTGAAATAAATTAGTTGTTTCTTGAAGTACAATCTTTTCTTGATGTGTTTCATGATATGGTTCCTGATGATATACCATTTGGACTTCCTTCAATGAAAAATATTTAGTATTATATTGTTTTTATTTTGGTGATATACTTCCTAATAAGACAGTCTATATAATGAGTCTCACCGAACATATAAAGTTACAAAGGCAGGTTAATGAGTTGATTTTGAAGGGCTTGGTAAAGGAAAGTAAAAGTTCATGTGTTATTCCTGCTCTTCTTGTTGGTAATGTGCATTGATAGTCAGGCAATGAATAAAATCACTACTGGCTATCAATTTTCTATTCCTCGACTAGATGACTTGATATACCAACTTCTTAGTGCTACATTCTTTTCATTATTAATCTGGGAAGAAGCTATAATCAAATTAGAATGAGAGTTGATGATAAATGGAAACAACCTTCAAAATAAGGGATGATCTTTTTAAATTGATGGTTATGTTATTTGGTTTTTTTAATGCACCTATTACTTTTATGTGAATGATAAATAATGTATTTAAACCTCTCATTGACATATTTAATGTTGTTTATTTGGATTATATTCTTACATACAACAAGGATAAATGATGCTGATACGAACCTAGAAGGTTAACCCTTTGGACAAAACTTCTTGAACAAGATTTTTGTAATGGCGTCTTTCATATTACTCGTTCACTTCTCTTCATATGCACTGGGTGGGGTTTGATTTATATAGTCTTGTTGTCTCATTACAAATTATTGTTGTGTCAAGCTCACTCATAAGCCTGGATTTAACTTTCTTGAGGAAATGTTTATTTGACTGTGAGTTTATAGATTTTTATATCTACATGTTTGCATCAACAAAATTGAATTTTATGATAATATTAAATAATTTCTCGTGAATAATTTTTTTTTTACCTTCAAAATTTCAATCTGACCAGCATGGCAACGCTGCCAGTAATATACAGCCAATGATCTATTATTTATTGAAAAGGATATCAAAGAAAACAGGAGGTTGGTGCACAGGTATGGAATGGCGTGGAGCCTATTTTGAAAAAAAAAAAAATTCAGGTCAACCTGTTAGACCTACTAATATTAACTCAAACAATTCTTGATATTGGTCTTGGCCAGTATCAACCTCCAGGTCAAGTTTTCTGTACATGGTGAGAATTTAAAACTCGTTTACAGAAGTGCAAATGAGTCGTCCTCGTAACATGATCTGTTTCGCGTTTTCTCCAAAATCGTAACCATGGTAGCATCAGGGTTACTGCCTTTCAAAAACAAAACATGGGCCTTTTCTCAAGAAGACATGTGCCTTCTAGGCTCAGATAGAATTCCTAGCACCTGTTTTCGAACGGAGATTTGATTACTGAAAGAGCACGGCTGTTCTTGGCGTAAATCCTCTTCCATTTTCACGCAGACTATCCTAGTTAAGATATAAAGGGCACCCAATTTCTGTAATGCTATCTATCGCTCTCTATCACTTACCTTTGTTCAGGAATAAAATCATTAACCCATTATTTGAAGAATCCACCGCAAAAAGTTCAAGTGTCCTCACATTATTATGAACATAATGGTTCTTGTATAGGGAGACTTTGCAATTTTTTCTCAGTTACAAGATTCTTCACTTTTAACCTTTCTCCATTACAATATCGTTAAAAAAAAAAAAAGTTGCCATTAAGTCGTGCCTCCACGAGGCCTCTTTCAGAATAATACTATTCAAGCAAACGTAAGCAATGACTGCATTTTATCTCAGAAAAACAAAGAAAATGAGGCAGCCCAGAATTTTATCCACCCCACTAAACCGTTTACTTAGAGTTTACTAAGCAATTTTCTGCTGCATCTAGAAAACTGGGATTTCTTTTTCACGTGTACAAGTAGAAAAGGATTCACAGCTAGGGTCAGAGACAAGGAACTCTTGGCTGCTATTATTTTTTTGTAGTCTCCTGTTTAGAATTTATTTAGTCCTCCACTCAGATTAATTGTTTCGTATAGATAAACTTCTGCAACATCAAAAATCCCAAGTCAAACTATCAAATGCACATCACCAAACATTACAAGTGGTATACGATCGATCACTTTTATTTCTCTGAAATCCATGACAAATCTTTGACCTAAACGGTTAACTTCAATGGTACCTATGCCGGAACTCCATCAAGCGGTTTTGTGAGTAACTGAGTGTTCGGAGATCTGTATGAGTTGGTCACCCTGAGAGTTTTAGTCTGTAATTATAGCATAGGTTTCCACGCTTCGATGTACGACTTGACTATTTTATTGTGTAAAAAATAACATTAAGGTGTTGAAATTGAATACAAACTTCCAACACTAAAATCAGCCAACTTCGAGATGTTCTGTTAAATTTATAATTCAAATTATATTATTAAAATAACCTAATGAAAAAAATTAAACTTTTTGTTATAAAAAAAACAATCATGTTAATTTTTCAAACTCGTGATTTAAGTCATTAAACCTAAAGCATCTAATCTAGAAAAACTATAAAGTTCAATTCCCAATCAATTAAATATTTTAGGATGAAATTGAAAAAATATTTCAATTATACAAAATGATTTTAAAAAATAACAATTAAAATAATAAAGATAAAGATTAAAATAAAAATAAAAATAAATTTTGTATTTAATTGAAGGGTAAAATTGAAAAAAAATCAATTTAGTAAAAGGATGAAAAAAATTAAAAAGAATGAGGATTAAAATTGACATAAGAAAATAAAATAAAAATGTTGTAATTGAAGGGTGAAATTGAAAAGAATAATAACTTTTAAAAAAGGACCAACAAAAAAATTAGAAATCAAAACAATGAGGACCAAATTGAAAAACATAATATCATCAGTTTGAATTGAAGGATAAAATTGAAAACCATTAAAAATTTTACAAAATGACCAAGGAAAAAATAAAAAAATTTAAAGAATGAAGACCACATTGGAGAATATAATATTTGGTAAATTGGGATTGAATGATGAAATCAAAAACAAAAAAACTTCTACAAAAAAAACCATGATAAAAAAAATTAAAAATAAAAAGAATAAGGACTGAAGTTGAAATACCAACAATCAAGAGAGTCAAGCTGTAACGTTTTGGGGATGAAAGAGAGAATAAAAGAAAAAAAAATGCTTACCAACGCCAAACCGGACAACCACAAATGACAAGTGTTGCACCAATATGAAGAGGGCATGATAGTGCTTCCAACGACATGGCGGATGGAGATTCCTAAACACCGAGAGGTTCTGCACGTGCACCCATCTTTTTTTTATTTAGCCAAATTGAGAATTGCTTCGTAACTGACTTTAAAATTACAAAAAAATCATTATGAACAAAAAATGTTAATTGACCTCAGGCTTAAATATTTTTATTTTAATGGTATTTTTGATGTTTTAATGTGAATTTTAATTGTTTATTATTTTTTTATATGTGAAAATATCAAATTATCCCTTAATAAAAAAACATTGTAAGAATATAGAAATATCTCTTGACGCCATAATTAATTTTTCCTTCCAGGTGTATTCTAGTTGTTTTATTGTGCAATCAAGATAAAAAAAAAATACTTATTTGTTTTTATTTTATTTGGAAATGATAAACATGTAAAAAGACTTTAATATCCTTGAAAGTTAATCTTAAGTTTTTAATGTGAAGGAACAAAAAAATCATTACAAATGAATATTGTTTCAGGGTGTATATGATTTCCCAAACTGTTTTAGATTTTTTTTTAATATAAGATCTTCATGCGACAAGTTTATATTTCCAAATAGTCATTACCTCTAATTCAAAAACTCGGATGAATTTATTTTTATTTATTAACTATTCATATTCTTTCATTCTTGATTCACATCATACATATATTATACATGCAAAATGAAATTGTCTCAACAATTTCATTTTGCATGCGAGTCGTCGTGTTCCATCAAACAATCACAATTCAAATATCAAAGAGTCATCAACATTTGTTAATCTTTGCTTATCTAAAAGTTTGTGCTTGCGTTAATCGTGATTTAATACAAGAGTCACGTCATACTATTTCATGGCCATTAACTCTATTATTAATCCACATATATCAACTAACTCTTGATCACTTTACCATAAAATAATAACCATCCAGAGTTATTCCACATTATCTTAATATATACGTGTTCTTGCTAATAACTTCATAAACATATATTTAAATCCAATCAAAATAATTGGTCAAAGAGTCATACATCGCCATGTGTATACAGGGAAGGGCTCACGTTTGTTGATGGAAGCCACTTTCAATGTAAGAGTCATTTATTTTTAAATCTTGCATCTCCGTTGTTTTATTCGTGTTTGTTATTTTATTTCTCATTAAATTGCTTCGCCGGTGATCATAACTCTCCAACAATAACTCGGATTCAGGGAGCTATTTTCTCGATTTCTTGTGAATGCATCTAGACTTAAACTCGATTGGAAAGAAACTTCGCATGGATTGTAAAAGGTCAAAACCAAGAATAAATGATACCATATTTATATAGCTGACTTTGAGTTGGTCTTCGTTGCAGAGAGGTATATTTATTGAAGTATTTGAGTCGTCTGCGGAATGTGCACAGTGACAGATGAGTGATGGCGAACAGACTTTTTTCCGTTCTTTTCAGGGAAGCTTTGTTTCAAGAGTTGCGGCAGTTAGTGGTTCAGTCCAGATAGCCTGTGCCAACAGTTGACTTGATAATCTTCATAAAGCAGAAAACATATGGCTGCGGCCTGCATGATGTCAATGCATCCGTCATGCACGTTTACAATCTGTGGTATCTGTACGGGTTATTCTAGAGGATTTTGACTTGCACAATCTTTTATATAATGTGCATCTTATGAATCTTATCATACACGTGGAATTGGCAGCTAAATGGCACATCGATCGGTGATTTCTAGTAATCACTTTCCCCCTCTTGATTTTAACTTGCTGTCATGGCTATGTTTAGCAGAGGGTGGTCAAATTTTAATTTTTTTAATAAAAATTTTAATTTTTAAATTGTTATGATGCATTGATATTAAAGATAAATTTTTAAAAAATATTATTTTGATACATTTCTAATATTCTGGTCGATTTAAATCCGTAACTCCTATTTTCTTTCCTTATTTCTCTTATTTGCCTCTTCTTTGCTGAAACAATCATTGCCCACGTCATAGACCCGCCAACCTCTCTCTCCCTATCGTAAAATAGTCACACTATAATTACGACACCACCCTTATCTCTCTCTTTCCACCATGAGATGATAGACTCTCTCTTCTCATATGTATGTCTCTCATCGATTTTGATCACTGTTGATATTCAGTGTCGCCACCACCATTTACTTTCAACATTTAAAGGTATGTCACAAACTTAACTTTTATCAAGTTTTAGTATTAGCACTAATTTTTTATCTTGATTATTTTAGGGTTAGGGTTTTTTTAGGGTAATTTATGATTATTACAAATGGGGTTTAAATTATGTTAATTATCTATAAAATACATCAATTGAATTGATAATTTCTTTATTTATGAAGAAAAATTATGAACTTGGGTTGTTATCGATTATGTTAGGGTTGGCGGTTTTTAGGTAAAATTAGAGATTTTCGTTGAATAACTTTTGTTGAAATTATGTACCTTGATTAATTTGCGATATTGATAAATTAGGCTTGGGTTTTATTTTGTTGTTTAACATATTGTCTTGTGGTAATGGAATACTATGTTTTTATGGTAGTATTATTGTCAATATCGACAATGGTATCACTTACAATTGAAAAAAATAATGAGTTCTTAATCACTACATTAGATATGTCTTTTACTGAGAAATATAGATTGTTATGTGATTGAATTGGATGGAATTTGTTTGAGATTAAAGTTGAAATTACTTAGAGGATGCAAATTTAGGTGCGTCCAACTCATTATACTAATGTACCCATTTTTAGTGATGATAATGTGAGTTCAGTGTTTGAGTTAGCCATTGATAATGGGTTACAAATTCTAGATATCTACTAAAATAGTAGACCTAAACAAGGAAAAGTTTTTAGTATAAAGTTCATTCGGGTGCAAAGTTACACTTAAAGGACCACATAAGCATCACAAGTAGTTGTTTCCTCTAGTTTAGGTGGTAATGTCATAAACAAAACGTCATCACAAAAAAAAAATATGAATATGAAAGCTCAGTTGGATATGAAATCTTCTCCATATTATTATGAAGAATACGAACTAAGTGTTGATGTAGATGATCATCTTGTTGATAGAGTTACAGACAATAGAGATGCTAAGTTAGTTGAGCCACTAAACTAATTCATGGGACCTCCCGTTTCTAAATTTTAGGATGTGAGTGGTATACCTAAACAACATGCAATGATTAGGCTTTAGGTCATAAGAGTTCAAGTGTATCAAGTGATAAGATGGAGATTAGATAAAATTTAAAGACAACTCTGAATGTATTACTATAGTTAAGCGGTGGAATATCAAGAATTTATTGTAGTGGAAGATGAAATGTTCAACTAAAAATTATGTGCAGTTGCAATGCTTTTAAGACCAGTCTATAGATTATATTTATGTGGAGGGTATAACTAGAGGTCTTATTTATTTGAGATCTCAAAACTGAGAGGGGCACATACATATCAAAATCCATTGTTTTTGTAAAGCCACCATCAGATTGACACATGTCTCATTGTTAAGGTTATGTTGATTGTCATAACCTATTTTTTACTCCTATTTTTTCTCTGTTTTCTTAAAAATTTATATTTTCAGTCTAATTTAATTTTTAATTTATTTTTTTATCATGATAAATAAATAAAAAAAAAGGAAAAGAGAAGAGAGTTTAGGGAGTTAAATAAAAAGAAAGAGAGAACAAGGGATTAAGAGAAGTAGGGACCAAAAAATAATAGGGGAAGAATATGCAAAAAAAAAAAAAAAGGATGAAGCAAAATTGAAAAATTATTGAAAGAGATCCTACATTTTAAGACGAGAAAATATAAATAATTGGGAATCCAAGGTCAAGAAGGAAACAATATCATTATCTAATATTATTTTTCCACTTTAGTTTTTGCTTTAAACAATATAATTTAAAGAATACACTATTTCAAAAAAAAAAAAAACTTAAGCAAACATAGACAAGGAAATAAAAAAAAAAAATGCAAGCTATTGAATTACCTAGAAAATCTACCAACAACTTTCTAGCTTTCTATCTCCAGTCTTTGATGGAGGTAACTGACTTTACTAAAATTAACAAAAAGAGAAAGAAGTTGTCTACACTTATTTTTATATTCAATTATGCTTGTTTATATTCATTGAATTGGTTGAAATACTAGTGGCTATTTATGATGGTTATGCTTGGTAACATAATTAATTTATAATGGGTTAATATAAATTGAGTAATTAAAGAAAACAATTCAAAACTCAAGTCCCCGTTAATTATTATTTTCAATCTTCCCTCCCATAATAATAAAAAAAGGTGAGGAGGTGGTTTTGTTGTTAATCGTAGATCCTAAATCACTATGTTATGAATTTTAACCTCTAATAAAAATATGTATTTATTTTAGAAAAAATATTACCATGTATGCATAATAGGTATTTTGTCGTAAAATTAAACAACAATCAGCTTCCTTTAGGTATGATATTTTAGAATGATTGTCATCTTTCCTTAAGCATAACCTCCTTCTATCCAAAAATATTTAAAAAACACTTAGGGTTTCTCGTAACCATAAAAATAGGTGGCGACTTTTTTTCTTATTTTTACCCCATTTCACCTAATCAAATCTTTAAGATGTCCCCCACCCCTCTCTCCTCTCGTGACATTGAAAATTGTGAAAGACAATATAACTATGGGTGTTACAAATATTCAAACTACTATACATAGGGATTATGAGCATCTTCTCTCATATTACAAAATGTAGGTAGCTAAACATAAAATATTGAAGTGGTTGTTTGGTATCCACAAACAATTCTTTTAAATAATGCCTAGAATTCTATATGCACTCAAAGAATCAAATCCAGGTATGGTTGATGGTAATAAAGCAATATTTAGAAGAGTATTTTAGGTATTTAGAGCTTCAATTGATGGTTTCAAAACTATTATCCTCTTATTAGTATTGAAAGCACTCACCTATATGGAAAGTACAAGGCAAAGTTGTTAATCGTGGTTGCTTATGATGCAAATAATAAGGTTTTATCATGTGTGTTTTGTTATGGTCAAAGAAGATACAAACAATAATTAAAAATGATTTTTATATTTTCTTTGTGGGTATATCACTAATGGTCACATCGAATTGTGTATTATATTAGATAGACATATGGTGATCAAGAAATCCACGACATAGATATTTCCTGAGCCAATTATATGTCATAGTTATTATTTAAGATACTTTATTAGTAACTTCAACACTAGGTTAAGAAAATGTTGCCTTGAAGAATATGTTGCATAAGATGTGTCAAGAACCTACAAAACATGAGTTTAACACTTTGTATGATGATATGATTGAGATGAATAATATGATCAAAGAATAGTTAAAAGTTGGACCTAAAGAGAACTGAGCACTCTAAATGATGGTGGTCGTCATTATAGCAATATGACCACCAATTTTTCAAAGGTTTTTAATAATTTATTGAAAGGTATTTGTGGTTTGCCCATAATGGCTATAATGCAAATGACTTTTTTTAGCTCAGATAAATATTTTATTGAGCTAAAAGCATATTGAAAAATTCTTAATTTATGAGGTATTATGGCCTCTAATTGTCCTTACTTATTACATGCTGATACGGCAAGATCAAGAACACATATCTATATTGACAGTTATGTAAAGCATGTATGAAAGAAAAGACACAAATAGTTGGTTGTTTACTATTATTTTAAAATTTTTCAATGAAAATTTTCCTTTATTAGTATTAATTATTTTAAAATGTTAACATAAAACAACCAATATAAATACATCTATATCTTGTTAGAGAGCATCTTCATATCGATTATCTAGAGAATTTGGGGAACAATATCCTCGACGATGTAATAGGAAGGCAACTCTCTATAGGAGATTGATAATAATAAAATTTAATAAACCTTGTATAACATGTGACATTTATAAATTACATGATGTACAAACTTTGTGGCTTTTCATGTCAGATTGTGTGAGCTAGACATTCTATTTTAAAGAATCCTCATGTCTATCCTTTTTACTAGGATGAGTTGGATGCACAATAGTCTTATGAGGTATGGGTAACAAACTTATTTTTATATGTTTTTATGATATTATTTTTTATTATTGGTTTTTTTTCTAATATATATCTTTCATGTCTCGATAGGTTATATGGATGCTTCATACTAAGGATTTTATATTAACAGTTTTACTGATATGCCGGGAAGGAGATGATTTATAGCTAGCACAAGTCTCATTGCACTACTTTCATATCGTTCAACTAAGGATTTGATATTAACAGTTTCACTTTGATTTATAGCTAGCACAAGTCTCATACTAAGGATTTGATATTAACAGTTTGGATTCTCTTAGTACATTCCCAATTATATTGATACTAGTAACGAGTTTTATAATATCAATCATCATGGTAAGTTGGAAGGGAATTGGTTGGTGATTCATGCAGCTTACCTAAATATTTGGCATACCAAGAGTGATTATGGAGCTACTTCCAATAATTGATCTAGATTGCTATATGAGATGGTATTTGCCCATATCATGATGGTTTATTACACCTATTTGGTCATATTTTATCCAATTCATTCTGAATAGCATTTTCCAAGACAAAATCAATTAGTATGCAATAGTTTTTATATATAACATTTATTAAATATCATATTCATAATACTGTATATGATGAGTGTTATTTTTTATGTATATATTAGATGCATTATTTAATATGGAGGCATGAAGAGCAATAACCACACTTCGAGAAGGAGTCAATGAGATGGGACATGTCCTTGCCAACAATACACTTAATTTGTGTTGTGGTGGACTTAAAGAAGTTGGGGAATTGAGCGTCTCAAAGTTGCATCGGTAGATGATAAAATCGTTTTTCATGAACAAGGACGTGTATTTAGGGAGGTAGGTTCGTCCATAGGAGATCTAAGCTTATCTATGAGCGTTCCAAACTTGTTTATAAGCTGGATCGATTTTGGTACTGACTCCTCCATAAGTGCTACAGACTTATCCACAAGTTGTATGAGTTGGGGTGGTGTATAGGGCAATTTTAGATGTAGTTAAATTATATGTTTTAATGTTATAAGAATTATAAATTTAATTTAAATTTAATAAAATATTATGTGAGTTAATTGTATTTAATTATGAATTGTGAATTTTGATAACTTCTAAATTGAGAAGTGTGTTTGTTTTTTAATTGTGTTGAGTGTTTAACTATGAATTATTGGTTTAATTTTTATAACAGTGAGTTGAGTTGAGAAGCTGGAAAAACAACCCAACCCATATTTTTTTTCAAGCCGTAGAATATGCATATGATTCACAGGTCAAAGATGTTACATGTGATTTCCTAAATATTTTCTAGATAGAGCTATTCTGTGTTTTTTATTTTGTTAATTTGAAAAAAAAAAAAAAAAAAGGATTTTTTCCCTCGTGCTTCATTACGGGGCTAAGTTCAAACTTCGTCACGAGGCTCGATCGAAACCTCGTCCTGCAAGCATGGGGCCCGGCCTCTCCCACTAGTGCAAAGTATGGCTGTGATCATGAATATCACTTCGTTTCTTTTCATGATCGATTGTATCAACTTAGATAACTGTTGCTAGTCATATGATGAAGATCTTATTGCAAACCAAATTCAAGTAACAAAGAACTTACTGCTGAGACCTCAACTAAGTGAAATAATTAGTAATTTAATTTGTTCATAAAAAGATCCTCTTAATTGGACCTGCAGACAAATCTAAGAATAAGCGATCGTTCACTGCTCTCATTTATAATCGATGCACTTTATTGATTTTGCTACGTTCATCTATGTACACACACCATAAATATGTATATCACGATGATCACATTAGCTGTTGTTGTAAGAACCAGATATTCTCTTCGTTCCACAGGCTCTGATCCAATGAGTCACCACCGCCTATGAAACCATATCTTTCCTGCTCCATGCCTTGCATATCCACTCCATCCTGGCACCAACCCCAGGAACCAGAATCATTTTCCGGGCATAAACCAGACCCGTTTTGCATACAATCTGAATAGTACTGACCACAGGGTGGATTTTGATAATCAGTCAGGTCCGACCAGGGAGAAACCTGGGCATCCAAAGAGTCTGACAAAGTACTACTGACCGATATGTCGGGCATGAAATTCGGGTCTATCAAATCCGAACCGGATTCACTTGCAGCAGCTGGGATATCAATCTGGCTGGAATAGTAAGTTGGAGGGCTGATGGTGGGTTGATCCATGGGAGATTCAGATTCTGCTCCTATTTTTTGAATTAGTTGGGGAATCCAAACGTAACGCATGGTATCTCGAAATTGTTTGCTATTAACATCACATTTGAGCTGTTTTGCCTGCTTCTGAACTCTAGTCCTCCAGTAGTTTTTTATCTCATTGTCTGTTCTGCCTGGTAACATCTGCGCTATTTTCGACCACCTAAATTATTTCAAGCAGAATCCAATATTGATTAGAGAAAGCTTCATAGCAGAACAAATTGTGTAATTATATCACAAAAAGTACCCCAATATACATACCTATTGCCCCAGCGAGAATGGAGTTGAAGAATCAGGAGCTGTTCTTGAAGAGTTATATTTCCACGTCTAACATTTGGGCGCAAGTAGTTTAACCATCTTAATCTGCAGCTTTTACCGGTCCGCTTCAGTCCTGCATATGTATAGTTATACACTCTAATCAATAAGCACTCAAATCAATGAAGAACTGATAAAAATCTTTATTCCCACGAAAATTATAATGCTTAGAAAAAACAAGTTCTATGTTTCATATGTGATATTAACCTGCACAGCGAGCGGCAGAATTCCAGTGACCTTCACCGTGGATGGTGATGTAATGAGCGAGTAAGGAGTCTTCTTCGATAGTCCAAGGCCCCTTCCTTATGCCCATACCCTGATCTTCACTTAAAGTTCCTGCATAACCATGCTTTCTTGCTTGAGCATCCATTTCCTTCTCTAATATAAAGAATTTAGCGAGAGAGGCACAATTGGAGTTTGAGTTCTGGGTTGGTATGCAAGAGAGGGAGGGGAGAGAGGATAGATTAGTCTCGAAGGGCAATTGACAGACAAGGAGGGAGTATTATATATATATATAGAATGCGGTTAAGAGGGGAATAAACTTGGGGCAAATTTAGTCTTAGATAGCAACGCGTAATAGGCTAATTACACTGCATAGAAGAAATTTATTATTGTATAAATTATAAAGTTTTTCTGAGTATTATTATTATATTTGGAGTTTGACCCTTTTGTCTTTTCAACATTTCTAAGACATCCACACCACGCGAGTTGAAAGATATTATGAAGACCATGGTCCAAGGATGATCTGTTTTGTGAGTGAAGCTTTTCTAGGATGTCAAGATCATCGTCGTCCTCCTTTATTTATTTATTTATTTCTTCTTCTTCTTTCTTCAAGGTGCTTGAATGTCTTGGAATGTTTTGCAACATGTGACAGACCATGGTTTCAACGAGGATTATACATTTTGGGTGACCGACCACTACCAAGCTACTTAGCCTCTGGTGCTTTAAAACAGTACTCCTCTTTTCTCTTTTTTTTTTTTTAATATTTCTTTTATTCCCCTGATTAAGCTGTGGACTCCATGAACAAACGGGATTGGCCCAAAAAATTGAGAAAGAAAAGTTTGGAAGCAGGTGAAACAAAGGGTTTCAGATGTTTACAGGGAAATGATCGGTTAATTATAACTATAGTAGATACAGTTAATCAAAGATTAATTGATTAATCAATCTTTATATTTTTAATGATCTTTAATTAATGAAAGGGTTCCTAATGTTAACAAGGATTAAGCTATTGGATAATAATCTTAAATCCAACTATACATATATGTTTTTTTAAAAAACAATTATTATATTAACAAATATTCTAAAAGACGTAAGGAAAGTACTGTACCTTTCTCCACGCTACATGCTCTTCTTTTTGTTTTTTTTTTTCCATATTTTTTTTTCGTTTTTTCCCTTTTTTTGGGTTTTACATTTCTTTTTTCTTTTTTTCCATTGTCTTCTTTTTTTGTCTTTTTTTTATTTATTATTCTTTTTGTGTTTTTTTTTTAAAATTATCTTTGTCGATTTTTTTTTTTAATATTGAACTAGTTGAAAATTTAGTTCTTAGGTTTTTTTTCTTTAAAACATTATGGATTACTATAATGTTTCCCTACATGACTTTTTTTTTATGAATTTTTTCTTATTTTTTTTTCCAAAATGATCTTTGTCAATTTTGCTTCGTAATTGTTTTCTTTAAAACACTGTGAATTGTTACAATTTTTATCCACATGGTTTTTGTTTTGCTACAGTGTTTTCCCATATGTTTTTTTCTCAAAATTATCTTTGTCGAATTTTTTTTTAATATTGAGCTGGTTGAGAATTACAATTGTAGATTTCCCCACATGTTTTTTTCCAAAATTTTTTCTTCTTTTTTTTATTTTTTTTTCAGAATTTTTTTTGTTGATTTTATTTTTTTAATATGGAGCTGGTTGAAAATTTAGCTTTGTATTTTTTTTTCTTTAAAAAACTGTGAATTTCTACAGTGTTTCCCCACATGGTTTTTTTTTTTCTTTTTTTATTTTTTTTCCAGAATTGTCTATGTTGATTTTATTTTTTTCATATTGAGCTGGTTAATAATTTAGCTTCGTAGTTTTTTTCTTTAAAACACTATGGATTGCTACAGTGTTCCCCCGCATGTTTTTTTTTTGTTATTATTTTTTTTTAAATTGTCTTTATCGATTTTATTATTTTTAATATTGAGTTGGTTGAAAATTACAACTGTAGATTTTCTTATGAAACACTATAGATTGCTACAGTTTTTCTCTGCATGGTTTTTTTTCCTTTTGGTTTTTTTTGTTATGATTTTTTCCAAAATTTTCTTTGTTCATTTTATTTTTTAAATATTAATCTGGTTAAGAATTTAGATTTGTAGTTTTTTCATTGAAAACATTGTAAATTGCAACAGTTTTTCTCTATATATATATTTTTTATTTTTTTCACAAATCCACGATAATGCACAAACATACCACAAGCTCATGGCATCGTACAGGCATAGCATCTAGTATCCTTAATATTTAAAATTACCTTTTTGAAAAAACATCTTAAATCAAAGCTCCTGCAAAGCTTTAAATTTTCACCCACTTTAATTTCCTCCACGTCACATTTGAAAGGATGCTAATCACGTCATCGACATGGTCTTTTTATATATATATATATATGAGAAATTAAATCTAGTTGGTCAAATAAATATATCACAATATCCTTCCATGGGTTGGATTTTCTAATTCAGACCATTTTGAGAAGAAATTAATTCAATTTGTCTGGTCATATTTTCTTATGACTTGTTTATATAAATTTAATTACTATCAATTTATATATATATATATATATATATATATATATATGGTTTTTACATTTTTCAATCCATCATTATCAAAAATATTTTCATTCAAATTAAAAAAATTAGTGGAGCATGGCAAATTCAAATTCAACATGATTAATTAGAACAAATTATTTTTTTTAAAAGAAGGAGAAGAATTGCCACATTGTTAAAAATATTTTTACATATACTTTTAATAAATCAGGTTGGATTTGATTTTTTTACGTGAGTAATTTCATTAATTTAGATAAAAATATGTTAAAGAATGATTCTATATTTAAAAATAAGTTTGAAGCAATTAAATTTATTAAAGGATTTAATACCCTTGAATAGAATGCATAAACTATCATTGTTTATAGTCACTTTCTTTATCTTTTAGTCCCTAAATTTTCATTGCATTTTAGTTATTGAACTTTTTTTTTTCAATTTCATCCTTATAAGTTATATTGACATGGTTTTATGCATTGAGATATTTAGATGTTCTTACATATTCGATGTGCCATATAATATTTCAATATTAAATTAAAATTTGAATCGATATAATAGAATTTTATATTATAGTTAGAAAATTAAAAAAACAAGGACCATAATTAATATTAAAAAAAATTGAGATACGTTTTAAAAGGCCTTCAAATTTCATAGTACACATACTTGATCCCTGTTGTTTAAGGTTTTTATATTCGATTCGAAACTTTATTCATATTACGTTTTAGTCTCTAAATATTAAACGGAGAGGGATAAAATCACTAGAAAAAGAAAATGAGAGAGAAAGTGTATAATTGAACACATTCAACTATAAAAAAGATAGAACTTGATATCTATGGGTTTGTATTAGAGAAGTTAGTTAAATAGAGGTAGTTTTGCTCTTTAAATATGCTGACAAAATAGATCAAAACTCGTGAATTTTGTTTTGATTTGATTTAATTTTGAGTTTTTGAACTAACTGACGATGCTTTAAGGTTGAAAATATCTTTTTTGATGTTTTTAAGATGTTTTTGAGATGCTTTTAGATGAAAATAAGTTGGAAAATGAATTTTTAGAGTCCAAGAACTCAAACAATGATTTTTTGGTCACAAAAGGTAATTCCAAAATGCTCTAATGGATAATACATTATTTGCCAAAGAGAACAAAGTATTGTTCGTTCTTTAGAAAAATTTATTTTTCAACTTATTTTCATCTAAAAACATTTAATAAACATCACAAAAACCTTCTTAAATTACATATTCCCAAAATTATCCAAAAAAACTAAAACCAACCATATTGAAAAAAAAAAAAAAAAAAACCCAATCTTCTTTTTCAAGCATGTTTTTAGGAAACCCATCATCATTAAATTCTCCTAGTCGAATAGAACTCATTGACAACAAACTGTCATTTTGGTTGCCGAAATCATGACAACCGATTATTTTATCTCTTTCATTATTTTCTGGCGACTCTTTTTTTTCTCTCAAGCCTAAGGACTGGAAAATGAATTACATAAACTTTTAAACCAAAATAAAAATTATTTAGAAGTTGGAGTGAGTCAAGTATTTTCTCAGCTTTTTATTTTTCAATCTTTTATTTTTTTATTTTATTTTTTTTCATAATTCCAATCTTAATTCTATCCAATTAGGTTATACAATGATTTAATTGCAAGAAAAAAAAAGTTTTTTAAAAAACTTAAGGTGCTTTTGTTCATATGAATAGTGAAATACCTAGAAAAAACCCTCCATCATTTAGTATATATGTTAATTATCAAATGTAGTCTCATCATGAATTGTTTTTTGATTAAATTTAATTCTATGAATTACTCCGAGAGGAATACTAGCTAATAGAAGGATGAAATATAGTCATTAAACCCGGACCGACCCGATAGGTCAGTTATTAAACTCGAACCGGCTCGATCAGTTGAGCCAGTGGCTGGATCGGTCTGAATAAGACAAAAGATCTGGATGAGCAAAAACCTAAAAAAATCTAATTGACTCGCCAGGTTGACCCGTGACCCGAGTGACCCGTGACCCGGGTGACCCGACAAAACCTGATTGAGACCTTTTTTTTTCAAATATGTTTTTTCTCCTAGGCAAAGACCCTACTTGGATGAGAAAAAACCCGACAAAATCTAGTTGACCCGCCGGGTTGGCCCGTGACCCGGGCGACCCGACAAAACCGGTCAAGACCTTTTTTTTCAAATGTGTTTTTTCTCCTAACCAAAGACCCTTTATATATACATATAAGTTGGTTATTAACTCTTTTCAAAGTTCACTATTTAAATACTAGAAAAATGTTTTATTTTTTCAATGTGGGATTTGAAGCCTTATAGTATATATACTCTATGTTCACAATAAAAAAGTTATGATTTTTCAATATGAGATAAAAAAAAATATATTTTTTGTTTAATTACTTCAACTTAAAAGGATAACAAACTAACATAGTATCTTTTCAATGTGAGCCTATATTATTTATAACACGTATAGTCTATATTCGCATAGATTGTTTCTTAATTTTTTCATATGAAATATTAAAATTTCAAATATTTTTTAAAATTTTTTCGGGTTGACCCGGGTCAACTCGTGTAACCTGGGACCCGGCTCTTTGGCCGGATTAACCTTAGATCGGGTTTGATAACTATGGGATGAAAAGCCAACAATGCGAGAACAAATTCTCTTCTTTTGACACGTATCTCAAGTGTCACCCTTTCTCCTTCAAAACCAGTACTTTCTACAAACAAAATCCCACCAACAATACACACACACAAAAATGGATAAACACAAAACTTGTAATTATTATTTTTATAATAGCCCACGCTATCAATCGATCGAATTAATTCGACTTGATAATTTGATCAATCGATCACTTTTATATTTCTATAATATCTCTTACCACAAAATCAATTGATCGATCAATTCGATAAACCGATTGAGACAATAATGATTTTGACTATTCAATTAAATCAAACGGTTGACTGAATTAATTGGTAAATCCAATAGGTCAACCAATTGGAACATAATTTGACATTTTTTATATTTATCTTTTATTCATTTATTAACTTATAGCGTAGCACTTAAGTTCTTGACTTGACAACTTCTTTACCAAATCATTTCGTAAGATTCTTTCTTTTACCTTAAATTATACTTGAATTATACCATGTTATTCATATTAACCCTTCGTTTAAATTTAATCTCCAATTACTTAATCTAATCATTCTGGATCAAATTTTACAATTTAACACTAGCAACAATAGACAACGTCTATTCTTTCGATCCATCGTTTCATTCTTTCATCAATAATTATAACATATTTATCACCTAGTAATTCAATAATAATTTATTTTTAGGTAAAAGAATTATAATTTAAATCTCATGCATTTATAATTGTAAATGAAAAGAAGGATTTAATAAATTTAGTTGATACATGCATCCTATTATTAAAATTTACTTATATACCAAAATAACATACTTAAATTTACAAAAGAAGTTTATATTTTCTTTAATTACAGCTTTAATATCTAGTAACAAAATTACAAAGGTGATCTACTGCACATCACGAGCTTGCAAAGATCCCGTAAACAATTTAGTTTATAACAATTAACAATAATTACAGTATGATATAACAAGATAAGAAAGTGTGCTACCTAATTTGTACAGTCAACCAATTATTAAACCATTATCTTTTTTTTTCTTTGCAGAATCAATTCATATTCTGGTTGTCAACTAAATTGACACCTTTAGTACTACACCGAGTATTAGTTAATTTTGTTCTCCCGGTCATCTAGCAAATTGATGTCTTTAGTACTACACCGAGTAAAAATTAGTTATATATTCTTCGTCATCAATCAAATTGATGCTTGTAGTACTACATCGAGTACTAGTCAATTTCATATTTCATTCCATAGTCATCTCACTTCTCATGTAACCAAATACTTCTAATTTTGTTTTTACAAAAACTAAAATGAATTATCATTTATAATAGTGAAGGTCTCTTACCTACTGCTAGTGAATGTCCTACCTCTCTGACCTAGGATCTTGCTCCAGCAACCTCTTATGTACCAACAAGTATACACATCACTTCCTATTTAGTAATTCAAATGTAAGTTCACCTTACAACTTAATCTTCAATAGTTTAGCTCCTAATAAAAATTTCATTATCAAAACCTCCATCTTTTACATCTTATAACATCATTAAACACAACAACATAATAAATCAATTTGTCCATTTTACATCCTACTAGAAATAATTAACACTCTCTAAAAGAAAGCGTATTCATTTTCTTTATCATTTCTTCATCGAATCATTATTCAACACAACTCAAAATTTAATAATTCCTGCAAAGTTTCAATAGTCGTAATTTAAGGTATAAACAACATTTTCATTACCTTTGAAACACAAGATTTTCATTTCTTTTCAATCCATTCTCCACATCACAACACATGCTATAATAAGTATAAACAAATAACATTTATTTATTGTTTTAGTTTCCTCAACACTTCCCTTTTATGCCAGCACTAACCCCTTTCAATAACACTATGATTTTCCACTTCATTTGTATATATTCTAAGTTATTTTCATTCATTTTTATCTCAATTACATAAAATAAAAATAATTTTTTCATTTCCCACATATTTTATTATTAACTTAAAACTTACAAATTAGACATAAATTCCTACTCGAAATCTTTTATGCTTGTATATTTAAGTCTAACCCCCCTAACCTGGTTATAAAATGGTCTTCGAATCATATCATTAAACATTATTCTATCACAATTTAAAATTTTAGCTAACAAATTTTTGAAATTCAACATCTACACAACTCTAACACATTCATCCATTCACATATTGCCTAGTCATTCAAACCAAACATTTTAAATGAGTCTCTCACCTTAGTTGAATGCTAATCGAAGTGGAAAAATTCAGGAGCAAACCAAGTTGATCCCTACTCTCCTATTTGTTTTCTCCTTAACTCCCTTGCCCTAACCTTTTTAACTCTTTAAAAACCCTCTATGCCACCTAATTTCTTATTTTGATCACTCAACAACTCTTTTAATCATTTTTTGTTAATCTTTTCCAAGAAAAATAGAAAGAAGAGGAAGAACCCTAATCTATTTTTTCTCTTTTTTTGTTTTCATTGCCTAAGGAGTCATTTGTTTTGCCAATTTTTAGCTATTTATAGTTTTACCCTTCATTTATTTGTGATGAACCAATCAATTGTTTGAGTTATTAAATAAATTAGTTGGCCGATTCCTTACTTATTCTCCAGAATCAATAATTTTAATTAATTAATTTTTTTTAATTCATGAAATATCAATTTAACCCTGGGGTTTACATATATAAACCAGCACAAGACCACCATTGGTGAATTAATTAAGTATGATTTAATAAACTAAATTATATTGAGAAAGAGGAGGGAAAAAAAGGGTTAGAAAGCATTGTCGATCGAATAGAATATTAGTAACCCAACAACAGATGAGGAAGAAAGTTCCCCAAGATAGATAATTGGGTGCGTAGGATTAAGGTAGGAATAGATCCAAAGGACTTCCTAGAGGTGTAGTGGTAGTTTTCGTGATTTTGCTACTCCCTTTTTATCCGTCAAAAGGAAAATCAGCTTGCCCAAGACGTTTCACACTCATCTCATGCTTTGATTGGTTTTCCAAAGATTACGTTACGTGCAAGTAAATTTGGAGGAAGATACCTTAAAACTTTCTTCTTCAATCCATTTTTTTGTTTTCTTTAATTACATTTCCTGTTTTCGTGTTTGTATAGACGATTGAAACATCATGATAGTCATGCATCCATGCATCGCACGTTCAATCGAGGCAAAACATCAATTCTAAGTTTTCCTTTCATCTTAGGTTCTAAACCTCTGCTGCTCGTCCGAGGAGTCTATCTCTTTCTCACTAATCTTCTCCTGTTCTAGCCTTTCTACTTTGTTAGCCTGAAGAACCACCATAAAAACAATGAAGGTTATATTGTTTTGGATACTTGGGAGATACAGGAATCCGGTAATTTTGACCATATCTTTGAACGTCCAAGAACTTATACAAAGAATATATCTCCCGTGCAAAAGAGCTGCTTTTCTACACCATTAGTCTTACAAACATGCGGGAAAGAGATAGATGCATACTTATCTAAGAGATCATTTCTCAACAAAAATAAAAAAGAGATCAATGCATGCCCAAATATTCAAAATTAATATTCTCATTCTGTGTTTCCTTTATGAATTTGTTGACCATCCACGATCGATCTGTAAAATCCAAGCTATGCACAGTCGCAAACCATGCTTGTATCACGCCCATGTAGCAACCAACTAGTATAAAAATAATACAGTATCTGACCACCCTATGCTATGGTCGGATAAATCTTTTCTTAAACCTAATAAAGAAATACTCAGGTAGTAGATAACTATTTATTATTATTACTAAAGACAGTACAACAATTAACAACTATTTAATATGCTATGGTCGGATAAATCTTTTCTTAAACCTAATAAAAAAATACTGAGGTAGTAGATAACTATTTATTATTATTACTAAAGACAGTACAACAATTAACAATTATTTAATATTATTATTAAAAGCGGTACTCGACTTTTAAATTTTAGATTTGAATTTTAGTTTAGTTTGAATTTAAAATTAAATTATAAAAATTATTTTACTATAAACCAATTAACTTAAAAACAAAATAAAATTGAAAAGAAAAAAAAGCACCCACTTGATGATGATATCATCAGGGAAGCATATACATTGCACCTCAAAATTTGTAGTTTTTTTAAGGGAATACTCCATATACAGTCGAAATTATGACCGCTTGAAACATTTTAATCTACTCCAGTCTTTTAGCATATGAAATCTTTTATTATTATTATTATTTTAACAGCTTTAGAGTAAGAAATCTAAGGGACCGAGTCAAAGCCCAAATCCGTTATACTTAAGGTGTTGAGGGTGATTTTCTTTTTTTTTTCCTTTTTTTTAAGAGATCAATTAACTCAAATTTAATCTATACCTTATATTCAGGATGCTCAAATTTTCAGAAGCCTATAATACTGTGGTCACACTCGAAATGAATCAATGTTGAGTTTGTGATGAAGTCATGGTGAATGGATTTAGATACCCGAATAGACTGAAGAAGTTAATTATTGGGGTATTGAATATAAGAAATTTGAGAATTAAGCTATTGGATTAAGTTTAAAAAAATGATTTTACATTAATTCTTTCAAATTAATGTTGTGTTCAAATCTAGCAAGAGAGTGTCATTGTCAAATTCATGGCATGGCATGGGGGTTGCAATGGGACAAGGGTGGGGGGAGCAGCAATGCATGAACGAATGCATTAAGCGATTGGAGAGAGTGAGGATGTGTGTCACAGGAGGGAGCAGCGGACCCAGGTATGGTTTGACTGTGTTAGGCCTCTTTCCTTGTTGGAGTTAGGAAGGACATGTCGACTCCTGATAAAATCACATATGCGTATAGGGAGATTGAAGATTGCAAAACCAGAGATGATCTTTGACAATAGGGAAATCTTTGCTAAAACGTCCGAAAATGCTTCACTTGTTGCAAATGTTGGCGGACACTTGGCGTTCTGTTCAGGAACAGCAACATAGAGTAAGTATTATCATACTCAACTCGATTCAGTGGATCAATATGGTGATCTACTAACCTGACTCTAGCACAGTCTAGATTTCAAGGTAAATTGAATAAAAATTAATTTGGCATGACTCAATCGACTTAATGATTATATTCGCAACTCGATCGACCTTGTTAGAACCATGTTTGACTTTCTAAGAAAAATTAAAAAAAAAATCAATTTAACATCTCTCATGTAAGAAAAAATATTGAAACGATAATGTTTTGAATTGACTTGTGTCAAATCAGGTTAGCCCGCTCAACTTGTAACTTAAATCATGAGTTTAACTGAGTTTAATAACTTAGTTTTGTTTTAAATTTATTTTTTTATTTTTTTATATGATAATAAAAACAGTTATTTATGAGAAAGACAATGAATACAATTATAGAAAAAAAATTATTTTTTTTATTGAAATTATATTTTCTGATTCTTTTTTTTTTTCACAACAAAACAATTTTTTATTAACGTATATATAGTTCATTGAATAAAAAACAACAACAATAAAAAAAAATCAAGAAAAGTATAACAATTTGAACTAAAAAGAAAAAGGTGTGTATTTTAATAAAAAAAACCTAATTTTTTTGTTCATGAATTTCTTTTTTATTTTCACATAAACATGTTTTTTTTTATGAGAATCATTGTTTTGTAACTAAAAAACTTATTATAATTATAAAAGCAAGTATCAATTAAAACATTAAGAAAATCATGAATCCATCATCTCTCAGCAACTATATGAAAAAAAATATAAAAAAAATAAATTTGAGGAAATTATATTAAACATCTATAATGAAAAATTAAGAAAATAGATATTTTATTCTCAATCAATATTAATAAGTAAATTATTTAAAAATTGCATATCAAGCTAAAACATGACTATCCACAAAAAAAACAACAATATCAAAAAAGCCTTAATATTCTTAAATACAATGATATAATTTTTTTATTAACAGCATATTTTTTGAATAAAAGGCAACAACAATTAAAATAAAACTTTGTTAAAATTTTTAATCATTTGAAATAAGTAGAAAAATGTATATCTTCATTCTACACTCCATTTCCTTATTAATGCATCTCTTTATTATTTTAACAAATGCACATTTTTTAATTGTAAGCATTGTATTTTATATAAAAACCCATCAAGATTTCAATGAAAGTTTTAATTAAAATAATATATAAATACTTTGTATGTAATTGAAGATAAAAAAAATTAATTAATGTGACAAAATCATGTCAAAAATCTATAAAAAAAATTATTTTTACTGAATATCTATGAGCAATTTATTTATTTATTTATTTATTACATATTAGTTACATAATAACTGAAAAGAAAATTGCTTAGAAAATGTGCATTTGTTTAGAAAAAATTGTTTAGAAAATGTGCATTATCATCAAATTCATCAAAGCTTTGAACCTAATATTGTTTAGGAAAAATAAAACAAAGAGCTGCATTGGAAATCCATTATTTTACGATATAGAATTCCTCAATTATCTCCACAGTTCATAAAATGAATTATCAAATTATACGGGCAACTTTGCTATTCAATTATAAGCTTGTCCATGCCCGTTGACATGTTTTGGATGAAGTGCCACGAGGACACATCGTAACTCAGTAGCTATGAACTTCATTTTCCGGTGATAAATCACAGCGGCAGTAGCACCACTAATTGTAGGTTTTGGTACTGTAAGTTGTAACTCAGAATATGTTTTTTTTTTCTTTTTTCCTCTTTTCCAGTTTCTTTGTTTCACTCCTTGGAGAATGATTCTTCTCGGTTTTTCTTTTTTAAAGTTTCAGCTTCTGGAAAAGATGATGACGTTGATGAGGATGACGGCTGAGGATAAGGGCAGTTCAGTTGATAAAGAATAAATTCTAGGATTGGCAGTGGAAGCTTCCGAACAGGAAATGTGCATCTTCATTATTTTAGCGTACAACAGTGGACTAGGTTCAGTGGCATCTCAGTGTCGCACTGGCCACAGCTAAGAGGAAATCTTTCTAGCTTGCTTTACTGTATCTCATTTATTTACGAGCCACAGTTTCACCATTTATCGAAGCTCACTTGTGTTTCCAAATAACTTGGATGAATACACAAAGATTTGTCTAGACACTCGTGAAAATCTCTTCGTTAATCTCAGCTAGTAAAGTCTCCACAGATTATCAAATCATTCCTTGAAAAAAAAGAAAAGGAAATCACTGTCTTGTCCGGCAACCATGCTCTTAGGCTAATGAAAGAGAAGGCAATTATTTACATGATCGTAGCCCCAGATGAACAATCCCCGCCCCCACCATGAAAGAAAAAGGTGCTCTAGAATTTTTTGCGAAGAAAACTTCAATTACCACGAGCATATTCGTTTAAGTTAAAGTTTTTAACACCGCGATTAGTGCCTGGAAACATTGTATTTCACACAAGTTTTTGTTTATTCAACCCACCACTAACTCCATTATTCGCTCGCTATATGTACCATTAGACCCCACCAACACCCTTTAATTCTTTTCAAAACCCATAGAAAATTAAGGGGCTGTGATTTTGATTCTTCTTTTTAATTCTTAAGTCGTGGGGTAAGGTAAGATCTCTTAGTTTGACCACTGCAGATGAGTTTGTCACTGGTCGGAATGACCATGGAAATACTACTGCCGACAATATCACGCATGGCATGAAATATGAACGTTAAAATACTTCAGAGATGACCTTTTTGAAAACAACATGAGGTTACGGGCTCACATCCCTTACTACCCATTCGGAAACAAAAGGAACACCAGGGAACCCAACTAAGCAAAGAAGAATCCTTGTGTTCCATGAATATATCCCTTGCCATACAATCAAGTGAATTATGTTAGTGAAACAATCCATTTTCAAAATGTCAAATCCCACTTTCTAATAGGACAAGAACTAACATAATTCCAAGACAATAGGACAAGATCATGGGCAAGAACTAAGATGTCCAGTGCTAGACAAAAACTTTTTAAGAGTTACAGAACAAATGGTCATCTGTATTCTTCACTAGTTACATCCACTTGATGGCCTGGTGAATTTATTTCCTACGCAACCAGGATGGATCTCTCTTTCTAACAGCCAAATTCAAAGATATCTCAATTTGGTTTTCATGTCTCGAATGCATTATGACAAGTGACAAAAACAACAGTAAGAGTAAATCACACATTTTGATAAAAGAACAAATCTATTTGGATAACCTTTTACAGCTTCTTTGTTCTCTTTATCTTTGCATATATCTCTCACATTGGATGTGTATTTGAAAAAATTAAAGGGATTTAGAAATTCCAAAGTGACTGTACTAGTTGTTATCCGCTATTGGCCATAACAGAAGAATGTAACATATCTGGAAAATTTCTGTTCAGACAACTTACACCGCACTAAGTGCAGACCGTATGGAAATGAGACGCAATAGCCTGGCATGCAAATCCTTGAATTTGCTTCTTGGCATCTGAATATGGATTAGATTACCCTTCATTACATAAAAAAATTTCAGATTTCGACTGAAGCTTAAAAGACGCCATGGATAAGATTGCTTTAAAGAAATTTAATTGTTCACATAGCAACCAAGAAAAATAAAATGCAGTTATATGAAGGGAAAATAATTCGTGCTAATATTGTTAAGACGACTGATGCTGTGTAATTTCAATTATAAATCAAGAACATTAGCAAAGTACACTTCCAAAAATGCAACTTCTAAACTGTAGTAATGCAGGCAAGATATTATTTTATTGAGCAACTAAGAATTTATTTCACAAAGTATTTATGCACGAAACAGTAGAAGAAACTGCTCTTAATCTTGGCCAAAGGCAAATAAAGATTGTAATAGTTAAATGCTTAAGAAAAAAGTCACATGCAGTTCGGCTAATTACAGTAATATGAGGTATCCATATTCCCAATAAGCAGAAATTCACAACTGGACTTCTCAGAACAGCATGGTAGGTACTTTTATTTAAAATCTCATCTCCAGCACATGCCACTAAAAACAAACATGGCCATATTGATATGATAAGGCTTTTAAAAAAAAATAACAACTTTGAGACCATTCGCTACATTTTTTGACCTTGGCATAAAAGATGGATACTGCTGTCACAGAAAGTTTAAAATATCCAAACCTTTGCGGCACTTGGTGAATCCAACAATGTTTACTATGCTGAGGCTTGCACAAACAGCGACTACTAGGACATAATCAGCCTCAAACCTTATGACTGAAAATATTCCAAGGATGACCCAAGCAGCAGCCTATAATAATAAGAAATATGGGAAGTACCAGCTTAAGAAACGATGAGAATTCAAGTGAAATGTCTTTTGTCTTTAACTTAATGCATACAGGATCCAGTACAAGCAGCAGGGCACCATGCATCAGACTTCCACGAAATTTACCAAATATTATTTCATTTTATTTCCTCTCCCAGGGTAGTCATTGGATAAACAATCAACTAAGTTTTTGTCCAAGCACAAGGATGCCTCTATATATAGTGCCCTTCAAGAAATACTACACCATCACTTCATTTGTAACCATATCAATCAACAATTTTTCTGCTGTTAATTGCCCTGATATATATATATAATGTGGAAACCATACTGCTCCATACTATTAACAAATTAAAATTTTTGTTCTTCAACCACTGTTGCAGCTTTTAAGCTGTCATGCAAAGCATTTCAAGCATATCTTACCACTCATCTACATCAATATCTAAATATAGTAAAAGATCCCACTATTTATTTATTTCTTGCACACCTGGTATTTGGCAAAATATCAAAAAAGTTTTATACTTCACTTAGATGAATAAAATCAGAGCATAATGCTTGAACTCACATTATACGCAAGGATTGATATAATGTCCACCAAAATAAGAGCATAATGCTTGAACTCACATTATAAGAAAATTAATGCACTAGAACCATGAGTACGGTAAGGATTATACGCAACAGCCATCCAATTTGAACTCACATTAAGGTATAATGTCCACCAAAATAGCCAAGAATCCTTCTTGTTCATGCGAGCCGATGACTGCATAAAAGAAAAGGAGTAGAAAAAGAAAACCATGAAATGCATGAAATCATGAAATATTAGTATCACGATAACTTAAAACTAGTATGACGTTTGAAGTTGAAACCTGTTGGTCTAGGCATTCAAACTTCCAAACACTCTCACCCTGCCTCATTTATTCCATTCCACCATCTATGCCCAACTAAAATCCGGCAGCTGACATTCTTAACAACCAAAAAATCAAGGGCAGCAAGAACAAACGTGACCACAAAAATAATGACAAAGCTATCAAAAAACAGGGCTGAAAGAATGTACATTACCAGGCCTGCAGCCTGTTAAAGATTTAAATAGTTAATTACATGGAAGTGGGTGTGGTGTAGATTCCTCAAACAAAAATTACAGACAAGCAGTAACCTTGAAGAGTACGTGAAAGAAACATGTCTTTGGATTCGCATAATTTTCTCCAACGGGCTGCAATGAAAGAAAGATATTCATAATCAGATCAATTATCTGTGAAAAGAAAAATTGCAAAGCAACGTCATGATCTGAGAAATGAACACGGGAAAGATGCTAATTGTTAACATGGGAAAAATCCATTTGAGAAGATTTATGATCTTTACCTCTCAGTACTGGTTCATTTCATCTCAGATTCTGGATCTTCAATTAACACAAAGCAATGGCTGACCTGATGCTAGCCTTTTCAGTTGATTTTGTTTAACGAAAAAAAGAGAACAAGGAAAAGGCTTTTTAGGCTTCGGCTGTAGATTGGGTTAGTAAGTTACGGTAAGAACTTTTCTTGGTCCATTGGGCTCATTCATGCATTTGTTTCATTTTTTCATGAATTTTTAGGAGTTTTTATGCATTAATCTTTACTGAGGTGAAAACCCTCAAATCACACTGCAATACTGGAAAAAAAACTCTTATTTATAGAATAAAATAATAATATTTTTAAGAGGATAAAAATAAAATAGTAGATTAATTATTATTTTTTCAATCAACCTTAGATTTGTTTTTCTTTTATATATTGTTAAAGTATATACCTATGACTAATATGGGAAAAAATTAGGTGAAACTCCACTATCAGAAAGAAAGAAAAAAGAAAACAAATTCACTTATTTTCGAGGAAATGGAAAAGGATCGGATTTATTTAGTGATTTCCAAAGTAGAAACATGAATTAAAATTATAAACCATTTATTTATTTCAGTAAAAAGTTTCAAACAGTTTCAAACAGTCGAAAAATACCTTCTTCTTTTTTCAATCCTTTGATAAGAGAAATACTCTCTTAAAAATAATTATAAAAAAAAAAAGTATTTAGTTGTTGCGATTCTAACAACAAAATGGTCAAGTTTGGTATTAAAGTGTACCATTCAATGAGAAAAATATAATAATGATGGTTTTTTGTCCTCATCTTTCCAAAAAAAATAGATCGAAACTTGAAAAAATTTATGATCTCAGTTTGATTTTTCAATTTTTAACCAATATTTTGCTTCTTTAAGGGCATATATGGGTTTGTTGAGGTTTGTTATGTGTTTCTTAGATGTTTTTCAGGTGAAAAGTTAGTTAAAAAATGAGTTGTTTGGTTAAAAACAAAATCACTTTTCTGTCTAGTTTCTAGCCACTTTGACGGATGAAAACTAGGCAAGCAAATGACTCATCGTCTGCTACAATTGGCGAAGTGTCATCTTCTTTAACTTTTTTAAAAAAAAAATGAAGATGCATGACATGTTGTCCATCCTTTTAATAAAATTAAATCAAGGTCAGACGCGTGGGATGGTCTCCAAGCCTGCTCGTGTCTAACCTGTTATTAGGGGCTTAGACGCTACGCCTAGTCTTTTTCTATCTTTTTATTTTTTCCCTTTGTTCTTTGTTTTTTTTTTTTTCACACTTAAAAAAAGATTTACGTTGCTAATTCACTTACTCTTCAGTTTTGATATTGTTGTTAAATAATATTATAAATTTTTATTTGAACTTTAATTAAATAATTTCAATTATTATGTATTTCATATGAAAATAATAATAGTAATAATAATTTTTTCATGAAAATTCTATTCAATTTTTTTTTAGAATTTTTAAATAGATTTTGAACATAATTTTATTATATTTATGATTTTTTTTGTTTTAATCACACATAAAATATAGATGAATTATTTTGATATATGTTTTTAACTTGTTTTAACAATCATAAAAAAACTTAATAGAAATAATTATTCCAGTTAAAAAACTTACGTTTACTGAGATAAATAAAAGATACGTTAATTGAAAATTTGATTTTAGACTTCAAAAATATATGTTTTGTGCTTACTTAAAATGAATTACATTCTTTTTTTTTTAATATTGTTATATAATTAGATTAAAAAAATTGAAAAGCTACATATGACATGAGATAATATATCTTAACATGCATGCATTATGTTGTTATCATAATATGTTGTTATCACGAGATCAAATAACTACATGTATGGCTTAGATCAATAGATTTGTTATTACTTATTAATATATATAATTCCTGATTTATTTTATTGAATGCACATATTATTGTTTTATTTTTTAAATGAAAATTTATCTTGATGGATAAAAAATTCAAAATGACCATGTTTTTTAGTTTAATAAAAATATTAAAAAAATTCTAAAAGATTTGAATATTTTCTTATATTAAGAAAAGATTTGGTACTCACCAGCATAGCACGACATGCAAGCTACTTCTATATAAACAGATATTACATCTCAACGTGAATTGCTAAATTGTCCTTTTTGTATTGTACTAGCCTTCATGTTTGCACTCAATTGTGAGGAAGGGTTATTTTTTAAAATAAAAAAAATAATATTTAGGTACTAAAAATTGGTATAATATATATATATATATATATATATATATATATATAT
>Ga0307510_10000100_pt1 | contig 66675 bp, 54 predicted proteins | sample 12_EM_MG_FD_207224 | JGI IMG/M metagenome (GOLD analysis project Ga0307510, IMG submission 207224) | Populus trichocarpa ectomycorrhiza microbial communities from riparian zone in the Pacific Northwest, United States - 12_EM | ecosystem: Host-associated > Plants > Roots > Unclassified | place... | reverse complement strand
GCCAGATCAAGGAGTTGCGCCTCGACCGAGAGCGCACTGGCGGTGTACTGACTTCTGAAGAGGTGGTGCAATGGCGGCGTGAGCGCACTGCCCCGATCCTCACCGCGTTCAAACAGTGGCTCGACGACTTACTACCGGGCACGGCACCCCAAAGTGCCCTCGGCAAAGCGTTGGCCTACTCGGTTCGGCAGTGGCCGAAGTTAGTGTTGCATCAGGAACACGGCGAAGTTCCCATACACAACAATGCCACCGAGAACGAAATCAGGCCGTTCTCTCAGGGGCGCCGTGTTTGGCTCTTCGCCCACAATCCACTGGGTGCGCGAGCCAGCGCGAATCTGTTCTCCATGGTGAGTTCCGCCCGCGCCAATGGCCTCGAGCCGCATCGCTATCTGAACTATGCCTTCGAAAACCTGCCAACTGCGAGCACCGTAGAGGCTCTCGAGGCGTTACTGCCCTGGAACGCCCGCGCCGTGTTGCTGCCCCAGCGACCCGGCTAATCCCCGTCTGTCTGTGCGCTGATCCCGCGCCGAGGCGCTCACCGCCCGGCCGATCCTTACACCGCCGCGGGTCGGATCACAAGAACGGGGTTACTGGAGTTCTTACCGCCAGCACGATGATTTCCCGAATACGCTCGAGCGCTTGAAGATCAGTGAGCGGCTTCGCCCGCCCTTGTCGGACAGCTTCGATCTCCCGATCGATCCGATCGCGCTCCGCGACCAGCTTGGCTATTCGGGTCTCAGGGTCAACGTCGGTCTCGTCAGCGAGCCGTGTAAGCTGATGAATAACTGCGGCCAGGCGGCTCTCTGTGGCCGCGGAGCGTGGCTCGACTAGACTCGCGATAAAGCGGATCGCGATTGCGGCGGCCGATGACAACTCATATCGCTCCTCGCTTGCACCGGTCGGAAATCGCCGCTCGATGTAGCCGGCGGAGAGCCATTGCGCCACGTAGGCCTGGGCGGTCTGCGGCAGATCGGCACCCTCAGCTCGCAGGTCTTCGAGGTCGCGGGCAATCCGCTCGTGGAGTATGGAAGCCGGCAGGCTTCGGCCACCCTCCAACAAGTGGGTTTGCAGCAGGGCAATGATGTATGGGCCATTATCAGCCGTCAACAGGCCCCAGATGGGCTCTGTCCGGAGTCGCTGCAGACCTGCAACGGCTTTGTGTGCCTTCATGGCCTTAGGAGTCCAAATAATCGCTTGAAGCCGAGTCCAATCAATGGATTCTATCTTTGCCAGCGGCGCGCCGCGACGCGCAAATGACGTGTTTGCCTTGCTCACACAATCGGCACCGTGGGTCCGTAGCCACCGGACCATTGCGGTACTAGAACAGGGCAACCGTACACTGACCGTGACTGCGCGGCGTGGACGTTGACCTGCAACGCGTCGACGACATCCGCCGGGGTCCGGGCGGATAAGAGAGCGAGCCGCGGGCGCGTCGGTGAGCCCCAGTGTGAAAAGTCACCATCCCCGAGGGAGACTCGCGGCCCTGGTAGCGCGTAGCGGGAGTCGCGAATTCTTCGATGCCTGCGCGCTCTTACGACGCTCTACACTGGATTCCATAAAACTGAGCGTCGGTTTCGTTTGTCTGCGGTCCTGCGGCGTCGCCTGCGGTTCGAAACATGACCATCGCCGCAAGGATGCCACCGCCGGATCGCGCGCCCGCTGGCGGGTGTCGGGTCGCAGACTGGGTCGATCATGTCCGCTTCAATCGGCCCATTCGGATCGTTATCGGCCAGGGGCGGAATTCGATTCAGCACGCAACCCGCTGATTGGTAACTGGATATTTACGTTGGCGCCGCGATTCTCGCCCATGCTGTTGCCCCCAAAAGACGTCACCGGTGAGGGACCGGGCGTTTCGTTTATTTCGTTCGTTTCGTTCTTTCGAAAGGCGTACACTATCTCCCCAGCCAGGAGAGCCATCATGTCCGCCACGAACCGCCGTCCACCGCAGATCCCGTCCGACGAGGAAAGCGCCCAGGCAAGGGAAGCAGGGCGCCAGCTTGCGCGGCTGCTGCCGGAGGGCGAGCGGCCGCTGCGCCTGGTCACCGAGGACAACCGGCACGAGATGATCTCGATTCCACCGGGCGCCGTCCGGCTGTTTGTAGACATCCTGACCCAACTGGGTCAGGGACGGGCAGTCACCATCGTTCCGGGGAAGGTGGAGCTGACAACTCAGGACGTCGCGGACTACTTGAACGTATCCCGTCCGTACGTTGTGAAGCTGATCGAGTCCGGAAAGCTTCCGGCACGGTTGGTCGGCACGCGCCGTCGCGTCTCATTTGCCGACCTGATCAAGTTCGATGAGGAAGACCGCAAGGCGCGACGCGCGGCATTGGATGAGCTTGCGCAGATCGATCAGGAGCTGAAGCTCTGAAGGGCATATGAGCCACTTTGCGGCCGTCCTCGATGCCAATGTCCTCTACAGCTACCCGCTTACCAGCGTGCTGTTGGAGCTGGCCGAGGCGCGGCTCTACAGGCCAATCTGGAGCGAAGACATCCATGAAGAATGGATCCGCGCCGTCACTCGCAACCGCCCGGACATTGCGCCGGAGAAGTTGGAGCGCCGCCGCTCCGCTATGGATAGGGCCTTGCCGGATGCGTGTGTGAGTGGCTACCAACGCCTCGTCCCCGCCATCGAACTTCCCGACCCTGATGATTGGCACGTGATCGCCGCCGCGATCCGCGCCAAGGCGCAGGTCATCGTCACATTCAACGAAAAGGATTTCCCGGCGCCGGTGTTGGATGAGTTCGATCTAACTACCCAGCACCCTGATACCTTCCTACGCCACCTGATTGACCTCGCGCCCAACCTGGTCCGCGCTCGTCTCGACACCATGATTGAAGGGTTCTCGAATCCTGCGATGACACACGAGGAGTACATTTCAGTCTTGGAGCGTCAATCGCTGCCCGAGACGGCTGCCGCTCTGCGCGAGCTGTTTGCCGCCGACTGATCACCTGATTCACTTTCAACCCATGCAGTAGTCAGCCCACTCCTGCATGGCTGGTGCGCAAGCGCCTAACGCGTGACAGTGGGAACGGCTACTTGCGATGTTCAGTTGGTGCTAACAGCGAAATTCATCTAGCGGTCACGCGAACGTAATTTCGCACTCTCAGCCTCCGCTGCAGTCGCAGCAATGTTGCTGCTCACATGCAACAGGCCCGTTTCACATGACCAACTTAGGCACAAGAGTAGCCGTCGCGATCGCGTCCATCCTCAACGTCGTAGTCGCGGGAGCGCACGACGGTGACGACTCGAGACACGACGGAGCGTTCCTCGAATTAGCACCGCGCGAATGCGGGAGCGGCTTCGACAGTCCGGGCGCGCTCCAGGCTGGCTCGTCCGGAGGCATTTGGCTCGCGGGCGATACCCATGTTCACGACGACCATTCCTCCGACGGCAGCTTGCCGCGGCAAACGTCAAAGCAAATGCTGCCAGGCAATCTCCCCGTCAATGACCAGATCGGCCAAGCGGAGCGAATGGGGTTGGACTATGTGCCCCTGACTGATCACCGCACATTCGATCAGCACTGGGATCCGAAGTACGGCTCGGACAAACTACTCCTCGTACCGGGCGAAGAAGCGAACGGCTCACCGCATGCCATCGTTCTCGGCGCTTCGGACGTGGTCGTCGATGGCGCTAATCCCCCCGACTCCGCTGCGTTCCGTCACGTGCAGCAGTCGGTCTGGGACGCTCACGCGCAAGGTGCCGTGTGGCAAGAAGCTCACCCGGACGACGGGGAGTTTGACGCTGGTGTCGTCAACGCCAATGCGAGTGTCGTCGGCGCCAATGCCGTAGAGATTTTCAACGTGGCTTCGAACCCTGACACAGAGATCGACTACGCAGAGAATCGCTGGAACCACGGCTTCCGCTTCGGAATCAGCGGGGCAGCCGACGATCACTTCCGCGAGCTGTGGAACGTTGACAGTCCGGGCATGCCCACGACATGGGTATTCTCTGCTGATCGCTCTGTGCCGGGAGTTCTGGCTGCCATGCGCGCCGGGCACACCACTGTATCCAACAGTCCCACCGGGCCATTTGTCACTCTTCAGGCAGACGTCAGTGCCACCCACCCATCCAATGCAATGGGTGGCGACGAGGTAGCAACCCGAGCCGGCAGCAAGGCGACTCTCAGCGTACACGTCAAGAATGCCGCTGGTGCCAGCGTCTACCTCTTCGCCTCTCCGGGGAGATCTGCGGGTCCGCTCACCGTATTCAAACCGACTACCGCGGATCAGACATTCGCGTTTCCTGTGAAGGTAGCAGCAGGCAACAGCTGGTATCGAGTGGAAGTACGTTCCCCCGGCGCGCTTGCCGGCATCGATTCCGACCCCAACCTGCCTGATCAGCTGAGAGCGGCGACCCCGCCAATCTTCTTCTCTACCGGCGCACTACCGGCCCCTTCGCCGGAAATCGCGCTGCCTGCGATTTCCCAACACAATGATCGTGCGCAATTCGTAGCGGGCTCACGGTCCTGCATTGCAGTCTTCCCGGACACGATCAGCACTGAGCGCGATGCCCATGTTGTTGCAGAAGCGCATGTAGATGGTCGCATCACGATCGTGTATCAACATATCGACGAGCACGCGGATGGGGGCCGGCCGGGGAACCACGCCGACGGCCTACTGTTTGATCTGACCTCGGGCGCCTCCCAAGCTCGATTTCCGCGGGTCGCTGCTTCCGGCAAGCACGTCTGGGTCGTTTGGCAGCAAGATGAAGTTGCCGGTATCAACACCTCTGCCATCTTCATGCGGCACAGCGCTGACAGCGGGCTCCACTGGGATCGGGCCACTCAGCTCAGCGACAGCTCCAGTCGAGCCAATCATCCTGCGATTGCGCTGTTCACGGAGGAACACCCGGTCGTAGCGTGGTCGGACAAGGCCGACGGGCCATTCGACATCCGCGCACAGATCATTGGCGTCGATCCACAGCCAGTGAATGTCTCCACCGTCGGGAAGACAACTGATCCAGGCAATGCGCAGGACGCGCGATCGCCACGCTTTCCGCCATCACTCTTCCCATCGATCACCGTGTCACGACTGGGGACTGTGGCCATCGCCTGGCAGGACGATCGCTTCGATCCGGACCCACTCTGGACCGGTCACACACCCCCTGCTGGTCAGCCAGCGAGCGGCGGGACCGATCCGGACGGCTGGGAGATCCTTGCGAGCCTGCGCGTACCCGGACATGGCACCTGGCAAGCACCCGTTCGCATCAGTGCCAACAACGACGCCTCGGACCGTCATCCCAGCATCGTCGCTGACAAGGCCGGCGGCTTCGCTGTCGCCTGGGATACCGGCGCTCTGCAGAGCTCTGGTGCCAACTTGTCGATCATGGCGAGCCGCTCTGTCGATGGCGGCAGGACCTGGTCAGCACCCGGGGCCATCGCGCAGGAGCCGAATGCCATGAGCCAGAGACCGCGCCTGGATCAGGATAGCGACGGGTCACTGCGGGCGATCTGGTACGACTCGCGTTCCGCCGACTGGCGGTGGCAGGTCATGACTGCGAAATGGCTGCCGAACGCAAAATGGTCATCACCAACGCAACTCACGAGCGTGGGCAATGCAACATGGCCGGCGCTGTCCCACGGCTTGGTGGTCTTCACGAGCGATCGCCAGGCTACCCGGGTGCAGCGGGATCCTTCCGAGGGGATTTTTCTGATCCGCGCGGATCAGGGACGCTGAGGGAGTTCAAGCAGGGCGAGCGACTATCTGCTCGCCCTGCTGCAGTAATTGATACTGCCTTCGGTGATCTCGAGTCGAAGGGCCGTTGATCAACGGCCTTTCCAAACATGGCGCTCAACCGTCAGTGGCTCCTCCTCGATTTACGCGGGTTCCAGGCGCTTTACCTTGATTTTGTCGGATTTTACCTGCGCAAGATCATACTGCGCCTGTTGAATTAGCCAACTCTCGGCGCTTCCGCCGAAGGCCTTGGACAACCGAATAGCCATCTCGGGAGAAATGCCCCGCCTGCCGTTCACCAGCTCCGAGAGGGTAACGCGGGTAACCCCGAGAGCTTGCGCCGCTTCGGTGATCGTGAGGCCCAGGGGCTCGATGCACTCGTCGAGGACAACACCGCCCGGATGCGGTGGGTTCTTCATCGGCATGACCGTCTCCATTCAGTGGTAGTCCACGTAATCAACTTCCGATGCCTCGCCATCCGCGAACTTGAAAATGACTCGCCAGTTGGCACGCACCGTGAGCGCCCAATATCCCTTGAGGTCGCCGTGCAGCGGATGCAACCGGAACCCCGGCAAATCCATATCGGAAACCACGCGCACTGCATCGAGGCGCGCCAGGATGTTCCGCAGCTTCTTGACGTGCTCAGGGCCTACCCCGCGCGCGTCATCGTCCTCGAAAAGACGCCGCAATCCTTTGTGGCGTATCGAGCGGATCATGGGTGACTGTAATGCGTAACGTTACGCGTGTCAATCGAAAGCGGCTGAGCCATTGGAAAACCCTGTCTTTTCGGAGTCGATATCGTTCGCCGGGCGCAGTTGGTTTTCAAGCCAGCCAAGCGGAGTTTTCAGGCACAAATGCGCATGACCTAACAGGCTTTCTGCTCGAGACTTCGGGACTGGAAGTGGTGCGTACCGGCAAGCTACGCCTGAACTGCGGAGCCGTTCACCACGTTTGCCGGGTCGTAGACCTTGAGGAAGGAGCCAAAGTAGGTCCACACCGAGTCGCCGGAACCCATCCTGGTTGGATTGCTACTGTCAGGCTTAGGATAACGCCGACGGGGTCTACGCGATCACGCAGTGACCGCATCGACCGCGTGCGTTAAATATCTCTCTTCAAACGCTGAGGACGCAGCCGCCTAGTGGCCGAGAGAGGGGTAGTGTGAAACTAAGCGGACCATCTTATGGAAATCATGAGTGGAAGACGCGGTCGAGAACGGATGGAAGAATGGCCTTTTGAAGCAAGAACGCGTCATCCTGAAGCTTGCGCTTCGAGGCTGCGTTCTCAGCGATCGCTTCCACTTCCATTTGCAGTTTCATCGGCGGTAACGGGAATCGGTACTCCAGGAATGAAGTTGGATTCAGCCGCCGCCGACGCAGATTTGTGCCGGCGCTGATGGCCGCAAGATCTCTCCATACGGCCGGAGTTTTGAAATGTATGTCGAGGATCGCAGGCAACACTTTGGAAGTATCTACCGTGAATACAGGAAATTCCGGAGATACATGACATCCATCGCAATCATCCGGGACAACTCCGAGCGCGCCTTCCCACGCCATCAACTTTGGATAGGTGAACTCTCCAGAACGAACACGCGTCAGGCGATCATAGGCGAAGTTCATGCCTGAAACGGCTTCTTTCCTGAACACTCCGCGCCCAAAAGAGTAAACACCGGCAAAGAGGTAGCTCTCATTTTCTCTTACGACAACATCAGGGGGGCGCCAAGTGACGAGTTCGCGCATCGGCACCCGCTGCCCACCCGTGTAATTCCGCGGGTCGATCAGCGACCGAATGAGGGCCCGCGACTGCGCGTCGGATTCTCCCCGAAGCACGCGGGCTCGCGTGATGTTGATATCAATTGCATCCAAATGGGCCCGGATCCGCCTCTGCTCTTCGATCGGTGGCAGCATCGAGCTGGTGTCGAAGAAAATTTCCGGACTCAGAGTTCGCCTACGATCTCCCAGGCCCTTGGCAGATGACTTCAATTGCTCCCAGACGACGCGATCCTGGATCAACCACCGGGCGAACCCGGCATCAACATGCGATTTCGGCCGGAATGTCGGAAACTGACTCGAAACAAACTTGCCGGCGAAATCGTGATCGACTGTTGCCAGCGCTCCCTCCCAGCCAAACAGCTGCGAAACAACGATCTGTCCAGGATGGAGTCGATAGAAGTACTTATAACTCACGTCTGCACCGGCAACGGATGGCTTGCCAAACAGGCCGCGCCCATAGCTGAGGACGCCAGCCATCTGATATGTCGCTGATGCGTCCACGACGACTGTATCCAGATCCAACTCGAAAACGTCACCGAAGGTCACTCTTTCCCAGCCTGACTTCACGCTAGCGCCTCCACCGCGATTTGAATCTCTTCCATGAGACGAATAATCTCGCGCTCCTTGGTCAAAATGCTGACAACCAGTTCATCGGGCGGCTTGTGTTCAAATGCATCGGCGGTGTTGGGATTCCGGTGATCGAGATTAAAAAGTGGCCAATAGATGGCGTCGCCGGCGGCTTGCTCGCTCGATTGAGTCTTCCGCTCTTCAGCAGCCTCGTGCTCGAATTTTGCAAGTCGAGTGGCAAATTCGAGCTTGCGCTTTGAGTCCTTGGCGGTAGTTCGAAGCTGGTCCTTAACCTCCTTGATCGATCGATCCAATTTCTGTATGCGCGTGGTGGCGTCGCGAGCGGCGTCCCAATGTGGCGTTGCCGCGGCCAGGGCCGCATCGCGAGCTGTTTTGAAATCAAACTTCCATGCCTGCCCGTTCTCAACGCGCGATGCGGCTGTAAACCATGCCTTGCATGCAGCCATGTCCTCGACCTGCATAGGCATGGTCTTTGAGTACTTTTTGCGACTTTCAGGCAGCGGAACCTGGTAATACCAGATTGTATCTGTCGGCCCCGAACGGTTGAAAAACAGAAGATTGGCCGGAATGTCCGTGTATGGCGAGAAGGTTCCCTCGGGCAGGCGCACGATCGTGTGAAGGTTGTATTCCTTCAGCAGATCGTCTTTGATGCGGGAACAGACTCCACCCCCGGATAGTGTGCCGTTGGGCACAACGACCGCTGCGCGACCAGGCGTTCCGCGGACGGGGCGCTTGAGCTTGCGCATGATGAACTGGAGAAATAGAAGTGCGGTTTCCGCCGTTTGTTTGTCTGCTGGAAAGTTGCTGAGAATTCCTCGCTCCTCCTCACCACCGAAGGGCGGATTGGTCATAATGACGTCCACTCGGTCGCTGTCGCCAATTTCGGTAACCTTCACCGCCAGAGTGTTGCCATATTTGATGTTTGGATATTCCATGCCATGCAGCAGGAGATTCATCTGTGCAAGCATGTAGGGCAGCGATTTGGCCTCCTGCCCGAAGAGCGATTCCTGCTGCACTTTCCGGCGATCCGCGACGGAGTTCCAGCGTGCGGCAAGATGATCGTACGCCTCTACGAGAAAGCCACCGGTTCCGCAGGCTGGATCGAGCACTGTTTCGCCCAGCTGCGGGTCTGTTACATCAACCATGAATTTTACAACCGGCCGCGGCGTATAAAACTCGCCACTGTCGCCCGCGGCATCGCGCATCTCACGCAGCATGTTTTCATATAATCGGCTGAGGGTGTGCATTTCCTCGCTTGCCGTGAAATGGATGCCGTTGACTTTGTTGATGACATCGCGCAAGAGGTAGCCAGACTCCATCCGGTTCGTTACGCCTCTGAACACGTTGGCAATTACATCCTGTCGGCCCTTACCAGACTCGGACTGCAAGCCGCGCAGATAAGCGAAGAGTCCCTTGCCCTTGGTTCCATCAGGTCGCATTGCTTCATCCTGCGAGATGAACCTGAGCAGTTCGTCGCCGGATATTCCATCGGGCTTCGGAGCCCAATCGCGCCAGCGGTACGGGGGCTCGACAACCATATGGTATTTCTTCCTACCAAGCTTTGATTCTTCCTCCGCTGTGATCTCCATATCGTCCAAAAACTTGAGAAACAGTATCCAGGTGAAAAGCGGAAGTCGGTCGAGGTCCCCGTTCAAGCCCTTGTCCTTGCGCATGATCTGTCGAGCGGACTTGATCAGGGATCCTAATCGCTGGGCGGTCGTCATCGGCTGTGTAGTGCGCTTGACGCGGGGTGTCTTTGTCCTGGAGATTGCTTTGGGCATTAATCGACTCGGTTAGGCAGCGTAAAGCAGCGCTTGAAGTCTTCCGACGGCTGCACGGAACTGTTCCGCGCCGCCGAAGCGCTGGGTGATTTCAGTAACATTACCGAAACTGGACAACGGGGGGATTTTCAGTGAATCCGGGATATTAAACTCTGCGGGGCCATGTTCGGCGTATTTTTCCAACAGTGCATCGAGAATCTGGCGAGCCGCCGGTCCGTGATCCTCAAAGAACGAAGAGGCGTTGCTGCGCAGACGAGAAATGCGCTCCATTCGGGTCAGCAAGGGCGCATTCCACGCAATGTTACAGAGCAGATCGAAAGGATCGGCATCGGGTGTGCCAAAGATATCTCCGGCTTCAGCTACGTTGATGCCTTTAGTCTCCAGTTCCGTCAGGATCTCAGCCCGACGATCCGGGTCGGACCAGCTGTGGCGAAATTCGCTGAAATCCAAGAAGAGCGAGCGGACAACTTCACCGGTGTAGTCCCGAAACTCTGTAGCGCGAAGTTGCTTTCCGTCAGCGTCCAGATCCTGCGTCAAGTGCGTAGAAATTCCGACTGTGCCGCGTTCGACATAGAACTTGCGTGGTGAAGGTGCAGGCGGCTCTTTGATCATCGACCGCTCGGTGTCATTGAAGGAGTCTTCGCTAACAACCCCATACTCGCCATCGGGAAGACTGAGGCTGCTTTCAACTATGTCAGTTGTGGTGATGCGGCCGTTGTCGTCGATCTCTTCCTCGGAAACGAGTTCGGGATCCCCGTCAAATTCGGGGTCAGAAAAGTGCCGGGTCGCTGTGCCTGTGTAGTCGAGGATATCGAAGTAAAACTTGCCGTAGTCTTCGCGAAGCCGCGTGCCTCTGCCAATGATCTGCTTGAATTCCGTCATAGTGCCAACAACCCGGATCAGAACAACATTCTTCACCAATGGCGCGTCAACGCCGGTACTGAGGAGTTGCGACGTAGTAAGAATTACCGGAGTTTGCGATTCGAGCTCCTGAAAACGACTGAGATGACCTTTGCCGATTTCTTTCTCGTCTGATGTAACGCGACAGACATAGTCTGAGTACACCTTGGATATATCGGAGTTCAAATTGTTGAGCAGCTGCCGCATTTCGTCCGCATGCTCCTGGTCCACGCAGAACACAATCGTTTTATCGTAACGATTAGTACGGTGCAGGAAGTTCGTCAAATGCCGGGCAATTGCCTCGGAACGAGGACGAAGCGAGAGGCGCTTCTCAAAATCCGGTGTGTGATATTCCTCATCTGGAATTTCGCGGCCGAGCTTGTCAACCTCGCCTCTTGTTGGACGCCATCCCGTCGCGTCCGCAGAGGTGACGATGCGATGCACCCGATATGGAGCCAGGAAGCCATCAGCCAAACCGAGTCGCAGGCTGTACTGGAAAATCGGGTTTCCAAAGTACCGATACGTTGCCTGATTGTCCCTGCGAAGTGGCGTCGCCGTCATGCCGATTTGGATGGCGGGCTGGAAGTACTCGAGAATTTCTCGCCAGTTGCCGCCTGCTCGCGAACTACCACGATGACACTCGTCAATGATGATGAGATCAAAGAAATCGGGACTGTATTCCTTGTACAGCCCCGGACGATTCTGGTCCTCGGCGATAGACTGATATGTGGCGAAATACATTTCACGGCTTCTAACGGCGTTGCCGTTCTCAATCTTGTGTCGAGCCTCTCCAAATGGGGAAAAAGTTTTGTCCATTGGATCGTCCACAAGAATTGCCCGGTCCGCGAGGAATAGAATCTTCGGACGCTTGACCGGGCTGTTGGAACGGTTCCATAGAGTCGACCAAAGTTTGTAGCAGATCTGAAATGCGACGGCAGTTTTGCCCGTTCCGGTCGCCATCGTGATGAGAATCCGCTCCCTACCGCGCAAGATGGCATCTATTGCGCGAGTGACTGCAACCTGTTGGTAATATCTCAAGGGCCGTTCAACATCATTGTAGAGCGGCGCAAGAATTCTCTCGACAGATGGCAACGGGAGCGGCGCGGATCTCATCAATCGCGCCCACAGCTCGTCTGGCGTTGGGAAACAATCAATGCCCCGCTCAATTCCAGTCGAAAAATCGAATTCGACGATGCCCTTGCCATTCGTCGAATAAGCGAACTTCAAGTCGAGAATCTCGGCGTATTCTTTGGCTTGCGAGAGGCCGGCGCCTGGCGTTTTGTAGTCCGCCTTCGCCTCGACAACCGCGATTGGGAGATCAGCCCGATACCGCAGGAGATAGTCCGACCGTTTGGGCTTGCCGCGAACAATCCTGCCGCCGACGACCCGAATGCAGCCTTTTGGGTTGGTAAAGTACCGCTGCTCGGCAATGCTGAACGGCAGATTTTCCCATCCGGCTGCCTGCAGCAACGGCACGACGTATTTTCTGCAAGTATCGGCTTCGTTCATGCCGCAAAAGGCCGCCGACTTCGAATCACTATTATCATATTGGTGCGTGTTGCACTTTGCTGCCGCTGCCCAGCTCCAAAGGATTGATCAAATTTATGAGACTGCCATACCGTTGGAAATCTCTGACATTTTCGGTAGCTAATGTAGGAACGTTGTGCGCGAGCATCGTCGCCACAATATTCGCATCGTGAACTTGCTTGCCGCGCACGCCGAAGTCGCGGGTGAGCTTCAGCAGATGAGCATGCACCTGCCCGTCTTCGTGGAGAACTTCATAGGCCCGTGAGTATTGCTCCGCCAGCCTGAGAGCCTCTGCTTTGATCGATTCGTCTTCACAAAACTGCGGGCGAGTTAACGTTCTGATAAATTCCCGGATGACCTGTCCGCTGATCACCAGTGACGTTCCGTCGCGCTGGTGAGCGTCCAGAAATTTCGAACACGCTGGATATTTGTCGGAGTTGGCAACCGACGCATGCACGAGGATATTCGTGTCGATAAAGATTCTATTGATCTTCATCGTCGTACATGTCCTCCCGGCGCAAACTGATATTTGAGTCGAAGCGTCGTATGAAAACCGGTGTCGGACGGGGCGTGTGCTGCCGCGGCGTTTTGAAAATCAGCGTCTGCAGGAAATCAACAGCATCGCGCAGTGCCTCGGTGCCGCCAAATCGGCCGGCGATTTCGATGACGTTTCCGAAATCGCTGATGGGCGGAGTTTTCAGAACATCCGGAATCGAGAGTTGATCGATTCCAAACTGTGAGTATTTGTCCAAAAGGCTGAACAGGACCTTTCGTGCCACATCCCCGTACTGAGCGAAGAAATCCGTCTCGTGTTTTTTCACAGCTTCTGCTCGTTCGAGCCTGGTGAGCAGAGGTTCTTTGAAGGCCACGTTTCTGAGGACGTCAAGAGGATCCACATCGGAGCGGCCGAACAATTCCGGCAGCTTCGAGACCTGTATGCCTCTGTCGCGCAGCAGCTCAATAATTGTCAGACGGGAATTGCGATCCGCCCACTTGGCCGAGAGTTCATCTGCTGAGTTACAAAGCTTGCTGATTTCCTCGGCCACCACGCTGTCCCAGGCATATGTCCTCAGTTGCCGCCCCTCAGCGTCGAGCTCCGAAACATAATGCGCCAGAATTGAGGAGTGCCCGTCATCTACATAGTATTTACGCGGCTCGCGATCTGTCTGATCTTGTAGCGAATCAGGCGGCGCAAGTGACGAGCTATCGTCAATCTGCTCTGAATCAGATTCGAGGGTTGCGAACGAGGCCGCGATGGCTTCACCATCATCGGTGATCTGCTCTTCTGTGACTCGTACCGGCTTGCCATCGAACGCGGGATCCGCGAACAGCCGCGTGGCGCTCCCGGTATAGTCAATGATGTCGAAGAACAGCTTGCCACAATCTTCGCGAACCCGCGTGCCACGCCCGATTATTTGCTTGAATTCAATCATCGAGTTTATAGGGCGTACCAACACAATGTTCTTGACAGTTGGGGCATTCACACCCGTTGTGAGCAGTTGCGATGTAGTGAGAATCGTCGGTGTGGTCGTATCGACCGCCTGAAAGGCGGACAAATGCGCGCGACCGACATTACCCTCAGCAGCCGTTACTCTGCACACGTAGTCGGGATCGCTTCTGACGAGATCAGCATTCGCATCGGCAATGGCGTCGCGCATTTGCGCGGCATGCTCCTGATCGACGCAGAACACGATCGTCTTTGCGAAACGATCGGTCTGTTTCAGATGATCTGAAAGGTGACGGGCGACTGCTTCAGTGCGCGCTTTCAGGCTGATTACTTTGTCAAAGTCCGGAGTGTGATATTCCCCTTCCGGTATTGTTCGCCCAAATCGATCTACCTGGCCCCGGGTAGGACGCCATCCGACCGCATCGAAGGAGGTAAGAACGCGATGGACGCGGTAAGGCGCCAAGAATCCGTCGTTTATTCCTTGCCGCAACGAATATTCGTACACAGGCTGCTGAAAATATGCGTAGGTATCCTGTGACTCCTCTCTAAGCGGAGTTGCTGTGAGCCCGAGTTGGAAACCCGGCTCGAACCAATTGAGGATCTCGCGCCAGACCGAGTTTGCGCGGCTCGAACCTCGATGGCACTCATCGACGATGATCAGGTCAAAAAAGTCGGGCGGGTATTCCTTATACAAACCAGGACGGGTCTCGTCTGCTGCGATTGACTGGTAGGTGGCAAAATAGATGTCGCGACTCTTGTTTGCTTCACCACCCTCAATTTTCCAGCGTGCATCACCAAACGATGCAAATTCAATTTCTCTCGGATCATCAACGAGGATATTCCGGTCGGCGAGATACAAAACCCGTGGCTTGCCAAATCGCCCCTGGTAAGCTCGCCAACCGGACTGCCAAAGCTTCCAAACAATCTGTACCGCCGTCTGAGTTTTGCCGGTCCCGGTAGCCATCGTCAGAAGCAGTCGCTTCTGTCCGCTGAGAATTGAGGCAACCGCGCGGTTGATTGCGATTTCCTGGTAGTACCTTGGCGGCTTGCCACGACTAAAATCGAGAGGTTGAAGCAGTGTTTGAGCGAGCTTCTCATCGAGAAAAGGCGTGTCTGCGAACAGTCGCTCGAGCAGTTCTTCGGGAGTTGGGAAGTTGTCCAGGAGGGACTCTTCGCCGGTGAGAAAGTCAAACTCGATGATCTGCGATCCGTTGGTCGCGTACGCGAACTTCAGATCCAAGATCTGCGCATATTCTTTTGCTTGCTGGAGCGCTTCAGCTGCCGCCGCGTTGTAGCGCTTTGCTTCGACTACTGCGAGCGGAAAGTCGCGCGATGATCGTAATACGTAGTCTGCCCGCTTTCCTTTCCGGCGCCAGGCCTCTCTTCCGGACAGAACAATTCGCCCATCCGTGAAGTATCGTCGCTCAGACAGCCCGTGAGGCCGTCTGTCCCATCCAGCGCTTACGAGCTTCGGCGTTATGAACAACCGGCGCGTGTCAGCTTCCGTTAGCTGCTCAGCGTCGTCTCGCCCACTCTCATTTGCCATATGTGAGTTTTGGTTTCATCCACTTCCAAATGCGTATGCCGACGAGGTGCTCGGAGACGCGTTCGGAGCCGTCCGTCCAAGCGTCGAATGATAGCGCCTCGGGAGCCAGCAGGGCGTCGTCAATTTGTATTCGGCTCGCAGGGATAGCCAACCCGCTTGAATGCGGTCTCCTGTCTACGAGTTCGCCGGATACAGCACTCTTTGGTCGTCACCACATGTGTGCAGCGTAGGCGTCCGACCTAAGTTCGAGTGGATTGGTGGCCAGGGACGGAATCGAACCATCGACACGCGGATTTTCAGTCCGCTGCTCTACCAACTGAGCTACCTGGCCGCCGAAGGGAAGGCCGCGTATTAGACCGGCCAGCGCCACCGCCGTCAAGCAAGGCTGCCCGGCTAACCCCTTGATTTCCGGCCCCACCCGCCAACCGACCGTTCAAACCCGTCTGCCCACCCCACCCGGTGGCGGCCCTTCCACTCTTTTAATAGGCCCCAAACCCGGCAACCCCTCCACACCTCCCGCAGCGCCAAAACCCCCACATCACCCCGGCAACCCGCCCCGTCCCCCTGTAACCAAAACGTCACCAACCCCCTGATCCCCCGCCAAAAAAGGGCATTGCCCCCCAGCAGGGCCCCACCAGACCCCAGACCACCCAAAAGAGATAGCCCCCACCGCCAAAACGGCGCTCCACCTCCTCCTCGCCCGGTGCATATCAATGCCGTGGCGTCAACACCACTATCTCCACCCTGCGCTAGCTCCACTGACGTGAGCCCCAGGCGCACCCCAGACAGATCAGGAAAGACTAGGGAGTCATCCATGCATTCCGGTTTCAAGTTCGCACGAGTTTCCATTTCCCTTTCCATCCTGGCCGTGGTCGCGGCCACCCTGTCCGGGTGCGGCCGGAATGACGCTGCGGCCAGTGCCGCCGGCCAGCCGCCCCCGCAGGTGACGGTCGCCCAGGTGCTGCAGAAGTCCGTCACCGAGTTCGACGAGTTCACCGGCCGGTTCGAAGCCATCGACCGCGTCGAAGTGCGGCCGCGGGTCAACGGCTACATCTCCTCCGTCAACTTCACTGAAGGCAGTGAAGTAAAGAAGGGCGACGTGCTGTTCGTCATCGACCAGCGTCCCTATGCGGCGGAACTGAAGCACGCCCAGGCCCAACTCAATCAGGCGAAGTCGGCCCTGACCCTCGCCAAGTCTGAGAAGGTCCGTGCGACCAACCTGTTGGCCCAACACGCCATTTCTCAGGAAGAGTACGACACCCGCAGCTCCGGTGATGAGCAGGCGCAAGCCAATGTTCAGTTGGCGGAAGCCGCGCTCGATACGGCGCAGCTCAACATGACGTACACGAAGGTCACGTCGCCGATCAATGGTCGCGTTAGTCGCGCCAACATCACGCTGGGTAACCTCGTGACCAATGGCCAGACTCTGCTGACCACTGTCGTGTCCCTCGACCCGATCTACGTCAGGTTCGATGGCGACGAGCAGGCCTTCCTCCGCTCTGTCAAGGAAGCTAGGGACAACGCGGCAGCCGGCAACAAGGACGCAGCCGCTCCGGTCGTGGTCGGCCTGGCAGATGAGCCCGGCTTCCCGCACTCCGGCGTGATGGTCTTCCAGGACAACGAAGTGGATCCACAGACGGGCACCATCCGTATCCGCGCCAAGCTCGACAACCACGACCGCGCCTTCACCCCGGGCCTCTTCGCACGAGTTCGGCTCATGGGTGAGAAGAAGTACGACGCGCTGCTGATCAACGACAGTGCCGTCGGTACTGACCAGACAGTCAAGTACGTCCTCGTCGTGGGAGCGGACAACAAGGTTCAGTACACGCCCGTAAAGCTCGGTCCGGTCATTGACGGGCTGCGCGTTGTGCGTGAGGGCCTCAAGGCGGACGACACCATCGTCGTCAACGGTCTGCAACGTGTCCGCCCCGGTTCGCCTGTCACTCCGCAAAAAGTCGCAATGGGCGAGCAGCACATTCACCCGGGCGCCAGTAAGACGATGGTTGCCCAGACATCGGGAGACGATCAGTGAAACTGTCGGACTTCTTCATCGACCGCCCGATATTCGCGGGGGTCCTCTCAGCCTTCATCACGATCGGCGGTGCCATCGCACTGTTGAAGCTGCCGATCAGTGAATACCCGGAGGTCGTTCCGCCCTCCGTGGTGGTTCGCGCCACTTACCCCGGCGCGAATCCGAAGGTCGTGGCTGACACTGTGGCAGCGCCTCTGGAGCAGCAGATCGTAGGTGTTGAGGACATGATGTACATGTCCTCAACCTCAACGAGCGACGGCTCGCTGTATCTGACCGTCACCTTCAAACAGGGTGCCGACATCGACCGGGCCCAGGTGCAGGTGCAGAACCGTGTTGCGCAGGCAACTCCTCGTTTGCCCGAGGAGGTTCGTAGTCTTGGTGTGACCACGCTCAAGAGCTCGCCAAATCTGACAATGGTGGTGCACTTGTTCTCGCCCGACGGGCGTTACGACGGACAGTATCTGCGCAACTACGCGACACTGAACGTCCGTGACGTGCTGGCCCGCATCGAGGGCGCAGGCGATGTCCAGCTCTTCGGTGGTGGCGACTATGCCATGCGCGTCTGGTTGGATCCGTCGAAGCTGGCGGCCCGCAATCTGACAGCCGGCGACGTCATCTCCGCCATTCGTGAGCAGAACGTGCAGGTGGCAGCAGGCGCCATCGGTGCACCGCCATCGAACAATTCGCAGTTCCAATTGCAGTTGAACGTCAAAGGCCGACTGACGGATGAGCAGCAATTCCGCGACATCATCATCAAGACCGGTGGTGAAGGCGAAATTGTGCGCGTCGGCGATGTTGGGCGCGTGGAGATGGGTGCGCAGACCTATTCCATTCGCAGCTTGCTGGACAACAAGGACGCGGTTGCGGTGCCGATTTTCCAGGCTCCCAATTCCAACGCCTTGCAGCTCTCCGACCATGTTCGCGAGAAGATGGAAGAGCTGAAGAAGGACTTCCCGGCGGGCGTCGACTATACGATTGTCTATGACCCGACGATCTTTGTGCGGCAGTCGATCGAGGCGGTGGTCCATACACTGCTCGAAGCCGTGGCTCTGGTTGTGCTCGTCGTCATCCTGTTCCTCCAGACGTGGCGTGCATCCCTCATCCCGTTGATCGCGGTTCCGGTCTCGATCATCGGTACGATGGCTGTGCTGCTCGGGTTCGGTTTCTCGATCAACGTACTCTCGCTGTTCGGTCTCGTCCTTGCGATCGGTATCGTCGTCGACGATGCGATCGTGGTCGTCGAGAACGTGGAGCGTCACATCGAGAACGGCCAATCGCCGCTCGAAGCGACCAAGTCCGCGATGGGCGAGGTCAGTCGCCCGATCATCGCGATTACACTCGTGTTGTGTGCCGTGTTCGTTCCGGTGGCGTTTGTCCCCGGCCTGACGGGTGAGTTCTATCGGCAGTTCGCACTGACGATCGCCATCTCGACGGTGATCTCGGCATTCAACTCGCTGACATTGTCACCGGCTCTGGCCGCGATCCTTTTGAAGCCGCATGGCGCCAAGAAAGACATACTGACGCGCCTGATGGACAAGATCCTCGGACCCTTCTTCAAGCGTTTCAACCGCGGGTTCGAGCGTGCAGGTAATGCGTACTCTCGCTCGACGACAACCATCGTCCGACGGACGGGCATTGCGCTCGTTGTTTACGGTGGCCTGATTGCCTTGACCTACTTTGGGTTCAGCGCCGTTCCAGGCGGATTCGTCCCGGACCAGGACAAGCAGTACATCATTGCCATTGCGCAGCTCCCGCCGGCCGCCACGATCGACCGCACGGACGAGGTCATCCGCAAGATCGGCGAAATCGGTCTGAAGCAGCCGGGCGTCTCGCATGCCGTGCAGTTCAGCGGTATGTCGGTCAACGGCTTCACGCCGAGCTCGAGCGCGGGAATTGCATTCTTCCCGCTCGATGACTTCAACAAGCGCAAGGGGAAAGGGCTGTCGGCGAAGGAGATTGCCGCATCCCTGACTCAGAAGTTGTCCGGGATCCAGGACGCCTTCATTGTCGTCGTTCCCCCGCCGCCGATCATCGGTCTCGGCACGCTCGGTGGCTTCAAGCTGCAGGTTGAGGACCGTGCGGACCTGGGTGAGGAGGCGCTGTTCAACGCCACACAGGCGGCGATCAAGGCCTCTTATCAGGATCCTTCGTTGTTCGGTGGCTTCAGCACCTATCAGATCAATGTGCCGCAGCTCGATGTGGACATTGACCGTACCAAGGTGAAGCGCCAGAACGTCAAGATGTCCGATGTGTTCGACACATTGAACGTGTACCTCGGCTCCCTGTATGTGAACGACTTCAACAAGTTTGGTCGTACCTACCAGGTGTTGGCTCAGGGCGACGCGCCGTTCCGGTCTCATGTTGAGGACATCATGCCTCTGAAGACCCGCAATGCGGCCGGTGACATGGTTCCGCTGGGATCGTTGCTCAGCGTCAAGGAAGCGTTTGGTCCTGACACCGTGCAGCGTTACAACGGCTACCGTGCTTCTGACATCAACGCAGGTCCTGCTCCGGGCTACAGTTCCGGTCAGGCGCAGGCGGCGATAACCCGGATCCTCCAGCAGACCCTGCCTCACGGCATGAGCTTCGAGTGGACCGATCTCGCTTACCAGCAAACACTGGCCGGCGGCGCGAGCTTCTTCGTGTTCCCGTTGTGCGTGATCTTCGTGTACCTCGTGTTGGCTGCTCAGTATGAGAGCCTCACGCTGCCGCTGGCCATCATCCTCATCGTTCCGATGTGTTTGCTGGCTGCGATCACCGGCGTGATGCTGACTCATGGAGACAACAACATCTTCACGCAGGTAGGACTCATCGTCTTGGTCGGGTTGGCGTGTAAAAACGCGATCCTGATCGTGGAGTTCGCCAAGCACCTGGAAGAAGAGCGGATGATGGATACGGTATCGGCAGTGCTGGAGGCCGCTCGCATGCGGTTGCGCCCGATCCTGATGACGTCCATCGCGTTCATCGCGGGTGTCATACCTCTGGTGCTGGCGGCCGGCGCCGGCGCGGAAGTTCGACACACGCTGGGTGTTGTAGTGTTCGGCGGAATGCTGGGTGTGACTTTCTTCGGATTGCTCCTGACCCCGGTGTTCTATGTGTTGATCCGGCGGCTGGCCAAGCGCCAGACCATTCCAGGCGATAGTGATACGCCGCCGGCTCGCATTGCCTCTGCGGAGACGCATTGATGATTAACGCAACGAAGGTCGTAGCGCTCTTTGTGGCTGCTACGTTGGCGGGCTGTGCGGTAGGTCCTAACTACCACCAGCCCAAAACTCAGGTGGCCCCGACCTACGGGGCCGCTGAGCCGGCGGTCTACACGTCCGAGCAGGCCCAGGTTCAGTTCTGGAAGCAGTTCAACGACGAGACCCTCGATAAGTTGGTTGATGACGCGCTCAACGCCAACCACGACCTGCGGATTGCCGTAGGTCGGTTGGCCGAAGCGCGTGCAGCGCGCCACCAGTCTTTGTATGACCTGGGGCCGACAGTGACCGCCGCCGGCGGCCACATCAACCAGCTGTCCCCCGAAGTTCAGACAGGCTTCGCCCCTATCACCTCGTCGTACTACGACGTTGGTTTTGATGCGACCTGGGAGCTCGATCTGTTCGGTCGGATCCGTCGCGAAAACGAATCAGCGAAGGATCAGCTCCAGGGCGCCGAGGCCAGCCTCCACGATGCGCAGGTATCGGTCATTGCAGAAGTCGCACGTACGTACTTCGAACTGAGAGGCACGCAGTACGAGCTGGCTGTAGCTCGCAAGAACGTCGAGAATCAACAGTCGACATTCGGTGTCGTGGATGCGCGTTTGAAAAACGGCCGCGGCACGGAGTTCGACACTTCGCGCGCCCAGTCGCAGTTGAGCACATCCCTGGCGACCATCGATCCGTTGGAAGCTTCGGTCCAGCGCTCGATTCACCGCCTCGGTGTGTTGACCGGTCGTGATCCCAACGCCCTGCAGAGTTTGCTGACCCCGGTGAAGGATCTGCCGGAGCTGCCGAAGACGCTGGCGGTCGGCGATCCGGGAGCGATGCTCCGCCGCCGTCCGGACATTCGCGTGGCCGAGCGTAGCCTCGCCGCCTCCAGTGCCGATATCGGCGTTGCGGTCGGCGACTACTTTCCGAAAGTCACCTTTACCGGCAGTTTCGGCTACGACTCCGCGACTCTGAACGGCCTGGGTGCCGGTCCCAGCAAGGCGTATTCGATCGGCCCCGGCATTTCCTGGGCCGCCTTTGACCTGGGCCGTGTCCATGCCCGGGTGGCGGGATCCAAGGCCAGGAACAGTACCGCCCTGGCGCAATATGAAAAAACCGTCCTGGGCGCTCTCGAAGAGACCGAGAACGCCCTGGTAACCCATGCCCGGACCCGGGATCAGCTCGTCCATGCCGCGGATGCGGCTCGAGCGAGCGCGGCGGCCGCCAAACTGGCCCGGGTACGATACGAAGGGGGCATCGTCGACTTCCTGGAAGTCCTCGATGCGGAACGGACACAGCTCGTGGCCGAAGATCAATTGGCCCAGACCCGGACCGCCACCGCCACCAGCCTCATCGCCGTGTACAAAGCCCTCGGCGGGGGTTGGGAGGGCGCGGCATTCCCGCGCTACACTCAGGCATCAAATTAGACTGCGCGGGAAGGCTGCCATGCTCGAGCTTGCTCAGTGCCCTCGGAACCCCCACATTGAGGGTTCCGGTGGCGCATGGCGCCCCCGGGGCCGGAGGTACGCCGAATGAATGCAAATGTCGTAGAACTGCCTGTTTTAGAAGAAAATTTCGCCAAGACGGCGGTCAGCGAGTGTGAAAAGGAATTCACCCAGATCAGCGAGTCGCTGCAGCGCCGCGAAAGCCTGCTGGCGGCCTCTGCCAAAGCCAGTCGGCTGCTGCTCGAAGCCCCGGATGTGCGGGCTGTCGTTCCCAACGTCCTGCGCCTGATCGGCGAATCTGCCGGGGTTGATCGCGTCAACCTGATGCTCTCCCAGGCCGGCCCCGGCGGCGAGCCCTTGTTGGTTGTTGCCAGCGAGTGGGTTGCAGACGGTGTTGTTCCACACCTCGAAGATCCGGCGACGGCCACTTGCGATGAGCGCAACTTCTCCGCTGTGTGTGCGGAATTGCGCGCCGGTCGCAGTGTGTGTCTGAGCAAGAGCGACACCGCCGAATTCGAATCAATCGACTTCGAAACCATCGGCTTCGAAGGCATCGGCACCAAGACCAAGGCCATTGTGCCGATCTTTGTCGGCGGCGAATTCACCGGTATTGTTGGATTTGATAACACCAAGCAGCGGCGCGCGATCGACTCCGCGGAGCTGTCGGCCCTGGAGACGGCGGCTGGTGTCATCGGCGCCGCCCTCCATCGGGAGCGCTTGGTAGACGACGTGCGTCGTGCCCGCGAACGCGCCGCCGAAGAAAAAGTTACCGAGCTGGCGAAGGCGAATGCCGTTATCCGCGGCAACCTGGAGCGCCTGGCCAGTGAGCCTGATCTCCACAGCTTCATGGGTCACATGTTGCTGGAGACCACGAGACAGTTCGGCGCCGCCTCCGGCTCGGTCATCGTCTCCAAAGATTCTCTGCAGGAATGGCGCGTGTTGGCTCACGTTCGTGATGGCCAGCTCGCCGATGCACCCTTTGCGACGAGCGTGCCGTTCGCCGGTTCACCGTTCACCGAAGTGTTTGGACGGAGCCCTGAGCCTCGCTACATGAACATTGAGCACGGCAACTGGGAGATCTGGCCCGGTGCGTTGGCGTTCCATCGTCGTGAAGGGTATTGCAGCGTGTTGATTTACCCGCTGGTGTTTGGTGCCCGCAACGTGGGTTTCTTCATTCTGTCCTTCCGTCGCGAGGCGCCGGAGGTTCAGCACAGCGAGTTGCTGGTTGCGCTGTCACAGCAGGCAACGTTGGCAGTTCAGCTCACACGCCTCGCTTACTCTGCCAAGGAAGCAGCGGTTCTGGTCGAGCGCACACGCATCGGCCAGGAAATCCATGACGGCCTCGCGCAGGCGTTTACGGGAATTCTCATGCAGCTCGGCGCTGCGGAAGAGTTCCAGCCCTGCAAGCGGAAGAACTCCGAGTTGGCCGGTGTCCTGACTCGCATCCGCGACCTGGCTCGCGATGGGTTGTCGGAGGCGCGCCGTTCGGTGATGGCTTTGCGTCTGGATCAGACGCGGCGTGCCGGATTGGAAATCGCTTTGCGACAGCTCTGCGATCGCTCAACAGTTCCGGGACGCGTCAAATGTACGTTTGAGGGCGGCGACTGGGCGACGACGGGCCTGAAGCCTGAGCACGAACACGAATTGCTTCGAATTGCCCAGGAGGCGCTCAGCAATGCCATGCGGCACGCTCGTCCCTCGAACGTGCGGATCACGATGGCTGACGAGCAGGCGCACTGGGTGTTGGCAGTTTCGGATGATGGCGTGGGTATGGAACAGCACGCCGAGTTGGCTGGGGAAGGATTTGGCCTCACGAGCATGCAGCAGCGTGCGGGAGCCATTGGAGGAGAGTGGCACATCGAAAGTAAACCCGGTGCAGGCACGCGAGTGAGCGTGCGGGTACCGAAGCGGAGAATGTGATGGTTGCGGTATTAAAGCGGAAAATTCGGGTGATCCTCGCAGACGATCATCCGGTGGTGCGGGACGGCCTGGCGACGATGGTCAACCAGCAGCCCGACATGGAGGTGATCGCGGAAGCGAGTGATGGCGATGAGGCGATCACCCTGTTTGAGCAACATCACCCGGACGTAATGGTCCTCGATCTGCGCATGCCCAAGCGCGACGGCGTTGCGGTGGTGCAGAGAGTGCTGGAAGGCAATCCGAAAGCCTGCATTCTCATCATGACCACCTACGACGGCGACGAAGACATTTTTCAGTGTTTGAGCCAGGGCGCCAAGGGTTACCTGCTCAAGGACGCGCCGCGCCAAGAGATCCTGTCTGCCATTCGCGCGGTCAGTGAAGATCGTCCGTATACGTCCTCGTCAGTTGCCGCCAAAGCGCTGCAGCGCATGGCCAAGCCCAGCCTGACTCAACGCGAGCTCGACGTGTTGCAGTTGGTTGCGCAGGGGCGCAGCAACAAGGACATCGCGCGTCGCCTCGCAATTACCGAAGGCACGGCGAAGACTCACGTTAAGGCCATCCTGACCAAGCTCGATGCCATCAGCCGTACTGAGGCGGTTGCTGTTGCGCACAAGCGGGGCATGATCCGCCTCTAGCAGACGATGTACGGGCCGGCATCGCAAGCTCGGCCCGTCAGCGAAGCCGCAACCCTGCCGCGCATCGCTACGATACCCACACCGACGTCGCCGCGGCCGCCGCGCTGGTATTCGACTCAGCTTCTCGGGGCACCAGGTGCCGCTGCATGCTGCGCAATGCCCCAGTGTTGAGAAGCCGTCAGCGATTGTTGCGGCCTGTCCAAACCCGGTAACAAGCCAGATGAAAGTTTAATGTCGGCGCTTCGCTGCCCGCCGGCATCTCCACTTCATATTCGATTTCGTTTGCCTGGATAGGCTCACCGCATCCATTGCACGTGACACCCGTGCCATGGCCCGCCCAGGTCCGCAGCGGTTCGCGCTGCTGCCGCAGGAGAGATGAGTCGGCTTTCTCAGCCGTCTCGTTTCCGGTCCGCACTGACATTTCCATGCGTGATCCTCGTACGCTTCAGGCCGTCGTTCCCCGGAACGTCGCTGCGTGGATAAGGATGACACGCAGCGCAATCACGGTTTCGGCGGTTGGAATCCATCCGGGGCCTTGGAGCCCGTGCCGAAGAAAAACTTCTCCATCTCGCTTTCAAGAAACTTTCGCGCCTTGGGCTCAATGGGCGTCAGGCGGTACTCGTTGATCAACATTGTCTGATGCTTCAACCAGCGCGCCCATCCCTCCTTCGAGACATTCTCGAAAATGCGCTTGCCCAGCTCGCCGGGATACGGCTGGCGGTCGAGGCCCGGTGCTTCAGATTTCAAAACTACACATTGAACATTACGGGACATAGTGGCTACTCGAAGAATCGAACATGGTGGGGCTCGAGAGCGTCTCGAGCAGTGTCTTGATCGGCGCTGGCAGCCCGATCCGGGCAGGCTCGCGGGCGTTATACCAGAGGGTCGGGGGTGTATCCATAACACCGGCGTGGCCTGCACATGAAGTTAATAGTGGTGTGATGACGAGATCGAAGTGAGTGAACGCATGCTCGACAATCGACATTGGTTTGGGCTGACTCTGCGCTGCTTCCAGCGACTGGCCGCACCACACGCTTGCTGCTGAGACTGTGTCAAATTCCGGCAGGCACCACAGTCCTCCCCAGATTCCTGATTCCGGGCGGCGCTCCAACAGCACGCTGCCGTCTTCGCGCACCGCCACGAGCATGAAAACCTCGCGAGAACGTCGCTTCTTGCCCTTGGAGCTGCGGGGTGTTGGTAGCTCGTTCTGCCGGCCTGTTGCCTTGGCGACGCAATTTTCAGACAGCGGGCAGTAGCTGCACAACGGCTTGTAGCGTGTACAGACTGTGGCGCCCATGTCCATGATTGCCTGCGTGTAGGTCTCGACACCTTGGTCGGGGGTACAGGCATCTGACAGTTGCCAAAGTCGATCAACGATCTGCTTTTCAGCGGTGCTGCCTTCAACTCCGAAATAACGAGCCAACACTCGTTTGACGTTGCCGTCCAGGATCGGGAACCGTTCGCCGCGGCTCAATGCGAGTATGGCGCCTGCGGTGGAGCGCCCGATGCCGGGCAGGCTTGCGACTTCCTCGAACGTCTTTGGGAATTCACCGTTGAAGTTGTCGCGGATGATGCCGGCGGCGCGATGCAGGTTTCGTGCTCGAGCGTAGTAACCCAGGCCGGTCCAAAGATGTAACACATCGTCAATGGGTGCATCGGCCAGCGCGGTTACGGTTGGAAAGCGCGCCATGAAACGTTGGTAGTAGGGAATGACCGTGGAGACCTGGGTCTGTTGCAACATGATTTCAGACACCCAGACACGGTAGGGGGTCTTGTCGAGTTGCCAGGGCAGGTCGTGGCGGCCGCGTTCCGCGTGCCATGCCAGGAGCGCCGCCGCAAACTCGGGGTGCCGGGTCATGGGTTTCCTTCTGGTGTTTGCAGTTTCAGGTGTACGTCGGTCATGTGCGTGTCAGCTAACACGACCTGATCAAATATCACGCTGCCATTGGCGTTGATGGCGCGCAAGGCCTCGACGGGTAACTCGAAAGGCTTTTTGTTCTTGCTATCGACGTTGACGTATCTGCCGAGATCGATGCGATCGCCGTGCAGCTCGAAGCCCCACATCGGTTTTGGGGGCGCGGTGCGTTGCAGCCACCCGTTGAAACTGACCCCATCGAGTTTGAGCGCCAGCGGCTTCGCCGTGATGGAGCCGTCGTCGTAGCTCCAAGTTGTTGTGAGCTCCAGTGGGCCCAGGGTGGTTGGGTCGTGGGGGAGAGTTTGGTTCAGGGCCAGGTCGATTGCCAGTTCCCGCAGTGAGGGTGAGTGCAGGGTGACGGTGCCATGGGCGCGGACATGTGAGTCGATCGCCTGCGAATGCGCGTCCATGGCTCGAGTTTGGACGCCGGAAGCGTGGGCACGTGTGTCGGACGCTTGCACGCCGTCGTTGCTAGCTTGGGCACTCGCGTTGGCGGCTCGCACGTCGGCGTTGATGACTTGGGCACCTGCGTTGGCCGCCAGCTCACCTGCGTTGGCGGCTTGCTCGTGGCCGGTGGTTTGCTCGAAGGTGAGGTCGCCTTCTGCCTGCGCGTTGGCCACTTTCACTGTTAGCTTGGGCGCTGCGACTGCGAATGGGGTGGGGCGGATCGCCAATTCCGGGGCATCGAGCTGAACCCACACGCCGTTGGGCGGCAGGGTTGGGGTGTGGGCCAGAAATCGGGTGTGAACCGGCAGCGGATGATCGGCGCGCCATTCGCCAATGTCTAAGTCGACGTTCGACAGGGTGGCCTGCTGGCCGGTGGCTTCGTCGATGTAGTCGACCGTGCCATCGCGGATCTCGATGCCGGCGATCTGCACCGGCCGCCTCGGCTTCGTCGACCCAGCTGCGGGCGTGCTCGCGCCAGACGCTTGCGAGACCTTTGCTCCCGCTGCGCTCCCATCGCCTACCGACCCCGTGGCGTTGGTTGGCGCGGTCGTGACCGTGCGAGTGCCGCCGCCGAGGTCCTCCCAATTGCCGTGCCCCTGCGCGTCACGCCGCAAGTGAATGTGCGGACCCTGCAGCCGAATGCGGTCGGCGACGACTTCGCCGTGCAGCAGTGGCCAAAGCTTGGCTGCGACGTTGATGGACTGCCACTCCACGATCGCGGGGTTATCGAGATGGGCTGGCCCGGTGCGGATGCCCAGCCAGGGGTACCAGGTGATCGCGAGGTCGCCCTCGATCACAAACGGTTTGCCGGTAAGATCGGCGACGATCCCTTCAATTTTGCCTCGATATCGGTTCGGATCCACCACGGACGTCAGCACAAACACCGTCGCAACGAGCAGCAGCACGATCCCGCCGAGAATAATCACTGTCCACTTGGCTATTCGCACTGCTTCCGCCGCATCCCCCACCCGATTCCGCAACCGATTCTAGCTACACTCACGGCCGACGTTGGGAAGTGCTGGGGGCTTGGCGACGATGACCTACTGCGTGGGGATGCTCCTTGATACGGGGCTGGTCTTCCTTTCGGACTCTCGGACGAGTGCCGGCGTGGACCACATCAGCACGTTTCGCAAGACGACGGTGTTCCAGCGTCCCGGCGATCGTGTCCTCGTGATTCAGACCGCCGGCAACCTCGCCATCACGCAGGCAGTCATCAGCCTGCTGCGCGAAGAGATGGACGCGGGTGACGGCCGGCGCAATCTATTGTCAGTACCCACGCTGTTCGAGGCCGCGGAGCTCGTCGGCGATGCCGTCCGTCACGTCCACAAGCGCGACGCGGGTCAACTGAAGGAGTTCGGCCTCGACTTCAATGCCAGCATGATCCTCGGCGGTCAGATCCGCGGCGAGATGCCCCGTCTGTTCAGCATTTATGCCGCCGGCAACTTCATTGAGGCGACGGCCGAGACGACGTACTTCCAGGTGGGCGAATCCAAGTACGGCAAGCCCATCATCGATCGCGTCTTGAGGCGCAGCAGCAGCATCAATGAGGCGGCCAAGTGCGCCCTGGTCTCAATGGACTCGACGATCCAGTCCAACCTGTCGGTCGGCCTGCCGCTCGATCTCGTGTTGATCAAGCGGGATCGGTTCGAAGTAGCGCGTCACATGAGCATTGATGCCAACAACGAGTACTTTCGCGGGATTCGCTCGCATTGGAGCGAGGCGCTTCGGGAGGCGTTCGCTGAGCTCCCGGATCCGGACTGGCTGCGGATGCCCTTAGGCTGAGCGAGCCTTATCAGGGAAGCGGGACAGCACGCTGTCCATCAACCGCCGCCCGGCGGTGCCGAACGCAATAAAGAACACCCCGATGCGAAGCACTTCGTGAACCTCGAGGTCCTGCAATTGCTCCATGGTGATCAGCGCAATCGCGATGAGAATGCCATCGGCGACCATCGAGGCAGCCGCGAAGTAGCGCGACCCCTTCGCCCACCGGGTGAGCGCACCATGCGCAAGGAGCAGTACGGCCCACAGAATCCAGGTCGTCATGACGGTCTCTCGAGAAGGGTTCGGTCAGCAAATCGAATCGAACGGAATCGCTCGCGATTTTGACTGGCCGCGTGGCGATCTTGCCTGAACCGAGTTCTCGATTCACGCGTTTGCTACTCTTGCCCGCATGGCAAAAATACTCGTTACCGGCGCTTCGGGTGGAATTGGCGCGGCCATTTCCAGGGCATTGGCTGCACGCGGCATCAACGTCGTGCTGCACTATTCAAAGGGGCGTGACGCCGCGGAGGCGACGCGACGCTCATTGAAGGGTGAGGGGCACTCAATCGTCCAGGCGGACCTGACTGATCCGAAGGCGATTGGGCGGCTTTGGGAGGAGGCCTCTGCGGGGCAGCGGGTGGACGCTGTCGTCAACAACGCGGGCATCTTCCCCAACCACGCGCCCCTGAGTACGGAATTTGATGAGTGGACTGCCGCATGGCAGCGGACGATCACGACCAACCTGCTGGGGCCGGCTCACCTATCGCACTATGCTGCTCGGGCGATGGCTGGGCAGGGTGGTGGGCGGATCGTGAACATTTCTTCCCGCGGTGCCTATCGCGGCGAGCCGACGGCTCCTGCGTACGCCGCCAGTAAGGCGGGGCTCAATGCAATGAGTCAGTCGCTGGCGAAGGCGTTGGCGCCGAAGGGTGTTTACGTGTTTGTCGTTGCGCCGGGGTGGGTGGCCACGGAGAGGGTCGCCAAGTCGATCAACGATCCGGCCGTTTTGGCGGATCAACCGCTCGGGCGCGTGGCCACGCCGGATGAGGTCGCAGAGGTAGTTACCTTCTGCGCGCTGGATGCACCGGCGAGCCTGACGGGTGCCATCCTCGACGTGAACGGCGCGTCCTACCTGCGCTCCTAAGCCGCACAATGACGGTGTTCCGCAGTCCAATGCGCAAGTCATCGCAGCGCGGAGAGGCTCCTTGCGTGCGGAACGCTTTGGGCCCGCGGTTGGTAAAACTGTTTGCGCGTCTCCGTTCCGCGCTGTTGGTCTTAGCTGGTGTTTCGGCCGCCGTCGTCCAAGCCAACCCGACCGAGACCTTTCCGGTGACAGTGACCGTGGACGCGAGCAAGCGCGTTGGCGACTTGCCGCCGATCTGGCGCTTCTTTGGCGCCGACGAGCCCAACTACGCGACGGAGCCTGATGGGGCGAAGTTGTTGATGGAGCTGGGTGGCCTGCGGCCCGGTGAGGTCTATTTTCGCGCGCATAACCTGCTGACCACCGGCGACGGCACCCCCGACTTCAAGTGGGGTAGTACCAACATCTACACCGAGAAGGCCGGCAAGCCGGTCTACGATTTCAACATCGTCGACCGGATCATCGACACGTATATTCAGCGCGGCATCCATCCGTATCTCGAAATCGGCTTCATGCCGGAGGCAATGACTGCCGCCCCAGAGGGTACGCCCTACCGCAAGCCTTGGAAGCCCGGTGTCGAGTACAAAGGGATCACCGCCGGCTGGTCCTATCCCCCGCGCGATTACGCCAAGTGGGCGGAGTTGGTTTACCAGTGGACCCGGCATTGCGTCGAGCGCTATGGGCGCGCCGAAGTGGAGCGTTGGTATTTCGAAGTCTGGAACGAGCCCAATCTGGATTTCTATTGGTTGGGTACACCCGAAGACTTCTATCGTCTACACGACTACGCGATCGACGCTGTGCGGCGCGCCCTGCCCACTGCTAGAACGGGTGGGCCGGATGTTGCTGGATCTGGCGGCGCGTTGATGGACGGGTTTCTAAAGCACGTCACGGCTGGGAAAAACTACGCAACTGGTAGGGTTGGAACACCTACCGACTTCCTGTCGTTCCATGCGAAGGGCCAGCCAACAGTAGTGGACGGCCACGTCCGCATGGGCATTTCCAACCAGTTGAAGACGGCCGATGAGGCGTTTGCAAAGATCGCCGCTGTGCCCCAGTTGGCTCACAAGCCGATTGTTATCGGAGAAAACGATCCGGAAGGCTGTGCCGCCTGTCCGGGGCCGCAGAACGCCTACCGCAACGGCACGATGTATTCGAGCTACACGGCCGCCAGCTACGCCCGACTCTGGGAGTTGGCCCGACGTCGCGATGTGAAACTGGAAGGCGCTCTCACATGGGCATTCACCTTCGTGGGCCAGCCGTGGTTTGCCGGCTACCGTCAATTAGCAACGCGTGGCGTAGACCTCCCGGTGTTGAATGCCTTCCGCTTGCTCTCGCACCTCGGCCCGGAGCAAATCTCAGCGACCAGCAGCGCTGAGGCACCACTCGACGACATCGTCACCAACGGCGTCAGAAGCAAACCCGACGTCGGCGCTCTGGCGACCCGCTCCGAGACGGGATCCCTCCGCATATTGCTGTGGCACTACCGCGACGATGACGTCCCAGGCCCCGCTGCGGAATTACACCTGTCGGTGAAGGGCATCCCGGGCGGCCGAGTGCCGCAGGCCCGAATCTGGCGCGTCGACAGTCAACACGGTGACGCATTCTCAGCCTGGCAAGCAATGGGCTCGCCTCCCGCACCCACCGGCCCGCAGGTCCAACAGTTAGTCCGTGCATCGCAGATCGCAGCTGAATCCGTCCGCGGAGTATCCCGAGAAAGCGATGGTTCCGTGTCGCTGGAAATCAGCGTGCCGCTACACGGCATCGCACTCCTCGACCTCAGCCTCTAAGGGTTCCCGCGCGTAAGTTCGCGGCGATTATTGCGTCAGTACCCTACAAAAGCGCTCAATCAGGCATTCAGACGCAACCGGGAGCGCTTCCCTGAGGACTTTGCCTTCTAGCTTTCCAAAGAAGATCTCGAAAATTGGAGGTCACAGATTGTGACCTCCAATTCATCTGCCAAGATGGGCCTTCGGCGTCCTCCTTACGCATTTACGCAGGAGGGGATTGCGATGCTGTCGTCAGTATTGCGCAGCGACCGCGCAGTGAAAATGAACATCGCGATCATGCGGGCTTTCGTTCGCCTGCGGGATGACGATGGCCTTCACGGCCGGATCGGCCTGCGCAGCTTCGATGGCTGTGGCAAGTACCTGCAGAACTGCCCCACCGAGCGTGTTGACCGGAGGGTGTCTGATCAACACCTCGAGGATGTCATCGTGATGATAGGTCACAGTCATGTTGGTTTCTCGCTCATCGGTCGAACCCGACCGTATAGCCGCCATCGATGACGATGCCTTGGCCGGTAATGAAAGCGCCGGCCCTGGTGGCCAGAAAGACGGCGGCTCCGGCGATGTCCTCAGGCTCGCCGATGCGGCGCAGCGGCGTCGCGCGTCTCATCGCGGCCTCTGCAGCCGGATCCTCCCACAGAGCACGGGCGAAGTCGGTCCGGGTGATACCGGGCGCGATCGCATTGACGCGGACATTGTGCGGTCCAAACTCCACGGCGAGATTGCGCACCAGCTGCAGCTCCGCCGCCTTGGAAATATGATACGCACCGATCACGTTGGACCCGACCAGGGCGCCGATCGAGGAAATGAGGATGATTGCACCGCTCTTTCGCTCGATCATCTCCGGTGCAATCATTGTGACGAGCCAGTGATTCGCGAGGACATTGTTATCGAAGATCTTCCGGAACTGTTCATCGCTGATGGTGGCGGACGGGCCGAAATGAGGATTACTGGCGGCGTTGCACACGAGCACATCGATCTGCCCGAAATGTTGGCGGGTCGCGTCCACCATCCTTTGGAGTCCTGCCTTGTCAGAGAGGCTGGCAGCAATCCCGACGGCGCAATCTTTGCCATGTTGCTCATTGATGGCCGCAGCGACCTCCTCGCAGGCCGGCTGTTTGCGGCTCGAGATGACGACGCGCGCTCCGGCCGATGCATAAGCCTCCGCGATTGCACGTCCAATGCCGCGGGTCGAACCCGTGATGATTGCTACCTTGCCGCTCAGATCAAACAGATCCATACATCTTCTCGCCTCAATTGATGGCGCCGGCCTTGCGCGCTTCCGACCAGGCGGCCTTCGCAAGCAGCGCTACTTTCTCCACGGTGGCGGCCGCATGACTGCTCGATGCGTTCCCGTCGATCATCCGTTTCTTGATGCCCTGAATAATGCCGACCGTGCGGAACAGGTTGTAGGCGAAGTACCAGTGCAGATCCTCCAGCCGTTCCCTCCCCGTCGCATCGCAGTAGCGCGCCACCACCTCATCCAGCGTTGGTAAACCTGCTGCTTCGAGATCGACTCCGACTAGGCCGGATCTCCCATCGCGGGGCATCGCCCAGGACATTGCGAGATAGGTGAAGTCGGCCAGCGGATCGCCGATCGTGGCCAGTTCCCAGTCCAACACCGCGAGCACCCGCGGCGCATCCGGTGCGTAGATGAGGTTGTCGATCCGATAGTCGCCATGGACAATCGATGCGTGAGTCTGTTCCGGCAGTGTGCGCGGCAACCACTCGATCAGCTTTTCGACCTCGGGCAGATCATCGGTCTGGGACGCGCGATACTGTTTGGTCCAGCGCTCGACCTGACGTTGGATGTAATTGCCGGGTCTGCCGAAATCCGTGAGCCCCGCAGCCTCAGGGTTGACCGCATGAAGCGCTGCCATCGTGTCGATCATCGCCTCGTAATGAGCGCGACGATCAACTCTCGGCACCTCCGGGAGCGTGCCGTCCCAGAAGATGCGTCCGTCCACCATCTCCATGAGATAGAAGACCGCGCCGACCACACTCTCATCGGTGCACAATGCGATCGGACGGGGGACGGGAAACCCGGTCGGATGGATCGCCGCGAGCAGGCGGAATTCGCGATCAACCGCATGGGCCGATGGCAGCAGTTGGCCGAACGGCTTGCGGCGCAACACGAAATTTCCGTTGGCCGTGTTGATCCGGTAGGTCGGGTTGGATTGACCACCGGCAAACTTCTCGACTGCCTCCAACCTGGAGAATCCAGGGATCGCGCGCTGCATCCATCGCGCCAGAACCGCAGCGTCGAGATCGCTCATGCAGCGGTGTCCCGATAGCGGCCGAACTCCGCGCGTGCGATGGCACGGGCGTGCACCTCATCCGGCCCATCGGCGAGACGCAACGTGCGAATGGCCGCCCAGGCCGCTGCCAGGGCAAAATCGTTCGACACACCACCGCCGCCATGTGCCTGCACCGCATCGTCGATGATACGCAGCGCCATCTGCGGCGCCTGAACCTTGATCATCGCGATTTCGTTTCGAGCCGCTTTGTTCCCGGCCCGATCCATCATGTTGGCAGCTTTGAGGCACAGCAGGCGCGTCATCTCGATGTCGATCCGCGCGCGAGCGATGCGCTCCTCCCAGACCGAATGGTCGCCGATGCGCTTACCGAAAACAGTGCGCGAGAGCAGACGCCTGGTCATCGCTTCCAGGGCTTCCTCCGCAGTGCCTATCGTGCGCATACAGTGATGGATGCGACCCGGCCCGAGGCGACCCTGCGCGATTTCGAAACCGCGTCCCTCACCGAGCAGAAGGTTTTCGGCCGGCACTCGTGTGTTGGTCAGAGTGATCTCAGCATGACCATGCGGCGCGTGGTCGTATCCATAGACGGACAGCATCCGCTCGATTTTCACGCCCGGTGTCTCGAGATCGACCAGTATCATCGATTGTTGGCGGTGGACTTCGGCGTTCGGGTCAGTCTTGCCCATGAGGATCGCGAGCTTGCAGCGCGAATCGCCCGCGCCCGAGGACCACCACTTTCGACCGTTGATCACATAGTGATCGCCGTCGCGCCGAATCGATGTCTGGATGTTGGTTGCGTCCGACGAGGCGACATCAGGTTCAGTCATCAGGAAGGCGGAGCGGACCTCACCCTCCATGAGCGGCTTCAGCCAACGATCCTTTTGCGCCCGCGTGCCATAACGGTGGAGGAGCTCCATGTTGCCGCTGTCCGGCGCGGAACAGTTGAAGACCTCGGACGCCCAGTGGATGCGGCCCATCTCCTCGGCACACAATGCATACTCGAGGTTCGTGAGCCTCGCGCCGGTGAAAACGAAACCGCCGTCCGCCTCAGCCTGCTCGCTGCGCGGTGGCATGAACAGGTTCCATAACCCTGCGGTCCTGGCCTTGGACTTCAGTGCGTCGATTGTTGGTGGCGGTGCCCAGCGATCGCCTGTGACCAACTCTTGTGCGTATTCCGCCAGGCGCGGGCGGACTTCATTCCGCATGAACTCACGCACCCGATCCCGGAAATGGGTCTCACGATCGGTCAGGGAGAAATCCATCAGCGCGGCGGCAGCCAGCCTAACTTGGTGAGAAAGGCGTCGGTGCGACGGCTCGTATCCGACGCCCAGAACTCGGTCTTTGTAAAGACGGAAGGGTCCTCCAGCCCCAGCCAGACTTCGGTGAATCCATGCGGCGCACCGGGGTAGAGTACAGCGTCGCACTGAGCTTTGAGCGCCCGAGCGCGCTTGCAGAATTCTTTGACTGTCTCAGGTGACACGCCCTTGTCGGCCGTGCCCTGAAAAATGATCGTGGGAGGTAAGCCTCGATCGAGATGATCGATGGGCGAGAGGTCGCGGGCGTGATCGGCCACGGCCTTTCCCCAATTGGTCGTCACGCGTTGGATGGCGGCCGGCGACCCCGTATCTAACCCTGGGTTGTAAAGAACCAGCGCGTTGGGCCGTGGGTCGATCGGCGGGTCGGCGGGATCGTCGAAATCCGAGACGAGCGCGGTGTCGGCCGCCATCAGGCCGCCTGCGGAGCTTCCGACAGCCGCAATCCTGGAGGGATCGATGCCGAATTCGCCCGCATGCCCCCGGACCCATCGCATCGCCGATTTCGCGTCTGTGACCGAGTCCATGATCACGGATCCGTGCCGACACTTGACGCGGTAGTCGACCAGGACTGTCACCATGCCCCGCAGCGCCAAGTGAGTCGCCTGCGTCTGGTACCTGCGGATATCGCCGAAGAGGAAACCACCTCCATAAAAGAACACGACTGCGGGAGCTTTGTAGCCGGGCCTGTGTGCTGCCGAGTTGAAAACATACAGGCGAAGCTCCACGTCGCCGATAGTCTTGTATGTGAAGGTCTTCGACCCATTGATGTGCTGAGGCTGCGGGTCCGTCGCTTCGCTGGGCGCGCACAGATCCTCCGCCGCAGCGGTCGGGGGCGTGCACCACAACAACATTCCTGTGATCGCACCCAAACTCCAACTCGAAAAACGGTAATCCATACACGACCTTCGCAGGTGAACGCAGCCTCAGTGGATTGAAACACGGTTTCCACCGGCAAACCGGCGAAATCTCCTCACCGGTTTGGGAGAGCGAAAAAGCTCATCAATCGCGGCGATGTATTTGAGTTTGTGGCGGGTTCGATCGTATGGAACGATGAGCTATGGACAATATGATCAACAACACGGACGCCGCCACGTGGGAAATAGCAGAGCGCCATCTGCTCAAGTACATGGGCGTGGGCGGCGCCTTCACCCCATTTGTTCCAGACCGCGCACAGGGCTCGTGGCTCTATGACGCCACGGGACGCAAGGTGCTCGACTTTACTTCGGGGCAGATGAGCTCCGTTATCGGACACGCGCACCCGGAGCTCGTTGAAGCCCTGCGTCGAGCGGCCGGTCGACTCGATCATCTGTTCAGTATGATGATTTCCAGGCCGGTCACGGACCTGGCTGCCGCCTTGGCGGAACTGGTTCCGGCTCTTCCGCGTTCCATGTTCCTCTCGACCGGAGGGGAGTCGGTCGAAGCGGCCATCCGGCTCGCCAAGGTGGTCACCGGTAAGTGGGAAATCGTCGGCTTCACCCAGTCATATCATGGATCCACTGGGGCAGCGGCGTCGGCGACGTACTCTGTGGGGCGTCGCGGCCACGGCCCGCTGATGCCGGGAGCCTTCGCCATTCCCGCGCCCAACGCGTTTCGGCCTCGCTTTCCGGGCGTCACGTGGCAGCAGGAGCTCGATGACAGCTTTGAGCTCCTGGATCGACAGTCGACTGGCAACCTCGCCGCCTTCGTCGCGGAGCCGGTCCTCAGCACGGGCGGCATCATCGACTTACCGCCGGGCTACTTGGCGGTTCTGAAGGATCATTGCGTACGTCGAGGCATGCTTCTCATCGTGGACGAGGCGCAGACGAGCCTTGGGCGCACCGGCGAGATGTTTGCGTTCGAGCGCGACAATATCGTGCCCGACGTGCTCCTGCTTTCGAAAACCCTCGGCGCGGGCATGGCGATGTCGTCGGTGCAGACGTCCGATGCGATCGCGGACGTAGCGGACAGGCGCGGGTTCATGTTTGTGACAACGCACGTGAACGATCCGCTCCCCGCCTCCGTCGCCTTGAAGGTGTTGGAGATCATCCAGCGCGATCAGCTTGTCGAACGATCGAGGGTTCTCGGCAGCCGCCTCCGAATGGGACTGCAAAGCCTCATGCAACGTCATCAATGCATCGGCGACGTGCGCGGGCGCGGACTGTTGCTCGGGATGGAATTTGTTCCATTCGAGGGCCAGAGCTCAACCGAGATTTCTCGACAGGTGACCGAGATCGCACTCGAGCGCGGCCTGTCGGCGAACATAACCGGCGCGTATACATCGGGCACCATGCGCTTTGCGCCGCCGATCAACTCAACGGATGAGGAGATCGATTTCGGGCTGAGCGTTCTGGACGCCTCGATTTCCCAGGTGATGGAATCCATCGGCAAATAAATGCACGGGTCTAAGAACGTTGGCGTTGAGGTGATTGGGCACGTCGCCGTCGTCGAGATGCGGCGACCGCCGTATAACTATTTCGACCTCGAGCTGATGAGCACGCTTGGCCGGATCTTCGAAGACATCGACCAGGACGCGTCGCTGCGCGCGATCGTCCTGTGCGCGCAGGGCACCGCGTTCTGCGCTGGCGCAGATTTCAACACCCCGGGCGGCCCGTCACGCGACGTCTATCCCGAAGCCGCGCGCCTGTTTGCGACGCGCAAGCCGGTCGTCGGCGCCATACAGGGGCCCGCCATCGGGGGTGGCTTGGGGCTCGCGGTCGTCGCGGATTTCAGAGTGGCGGCTCCGGAGGCCCGGTTCGCCGCGAATTTCGTCAAGTTGGGTATCCACCCGGGTTTCGGCTTGACGCATACACTTCCCCGTCTGATCGGGGTGCAGAAGGCTGCGCTCCTGATGTACACCGGCCGTCGTCTGAATGGCGAACAGGCGCTCGCCTGGGGGCTCGTGGACGAACTGGTCGACCTGTCGGAGCTGCGCGTCGCGGCGTTGAAACTAGCGGCTGAAATCGCCGAGGCTGCCCCGCTCGCCGTCATCTCAACACGGGCAACGCTGCGCCACGGTCTCTTCGATGCTTTCCGCGATCAGGTTCGTCACGAGAGCGACGAGCAGACCAAGTTGCTTGCCACGGCCGACTCTCGCGAAGGCATTCGCGCCGTCAACGAACGACGACCCGGTCGCTTTATCGGCGCCTAGCTGACGGCGGACCCAGCAACATGGCCAATCCCACAGCCCCAGTGCCGTCGGCCCCGTTGGATGGAATCCGCATCCTCGACCTCACCTCGGTTCTCATGGGCCCGTATGCGACACGCATTCTCGGCGACATGGGCGCCGACGTGATCAAGATCGAACCGCCGGAAGGGGACATGTTGCGAGCAACAGGCGGTGCACGGATTTCGCCGGTGATGATGAATCTCTATCGCAACAAGCGCAGCGTGGTGCTCGACCTCAAGGCAGCTGCGGGCAAGACGGCGCTCGAGGCGCTGATCCGCACAGCCGATGTTCTGGTCCACAATCTGCGCCCGCAAGTCATGGATCGCCTCGGTTTCACGTATCCGGCGGTCCGTTCCATCCAGCCGGACATCATCTACTGCACCGCAACCGGCTTCGGCAGTGAGGGACCTTACAGTGAAAAGCCGGCATACGATGATCTGATCCAGGCTGCGTCCGGGTTCGCGGCCGCCAGTCTTCAACTGACGGGAGAGCCTGCCTACGCGCCTGCAGTCATTTGCGACAAGCTCGTCGCCCAGGCCGTCGTCTACTCGATTCTGGGCGGCTTGCTGCAGCGTGCGCGCGGCGGCGGTGGGCAGTCGATCGAAGTGCCGATGTTTGAGGTCGCCATCGACTTCAATCTCGTCGAGGGATTGGGCGGCGCGGTCTACACCCCGCCTCGGGGTCCGACCGGCTGGCCGCGACTGAAGACGCATGAACGCCGACCGTTCAGGACCGCCGATGGCTTTGCGTGCATCCTGCCTTACTCCGCGCAGAACTGGTTTGCCTTCTTCGACGCCGTCGGTCGCAGCGACTGGAAAGTGCGCTATGCCGATCCCGGCGAGCGCAACGCTGCGATCGAAACGCTCTATGCAATGATTCGGGAAGAGGCGCCGAAGCGCACGACAGCCGAGTGGGTCGCTTTTTGCGACGAGGCTGACATTCCCTGCATGCCCGTGCTGACAGTCGAACAGATCCCCGATGACCTCCATGTCCGGGCTGTCGATCTGATGCCGATCCGCGAGCATCCGTCCGAGGGGCCCTATCACGCCATCAGACAACCGATCCGCTTCGGAGCCGCTCCATTCCGGCTACGCCGGCATGCGCCGGGCTTTGGTGAGCATACGGCCGAGGTCCTCGGTGAGGTTGGCCTAACTCCGGAAGGCTAGACGTACCATGCAATATAACTTCACGACAGAGCAGCGCGAATTTCGCGCCGTCCTGCGTCGCTTTTTCGGGCAGACATCGCCGCCCTCGGTCGTGAGGCGGCTCATGGACACCGACGCGGGTTGGGATACGGCGCTTTGGCGTGATCTCAACACTCAGCTTGGGGTCTCCGGCGTCCATGTGCCGGAAGCGTACGGCGGCATGGGCTTCGGGTTTGTCGAGCTGGGTATTGTCCTCGAGGAGATGGGGCGCGCGTTGGTCTGCGCGCCGTACTTCAGCTCCGTAGTACTGGCGACCACCGCGATCCTCAACGGCGCGGACGAAGCCCAGAAGCAGGCCCTGCTCCCGGGGCTGGCCGCCGGCGACACCGTGGCGGCCTTGGCGTTCACCGAGCCCAACGGGCAGTGGGACCAGGACGCGATCGAGACCACGGCGCACCAGGCGGCGGGCCGCTACCGGCTGTCCGGTGTGAAGAGCTTTGTCATCGACGGGCATACGGCGGACCTTCTCATCGTGCCGGCGCGTCGTCCCGGCAGCACCGGCCAGTCTGGTCTTTCTCTTTTCGCTGTTCGCGGCGACGCCGCCGGGCTGACGCGGACGTCGCTGCAGACGCTGGACCCAACTCGTAAACTCGCACGAGTTGAGTTCGCGGACGTCGAGGCCGAACTGCTCGGCGCGCCCGAACAGGCTGCAGGGCCGCTGTCCAAGACACTCGCCCAGGCCGCGGCCATGTTGGCGAATGAAATGGTCGGCGGCGCCGAGAGGCTTCGGGAGTCGGCGCTCGAATACGCCAACCTGCGCGTGCAGTTCGGCCGACCGGTCAGCTCATTCCAGGCGATGAAGCACAAGCAAGCTGACATGTTGGTCGATGTGGAGCTCGCCAGGTCGGCCGCCTATCAGGCCGCCCAGGCGGCTGCGGACGATCGGGCGGATCTGCCCGCGCTGGCCTCTTTGGCAAAGGCGTCTGCGTCGGAGGCCTACCTGCAGACTGCCATCCACACGATCCAGATTCATGGCGGGATCGGCTTCACCTGGGAGAACGACACGCACCTCTGGTTCAAACGCGCCAAAAGCTCGGAGGTCCTCCTCGGCGATCCAACCTGGCACCGCGAGCAGATGATGCGCGCTTGGGCCAACAATGGGAGTGAAGTCCAATGACGACGCCGATGGAAGCGACGGTTCGCGCTGAAATCCGGGACTGGCTGAGCGCCAACTGGGATCCGAACCTGAGTCTCGTTGAATGGCGCGAGCGGCTCGTGAATTCCGGATGGGGCGCACCCGCCTGGCCGATCGCCCTCTACGGTCGTGGCCTCGAGCCCGCGATGGCGTCAGTGGTAGACGATGAGATGCGCCGTGCCGGTGCGGTAGGCGTCGCGCGGTCCGGCGCTCGGAACCTGGCAACCCAGACCCTGCTCGCCCATGGCTCGGACGCGCAGAAGCGGGCATTTCTCCCGCCGACGCTGACAGGCCGTTACAGTTGGTGCCAGCTCTTCAGCGAACCTGGCAGCGGCTCCGACCTCGCAGGCGCCGTAACGCGCGCCGATTTGAAGAATGGGCGGTGGATCGTCAGCGGCCAGAAGTTGTGGACGACGAGCGCCCACCACGCAGACTGGGGTCTGCTCCTGGCGAGGACGGACTGGGATGTACCCAAACATGCGGGACTCTCCTTTTTCCTGATCGACATGCACCAGCCGGGCATCCAGGTGCGGCCTCTGCGGCAGATGAATGGCTACGCCTCATTCAACGAGGTGTTTCTCGCCGATGCCGAGGTGGCGCCTGAACATCTCATCGGTCAACTCGGCGGCGGATGGACCGTGGCCACCACCACACTGATGCACGAGCGCAGCCATGGAGATCCCTCCGCCGCAAAACCAACGGACGCTGGAGGCCGCGAAGGACGCGTCTACGATGAGGAACGTGAAGAGATCGCCATCGCGACAGAGCCTTACGGTTGGTACCCGCAGCGCGCTGGCCGTGTGGACCTCATCCTCGAACGCGCACGCGAGACCGGAAGGATCAACGATCCAGTCGTTCGCCAGGAGATCGCCAAGCTGCTGATCCTGGACCGCAGCGCGAAATGGACGGCGCTCAGGGCGCGGGCGGCTGTGGCAGCCGGTGAGGGACTTGGACCTGCAGGATCACTGATCAAGTTGGTTGGCAGCCACGTCGCGCGTGCGGCCGCCAGGGTCCACACGCTGATCTCGGGCGCGGACGCCATGCTCGCCGGCGCGGAGGCGCCACGAAATGGGTTGATTGCCGAAGTCCTGATTTCCGTTCCGGCCGTCTCCATCGCGGGTGGCACGGACGAGATCCAGCGGAACATCATCGCCGAACGAATGCTGGGGATGCCGAAAGACCCGAGCTCCGACACCAATCGTCCATTCCGGGACGTGCCGAAGAACTCAATGGCGCGGCAGCCAACCTAACTTGGTGAGAAAGGCGTCGGTGCGACGGCTCGTATCCGCAGCCCAGAACTCGGTCTTCGGAAAGTTGGCGGGGTCGTCGAGACCCATCCAGATTTCGGTGAACCCATGCGGTGCGCCGGGGTAGAGCACCAACTCGCACTGAGCTTTGAGGGCTCGCGCGCGCCGGCAAAACTCCTGGTGGCTCGCAGGGGGCACGGTCTTGTCAGCCGTACCTGCGAAAATAATCGTGGGAGGCAGGCCGCGGTCGAGATGATCGATGGGCGACAAGTCGCGAAGGTGATCGGCTACGGCGTTTCCCCAAACCCGTGTTATGACGCGGATCGCGTTAGGCGACGCTAGCTCGAGCCCGGGATTGTAGAGGACGAGCGCATTGGGCCGCGCGTCGATAGGCGGATCGGCAGGATCGTCGAAATCCGTAATGAGCGCGGTGGCGGCCGCCAATTGGCCCCCAGCCGAGCTTCCTACAGCCGCGATCCTCGACGGATCGACGCCCAGTTCATCCGCGTGCCCACGGACCCAACGCATCGCCGATTTGGCGTCTGCGACCTCATCCATGATCGTGATTGCGGGCCCGTGTCGACACTTGACCCGGTAGTCGACGAGGACGGTCACCAGGCCCCGGAGCGCCAGATGCGTTGCCTGTGTTTGGTACCTGCGGATATCGCCAAACACCCATCCGCCGCCGTAAAAGAACACGACGGCGGGAGACCTGTCGCCGGCCTTGTGCGCTGCCGAGCTGAACACATGGAGGCGCAAGTCTGTATCGCCGATCGTCTTGTAAACGAAGGGTTTCGATCCGTTGATGTGCAGGGGCTGCGGGTCCGTCGCCTCGCTGGGTGCGCAGAGGTCCTGCGCCGAGGCCACGGCAGGAACGACGCACAACATCACTCCTGCGACGGCGCCAACAACCGATCTCGAAAATCTGCAACCCATGCCTTCACCTCTTTGCTGGAAACACTGGTCAACGGACTGGAAGCCAACCCAACTTGGTCAGGAAGGCGTCGGTGCGACGGCTCGTATCCGCAGCCCAGACTTCAGTCTTCGGAAAGTTGGCGGGGTCGTCCAGGCCCAGCCAGACTTCGGTAAACCCGTGCGGCGCGCCGGGGTAGAGCACCACCTCGCACTGAGCTTTGAGCGCTCGAGCGCGCCTGCAGAAGTCGTTTTGCGTTGCAGGTGATATGCCCTTGTCGGCCGTACCCGCGAAAAGGATCGTGGGGGGCAAGCCTCGATCGAGATGATCGCTGGGAAAGAGGTCGTGGGCCTGATCGGCCACGGCCTTGCCAAATTTGGTGTTCAAGTTGTTGACGACGATCGGCGTCAGGGTGAGGGCCGGGTTGTAGAGAATGAGCGCGTTGGGCCGCGGGTCGATCTTCTGGTCGTCGTTGGGATCGTCGAGTTCCGTAACGAGCGCAGTGGCGGCCGAAATCGTGCCGCCTGAGGAGCTCCCGCCGGCCGCGATCCGATCGGGATCGACGCCCAGCTCATTCGCATGCCCCCGGACCCACCGCATCGCCGATTTGCCATCTGAAATCGAGTCCAGGATCGTGGACCCGTGTCGACACTTGACCCGGTAGTCGACGAGTACGGTCACCAGGCCCCGAAGCGCCAGGTGCGTTGCCTGCGTTTGGTACCTGCGGATATCGCCGAACAGCCATCCACCGCCGTAAAAGAATACGACGGCCGGAGATCTGTCGCCGGGCTCGTGGTTGGCCGAGCTGAACACATGAAGGCGAAGCTCTGTGTTGCCGATCGTCTTGTACACGAAGGGCTTCGACCCGTTGATGTGCAGGGGCTGAGGATCCGTCGCCTCACTGGGCGGGCCGCAGAGATCGTCCGCCGAGGCGAGCGCAGGCACGCCGCTGAGCCACGCTCCCGCGATTAGGCCAAGAACCGATCTCCAAAATCCGCAACTCATGGTCAACGGACTGGAAGCCACTTCAACCTGGTCAGGAAGGCGTCGGTGCGGCGGCTCGTATCCTCGGCCCAATACTCGGTCTTCGGAAAGTTCGTGGGATTGTCGAGACCCAGCCAGATCTCAGTGAAGCCATGCGGCGCACCGGGATAGAGCACCACCTCGCACTGAGCTTTGAGCGCTCGCGCGCGCCGGCAGAAGTCATTCTGCGTTGCGGGTGAGATCCCCTTGTCGGCTGTACCCGCGAATAGGATCGTCGGGGGAAGCCCTCGATCCAGGTGATCGCTGGGAAACAGGTCGTGGGCCTGATCGGCCACGGCCTTGCCAAAGAATTGGGTCGTGAGCTCGACGACCTTCGGCGTCAGGGTGAGCGCCGGATTGTAAAGAATGAGCGCGTTGGGCCGTGGGTCGATCCTCTTGTCGTCGTTAGGATCGTCGAGCTCCGTATCGAGCGCAGTGGCCGCCGCCATCATGCCGCCCGAGGAGCTCCCGACAGCTGCGATCCGAGAGGGGTCGATGCCGAATTCGTCCGCATGCGCCCGGACCCACCGCATCGCCGATTTGCCATCTGAAATCGAGTCCAGGATCGTGGACCCGTGTCGACACTTGGCGCGGTAGTCGACCAGGACGGTCACCAGGCCCCGAAGTGCCAGGTGAGTGGCTTGGGTCTGATACCTGCGGACATCGCCGAACAGGAATCCGCCTCCATAAAAGAATACGGCGGCAGGCGCCTTATCACTGGCCTTGTGGTCGGCCGAGTTGAAAACATAGACCCGCAGGTCTGTGTTGCCGATCGTCTTGTAAACGAAGGTCTTGGCCCCGTTGATGTGCAGGGGTTGAGGATCCGTAGCCTCGCTGGGCGGGCCGCAGAGATCTTCCGCCGCGGCGAGCGCGGGCATACAGCTGAGCCACGTCCCCGCGATGGCGCCGAGGACCCAGTTTGAACAACCGAAACCCATGTCTCACCTCCCCACCTCCTTGGTATGGAAGCACGACTTCCAACAGTGAGCTGACGAAACCTCCTCATCGGTCGCGGCGAGTTATTTGCGCTCATCCGCCCGGGCACTGCGCCTAGGATGAGCGGTCAAGAAAGCGGAAGGTTACGATGCCCAGCGTTGCCCCTATCCAACATCCGGACCAACTCTTCATCGGCGGCAAGTGGGCGCAGCCTTCGGGCACAACCAGGTTCGACGTGCTCAATTCGAGCACGGAGGAGCTGTTCGTCAGCGTCGCCGAGGCTCAGGCGGCGGACATGAGCGCCGCGGTCGCCGCGGCCCGGCAGGCCTTCGACCACGGCCCGTGGCCGCGCATGACCCATGCCGAGCGCGGCCGCTATCTTCAGGCGATTGCCGCGGAGATGGCGCTTCGGGCGGATGAGCAGGCGAGCACCTGGGTGATCGAATCCGGGGTCGTTCAGGCGATCGCGGGTCCGAGGTCAAAATCGGTCGCCTCCGTCTGGGAGTTTTACGCGGGTCTGGCCGACACTTTCCCGTTCCAGGAAGTGCGCAAGCCGGCCGTGGCGAACACCGGCCTGCTGGTGCGCGAGCCGGTCGGCGTCGTCGCCGCGATCATCCCCTGGAACGGGCCCCTGCTCATGATCGCCTATAAGTGCGCACCTGCGCTCCTTGCCGGCTGTACGGTCATTGTGAAGGGCTCGCCTGAGGCCCCCGGCGCCGCGTATCTGTTCGCCGAGGTCTGCGAGAAGGTCGGTTTGCCGCCCGGCGTGGTCAACGTAGTGATCGCCGAACGGGAGGTCTCGGAGCTTCTGGTCCGAGATCCCGGCGTGGACAAGGTGACGTTCACGGGCTCAACAGCGGCCGGCCGACGCATCGCCTCCATTTGTGGCGAGCGGATCGCACGCTGCACCTTGGAGCTCGGCGGCAAGTCTGCGGCGGTCATTCTGGACGACTACGACATTGAGCAGGCGGCAAAGACGATTTCGGGCATGGCCACATTCCTGACCGGCCAGGTCTGCTCGTCGCTGACCCGCATCATTGTTGATCGCAAGCGCCATGACGATCTGGTCGAGGCTCTGAGCACCTGCTTTTCGCAGGTCAGGATCGGAGACCCGTTCGATCTGTCGACCCAGATGGGGCCGCTCGCGATGAGCCGGCAGCGCGACCGCGTCGAGCGCTACATCCAACTGGGCAAGCAGGAAGGCGCCCGGCTCGCAGGCGGAGGCGGCCGGCCCGCGCATCTGCGCCGCGGCTACTTCATCGAGCCGACGGTCTTCGCCAATGTCGACAACCGCTCGACTATTGCCCGGGAAGAGATCTTCGGGCCGGTCCTATCCGTCATTCCGGCTGATGGCGAGGAGGCTGCGATCCAGATCGCCAACGACACTCTCTACGGCTTGAACAACTCGGTCTTCACCAATGACATTGATCGGGCCTACCGGACGGCGCGTCGGCTCCGCTCGGGGACCGTGGGTCACAACTCGGTCCGCTCGGATTTCGGCATTGCCTTTGGCGGCTTCAAGCAATCGGGTCTCGGGCGGGAAGGCGGAGTGGAGGGGCTGTTGCCCTTCCTGGAGGTCAAGACCTTGCTCATGGATGCCATGCCGACCCAAAGAGTTTGATCGGCGTTATATTCCTCCCGGGCTGGCGCCGGAGGTAGGCATGGCGGAAAGATCGATTCCCGTACGCGGTATCGCCGTTTTTGAAGCGGCCGCTCGCGCGGTCAGTTTTCATGCGGCGGCTGAAGAATTGAACCTGACGCCTTCCGCGGTGAGCCACCAGATCCGGTTGCTCGAAGAAACCCTCGGGGTGAAGCTTTTCGAGCGTGTGGGACGCGGCGTGACCCTGACGCCCGAGGGGGCGGAATATGCGCGCTCGGTTCGCCCGAGCATCCGCCGGCTGCGGGCGGCCACAAACCAGATCAAAGCGCGTGCGAAGAAGGGCGGCGCGTTGGAGGTTGTCAGGATTGAGATTCCGCCCTCCCTCGCGCACTGCTGGCTCCTGCCGCGCCTGGCAGAGCTGATCGCGCAACACCCCGGCATCGACATCCGGGTGAACGCCCAGGGATCTCATTTGCAGGGCGATCGACTGCCTTGGCCCACATTGGTCGACGCACCGGCCGATCTGCAGATTGTCTATGGTGACGAGAATCTATGGGCGGACCGGGCGTTGCACCTGTTCTCGGAATACTTCCAACCGCTGTGCGCAGCGACTCTGCTCGGAAGCCGCGCGATGGATTGCGCCGACCAGCTCCTGCAGCACACCCTGATCAGCACATCCAGGAACGCTGTGACGTGGGAGGAATGGTTGAATTGGCAGGGCATCGATCTCGATGAGAATGCTGTCCATACCCTGCAGCTGGACCCGTCGCATCTCGCGATCGAGGCCGCGGCCAGCGCAATGGGGTTCATCCTCGAGAGCAATGTTCTCGTACAGCGTCAATTGGCGATCGGGAATCTGGTTGCGCCGTTTCCGCACCTGACCCGCCCGGGGCTGTCGTATTGGCTGTTCGCGCCGGCACTCAGGCAAGCCCCCTCCGCCGTCGATGCGGTGATCGAGTGGCTGCGGGCCGCCGCCGTCAGTCCTGCCGTCTGAAGAGCCGATCGCGCTCGCGGCGGGCGCCACTCAATCCCCGCTGAATATAACTCATCAATCCCGAGGAATTATATGCGCTTGCTCATCGCGAGCCGCCGAATCGATTATTTGGCGACTTGATTGTTGGAAAATAACTAGCGGGGTTGGAAGATGAAACGTGCATTCAGCGTCGCCGTCGCGGGCATCATGAGCGGAATGCCCGTCTTTGCCGCGTCTCCCGCCGGTCCGAGCGATGATAGTACCGGCATCAGTGAGGTTGTCGTTACGGCCAACAAGTTGAATTCGACCGTAGTTCTCGAGACGCCTGCCTCTATCCAGGCCATTTCGGGCCAGGATTTGCAGAAACAGGGCGTCGCCGGCTTCATGGACATCGCCGCACAGATTCCCGGCCTGTCGGTCCAGGACCTGGGCCCGGGGGACCGCAAGTACGTCATCCGCGGCATCAACTCTACGGGCGACTCCACGACAGGTGTCTACTACGACGAAGCGGTGATCAGCGGCTCGAACGCCAATGATGGTGGCGGATTGCAATCCGATATCCGGCTGTACGACCTGGATCACGTCGAAGTGCTGCGCGGTCCGCAAGGCACGCTTTACGGCGCGAGCTCGGAGAGTGGAACGATCCGCTTCATTACGAAGAAGCCCAACCTCACCGACGTTGGCGGCTATCTGACTGGCGAGGCGTCGGCCACCAGTCACGCCTCCGACAACTACAACATGAACGGGGCGTTGAACCTTCCGATCATCGCCGACAAGGTGGCCTTGCGCATGGTCGGTTGGGGAATCGACGATAGCGGCTACATCGACCAGATCCGCGTTGGCGCCGCGTCCGCAAATCCGCAAGGGCTCGTCAAGGGCGTCAACTGGGACAGGGTTCTCGGTGGCCGCGCCATCCTGCGCATTCAACCCTTCGACGACCTGACCATCGACGCTTCCTACACGCGTCAGAGCGACGAGTGGGGTGGCTCGTCCCGCTACACCCCGGCCGGCGTCACCGCCTTCGAAATCAAGGGTGCCCCGGTCATCCAGGGCTGTGATCTGTGCAATACGGACAACTCCCGCAGCCCCGGCGAGGACCATCTCTCGGTCTATGGCCTGACCGTCAACTACAAGATGCGATATGGCACATTGACCGGCACGACCAACCAGTACAACCGGAACTTCCAATACAACATCGACCAGACCCCGATCCTGGCGTCGGTCGGTGTTCCGCTTCCTGGCGAAGCTTACGAGACGATATCTCGAAAGCTGAATTCGAGTGAAATCCGTTTTGCTTCCGCCTTCGACTTTCCGGTGAATTTCGTCGTCGGCGGCTACCGTCAGCACGAAACCGCGGATCTCAACATCGCGCTCCTCTCCACCAACGGACAGGGCGTGGCGGTCGACGCCTTCAGCCCGCTGGCGTCTCAAGACGCCTTGTTGAACCCCGGTGTCGGCAACACCTTCTTCGGCCGCACGGACGATCGCACCAACACGGACTACGCCGGCTTCGGCGAAGTGACCTGGAGCGTCACGCCGCAGCTGAAACTGACCGCCGGCCTACGCTACTTCACGGAAAAGCTGGAGGGCGTCCAACAAACGACCCATCCCTTCGCGGCCGGTCCCGTCCTGCCCCCTATCTCTGACTTCAGCCAATCCGACTCGAAAGTAACTTCCAAGTTCAATGCCAGCTACAAGTTCAACGACGGCTTGCTCGTCTACGCCTCGGCGGCTCAAGGATTCCGCGCCGGCGGTCTGAATGCGCAGGTTGCTGTTATTACTGCTGTGCCCATTCCCGCCTCCTTCGCGCCCGACTCGCTGTGGGACTATGAGGGCGGCATCAAAGGCCGCCTGTTCGACCACCTTCTGGAGTATCAGGTCGACGCCTATTGGATCGACTGGAAGAACATCCAGGTGCAGGAAGTAGCGCCGCCCTCCGCGCACTACACGGGCAACGCCGGCAATGCCGTCGCCAAAGGCATCGAGTTCGAGTTCACCGTTCGGCCGATCGAGCACCTGAGGGTCGATTTTTCCGGCTCGTTCCAAGACGCCCACCTGACGACGGGCGCCACGGCTGCGCAATTGGCAATCGACCCGACGCTGGGGCGGGACGGAGACAAGCTTGCTGATGTTGCGCCGTTCCAGTACGCGCTCGGCCTGAACTATACGGCCCCAATTGCTGCCGACTGGACTGGCACCCTGGCGACGGACATTACTTACCGCGGCAAGGCGAACACTTATTTCGAGAGTAACCCGTTCAATATTGAATTGAACGCCTATACAGTCGTCAATCTTCGCGCCCAGGTTTCGACCGGCCCGTGGACGGGGACGCTGTTCGTGCGCAATGTGGGCGACGAACGCGCGCAGGTCTCAGCGATCAATTCGGATCAAGACCCGCACGCTCTCCTGACGGTGCGGCCACGGACCGTCGGTGTTTCGTTCACGCGGACCTTCTAAGTTGAGTGCCACCCTGCCTGTACCTACAACATCTGCGCAGAAAAGCATCGGTCCGGTTCAATTTGTTGCGGTCGGCTTCGGCAGTATTGTGGGCACAGGTTGGGTGGTGCTGCTGGGCGGTTGGCTGCTGCACGCCGCCCCGGGGGGCGCTGTCCTCGGCATCATCCTGGGCGGGGCCGCGATGGCGCTCATCGCGGCCATGTACGCGGAGTTGGGTTCACGATTTCCGCGGACCGGTGGCGAAGTCACCTACATCACCGCGGTGTTTGGCAAGACGTGCGGCTTCATTGTCGGTTGGCTGCTCACGTTGGCCTGCCTCAGCGCCTTGATATTCGAAGGTATCGCTCTTGGTTGGATACTCGAGGTCCTGTGGCCGCCGCTGGCCGGGCCGCTGCTCTATGTGAACTTCGGGGAGAAGATCAGCCTGGGCGGGTTGCTCGTCTCCCTGGCCGGCTGTGCGACGATCGCTGTCCTGAACTATCGGGGTACGCACTCGTTTATCCGATTCCAGAACATCCTGACGACGCTGTTCCTGTTGATTGTTGTCGTCATTGTAGGTGTCGAGCTGTATTTCGGCTCGAATGCAAACCTCCAGCCGCTGTGGCGTCCGGCCGGCGGCGGCTCCTGGCTGATAGGCATAGCCTGGATATTCGGCAATGCCCCGATGATGTTCAACAGCTTTCAGAGCGTTCTGCAGGTGATCGAAGAGCGGACCCGGACACTATCGAAGGAAGTGGTGGTCCGTTTGTGCATCCTGTCTGTTTTATTGGTGATGATTTTTTATCTGGTGATCGCCATAGCCGCCGCCAGGGCGACGCCGTGGGCCGTCCTGGCAGCGAGCGATCTGGCCGCCGCCGAAGCGCTCGCCCATCTGCCCTGGTCCACGACGCTGCGGACCGTCTTTCTTCTCGGCCTGGCCGCCTCTCTCCTGAAGAGTTGGAACCCGGTGTTCATGAGCACGGTCCGCCTGCTCCTCGCCCAGGCGCGGGAGGGAATGATCCCGGTCTGTTTTGGCAGCGTGAATTCACGCACGGGTGCTCCGGACAAGGGGGTAATCATCGTCGCCCTGTTCAACTTCATCGGGATTTTTCTTGGCAAAGGCGCGTTACTGCCAATTGTCAACGCCATATCGATCTCCATCGCGTTGATCTACGTCCTGACCTGTGCGGCCGCGCTGGTGATGCGCAGGCGGGATCCAAACCACATCGGCTTCAGAGTGCCGGGTGGACTTGCAGTCGGCTCTCTCTCGGTGGCGGCTGCCCTGGGGATGGCTGTCTTCGCGTTGATCCAACCCGCTCCGGGGGGGCAAGCGGATGCGTTCAAGTGGGCGCTGCTGTTGTCATGGGTGCTGTTGGGTCTGAGCCTTTACCTGTTGCGAAACAGAAGCCGCGCATTTCGCGTGAATATTGCTCAGCGATAGCGGGAAAGTTTATTCGTTTGTGCGTATCGGCCCCGTCCGTAAGATCTAACGCTACGGAAGGGGGTGAGGTTGTGACGGGCTCACGTTCGATAGATCCTCAGACGCTGAAACAGAAATATGCCCAGGAGCGCGATAAGCGACTCGCCGCGAAGGGTGGGCGACCTGCCGCGCTCGCAAAAGACGTCAAAAACAATCTGACCCGGGACTTGTGGCGCAAGAGCGCGATCGACCGGGCTCCTTTGAATGAGGAGATGGACGTGTTGGTGGTCGGCGGCGGAATGTCCGGCATCATGACCGCCAGTCGCCTGATACGTAACGGCGTGACCCATATCCGCTTGCTCGAACGGGGCGCAGATTTCGGCGGCACGTGGTACTGGAACCAGTATCCCGGCGCGGCGTGCGACACGGAATCCTATATATACCTGCCGTTTCTCGATGATACCGGCTATGTGCCTACTGAAAAATACGCCGGTCAGCCCGAGATCCAGGCCTACCTCAAGGATCTTGCTCATGAGTCGGGAGTCACTCCACGCGCTCTGTTCGATACGAAAGCGCAAGCACTCTCCTGGGATGAAAACCGCCAACGTTGGATCATAAGAACCGATCGAGGTGACGAATTCCGTGCGCGGTTCGTCGTCCTTTGCGCGGGCAGCCTGTCACAACCGAAGCTGCCCACAATCGACGGAATCGGGACATTCAACGGTCGAATGTTCCTGAATTCGCGCTGGGATTACGAGTACACCGGCGGTTCACCGGGTTATCCGCAGCTCACGAAGCTACGTGACAAGCGCGTGGCTATCATCGGCACCGGATGTTCAGCTGTACAGGCAATACCGCACCTGGCGAAATGGGCAAACAAACTTTACGTTTTCCAGCGGACGCCCTCGATGGTGAATTACCGCGGTAACGTGAAGACCGATCCGCAATGGGCGAAAACGCTCGAGCCGGGTTGGCAAGAACGGCGCATGAACAACTTTGAGAGCTGTCTTTTCAATCCGACCGGAACGAGCGAAGACCTGGTTGCAGACGGTTGGACGCAGATTGCCCGCACGATGTCCGACCTGCAGAGCGCCAAGGCAATCCTGCGCGAGACCAGCACCGATCTGGCCGAGCTCATGCAGGTGGCGGACTTCCTCACGATGCGCGGCAATTGGGATCGGGTGGACGAGATTGTCGCAGACCGAGCCACTGCTGAAGCGCTGAAAGCGTACTACAACGTCAATTGCAAACGACCGACGTTCCACGACGAATATTTGCAATCGTTCAACAGCCCCAATGTCACGTTGGTGAATACGGAAGGACGGGGTGTTGAAAGCGTGCAGCCGACGGGTGTCGTCGTCGATGGAAACCTATTCGAAGTTGACTGCATCATATTTGCGACGGGCTTCGAGGTGTTTTCACCAACCTACGTGACCGGCGAATACACTGTGACCGGAGTTGGCGGGCAGTCCCTGCAAGACAGGTGGCGCGACGGAGTCTCTACGCTGCATGGCATGCTGACGCACGGCTTCCCGAACCTGGCGCTGGTTGGCCATATGCGTGACGGAGGCGGCAGCACCAACTCGAACTTCCCATTCCACCATCAGTCCACTCATGTGGCCGCCCTCATCAGGAAGACGATAGATGCCGGCGCCTCGGGTTTCCACGTGACCGAAGCGGCGGAAAAGGGCTGGCGACGCACAATGCGGCAGAAGATGCCGCCGATTCAGCAATTCCTGGCGGAATGTACGCCCGGTTACCTGAATAACGAGGGCAACGTAGATGAATCAGCCCTGCGCTTATCCATCTACGGTGGCGGCTCGATTGAATATGCAGACATCCTGAAGACCTGGCGCAACGGGGGCGGCGTCGAGCGCGATATGGAATTTTTCTACGACCGCCCGGCCTGAATCATCTTCCACCCATTGCCTGATGGGTCACGGAAGCCCGCGTCGACGTGCCCGTAGCGCTCGACCGGCTCCTGCGTAAATTCCACCCCTTTGCCTTTCCACAACTCATACGTGGCGCGGCAGTCATTCACTGACATCACCAGCGGAGGCATCGCGCCCTTCGCGACAATCGCGCGAACTGATTGGGCGGTGGCGGCATCGAGCACCGGCGGTCCCGGCACGAACAGCCCCAGTTGAAATGACGGCTGCTCCGGGTGCTGAACTGTCAACCACCGATAGTCGCCGTTGCGAACATCCGTATGCACTTTGAACCCGAGCTTCTCGACGTAAAAAGCCAGCGCTTCGTCATGGTCGCGCACATACAAACCGACAACCTGGACGCCTTGACTCATTTTCCATCCTCCGTTTCGTCAGGTGCGTTTTTTACCGCGGGGCGCGCTGCGCCGCTTCTCCGAAACTGCGATTGTGAGATTGGGGCGATGCGCAGCGCTCAGAATACAGTGCGGGACGCTGTCCGGGCTCGCAACGGCCGCGCGTGCGCGGGTGCGCATCGTGCCGGGGCTCTCCCCGGTGATGTCGCGGAATATTCGTCCAAAAGTGCCCAGGCTGGACCAGCCCGTCTGGAACGCGATATCGGTAATCGGCAGGTCGGTCTCGCGAAGTAGCGCGGTCGCCCGCTCAATGCGCCGTGTGAGCAGGTAACGGTGGGGAGGAACGCCGAAGGCCTCTTTAAACGATCGAGCGAAATGGGCTTGCGAGACGTTGCTGACCTTCGCCAGGCGCCGAATAGGCCACGCCTCGTGCGAGGCCGCGTCCATACGGTCCTTTGCGCGCAGCAGCCGGCGCAGAAGCTCCGGATCCAGGTCGGAGGGAGCGTCGATCACCGATCAAACACTAACAACGTTGACGTTGCGGCAGCGTATAGCTTCCCGTCCGCACCAGTGAGCTTGGCTTCCGCAAACGCGGCTCGGCGGCCAACAGATTTGACCGTGCCCTCTGCGCGAAGCGGGCCTGTGTCCTTGGTGATGGGCCGGAGGTAGGAGACGTTCAGATCGAGTGTGGTGTAGCCCTGAGTTGCGCTCAACTTGGAGTGCACGGCGAAGCCGCAGGCGGAGTCGAGAAGGGTAGCGGCGTAGCCGCCGTGGACCATGCCGATGGGGTTGTAGGCGTGCTCGCCGGGGATGGCCGAGAAGACGGCGCGGCCGGCTTCGATTTCGACTAACTCGAAATCGAGGGAGCGCGCGATGCCGGGCTTGCGGCCGGAGGCCAGCATGGCCCGCGCCTGCGCGAGGCCATCGAGACCTGCGCCCATTTCATCCAAAAGACTCTTCGGCTTTTCCACACAACACTCCTAAAGCCCGCAGGCGCGCCCGGTACCGGCCGGGCGGACATCCGGCCCAGCGGCGGAATGCGTTTGAAAAGTGACTCTGGCTGGCGAAACCGAGGTTCAGCGCGAGAGTCGTCAGGTCATCGCATCCCCACAGTAAAGAGGCTGCACGGCGCAACCGCAAGTCCACGAGGTACCGGTGGATAGTCGTATGTTCGGCTTTCTTGAAGATGGCTGCCAGGTGGGAAGGCGAGGTGCCGACGGCTCTGGCGATATCGCCGAGACGCACTTTCAGGCCGGAAGCATCGGTCAGCATGTCCTTGACGCGGGCGACCAACGCGGTGTGATCCCGCTTGCGGATTCGCATGTTAGTCGCTCAAGCGGGTAGACAGCTCGTATGCCGCGGAGCTGATCCGTTTGGCGTCTGCTCCCAGTAGTTTCTCGACGCTTTTCTGCGCTGAGCGCCACACAGGCATGGCGCGCTTAAAGCTCTGTTGGCCCTGCGGGCCGAGGGTCCAGCGGGATTCGCGCTTGTCTTCGCCGGAGACTTCGGCGATGAGGCCGTCGCGCTCCATCGTGCGTAGGGTGCGCGACAAGCTGGTCTGGTCCATCGAGAGCGCCTCGGCCAGGTCGTTTACCCGAGGGCGCGGCATGTGCGCGATCATGTTCAACAAGGTGAATTGCGTGATGGTGAGGCCGGTACCGCGCAGGGCAGCATCGTACTTTTGGGAGATGGCCCGCGCCGCCTGGCGCAGACTCGCGCAATAGCAGTCGAATTTGAGCGGCATGGCGCCATTTTACATGCATATACAAATATTGCAAGGGAACAAAATGTATATGCATATACAGATCTGAACACTAATTAAGCAGGATTTTGCAAGCGCGACCCACCGCGGGCGGTGCACTCTGACGCCACCTAATTCAAGGAGACGGATCATGAAACTGTTTACGGTGTTGGCGCTTTCGCTGCTCGGCATGGGGACTGCCTATGCCGATACACAGACGGTGTATCAAGGAGTCAGTGCGGATGGTCAGCGGGTCAAACTGACGATTTCGCAGGGCGGCCCGGAAGTGTTGATTCGAGTGGACCGGCAGGGTGAGCTGCCGCAGCCGCATTGGACTGCCTACATCGGCACCGGCACGGCGGCGCAGCGTTAAGCAAACAACCCGGCGATGACCTGTTCGCCGATCGCGAATCCCGTCGATGCGCCGGTGCCGCTCGTGACCATGACGAGCCGGGTCTCAGGTGTCGGTGCCTCGATGAAAGTGGGGCCGCGATCGGCCACGGTGTAGGTACCTGACCAGCGCTCGCGGACCCGCGGTGGGCGCTGGCCTGTTACGGCTTCAAACTCACTCAGGACCAACTCGGAGACACGCTCCTGCGCGAATATCACGGGCGCCGGATCGTAGTGGTGGCTGTCTCCGACGACCAGGCTGCCGTCGGCGCTCTGTGTGACTAACAGGTGGATGCCGTGCTCCAGACACTCCGATTGCTCTGCCTGCAGGCGCCGGCGGAGGGCTTCGGCTTCGGGCAACGAGGAAAATCCTTCATAGCGCACCAGGCTGAGATCCGACATCACGGTTCCGGGTAGCGCGAACCCCGGGCTCTCGAGCCGCATCATCTGCAATGTACAGCGGCTCATCCGAGCCGCTTTCAAGCGTTCCGGATAAAGCGTCTCGAGATCGTCGCCTGGACAGACCACCACGGCAGAAGCGGACACGGGTCCGTGCGATGTATGAACGGTGGGCGTGTCGACTTTGCGGACTGCGGTTTCCCAGAGGAAGCGGACTCCAAACTCACGCGCGAGCCACGCCGTCAACGCGGGAATCGCCTCACGCGATTCAACCCGCAGATCGTGCGGGCTCCACAGGGCGGCCTGCAGGTTGCGCGTTTGCAATTCAGGGCACCTGGCGAGCGCCGCGGAAGCCGTGAGCAATGAGCAGCCTTCAGCAGTGGCAGTGCGCATGAATGCTTCGAGCACAGCCGCGGATTCGGGGCGTTGCGCCGGAATCCAAACGCCTCGCTGCAATACGGCAATACCCGCCTGCGGTGCCACTTCGAGCCACACTTCACGCGAACGGCGTGCAAGTGGATAAATGTCCTGAGGGTGCTGGCCGGTGACGATGATCAGGCCGAAGTTCCGTACGGAAGCGCCGAGCGAGCGCGTGGCCCGCTCGATGACGACAACATTCAATTTCCGTCGCGCGGCTGCAAGGGCGCATGACAGCCCTAGAATACCCGCACCCACCACAGCCAGGTCGTACCGCATGGCCTGGATTGTAACGTTAGCGTGGTAGTGTGCCAGACATGAAAAAAATCAATGAGCCGGCGCGATCCGTCGATGTCATCCTGGAAACCGATGTGCTGGTGGTCGGCAGTGGTCCCGGCGGACTGGCGGCAGCTTTGGCTGCGGCGCGTGCCGGCGCGCGCACGGCACTGCTCGATCGCAACGGTTGCTTCGGAGGCAATATCACGCAGGTGGGCGTGGAAGGATTCGCCTGGTACCGTCACGAAAAGACGGTCGACTGCGAGGGGATCGGTATCGAGTTCGAGCAACGGGCCAAGGCGATGGGGGCCTCCATGCCGGAGCCCCAGTCCATCAGTGAGGCGCTCGATGCCGAGATGTTCAAGTGGGTTGCCGACACGTTGGTCCAGGAAGCAGGCATCACGCCGCTTCTGCACCGAATGGGTGTGGCGCCGATTCTCGAGAACGGCACGATCACAGGAGTCATTACTGAGAGTAAGGCCGGACGGGAAGCCATTCTCGCCAAGCGAGTAATCGACGCAACGGGAGACGCAGACATTGCCGCCCGCGCTGGGGCACCGTATCGGAAGTCACCGAAGAACGAGATGATGTCGGTGTCCGTCATGTTCTCCATGAGTGGTGTCAACAAACAACGTTTTATTGACGCGGTGAAATCGGATCCGCAGACCTATGCCGACTGGTCGGGCAACGGCGAGTGGGACTATGAGACGACGGGTAAAGAGGACAAGTTGTTTTCTCCGTTCCTGCGCAAGCCGTTCCAACAGGCGCTCAAAGCGGGGCTCATTCCGGCCAGCTTGCACACCATCGCCGGAACGTGGGGGACTGTTACCGACCAGGGTGACCTCACCTATTTGAACCTGGTGCATGTGCCTGAGATCGATGGTACGGATCCGAATGATCTGACCGTGGGGGAAATGCGAGGGCGGCGGGAAGCTATTTACGCGCTGGATGCGTTGAAGGGATTCATGCCGGGGTGTGAGACGGCGAAGCTGCGCAACTTCGGGATGACACTGGGGGTTCGCGATACCCGCAAGATCGATGCGCTGTATAACCTGACGGGCACGGACGTGCGGGAGCAGGCGCGGTTCGATGATGCAGTCGGGATTTTCCCCGAGTTTATCGACGGCTACGGCATACTGATTCTTCCCACAACCGGACGTTACTGGCAGGTGCCTTATCGGGCGTTAGTGCCTAAGGGAGTAGGCAATTTACTCGTGGCAGGTCGTTCGATTGGGGGCGACAAGGTGTCACATGCGTCCGCTCGCAACATGATGTGTTGTGCCGTGAGTGGGCAGGGGGCGGGGACTGCGGCGGCGATTTCGATTCAACGGGACGAGCCGTTGGATCAGCTCAATATCGCGGCTGTGCAAAAGGAGTTAGCGCGGCAGGGTGCCCGGTTCCGTTAGCGACAACAAAGGCCCCAGGTGTTTCTCGTAGTTGCGCCAGCGGGCGACGGATCCGGTGTTGATTTTTTGGCGGACCTGCCAGCGGCTCGCCGTGATCACGGCCCGCGGGTTTGCGTGGAAACGCAGGCATTGCGGATCCCAGGGCAGGTCGATGAAATCGAGCATGCGGCGGGTCCATTGCTCGGGGTCCGCAACCAATCCCTCATAGGACACCTCTAACAACGGCAGGTCCGGGCGCCAGTGGGCCATGAGGCGTTGGTACTGGCCGTAATAGTGCGCGAGATGGTTCAGGTCGTTCGCGTAGGGGCTGACGTTGAAGAATTCCTGGAAGTAGATCGACAGGCAGGTGTCGAGGGGGTGACGCTGCATGTGGATGAACTTGGCCCGCGGAAAGACCGCGTGGATCAGGCCGGCGTAGAGGAAGTTGGCCGGCATCTTGTCGGTGATGCGTGTCGCCTGACCGGCGCGCTCATGGATCCGCTGCAGATACTCCTGAGCCAGGCTCGGCTGCGGCGCCAGGTCGAACGCGCGATCCCAGAATGCAACTTCTCCAGCGCCGGATACGGAAGGGTGGGATGCCAGGATCTGCTCGGCCAGCGAAGTGCCCGAGCGGGGCATACCGATGATAAACACCGGCACCTCCGACGCCGAGGCGCCTGGCAACCCTTCAAAACCCCGATCCATAATGCGCGCGACCAAGGCTGAGAAAGCAGCCTCGTCGTACGTGCCGCCGAAGCGCTTGGTCAACTCGTTGGCTTGGGTGTAGCTGCTGAAAGCGGAGTCGTACTCGCCTGTTTCGTCGAAGTACTTTCCCAGGGCGTAACGGAGTTGCACTTCGTCCGGTAACGACAGTTGCCCACCCAGAAGTGACTGCACGCCTTGCAACCAACGACTGTCGTCGGTGGTCAGGCGCTTGTGAGAGGCTATGCTGCAGTATGCCGGTGCAAACCGTGGGTTTGCCTCCAGGACGCGCTCGAACAAGCCCTGTGCCTCGTCAAACTGGCCGAGGTCAGCGCGGAGCTCTCCGAGGAGGAGCAGCGCGTCAGGGCTTTGCGGCGCGAGCGCCAGAGCGCGTTCGCAGCTAGCCGAGGCTTCCGATGCCGAGCCTTGGATGCGGTATACGGTCGCCAGACCCAGATGGGCGGCCACGTTGGTCGGTTGTCGGCTGATGGCGTTTCGGAAGCTGTCGGCCGCCTGTTGTATTCGGCGTGACTCCAACTGTACGCGGCCCAGGTTGACGTGGGCGTCGGGACGGGTCGGGCTGCGGGTCACCGCTTCCTGTAGCGCTGCGAGCGCTTCGCGTCGCTTACCCTGGGCGCGGAGACGGTTTCCGAAGTTGATCAACTCGTCGACGAGGTTCGAGCGCGACTCGGCGTCTTGGGGCAGAAGCTCAGCCGCGCGCCGCAAGGCGGGGAGTGCGTCTTTCTGTTGGCGCATTTGCGCGACGCCGAGGACTTTCCACAGGAGTGCCTCCTCCGGCCGGGTGCGGAGCAGTTGCGCTGAGAGTCGCTCGGCCTCGGGCGCCTGTCCCGAACTCAACAGCCCAATCAGCGACTCGGCAGTCACAACGGACCCGCAGCAGTGTTTGTACTTCTGGCCGCTGCCACAGGGGCAGGGATCGTTGCGCCCGGTCTTCACTGGCGATACCGGTCCAGCGCATCCCCCAGCGCATCCTTCAAGGGGCCCAGCCAGGGCTCGAAGTGCTTCCACTGGTCGAGGCCTTCGCGGTAGATCCCCTGGCGCACCTGCTCGGAGCTCGCCGTGCGGACGCTGCGCTTGGTTTGATGGAATGCTACGCAGGCGTCCTCGAACTCGAGGCCGCAGAAATCCAACAGGCGGCGGACGTTGCCTTCCAGGTCGTCGACGACATCCTCGTGAAACACACGCAGGACGCGGCCTGGCAATACAGAATCCCAGTGACTCATGACATCGAGGTACGTTCGATAGTAGCGGGCGATGTCGTCGATGCTGTACGTGAATTCCTGGCCGTTGGCGAATAGCTGCTTGAGGTTGCTGAAGCAGCAGGCCATGGGCTCGCGTCGCGCATCGATGATGCGCGCGTTCGGCAGCATGAGATGCAACAAGCCAACGTGGCGGAAGTTGTTGGGCATCTTGTCAATGAAGAATGCCGCCCCGCGGGTTCGGTAAACCCGCGTCGCGTTGAGATACTCCTCGCCCAGCTTGGCGAAGTCGTCGGCACCCAAAGTCTCTAGAATGCGAGGGTAGCGCGGGTCTTCGTTTTCAGGGCCGAAGCCATGCATGCGGGTGACGATCTGTTGGATGTTCGGTAGCTCCTGGGTGCCCTCCACCTGGGAGTGTGACGCCAGGATTTGCTCCAGCAGGGTTGAGCCCGAGCGCGGTAATCCAACAATAAATATTGGGTCCGGTGACGCGTTGCCCCAACCTCGGCGACTGGCGAAGAATGAGGGCGTGCAGACTTCAATCTGCTGTTGCGTGTTACGTTCGATCAACTCGGCGCGATAGCGGCACTCGGGACGTTTCAGCTCGTTGCCGAGTAGATAGTAGCGGAAGGACTCCTCGAATCGGCCCTCGTCCTCGAGTGCTTTGCCGATGGCGAAACACAGGTGATAGCGGTCGGCGAGCGACCCGCCACCAGCCTCCGCCGCGTGTTGCATCCGAGCCAACTCGCCCGGTGGGAAGCGGTAGGTTTTGAGATTCGCCAGACTCCAGTACGCGTCCCCGAAATCCGCTCGCAATTCAGCAGCGCGGCGATAGCTTTCGATGGCCGACTGAGTCTGGCCGAGCGTTTTCAGCGCGTGGCCGATCGACAGGTGGGCTTCAGGATCCGAAGGACCACCCCCGGTCAACAAATTGCGATAGAGCGTCAATGCCCGCTCAAACTCCCCGAGGCCGATTGCGGCAGCGGCCTCCAGGGTCTTCAGGTGCCGATTCCCTGGTTCGACCAACAGCAGCTTTTCGACCTCGCGGGAGGCTTCCTCGAAGCGCTGCAGCTCGACCAGAACGAAGGCGTATTCCTGGCGGGCAGCGTGATACTCGGGGGCGCGCTCGAGGACTGCGGCGAGGAGGACATGCGCGTCCAGGTAGATTTTGTGGGCTATGCCTATGCGGGCGAGCAGGCGCATCGCCTCGATGTTGTCGCCGTGTTGGATCAGATAGGCCCGTATCAGCGCCTCGGCTTGCTCGAGGTCACCATCTGCGAACAGGCTGTTGGCGAGAACGATGTCTGCGGGCTGAGCTCGCAGAGCGGCGACGTTGCTCGCTGCGGCCGAGGCGTTCTGGGCTTCACTCTGCATTCGGTACAGCCCTTCGAGCATGGACCAACTGCCGGGCAATGAGGGATTGAGCTGCACGGCCCGCACAAATGCATCGATGGCAGGGCGTGCCTGACGCTGGGCGACGTAACAACGCCCACGTTCCTCGAACAGGCGGCTGAAGGCCGGATGGTAGTGCTCCAGAGCGCTGAGCGTCTTCAGGGCATTCGGAATCTGATTCAGGAAACGTTGTGCAATGGCTGTGAACAGCAAGGCATCCCGTTGCTCAGGGCTGCCCGCGAGCACGGCCTGAGCCGTCGCCAGCAACTCGGCAAAGCGCTGCTCGCGTAGCAACCGGCGCAAATTTTCGGTGTCCGCAGGGGAAGCCATCGCCCGCTCATCAGCCAATAAAAAGGGGGGCGGACCCATGTCCGCCCCCCTGATCTTAGCTCACCGAAGGGAGATCAGAACTTCCAGGTGACATTCGCCATGAGGACACGCGGACGCAGGGGAATCTCCGACTTGATGAACTGGCCGGACGACACGTTCGTCGGACCGTACTGGTTCGACAGGTTCTGGCCGCTGATCGAAGCTGTCCAGTTGTCGCGCACGACGCCAACCGCCGCGTCGTACGTGGTGTAGCCCGGGATCTCGTAGCGGAGCAATGTCGTGGTCGGATTAACCTGGGCCGGATCGTTTCCGTCCGGGAAGCTCGCCGGCTCGTTGCTCTGCGGACCGATGTGGCTGGCACCAACCCAGCCAAACGGCTTGTACTCGCCGAGTGCCGGGAAGTCGTAACGCGCCCGGACGTTGAACATCCAGGGCGGCGAGAACGGAGGCCGGGTGCCGAGCACGCCGTACGGGTTCGTGTACGGCTGGCCCTTCACGACCGTGATGCACTGTCCCAGCGGAGTCGGGTTCGTCGCGCTTGCCCGGTTGCTCGTCAAGCAGGGCGCATTGATCTGCTCCGGAGCGTTGATTGAGCTAGACCCTTGGATTGACAAGGCATCCGTAATCCTCGCATCGAACTGCACCTCGAAACCCCTGACCCGGTAGGTCGGGCCATTGATATCGAACGTGGTGTTACCCAGGTGCACAGGGTCGAACAGGGGCAACTGGATGTTGCTCCACTTCATCGTGTAGGCGGACAAGTTCACGATCAGCCGATGCTCGAACCAGGCGGATTTGATGCCGATCTCATGGTTCTGCAACTGGTCCGAATCAAACCCGGCCGGCTTGTTGAACTGCTGGTCATGGGCGGCGGACACGGTGGAATACGGCGCCACGCCGCCGAGTACCGGAGCCTGGCCCGGCAACGAGCTCGTACGGTTGAATCCGCCCGGACGGAAACCTTCGGAGTACGTGTAGTACGCCATGATGTCCCGCGTGACATGCCAGGTGGCGTTGCCGCGGAACCGGTGGCCGCTCTCGCTCTTGTCGAGGCTGATCGGGAATCCGCACAGGCCGGCCGCGGTGCAGGCGCCGTTCAGGTGGTCAACAACAGCGCCTTGGATTCCGTTCTTGATGGAGCTGGTGGTCTCGCTGTAGTACTCCGAGCCGTGCTCATACTCGTCGTACTTGTAGAAACGCGCGCCACCGGTGATGGTGAGCACCTTCGGAATGATATCGAAGTCGATTGACGCGAATACAGCGCGTTGCTTGTAACCGCGTTGCACATCTTCGCCGAACGCCGTGTTGGTGTCGGTGCGCAGACCCGGGTGAGACGCAAAGGCTCCGGGAACCGGGCCGACTGCCGACAGGCAGTCCGGGCCGCCGGCTGCATTGGCGGCGAGAACGGCCTCGCTGCATTGTGGAATGCCGAGGTAGTTGAAGTTCATATCGTCATCGATATTGAACTTCTCCCAGTACAAGCCTGCCAGGCCGCGGATGCGCCAGTCGGTGTTGGTGCTGATGCGCAGCTCGTGGCTCTGGTGTTGGTTATCGACCTGATCGCGCCAGCCGCCGACCGGGCTCGTACACTGAATCGGATGTCCGGCCAGTGCCGCGAAGTTGGTCGGGTTGAAGTAGCCGGCACCGGTGCCGATGCAGGCATACGACGAGCCCACCGCGCTGCGCATGTAGTTCGAGTAGTCCTGCTGGCCGTCAATGTGCCGGACCATGTAGCTGCCGGTGTAAACGACGCTCAGCAGATCTGCGATCTTGCCGTTGACCGTCCAGGCCGTGCTTTCGTAACGATCCTTGGTGCCGCCGGGATAGAAGGCGTTGATCTGGTACTTGCCCAGAGGAGTGCCTGCCGTGCTCAGTGGGTACGCATAGAAGTACCCGTCGGCCTGCATGTCCTGATAGTTCTGTTGGAGCAACACATCCCAGTCGTCATTGACTTTCCAGGCCGCCGAGAGGCGAGCGCCCTGGTACGTGACGGGATTCGTGTCGCTGCCCTGGAAGGGGCCGTTGTTGGCGGTGGGGTTACCACCCAGATCGTGGGGCGCCGTCCCCGGGTAATAGCCAATCGTGCTCGCTACGTTGTCGATGTAGCCGCCGCGACGATCGGAAAACGCCGTCGCGCGGACTGCGATGTTGTCCGTGATCGGAACGTTGATGGTTCCATTGATCACGGTGTTGGGCTGGCCGCCGGCCGTAATGCCATAGGCGAAGTTCGTTTCGCCGGACACGGCGTCGTACTTCGGTTTGTTGGTGATGTAGCGAATCGCGCCCGCCTGCGAGCCGCCGCCGAACAGAGTGCCCTGCGGGCCCTCGAGCACTTCGACGCGCTCCATGTCTATGAGGTAGACATCGTTGTTGCGGGCGGGGAATTGCATCGACTGATCGTCGAGGTAGACGCCGACGTTCGGAAACGGTGCAGTCGTCGATTGCGACTGGTTGCCGGATCCGCTGCCACCGAGGCCGCGGAGGAAGATGTTGCCCGTGCCCGGTCCGTTACCGCTGAACGTCACGTTCGGCGTGTACTTCATCAATTCGTTGAAGGACTGGACACCGAGGGCCTTGAGCTGCTCGCCCGTGACGGCTTGCACCGTGATCGGCACGTCTTGGATCGATTCAGAGCGGCGCTGGGCCGTGACGACGACTTCGGTGATACCTGCGGAGGCCTGCTCCTCATCGGCGGGAGCGTCAGCGGCGATTGCTGCTTGGGCTGCCGCGGATGCAAGTGCAACCGAGACCGCATATGCCAGCTTTCTGTTGTATTTCAATCTACATCTCCCCCGGGGGTTCTTTGTTGCTCGACCGACCCCGAACGTTAGCCATAAATCAATGACAAGCGCAAGCTCGCGACATGCGGCGCCCCAACAAAGAGCGCGAGTGTCGCGTTCCAACAACGACAATGAGACCTCTCAGGGAGGTCAACGTATACGATGGCGCAAATGTTCAGCGATGCGACACGCTGCTCGCAGCGCGGCAGTGGTCCATGAAGCGAGCGAGACCCACCGAGAGCTGCTTGTGTCGATGTCGGATGAGATAGAGGGTTCGCACGAGGCGCGGCAACGTTGTGTCCAGCACTTTGAGCTTGCCGAGATCGATTACATCCTTCGTTGCCGTCAGGGACAGGCACGTTAGTCCTAGTCCTGCGGCGACCGCCTGTTTGATCGCCTCCGTGCTGCCCACCTGGATGTCCTCGCTGAGTTGAACCAGGTGGGGGCGCAGTGCCTGTTCGACTGCCTCGCGCGTTCCTGAGCCGGGCTCTCGCAAAAGCCAGGACGCCTGCCGGAGGGCTTTCAGTTTGACCCGCTGATTCTCGAGCGCCAGCGGATGTCGCGGCGAGCAGAGGATTACGAGCTCATCTTCGATCCACGGCTCTGCGTCCACGTCGGGCTCGTGAGAAGGGCCTTCAATCAAACCCATGTCCGCTTCAAACCGGCCAACCGCGGCGCTCGCGTGTCGGGTGTTGTGGATCTGAACCTCAAAGCGGGCCTGCGGAAAGGTCTCGCGGAAGCTGGCGATGAGCGGCGGCAGCAGGTAATTGCCGATGGTGGTGCTGGCGGCGATGCGTAGGTTGATGGGCGGAATGGTGGCCAGTGGGGCTCTGCCGACGCTGAACGCGCCTTCGATGCCTGAAGCAACGTCCAACGCCGCGCGTGCCTGCGGGAGGAGGGTGCGGCCGTTGTCATTGAGGATGAGGCGCTTGCCGACCCGATCGAAGAGCCGAGCGCCCAGGACCTTTTCCAGCTCGTTCAGCGCGGCGCTGGTCGCCGACTGGGACAAGGCGACGCGATTGCTGGCCGCCGTCGTGCTGCCCGTCTCGGCGACGGCCGCAAAAATGAGCAATTGGCGCAGGGTCAGTCGCATAGCTGGAAAACAGGTAGGTTATAGAAAAATTATACGTTTTTCTGGTTAGGGCGGGGAGGCCAGAATGGCCCCATGAAAAACCTCCCTGGGGTGGCTCTCGCCGCCGTTATCGCACTGCTGGCGATTGAGCTCGGTAATATCGGGTGGCTGCAGGGTCATGGCGTCAGTGCCCTGACGATGGCCATCGTGCTGGGCATCGTGGTCGGCAATTCCGTGTATCCACGCATCGCCGCCGGCAGCAGTCACGGCGTGCAGTTTTCAAAACAGACGCTGCTCCGGCTGGGAATCGTCCTTTATGGAATCAGGCTGACTTTCCAGGACATCCGGCACGTCGGCATCGCCGGGGTCATCATCGACACCGTCGTTGTGTGTAGCACTTTCGCTCTAGCGTGGTTTCTGGGAACGCGCTGGTTGGGTCTCGATCGCAAAACAGCGATGTTGATAGGTGCCGGCAGTTCGATCTGCGGTGCGGCCGCGGTCATGGCTGCGGAGCCGGTGGTGCGCGGGCGGGCCGATCAGGTGACGGTTGCTGTTTCAACCGTGGTGGTGTTTGGCACAATCGCGATATTCCTGTACCCAGCGCTGTATCACCTGAATGTCTTTGGCATCAGGTCACCGGCAGCCTACGGGTTGTTTGCCGGCTCAACTATTCACGAAGTGGCACAGGTTGTGGCCGCGGGGCGCGCGATCGGCGAGCAGGCTGCTGCGACGGCGGTGATCACCAAGATGGTGAGGGTGATGTTGCTGGCGCCCTTCCTGTTGGGATTGTCCGTATACCTGTCGCGCGAGTCGCAGTCGTTGGGGTCGCGCGGGGTGACGGGCGGGGCGGCTACCGCGCGACGTAGCGCGGTCAACGCGGGGCACGGCACGGTCAATGTGGAGCATGGCGCGGCCAACGGCGAGCACGGCGCGGTCAACGCGGGGCACGGCACGGTCAATGTGGAGCATGGCGCGGCCAACGGCGAGCACGGCGCGGTCAACGCGGGGCACGGCACGGTCAATGTGGAGCATGGCGCGGCCAACGGCGAGCACGGCGCGGTCAACGCGGGGCACGGCACGGTCAATGTGGAGCATGGCGCGGCCAACGGCGAGCACGGCGCGGTCAACGCGGGGCACGGCACGGTCAATGTGGAGCATGGCGCGGCCAACGGCGAGCACGG